>Ga0105248_10001585_pt1 | contig 25333 bp, 18 predicted proteins | sample KBSS34metaG_FD_81524 | JGI IMG/M metagenome (GOLD analysis project Ga0105248, IMG submission 81524) | Switchgrass rhizosphere microbial communities from Kellogg Biological Station, Michigan, USA - KBS S3-4 metaG | ecosystem: Host-associated > Plants > Roots > Rhizosphere > Soil | place... | reverse complement strand
TATAGGGGTTTCTCAAATTCTCGCGCCACCGGCTTTCGTTCGTTTGTGAGCCGCGCAGAGCGCGATGTGTCGGTGGTCTGCTAAACAACCTGTATGCCAAGGCGGATTTGGACCAAAAAGAGGAAATTTCGATCTTTTTTGATCAAAATTTTGCCTCGTGGACCATGTGCATGAAGGGGCCTGACAATTTCTGGCAGGGGGGGAATGCCACAAAAAGGCACAAACAGGATTGAGCCACAAAAAGGCACAAAAGGCACAAATGGATTTATTGAGGTGAGACGCTCTTAAAGATATTTTGTGAGCCTTTTTGTGCCTTTTTGTGGCTAATTTCCGTCGCCGGCGCCGGCCGCAAACTCGTTGTCTTCTTCGCGGCGGCGAGGGGCAGGATCGGTGGCGCGGCGGCGTGGAGTCGAGTCGGGACCGCGACGTTCGTCACGCATCTGTGCAGTTAGACCACGCGCGCCATGTTTGTCGAGCAGGTGTCGCAGGGAACGCACCGACAGACGCAACAACTCAGCAGCCATCGTCTGGTTGCCGGCGGTTCGTCGCAGGGCTTCGAGAACGTAAGTCTTTTCAAGCTGGTCCAGGTGGGCCGTGAGATTGATACCTTCTTCGGGAAATTCCATCGCTTCCGCAACGCGAAAAGGATTGTAGTTTGTGATTTTCTCAGGCAGTCGTTCCGGCTCGATCGATCCGGTTCGTTCGAGCGCAACAGCTCTCTCGATAGTGTGCTCGAGCTCACGGACGTTTCCGGGCCACGAGTAGCGTTCGAGTAATTTCATTGCCTGTTCGCTGATCGTCAACGTTCGTCCGGTCGGCGCGCAAAACTTCTGTACAAAGTGATTTGCGAGTTCCGAGATATCTTCAGCACGCTCGCGCAAGGGCGGCAGCTCGATCGGAATCACGGAGATTCGGTAATAGAGATCTTCTCGAAACGTGTTTGCCGTGACCATGCTCGCGAGATCGCGGTTAGTGGCCGCAATCACACGCGTATCGACGATCATCTCTTCTGTGGCGCCAACCGGCCTGACTTTGCGTTCCTGCAACACACGCAGCAGTTTGACCTGCATCGCCGGCGACATCTCGCCGATCTCATCCAAAAAGATCGTGCCGCTGTTTGCTGCTTCGAATAGCCCTTTGCGGTTTGCATTCGCGCCGGTGAATGAGCCCTTGACGTAACCAAACAACTCGGATTCCAGGAGTGTTTCGGTAAATGCGCCGCAGTTTACCGACACAAACGGTTTTTCAGCGCGCGGGCTGAGATCGTGGATCGCGCGTGCGACCAACTCTTTTCCGGTTCCGGATTCGCCCGTCACGAGAACTGTTGACTGCACCTGTGCGACAGTCTCAACCATCTGATAAAGAGCGAGCATGCGCTGGCTGTGGCCGATGATGTTGCCGAGCTTGCCGCGCGTGCGTTGTCCCTGAATCAGGGCCTTGTTCTCTTCGAGCAGTGCTTCCTTTTCTTTGACGAGTGAGATCTTATCGAGCGCGCGAGCGACTGTTTCCTTGAGCAGATCGTTGTCGAAAGGCTTTTGTACGAAGTCGTAAGCGCCGAGCAGAAACGCCTCGCGCGCCGTATCTACATTCGCAAACGCGGTCATCATGATCACTTCGACGTCCGGGTGTAACTCACGCGCCGCGCGCAATAGTTCAACACCGCTCATGTCGGGCATTCTGATGTCGGAGATGATCAGGTCAGGCGCTTCTTGTTGCAGTTGTTCCAATGCGACATGACCATTCTCAGCGACGCGCACCACATGACCTTCGCGCTGAAACAAGTGCGTCATAAACTGCCGCATTCCGAGTTCGTCATCAACAATCAGAAGATTGGCCATAAGTCATTTCCAATGATCTATTCATGCTGCGTTGCCATTGGTAGCTCAACGGTAATCGTAGTGCCCTGTCCCACGCGACTGCGGACGTTAATTGTACCACCATGATCGCGAATGATTTGATAAACAATTGACAGCCCCAGCCCGGTGCCGCCGGTTGTGGATGAGAAAGGCTCGAATAAGTGATCGACCTGATCCGCCGACATGCCGCGCCCCGTATCCGTAAAAGAGATGCGGAGCCGGCTATTGGAATTGCTTTCGAGTGTCGTGCGCAGCGTTCCGCCCTGTGGCATCGCCTGCAAAGCGTTGCGCGCAAGGTTCCAGAACACCTGTTTTAACTGACCCTCATCCGCCTCCGCGAAGATCGGCTCTGCCGGCAACTCTTCCACGATGCTTTGATTTGAGCTTATTTCCGGACTGTGACGCATGAGAGCAAACGTTTGGTGCAGCAGATCGCCGACGTCAACTCGAGCCTGGGTCAGCGAGCGCGGCCGGGCGTAATTGAGAAAGTCGGTGATGATGCGGTTCAGTCGATCAGACTCGCGCAGGATGATCTCCATCAGTTCGGCTTGCGATGAATCGCTGTCCACTTCGGAACGAAGCATCTGGATCGAGCCACGCATCGCAGCGAGTGGGTTACGAATCTCGTGAGCGATCGATGCCGCCATACGACCGATCGCGGCAAGTCGATCCTGCCGGCGAGAGGTCTCTTCGAGACTGCGCACCTGAGTCAGATCCTGAAAGGTGATCACCATGCCGGTAGTGTCGCCGGTCTCAGACGAAAGCGGCGAGATGCTGTAGCCGAGCCGGAGACGCATACCTTCGGACGTCAGACAGTTGGTTTCAAAGCGCGGGCTATTCTGGCCCTTTTCCAACGTGCGCAACGTCTCTGCTATGTGGTCCTTCAAATCGCCGAAGAGGATCGACGCATCCTGGCCGCGAATCGTCTCTTCCCGATAACCGGTGATCTCCTGCGCCGCAAAGTTGAAAGTGAAGATGCGCCCGTCGAGGTCCGTAGTTACGAGTCCGGAACGAATGGACGCCACGATTCGTTCGTGCAGCGCGCGCAAGTTGGCCAACGACTGCGTCGCGGCAAGCAGGCGAACGTCGGAGCGTGATTGTCGCTCTGCGAGCCGGGCCGAGAGCAGGCCCACGACCAGAAAAGAAACATCAAAGAGTCCTACCCACTGAACGGTTTGCGAAATGGAACCGCTAACGAGTCTCGTAGTATCGATCTGTCCGACAATGCCTGTGATCTGAAGCGAGCAGGCCGTAAACGCCACCGTACAACCAACGGAGGTCACGACCGCTTCGCGTGGTCCAAGAAACAAACTCGATACGGCGATGATGACGATATAAAGCGCGACGTACGGCGACTGGATGACGTTGGAATTCCAGACCAGCCAGGTGACGAGCAGAATGTCGACTGCGAGTTGGAATCTCGCCTGGGCGAGAATGTTTTTGGAAAGTCGAAAGATGAGGGCGTAAAGAATGGTGAGGCAGGCGACGATCGTTAAGAGTCCAAGGCTCTTATTGATCGACTGCGACGCTTCTCCGGTTCTGGTCCAAAATGTTCCGACGACGCTCAGCAGGAGTGCAGTAGCCATTCGCCCCGCGATCAACCAGCCAAGCTTTGACCCTGCGCTTCGGCCCCACTCGCCGCCATGTTCCAGCGTCGCCATCGGGGCCACAGACTAACACAGATCTACGCTACTCGTATCGCAATGCCCTCAACGGATCAATTCGCATTGCTCGCCTTGCCGGTAAGTAACACGCGAGCAGCGACACGATCACCAGCAACAACGAGATAGTCGCAAACGTCGTCACGTCAATCGCCGCAACTCCAAACAGCAGTCCTGACAACAGACGCGTCAACGCGAATGCTGCCGCCAATCCCAGGACCACACCTACTATCGTCAACCAGAATCCCTGCTTCAGGATGAGTAGCAACACCTGTCGCGGTTGCGCGCCGACTGCGAGTCGCAAACCGATCTCGCGTGTGCGCAAAGCGACGGAATAGTTCATCACGCCGAATATTCCGACGGCTGAAAGCAGCGTCGCGAGGCCGGCAAAGAGTCCCAACAAGAGTGTGTTGAAACGTGAACGAGCGACCCATTCCGACATGACCTGGTTCATCGTGCGTACGTCTGAGACCGGTTGATTCGGCTCGAGCGAACGAATCTCACGTTGCACCGCCGGAGCAATCGCGGACGGCTCACCATCGGTGCGAATCACGAGCGTCATGAACGAGTAAGTCAGATCCGGATGTGGAAAATAGACTGCCGGCGGCGACGCATCAATCAAACTGTCGTATCTCACGTTGCCGACAACACCGATGATCTCCGCGGGCGTGGGCTTCTCAAACATCGCCACGTCGAGTCGATGACCGATCGGATCTTCTTCGGCGAAGTACGCGCGCGCGAGTGCTTCGTTGATCAGGATCACGTGCCGCGGTTCTCTTTGTTCGGCGTCTGAGAAGTTGCGCCCATGCAACAGGTGAATGCCCATCGACTGGAAATAGCCTGAGTCAGCGACGCGCACGTCAGTGACAGGACCTTGTCCCGGTGGTGGCTCCGGGCGACCGAGAATTTTGAAACCCGTCGCGGAACCCAACCCGCCATACAACGGCAAGTAATTGACAATGCCCGCGGAGCGGACAGTCGGCAGGTGACGAACACGCTCGAGCACCTGGCTGAAGAAGTTTACGAACTGTGCGTCTTCACGAAAACGCGCGTCCGGAACTCTGATCACCATCGTCAACACGTTGTCAGTATCGAAACCCCGATCGACTTGTTGCAGGCGTATGAAACTCTTGATCAGCAGTCCCGCACTCGCAAGCAAAACGACTGCGAGCGCGATCTCCGAAACGACGAGGGCGCTTCGCAAACGACGACTGCCGCTTGCCTGGCTCGACTCCGACTTGCCACCTTCTTTCAGCGAGTCGTTCAGGTTGAGTCGCGAAACGTGCAATGCCGGTGCGAGTCCGAAAATGATTCCAGTCAACACAGACACGCCGAGTGTCCACAACAGCACGGTCACATTCAGTCCAACACTCTGAAGACTGACGAGATCTTTCGGAATGATCATCATCAAAGCCTTGATTCCCAGCCACGCGAAAGCCAATCCGAGAACACTGCCGAGCAACGCCAGTAACAGACTTTCAGTCAGCAGTTGCCTGACGATTCGTATGCGGCGCGCGCCCAGCGCAGCGCGAACCGCGATCTCCTTCTCGCGCGCAGAGGCGAGTGATAGCAGCAGGTTAGCGACGTTTGCACACGCGATAAGCAACACAAAACCGACTGCGCCCAGCATCAACCACAATGGGCGTCTCACGTTTCCGAAGAACTGTTCGCGCAGCGGCAATACTTCGGCGGTGAAGTTTTTATTGAACTGCGGCACTTCGTCCGAGAGTCGCGCGTGTATTGTGCGTAACTCGGCAGCCGCATGGTCCACAGTGACGCCGTCTTTCAGACGTGCGACTGTGGACAGAAAGCGACCGCGTTCGTTGGCGCCTGGTCCGTTCGGCATCGGCAGTATGGTCCATAGTTCCGCGGGCCTGCCGGTGCCGGATCGTTGTTTGATGTGAAACTGAAAATTCGGCGGCATGACCCCGATCACGGTGTACTTTTCGTCGTTGAGTGTGATTGGTTGGCCCACTACACTCTGTTGGCCGCCAAAACGTCGCTGCCACAATCCGTAGCTGAGCACGGCAACCGGAGAATCGGCATCATCAGGCACGAACGTGCGGCCGAGTAGTGGATCGACGCCGAGCACTTTGAAGAGTTCAGGGGTTGCCATTTGCACCGACAGCTCTTCGGGTTCGCCAATGCCGGTGAGATTGAAACGCTGATCGCTGAACGCAGCCAGCTGCTGATAGCTCGTGCTCTGTTCGCGCCAGCGGCGGAAGTTTGCACGTGAGGTGGTGTTCTGGTGCCGGCCTTCGGGAGTCACTTCCCACAACATCACGACGCGATCGGCGTCGCGATAGGGAAGTGGCCGCAGCAGCAGTTCATTTACGACGGAAAAGATCGCGGTGTTGGCGCCGATGCCGAGTGCGAGCGTGAGCACCGCGATCGAAGTGAATGCCTTATGCTTGGCGAGCATGCGCGCGCCGTAGCGAATGTCTTGTGTGAGTGTTTCAAACAGCCCGCCGCCTTTTACGTCGTAAGCGGCATCAACCGCGCGGTTCACGTTGCCGAAGCTGCGCAGCGCCCGTTCGCGCGCTTCCCCCGCCGGCATTCCCGCTCTGATGTTTTCCTCGATCTGCAACTCGAGATGCGAGCGCATTTCACGATCGATGTCATTGATAACTGTTTCGCGCCCGCGCAATGCCCGCAGCCGATCACGAAGAACATTCCACCACTTCATTAATACTTCCTCTTTCTGATCTTTGTGTGCCTTATGTGCCTTTTTGTGGCTAAAAGCTTATGTGGCCTGCCGCACTTTCGCGATCGCGAGCACGAGTCGATCCCAGCTCGCTTCCTGCGTCTCCAGTTGCTTTCTTCCGGCGCGTGTCAGTTTGTAAAACTTCGCCTCGCGTCCCGTTTCGTGTACGTCCCAGCGCGCCGAGACCCAGCCCTTCTGTTCGATACGATAGAGCGCGGGATACAACGAACCCTGCTCGACGTTGAGCATCTCGTCTGAAAGCTGTCGAATGCGTTGAATAATTCCATACCCGTGCAACTCTCCGAGCGAGAGCGATTTGAGGATCAGCATATCGAGCGTTCCCTGTAACAGGTCGGCCTTATCTTTTGCCACGTTGATCTCCTTGAAATTGCGCGATGCCTAGAATCGGTAGGCATCATAAAATTCCCATACCTAGAATGTCAAAGCATGTGTTGTTTACTTCATTTCAGTGGCGTGATGTAATGAATCCGCGGCACGAAAAAATGAACATCGAAGCGTATCTCAAACGAATTAACTACAACGGTCCACTGAGGCCGACGCCGGAGACATTGCGCGATCTCCAGGTGGCACACTTATTGACCGTACCTTTCGAGAACCTGAGCATTCACTCGGGTGAGCCGATCGTTCTCGACGAAGACGCGTTGTTTACGAAGATCGTCGAGAAGAAGCGTGGTGGCTTTTGTTACGAGTGCAACGGTCTGTTTGCAGGCTTGTTGCGCGCGCTGGGATTTGAAGTGGCGATGCTCGCCGCTGGAGTGGCGCGGCCAAAGGGCGGTTTTGGGCCGAACTTCGATCACATGACCCTGATGGTCACGCTCGCTGATCGTTATTTGGTGGATGTTGGTTTCGGTGATTCGTTTCTTGAACCGTTGTTACTCGATGAGCGCGGCGAGCAGGTTCAGGGTACGCGTTCGTTTCGTATTGTCGAAGACGATGATCATCTGATTCTGATGCGTGATTCGGAACCGCAATATCGTTTCACTCTCCAGCCGTATGGTTTCGCCGACTACGAAGAGATGTGTCGTTTTCATCAAACGTCGCCCGAGTCGCATTTTACCAACAACCTGATCTGCTCTCGGGTCACCGGTGATGGCCGCATAACGCTCAGCGGCATGAAGCTCATCACAACCTCCGGCCCTCAACGCGACGAACAAACCTTAACCACCCAGGAAGAATACGACCGCATCCTGCGCGATGAGTTTGGGATCGTGATGCAGAATTCCGCTTCAGACTAAGTTTCTCGAAAGACTTAGCCCTACAGCTTGAACAAGTCAGGAAGAGGGGCTTGCCCCCGCCGATAGAGATATGAAACAGCGGGGGCAAGCCCCTCTTCCTGACTTGTTAGGAATGTTTGAAGACTAACTCTTCGGCAAATCCAAACACTGTCGACATGGATCTGTGAAGTTGTAACGCCAGACTCGTGGTTATGACACAAGACGCTCTACAAAAAATAAGAGAACTGATCAAAGACATCGACTTCTGCATGTTAACAACCGTTGATGAAAGCGGAGACTTGCACAGCCGGCCGATGTCGTCCAATGGGGACGTCGATCCGAATGGTGACATCTGGTTTTTCACAAACGCTTCGTCACACAAGGTGACTGAGATTGAGAAGCTTCCAAAGGTGAATGTGAGTTTTGCCGATCCCGATAATCAGTGCTACGTGTCGATCAGCGGTGCTGCGCAACTCATACGCGATCGAGCCAGGATTGATGAGTTATGGAAACCCGAATTCAAAATGTGGTTTCCTGAAGGTAAGGACGATCCCGAGATCGCGTTGCTGCGAGTCACTCTGGAAAAAGCCGAGTACTGGGACAGCCCCTCGAGCACGATTGGCTATGCCTTGAGTTTTGTCTCGTCAATCGTGACTGGCAAACAACCGGACTTTGGCGAGAACAAGAAAGTCGAGTTTGGTTAAGCGTTGCGCCTCGCGACGGTCACAGCGACGGCGACCAACTCCGCTAACTCAACCGGCTTTGGCACATGCATATCGTATCCGGCGCGCAGTGCGTGAAGGCGATCTTCGATTCTTGTGTAAGCAGTCAACGCTATCGCTGCGATTTTCCCGCCATTTGCCGCTGGTAGACCACGAATCGCTCGTATCAAATCGTAGCCATCTGATCCAGGCATTCCTATGTCGCTGATCAGGATGTCCGGCAGCGCCGTCTTGAGCTCGCCCAGCGCTTCGTCGGCAGAACCGACCACTTTGACTTTAGCGCCGCAGTATTCGAGACCCTGCTTCAGTAGTTCGCGAGTGTCGGCTTCGTCATCGACAACAAGAATTCTCAGACCATCGAGGCGGTCGGTAATATCATTCGGCGGCAACAGGTCTCTCGCCGCCGGGTGCACGCGGCTCCCCGATGAATCGACTTGATAAACGGGTGAGATCGGTAGCATCACTGTGAAAGTTGCGCCTTTGCCATCGCCTTCACTGCTGGCGCGAACACTGCCGCCATGCATCTCGACGAGGTGGCGAACGATCGCGAGTCCGAGTCCCATGCCGCCATGTTGCCGGCTCGTTTTTTGATCCGCCTGCCTGAAACGATCGAACACGTAAGGCAAAAAGTCAGGTGAAATACCCTGACCACTATCGCTGACAACTATCTCGAGATGTGAATTCACTCGTTGTGAATAGATTTGCACCCGGCCACCACGCGGAGTGAACTTGATCGCATTCGACAATAAATTCCACACCACTTGCTGGAGTCGCACGGGATCGCCGGGAATCGAAACTGCTCCCGTGTCAACTATTTTTTGAACACGAACACCCTTCGCTTCGGCGGCGGGCGTAACTGCTTCGACCGCTGCGTCGATGAACGAGTTCGGATCCGCGGGTCGCACGTCCATGCGCAACTTGCCGGTGATGATGCGCGAAACGTCAAGCAGGTCGTCGACGAGTTGTGCTTGCGCGCGCGCATTACGTTCGATCGTGTCGAGAGCCTTGGCGGAGTCTTCGACTGACAACTGTCCCATCCGCAACATTCTGGTCCAACCGAGAATTGCGCTCAGCGGGGTTCGCAATTCGTGTGAGATGGTGGCCAGAAACTCTTCCTTCAGGCGGCTCGACTCTTCCGCTTGCCGGTACAGACGCTCATTTTGCGCGGCCGCTTGTTCTGCCTCGGCGCGTGCCATTTGGGCTGTTTCGTTGAGTGTGAGAAGTGCTTCGGCCTGTTGACGTAGAGTGTCTTCGTTCTTTTTGCGCAGCGAGATGTCCTGCAAAAACCCCAGCATGCCGGCAGTCGTTCCATCGTCAGCGTAGATTCCGCGACCTTTGGATGAAACCCAGACTTCGGTGTTGTCATCACGTTTGACGCGATACTCGATATCGTAGTCGCTGTGATTAGCGAGGGCGACTTCAACTGCCAGCTTTGCGTGTTTGCGATCATCCGGGTGCAGCAGGTCGTTCATTTGAGTCCAGGTCATGTGCGGACCAGGAGGGATTCCGAAAAGGAGTGCCGCTGTTTCTGAAAGTGTGACCATATCGGTTCGCGCATCCCAGCTCCAGTCGCCGAGCCGCGCAGCATCGAGGGCGAGTTTCAGACGTGCTGAGGCTTCGTCGAGCGCGCGGCGTGCTTGCTTCTGTTCCGTGATGTCGCGGGCGATTTTCGAAGCGCCGACGGTCTCGCCATTCGGGCCTTTGATCGGTGAGACGGTGAGCGAGACGTCGAGGAGTTTGCCATCCTTTGCCACACGAATGGTTTCGTAGTGCTCGATTCGTTTACCGGCTCGCAGTCGAGCGAGGATTGCCGGCTCCTCATCTTCGTGATCTTTGGGGATGAGAATCGTGACCGGTTTGCCGATTACTTCGTCAGCAGTGTAGCCGAAAATGCGTTGCGCGCCGTTGTTCCAGCTCGTGATGATGCCATCAAGTGTCTTACTGATAATCGCGTCGTCAGCGGATTCGATTAGAGCGGCGAGCCAGTACGGTGCTAATTCCGGGCTCGCCAGATTTTTGTAATGGTTAGTAAAGACACCGGATGATTTCTCATCAGAAAGATTTTTGCCCATGTCACCGAAAATTCTTGCCTGTTAAAGAAGGAGAGAATGGAAGGGGCTTGCAGGGGTGTAAGGATTATAGCAAGGGAAAGGGACTCCGGCCACAAAGACACAAAAACACACAAACAATGGCGCGCATTATTTGATGCCCGGCACGCCGGGGATAAGTTAACCGTCGTCGATAAATTGCCCTACGGAAAATAGTCGATGTAGATCGACCCCCTCTCGAAGCGGCCGCGCTTGGGTGTTGGCAGCCGTTTCGGGGAACCCTTGACCGCCGGCACTTCGCTGCCAGGCAGGGTGATCGCGAATTGGTCGCTACGCACGATCTTGCTCTTTGCCGCCAGGGCGTCCAGCAACGGAATGCGCGGTACTTCGCTTTCGTTTGCCACACTACCGAAGCTGTCCTCCTGCGTCGAGCACATGGACGCAAAGTTCCCTCCCATGGTCTCCACCGCGCTGACTGGGGTTGCATTCGTGCTGCCGTGGTGCCCAACCTTGTAAAAGTCCAGATGGCCGAGAATCGACGCGCTGTCCTTGATGATCTTATCGACCGAGGGAGCCTTCTCCGGCGTGCCCCCGTACATCCAGTACTCCCAGTTGCCGCCCTGCGCGTCTCCCGCGAATAGAAGCTTCTTGCCGTCGAAGGTGAAGAGCACGACGAGACTTTGATTGTTAAGGAAGTCATCGAGGGTCTTCGCCGCCGTGAAGAGCAGATCCGGTTGCGCCGCCTGGATCGTGGTTTCCAGGGCGACAGCGGGATATTTCTTCGATTCACGGTCAAATTCGCGGAATGCCGAGTCTGGGTACTCGTTCGCATCCGTATGCCACGAAGTTCCGAAAGGATCAAAGGTGTCGTCGTTGCCGTCCTCGGCTTCACCAAGGTACTGGCCGATGCCGCCCTTCTTAAGGTCCATAAGCTTCATGAAGTCGAGTGCATCGGGCGGAGGCGGGCCCAGGATCTGGGCGGTAAGCCCGGCATCTTTCAGGACCTTCGGCATCTTGGGCTTGTCACCCTTCATGTAGTATTGCGGCTCCAGGCCCAGGCCGGTTTTCAGAAACGTGAGCGAGGCGGCGTTGGTACCGCCGCCCTTGCCGGGCTTCTTGGCGGATGCGCCACCCTTTACGGCAAACTCGGTATGATCGACGCCGGTTGCGTTTTCGAGCATGGCCAGGATCTCGTTCGTCTCCGGGTCGTCCTTGCCCGCCATCGCCAGGCGGCTCTGCATGCCCAAAGCGAGCGCCGTTAACTCGTCCTGGAATTCACTGGCCAGCGACTTCTTCTTCTCCTTCTTTTCATTCGGGTCGTACTCCGTCTCCCAGAATGACATCCAAACGGCTCCGACCTCGAAGTCGTTGAAAATCTCGGCCGCGCGACTGAAGCCGATGATGTGGTCCTGATGCCGGTGGGTAACGATGATCAGCGCCAGCTTCTTCCCCGTCTCCTCTGCCATGTGAGCGACGGCCGCCTTGATCGTTCCGATGTCGCCCTTCTTCGTCTTGCCTGGGGTGACGCCGCAATCGATCAGAATGTGCTGCGGCCCGTCGTGCGTCGGCACGGTCATGAGGAAGAAATCGCCAAAGCCGACGCGATACATGCGTATACGCAGTTCTGCCTTCTTAGCCTTTTTTTTCGTGGCCATGTCAGATGCCTCCGTGAAGCATAGAGAAGTTGATCTCGAAGCTCCGGTCCTTCTTGCCGAGGAGACCGAGGCGCTCACCGAAGCGCCGCTGGCGCTCCGCGCGTTCCCCGGTAAGGTTCTTCGAGATCACGTAACGAATCGGCGACTCGTTCTTAACCGCACCGGGCTCACCGACCACCGGCTTACTGATGATAAGTGTTGCGCCGCCCCGAAACTTGATCTTGCCGAACTTCGGCGCTGCTTCGTTGAAGAATTTTTCGACCGTTTGCACTGCCTCAACCACCATGTCCGTACGCAGACTGCCGTCTGGATTGATGCGGAACACCGGGTGGAAGGAGGGGATGATCACCGGCACGCCGGCTGAGAAGCCCAGTAGTTTGCTGTTCCTGGTGATGTAGTCGCGCAGTACGCCGGCGGCCTTGTCTTTCTGGGCCCGGGTCAGCCCGTTCGGATCGCCAAAATCGAGGCCGACGACCGGCGGAAGCGTCTCAGGCGCGCGCGGCCAGCAAATAGAGTCGTCGCTAAAGAATCCGGCGCCCTCCGGCACGATACCGCGCAACCGGAACGACTGCATGATCGCTTCGCGGATACCCATCTCGTCCTTAGGATGGATATCGAAGTCTGCTGTAATGATCGAGCGCAGATATGATCCGAACGTAATGTCAACCGGGGCGCTGTAGTCGAGCGCGCGGACACAAAGCCTAAAGAAAGTCCGGGCCAGCGCGCGCGCTTCGTCACAGAGCCGCGCGGCGAGCGGGCGCGGGATATCGACCGGATTCGCGCTACCGCCGCCGGCGCGGAAGATGCGCCACAGATCGGCGGTGCGCTTCAGGTAGATCGCGAAGTATGCATCGAACACCGCGGCCACGAGGATCGAACCGCGAGAGTGTGGTTCCGTGACCTTCTGTATGTCGTCCGAGTTTGGCTTTGTGCCGAGAGCGGAGCGCAGGGCACGATCCATGCCGGTGGCTTCACCGAACTGCTGTGCGAGTTCGATCAGCGGATTGCGCGCGCTAATCTGCGCGCTAAGCAATGGATCCTTCCTCTCTCGCGCGGTCGCGGTCGCGTAGTCGTCGTAGCCCGTGATCTCGGCATCCGGCCTCAGTTGGTACTGGTATAACTTGCCGCCAGTCCTTTCCATCGTGTCGAGCAAAACTTCCTCGTAGGTGAAGTGTTGAAAGAGAGCGGCAAGGTCGGCAAACGCCTCGTGGAACGCCGGCACGTCCTGGTTTGTCTGTTCAGTAAACAATGCGCGAATGCCGTCAACGATCGCGTGCGTAGTCTCATGCACCACAACATCGTGCGAGAGGCAGGTGAATACCGGCTGTCCCGGTAGGTTGCGCCCGACATCCTTCGTGCCGGCGCGGAAGTAGCCGAAAAGAATGCCGTGCGCCTTTGGACTATAGAACGCGTTCTGTCCGACGAAGGCGTGCGGGTAGATATTGAGCGTATAGATGTCCTCACGTCGAGCAGCGTCAGGATCGCCTTCGCGCAGCCCCCGGCGCCAGTGAATGCGCCGTCCAAGCGCCTCCTCGAAATGCTGGATGGTATCGGTGATGACCGCGTATACCATCTGTTGGTGGAAGTACGGATCAGCCTCACTCGGACCAAGTCCGCCGCGAAGCAGGATAGCCCTGTCGTCGAGGTCGACGGGCTTGTAGTACCTCTTGTTCGCGCCGTCGTAGTCGACCACGGCGATCGCATTTGGAGCCCAGCGGTCGCGTACGACTGGTCCAGGATCAAGCTCCTGGAACCGGACGGCCATGGACATCTCGTTGCCGAGGAGCTTGCCCGCACTCGGATCGAAAGCATAGGCCTTGAGCGGCCGTGTGACCGGGTTCTCGATCTTCATCTTAGATTTTCCTTAATGTGAGAATACAATTCGCCATTTCCTGCCCCTTACAATCTGACTGACCCAGGTTGCAATTGAAAGACGAAATCGGTGTTGCGTGCGATCTTATACACTTCGTTCCACAGACATTCAATAGAAACGGGTTGAATGCCCCCATTTAAAACATGCCAATAAAGAATTGGTTGATAATGGTCTTCGCTTGGCCGTGCACACGAAAAGCCCGCAGCTGCGGGCTTTTTCGTCGAAATTTTGTTGTTGTTTAATGGCCCTGCGAGAGTTTGCCGATGAGGGTGAACAAAGGCAGGTACATGGAGATGACGATGGAGCCGATGGTGACGCCCAGGAACCCGATCAATAAGGGTTCGATGAGGGTCAGCAGGTTGGCTATGGCGGAGTCGACTTCGGATTCGTAGAAATCGGCGATCTTGCCGAGCATCGCGTCGAGGGCGCCGGTCTGTTCGCCGATGCCGATCATTTGCGCCACCATGTGTGGGAATACTTCAGTCGCCTTCAACGGATCAACGAAACTTTCACCGCGCTCAACTCCTATTCTCACTTTAGTGATCGCTTCTTCAATGATCACGTTACCTGACGTCTTCGCAGTGATGTCCAACGACTGCAGGATCGGAACACCGGAAGAGAGCAGCGTAGACAGCGTGCGCGAGAATCGCGCAACCGCGATCTTGCGAAAGATGTCGCCAAGAATCGGAACCTTGAGCAGCACCCAATCGATGTTCTTCCTGCCGCCGGGCGTCCTGTAATAAAACTTGATCGCCACCACGATGCCAATAACCGAAACGAGTATTATTAAGCCACCCCAGCCCGCGAGAAAGTTACTAATGCCAACTACGATTCGCGTCGGCAGAGGCAACTGTTCGCCTGGTCCAAGTAAGCCGAGGAAGATGTTCTGAAACTGCGGAATCACTACCACCATGATGACAGCAACCGCCACGATCGCGAGCAGGATAACTGCCGACGGATAGATCATCGCGGAGATGATGTCGCGTTTTAACTTCACGATCTTTTCAATGAAGGTCGAGAGTCGTTGCAGAATCAGATCGAGAATACCGCCCGTCTCTCCCGCTTCCACCATGTTCGCGTAAAGCTGATCGAAAACACGCGGATGACGCGCCATCGCGGTTGCGAGTGTCGAGCCTTCTTCAACGTCCTGTCGCACCTGGAGCAGGATCCGCTGGAAGTACTTGTTGTCCTGCTGTTGGGCCAGAATTTCGAGACATTGAACAAGCGGCAAACCGGCGTCGATCATCACCGAAAACTGGCGCGTAAAGACTGACAGATCCTTCGACTTAACTTTCTTACGGCCACCAATCTTGGGAATGCCGATTTCGCGGCCCTTCTCTTTAACCGAAGTCAGCGTAACCTGCTCGCGGCGCAGAATCTGACGCAGGGCTTCGCGATTGTCCGCGACGCGTTCGCCGACAACGATCTCGTTGAGTCTGTTGCGGCCTTTGAAAACAAAAGTAGGCATAACGGTGAGCTCCAGAGTGGCTTTATCTTACGTTTGGCCTGGTACCAACCGGTCGGGGTTGAGCATAAGGGCTCGCATGCGGCTTCGACGCATTGCCGGGATTAACTCCGGCGCCGCGATCGATCAGTTCGCGCAGTTCATCGACGTTCGACGAACGTTGCAGCGCCACGTCCATACTGATCTGGCGTTTGTGATAGAGAGTTGCGAGGGCCTGGTTGAAAGTCTGCATGCCATACTTGTCCTGGCCCGTCTGCATCATTGAATAGATCTGATGGACCTTGTCTTCGCGGATAAGATTGCGAATAGCGCCGTTCGGAACAAGGATCTCGAGCGCCATCGCACGACCACTTCCTTCAGCACGCGGCAACAACGCCTGACAGAGAATTCCTTCAAGCACGAGCGAAAGCTGCGCGCGAATCTGTGCCTGTTGATCGGAAGGGAAGACGTCGATGATACGGTTGATCGTGGACGAGGCGGAGTTTGTGTGCAGCGTGGCGAGCGTCAAGTGACCGGTTTCAGCGATACGCAACGCTGACTCGATAGTTTCTAGGTCGCGCATTTCGCCGACGAGGACCACATCGGGGTCCTGGCGCAAGGCAGTACGAAGCGCCGCGGCAAATCCGTGTGTGTCCGCATTGACCTCGCGCTGGTTGATCAGACAGCCTTTGTGGTTGTGTAGAAACTCGATCGGATCTTCGATGGTCAGGATGTGCTCGTGACGATCGCGATTGATCTTATCGATCATGGCCGCGAGTGTCGTCGACTTGCCGGAGCCGGTTGGTCCAGTGACGAGAATCAGACCACGAGGTTTTTCGCAGAGTTGTTTGACGACAGCGGGTAGACCTAGCTCTTCGAATGCTTTGATCTCATAGGGAATCGCGCGAAAGACTGCGCCGACCGCGCCGCGCTGGTTGAAAAGGTTGGCACGAAAGCGAGACAAGCCTTTGACGCCGAACGAAAAGTCGAGTTCCAGGTTCTCTTCGAAACGATGCTTCTGCGCGTCAGTCAATACTGAGTAGGCGAGTTGCTTGGTATCCGCCGACGTCAGCACGCGGTACATTTCGAGCGGGCGCAGATGGCCGTCAACTCTGACCTGCGGTGGTGAGCCGGTGGTGATGTGAAGGTCCGAACCGCCGAGTTCAGAAAGCTTTCGCAGCAGTTCGGAGAGCGAGATCTGGGGAACAGTTTCGTTCAGTCGCATCTAAGTGATCACTCCTGACAGAGGTTTCACGCAAAGGCGCAAAGTTTACGCAAAGGCGCAAAGCAGTACTTTGCGTTCTTAGCATCCTTTGCGTCTTTGTGTGAGATATTCCTACCGGTTTTCCGCTTTGGCGCGCAGCGACTCGATGAAGCGCTCGGCTTCACTCGTCATGCGCTCCGCGTATTCAACCGGTGAATCCGTGGTCAGCCCGTAAATCCGACCGCCGGCTTCAGTGAAATAGAACGTCCAGGTCTTTTCCGGTGTCAGCGCATCTTTCGGCGTGCGTCCGGTGACTACAAAAACACGAGCGCCGTTGACCTCACGGACGAAGTCGTTAACTACCCAGCCGCCGGAAGCGACCATCTTGTCGATCACGATCCGTCGCAAGTCAGCGACCGCAACGCCGCCCAACATCTTCTTCTCTTCACGAGAAGTCAGGAACGCTGGATTGGGTCGACTTAGCGCGACGACCGCAAGATTCATCGTTCCGGGAAGTTTTGCAGTTGAAGCTGAAGACTTGAATGCCGGATGTGAAGGATTCACTACGCGCGGGCGGGTTTGACCGTTCGAAGCAGCAGCCGGAGCGGGGGCACTTGCTTCCGCCATCATCACTGGTGGCGGTAACGCGGTGCTCGCTTCAGCCGAGTTCGACGGTAACGCCGGCAACGACGGAGCCGATAGTCCGGAGAGATCGGAAACCGAAATGTTTTGCGGTAACGCGAGCGAAGCATTGCGGTGGGCCATCTCTGCCGCGAGCCGTTTCTGACGCTGGCGCGTGCGATAGCGTCGCCACCACGCCTTCGAATGATGGCGTTTATGATGGCGCTGGCCGATTTCTACAGTTTGCCTGATGCCGTGTGCTTCATTTGCGAATGGCAACATGATACTCACGGACAGCACCAGGATCATTGATATGGCAATTACTCTTAGCATCGTCGGTTCTCCTCGGTTAGGCGACCGTTTCGCGAACAACTTCCTCGACGGTTGTCAGGCCGGCGCGAATCTTGTACAGACCCGATTCGCGGAGGGTGATCATGCCGTCGTCGATCGCCTTCTTTCTCAATTCAAGTGCGGAAGCGCCGATCAAGATCAACTCACGAATCTCGTCGGTAATTTCCATCACTTCGTAAAGGCCGATTCGCCCTTTGTAACCGGTGTTATTGCACGTCGCACATCCCTTACCCTTGTAAGTCTTGAGGGTCTTGGCTTCATCAGCCCGGAGACCTACCTCGACTAGCGCTTCAACGGGATTTTGATGTTCGTGTTTGCAATCCTTGCAGATACGGCGAATCAGACGTTGTGCCTGGATGAGGTTCACGCTGGTGGCGACAAGAAATGGTTCGATGCCCATGTTCATAAGGCGGGAAATCGTTGAGGGAGCATCGTTGGTATGGAGGGTAGAGAGAACGAGGTGACCAGTGAGAGCGGCTTTGATGGCGATTTCAGCAGTTTCGAAGTCGCGAACTTCACCGACCAGAATGATGTTCGGATCCTGGCGCAGGAAAGAGCGCAACGCGGCCGCGAAGTTCAAGCCGATCTGTTCCTTCATCTGAACCTGGTTGATGCCGGGGAGGTTGAACTCCACCGGATCTTCAGCAGTCATGATGTTGGTATCGACTGTGTTCAGCGACTGGAGCGCGGAATAGAGTGTGTTTGTCTTACCACTTCCCGTTGGACCAGTTACCAGCACCATCCCGTACGGCTTCGAAATATTCCGTTTGAACTTCGTGAGCGACTCCGGCTCAAAACCGAGCTTGGTCATGTCGAGCATGAGGTTCTGTTTGTCCAACAAGCGGAGCACGACTTTTTCGCCAAACAGAGTGGGGAGAGTAGAAACGCGAAAGTCGAGCTCGCGTGAACGCGAGTCGACCTTCACTTTGATCTTGATGCGACCGTCCTGTGGTAGTCGCTTCTCGGAGATGTCGAGCTTCGACATGATCTTGATGCGCGAGATCAACGCGTCGCGCATCTTCAAAGGCGGGTGCATCACGTCGTAAAGCACACCGTCGATACGAAACCTGATGCGCAACTCTTTCTCGTACGGTTCGACGTGAATGTCGGAAGCGCCACGACGCAGCGAGTCAACCAGCAGCACGTTGACGAGACGCACGACGGGTGCGTCTTCGCTCATCTTCGAGAGCGTGGAGAGATCGATCTCTTCGTTGTCTTCAACTACTTCGACGTCTTCAGTCTGGCCGGTCTCGAAGTCGATGCTGTCGAGCGAGACGAGATCGGCGTGAGTAATCGCGCCGTTGCCATTTGAATCCTTGGGAAGGGAGCTGACTTCTTCGATGGAAGATGAGGCAAGCTCGATTTCGCGTGAGCTGCCGTAATACTTCGCGATCGCCTGTTGCACACTGCCTTCAGCAACGACGACCGGCTCGACGTTTAATCCGGTCATGAACTTCACGTCGTCGAGAGCGAAGACGTTCGTGGGATCGACCATCGCGAGCGTGAGCGTGGCCCCGACGCGCGAGAGCGGCAGCACAGAGTGTTTTTGGGCGACTTCCTGAGGGATGAGACCGATGACTGCGGGATCGATATTGAAGAGTTCGAGATTAACGGACGGAATGCCGTACTGCCTGGACAGTACGGCGGTGATCATGTCGTCACTAATGAGCCCGAGCTTCACGAGATTGAAGCCGAGCCGGCCACCATGTTCACGCTGGTAGTCGAGTGCCTCTCGCAAGTGTTGAGGGCTAATAAGATTTTCGCGAACGAGTATTTCGCCTAGTTTCGCTGACATTGAAGACTCAGGTGGATTGTGGCGCCGATGTGGCGCACGAGGCATGAACCTTTATTGCAACGATGGCGCTAACATCGTTGTACACGCATAGTACCGATTAAACACAGTGAGTGTCAAGGTAGGTTTTCCAGTGAAAATGGTGCGGAAATTAACGGAAATAGTTCCACGCAAAGACGCAAAGAGGACGCAAAGGCGCTGCTTCTTTTTGCGTCTTTGCGTCCTGCTTCGCGTCTTTGCGTGAATTTGTCCTGGCTCTATGGGCGCTTGCGGGGCGGCCTGCCGGTCTTCTCAGGAGTCACGTTTTCCGTGTTCTTCAACTCCGCCAGAACTTCCTTCGCGCCAGCCTTCATCTGGTTTGTGTCAGGTGCGACGTCAACGAACTTCTGAAGGTAATTTGCGGCTTCCTGAAACTTGGTCTTATCGCCAGTGGCATAGAGCGCCAATCCGGCGCCAAGATTCGCATCGGGGTTGTCAGGCGTGGTCGCGAGGATCGCCTTGAATTCCGTTAACGCCTTATCGGAGGCGCCGGCGTCGAGCAGCATCTGCGCCATGTCGACCTGGGCCTTCGTTTTCTTCGCCGGATCCGTCTCGACTGAGATGTAATCCTTGTAAGCCGTGAGTCCCGCGTCAGCCTGGGTTTGATCCGCCTTGGTCACGAACAGCCGCATCGATTCAGCGTAAGTCAGGAAGGCGGCATACTTGTTGGCGTTGTAACGCTGCACGTCGGCCGGGTCAGTCGGCGCAGCTTGTGCCTTAAGCATTGTCGCAGCTTTGCCGGAAGCTTCCGCAGCAGCTTTGAAGTCATCTTTCGCTCCTTGTAGAGCAGCGGTTTTACCGGCTTCGTCAAGGTCCTTTGAAGTGATAGCGGAGTTGAAACGCTCGACGCCGCGTCCCTTTAAAGCCACCGCTTTATTGGTCAGAATCGCCGGTTGTTCGGGGTCGGCTGCCAGACCTTCGTCATATGAAGTCACAGCCGCTGTGTACTTCTGAATTGCTTCGTTAGAGTTCTTCGCTTTGCTCGCTGTACTGGCCGCACCCAGCGCTTCATTTCCGGCTTTGAAAGTGCGCGCGATGACGTCATTCGTTTCGGTGATCTTCTTGTTGCCGGCTTCGATCTCCGCGTTCTTCTTCATCATCTCTTCGCGCTTGGCTTTGTCAGCCGCACTCTCGGCGGCGGGTTGTGCACCGGCAGGCGCGGCTGTTGTGCCGCCCGCGGCCTTGATGTCTTCGTATGTGAGTCGCTTACCGTTGCCGGGAGTGACTGTAATCTCGCACGGAATCTCACGTCCGGCTTTCACACCCGGAACAAAGTTTGGGGCGGCAGTAGGATGGCTGGCGGCGACTGCATACGTGCCGATGAACGGCAGTCCAGCAAATACAAACTCGCCTTTCTTATTTGTTTTGGTCTGGTACTTGGCCGTTATGTCGGTGCGGAAGACGTCGATTTGGGCATCAGCGAGGGGAACCTTCTGACCGTCTGCCTGCTGCATCCAAACGTGACCGCGGAGTTCGCCGACCTGCGCACATGTCGTCAGAGAAGCCGACGCAATTAGAACGGCGACTGCAAGCGCTGCGTAAAAGTGTTTCCTAATCATCAGATTCCTCCCATCGTGTGCGGACAAAATCGGTTGTACGATGCGCCCACACTAAACACTGGTTGTAATAATAATGCCTGCGAAAGTACCGTAAACTTAATAAGCAAAACGACTACTGTCAAGCATGTAGGGGATGGGATCGCGGGCGCCCGTCTCACGAAACGCGCGCAAACGCAGAGCGCAGGAATCGCACTTTCCACAGGCCGATTCCGATTCCAGGTAACACGACCAGGTCAACTGTAAAGGCGCGCCCAGCGCCAGCCCCGTTTGTACAATCTCAGACTTCCGCATAGCGATGACCGGCGTTCGGATCTCGATGTGCGTTTCCGGTTTGGTGCCTATGTCGAGCACCTGCTGAAACGCTTCATAAAACTCCGGGCGACAATCCGGATAGCCCGACGAATCCTCCGCCACCGCGCCGATGTAGACCGCCGTGGCTTTGATCACTTCACCCCAGCTCACTGCCGCCGACAACAGATGAGCATTTCTAAAAGGAACGTAACTCGATGGAATTCCTGCGGCTGAAAGATTTGCTGTCGTAACTGGAATGTTGTGGTCCGTCAGCGATGAACCACCTATCCGCGCTAAGTGTTCCAAAGAAATGACGAGCCTCGACTTGACCTTGTAGTGATCCGCCAATGCCTCGAAGGCTTCGCGTTCGCGTTTCTCAGTGCGTTGACCGTAAGAGACGTGCAGAAACGCGAGTTCGTCGTTCTCTTCGTGAGCGATTGCGGCGGTGACGCACGAGTCCATGCCGCCGGAGACGAGACAGATCGCGAGTTGTGGTCCAACCGTCTCTTCGGGCTCGAGCACTTCAGTGGCCACTTCTTCAGAGCCGCCCATCAAACCCCCTTAACTTCCGGACCCCAGATATACTTGTGCAGTTGCAACTGCATGCGCACTTTCAGACCGCTGCCTGTGATCCAGTTCGCCAGTTGTTGTAAATCGACCATACCCCACGCCGGGGAGATCAAAACCGCGTGCGTCCGTTTTTCCAGATCGTATTTCTCGATGACGTCCTTCGCGTAGAGCCAATCGTTTTCATCAGCGATGACAAACTTGACTTCATCTTTATCGGCACGGAGCCGTTCGAGATTTGACCAGTCGTTTCTCGGCTCTTCGCCGGAGGCGGGGCACTTGATATCGAGTATTACTTTTGCGCGCGGATCCAGACCCGCCGTGGAAACATAACCGCCGGTTTCGATGAGCACTTCATAACCTTCATCACAGAGACGCTCGATCAACGTAAACGCCTTCTTTTGGGCGAGCGGTTCGCCGCCGGTCACTTCGACCAGTTTGCAGCCAAAAGCACTTACCTGGTCCAAAATGCTCTCGATTGAGTAGTGTTCGCCGCCGGTAAAGGTGTACTCGCTGTCGCACCAGACGCAGCGCATTGGGCAACCCGTCAGCCGCACAAAGGTACAAGGGCGGCCGGCGTGAGTTGATTCTCCCTGGATGGAACGAAATATCTCAGTGATACGCAGCATGTCAGCAAAAGAACCGTCGAGCCATCCACAGATTACACAGATTTAGAGATTTATCTATGTAATCTGTGGATGGTTCTTGCATCAAACGACTGTTGAGAATGATAGGATTAACGTCCCGTGGAGTCGAGTAGCCGCCAAATTCAGAAGGTTTTGAACGACGGCGCGCAGCGGTTGTTGGCGCGTGCCGGTGACAATCGTGCGCTTGCTCGGGAGCATCTGGCGCCAAGGATTTCGGCGGCCGTCGATAAGTATCTGCTGCGAGACGATCCGCAGATCTCCGAAGCCGAGATAGCGAAGTTCATCGACGAGTTGCAGGCTGACGATCTCTGTTTGATTATCGCTTGCGAGCGTGGCGATGAGAACGCCTGGAATGATCTGGTCGAACGATTCACATCAACGGTTCGCTCCGCGGCGCGTTCGGCGAGTAGTAACGAGGATGCGGCCGAAGACCTGGCCCAATCGATCTGGGCCGAGCTTTACGGATTACGCACACGCAAAGACGGCGCGCCGGCCAGCAAGCTCGCTTACTACTCCGGTCGCGGGTCGCTCGCCGGTTGGTTGCGCGCAGTAGTGGGCCAACTCGCCGTCGATACATTTCGTAAACAGTCGCGACTCGTACAAACAGAAGAGGACACAGATCTCGACCGGCTCGCGCATGAAGCGAGTGTTGGCGAAGTATTCTCCGGCATTCCGACTCCGGAAGAGTCGATGTCGAATCGTTTTGCACAGGCTGACATGCAACAGGCGCTGAACACGGCCATTCAGGAACTGGTAGCCGAAGATCGTCTGCTCGTTAAACTTTATTATTTCGACAATCTGCGATTACGTGAGGCGGGCGCGGTGCTCGGCGTACACGAAGCGACTGCGAGCCGCCGTTTGACGCGGATTCAAACGGATCTGCGCAAGCGAGTCGCAAAGATCCTGATTGATGAACGCGGTTGGACACAAATGGAGACGGAGAAGTCGTTTGCCGAAGTGGCGCAGCATTTGGATACGGATTTCGAGACGATTTTGAACATTGGCCACAAAAAAGCACAAGAAGCTCAGAACAGCTAGTGAACTGTTTATGCCTTTTTGCGGCTCAATATTTGATTGCAAGGTAGGGATGGGACATACGTTCTAACAAGGGAATGAAACAGGAAACAAACAACGAGATGCATCTGTTGTTGCGGAGGCTGGGCCGGCGTCCCGAGACATCTATATCTGACGGCAATGGCGACGTGGATCATCTCGATGCTGACGAACTGAGTGCTTATGCAGAGAATGTTGTGCCCGCGGCCGCCCGCGCGCGTTACACGGAACACCTGGCTGAATGTACGCGTTGTCGCGAACTGGTCGTGCAACTGAGCTCGTCCGCAGGTGTCGTTCCCGCTGTTCAGATTTCCAGGGCTGTGGAACCTTCGGCACTGAGAAAGTTTTTGGCGAGTCTATTTTCGCCGATGGTGTTGCGATATGCAGTCCCAGCGCTCGGTTTGATCCTCGTTGCGGCGATTGGTCTTTTTGTTTTCCAGCAAAAGAAGAGTGAAGAGGCTCCGATTGCGCAAAACGTGGAAGCGCCAACCTCTAAAAGCATCACGACGGCTACACCAGAGCCGGTGCAGCCAACGAGAGGATTGACCGATCAGTCGAAGGAGCAGGCAGCCGCCGGCAAGCCTGCACAAAACAGCGGTTCATCTGCAAATCAACCTGCCGCTGCCGCGCCCCAGGCTCCCGCAGCAGCAGGTCAAGTTGCCGACACAACCGCGAAGAAAGAAGAGCAGCAACCCGTTATCACTGAAGCGCCGGCCCCGGCGCCGAAGCCCGCGACTTCCAGTGATGAGAGCAAGCGTCCGGCTGAAGCCGAGGCACGCAGGGAAACGTCGCCGGAACGATACGCGACTGAACCTCCGGCAGAGAAGACTGTCGAAGTAGCCAAAGTCGAAGATCGCAAGGGTGCGGACGCGGAGATGGCCAAGGCACGGTCTGATATAGCCGCAGGCAAGGCGCAGTCGTTGGGCGTCGTCTCATTGCAGGCAGGTGTTGCGAATAGGTCCAAGGCCCGACGCGATGACGACGCAGTAGAAAAAGACAAGAAGAATGACGCAAGCGAGACCAGGACCGTCGCTGGTCGCCAATTTCGCAAGCAGGGGAACAGTTGGATCGACACGGCTTACAGCTCCGTGCGCGTTACCACGAACCTCACTCGCGGCTCCGAGCAGTACCGGGCTTTGATTGCTGACGAGCCTGGGATTAAAACGATCGCCGATCAACTTGACGGCGAAGTCGTTGTCGTTTGGAAGGGACGCGCCTACCGCATCCATTAGCCAAAAAAGGCACACAAGGCTCAGGAAAACTCTTTTTGGGTGCCTCGTGTGCCTTTTTGTGGCTCAACTCCAAAGTGGTAAAGTTACGACATGCGAAAACAACTGGTCCAGGTCCTAATTGTTTTGGTGGTAACGAATGTTGCGTTGGCCCAACCTGCACGCCGATCTGCCCCCGCGCGTAATCGCGCGATCAGCAATATCGTGCGCGAGATCGACGCGCGCAACATCGAAGCGACAATCCGCAAGCTCGTTTCATTCGGCACGCGCAGCACGTTGTCAGAGCAGAACGATCCAAAACGCGGTATCGGCGCCGCGCGCGACTGGCTCTATGCGGAGTTTCTAAAAGCGGCTGAAGCGTCGCATGGTCGCATGACCGTTGAGAAACAGTCTTACGAGCAACAAAAAGCCGCGCGCATTCCGCAACCGACAATCCTCACAAACGTCGTCGCCACCTTAAAAGGCTCGCAACCCGAAGCTATCGATCGAATCTACGTTGTCAGTGGTCACTACGATTCGATGTGCGGCAGTCCGACTGATGGAAAGTGCGACGCGCCCGGTGCGAATGACGACGCGTCCGGAACAGCCGCGGTGCTCGAGATGGCTCGCGTGATGGCGAAGTATGAGTTTGATGCCACGATCGTTTTCATGGCGGTGGCTGGTGAAGAACAAGGTCTGCTCGGTTCGACACATTTCGCCGAAGAAGCAAAGAAGAAGAACTGGAACGTCGATGCGATGTTTACCAATGACATCGTCGGCAACACGCTCGGCGGCAATGGCCT
>Ga0105248_10001584_pt1 | contig 25334 bp, 21 predicted proteins | sample KBSS34metaG_FD_81524 | JGI IMG/M metagenome (GOLD analysis project Ga0105248, IMG submission 81524) | Switchgrass rhizosphere microbial communities from Kellogg Biological Station, Michigan, USA - KBS S3-4 metaG | ecosystem: Host-associated > Plants > Roots > Rhizosphere > Soil | place... | reverse complement strand
TGGACGGGATGACGTTGGCGAACTTGATCGTCACGAACTTGTCCCGATCTTCGCGGCTCTGCTCGTGCCACAAACCGACCGTGTGACCGATCTCGTGAATCGCGTTGCCGGCGGTGCATGCGGGGCCAAGCGTCACGAGCTGGACGCCGCCGATCTTGCCGACCGCCGAGCTGCAGCCGGCGCCCGCGACGAAGTTGACGAAATCATGTTCGTTCGTGCGTTTCTTGAATCTGATGTCGGTGTGCGCCTCCCAGTGCGCGATCGCGTCGGTGACGCGCTTCGGGTTCGGCAGCGCCGGATCGATGGCGAAGATGACCGTTCGCTTGGGCCACCTGGCCGTCGGACCGGTGATGCCGACGCCCTGCAGCTCGAGGCCGCGGCCGACGATGATGTCCCCTTCGAAGATCTCGCGCCCGTCGATGATCGAGACTTCGAGCGACTTCTGCTTGCCGTCGTGCGTCGTTCGCGTCACTCTTTTCGCCGCGGGGGGCGAGGACCGCAGCTCGCCTTGTCCGATCACGTCGTCGTTGTCCGCCATCGTCTTTTCTCCTGAAGCGGAGCAGCCCTCGCCCTGCACAGGGCGTCTGACGATGCGGATCTAACCTGAAGCGCTGCGTCAGGTCAACGGCATATCCTGTATATTTCAGGAACTCACGTGCCGAGCGCACTTCTTTCGTTTGCCGCGCTTGCTCTTGCCGGAGCGCTTTTCGGAACGCCCCCGCAATCGCCGGCACCGCTGCCGCTCACCGGCCGCCTCGTCCATGTCGCGACCGAGCCGCAGCTTCAGAATGCGATCCGCGACATCGCATCGAACACGACGATCGTGCTCGCGCCGGGCACATATCATCTGACCCGGACGCTGGCGATCGACGGCGCCTTTTCGAACGTCGTCATCCGCGGTGCGACTGGTGATCGCGACGCCGTGGTTCTCGCCGGCAACGGCATGACGCGCGCGAACGACAGCGTGCAATTCGGCATCTGGACCGGCGGAGGCGTGGAGGGCGTGACGATTGCGAACCTGACGATTCGCGACGTCCCGTATCACGCGATCATCTTCAACGCCGGCACGCAGAAGCCGCACGTCTTCAACGTACACCTGGTCGACGCCGGTCAGCAGTTCATCAAGAGCAATCCCGACGGCAGGGGCGGCGGCGTGAACGGCGGCATCGTCGAATACTCGCTGATCGAATACACGACGAAGGCGAAGGACGGCTACACCAACGGCGTCGACGTGCATACCGGCGCGCGCTGGATCGTCCGGCACAACCTGTTCCGGAACATCGTCGCGCCCAATGGGCTCGCCGGACCGGCGGTGCTGATCTGGAACCGTTCGACCGGCACCATCACCGAAGGCAACCAGTTCGTGAACTGCGCCCGGGGCGTGTCGTACGGCCTGCAGGATGTGAAGGGATTCGATCACGCGGGCGGCATCATCAGGAATAACTATTTCTTCCGGGCCGCGAACCAGCCGGGCGATGCCGCCATCCTCGTCGCGGATTCGCCGGACACGCAGGTGGTGAACAACACGGTGTTCGTGTCGGGCACCTACCGGACGCCCATCGAGTACCGGTTCGCCGGGACGACCGGCACCATGATCGTGAACAACATTACCGACGGAGCGATCGCGGCGCGCGACGGCGCGTCCGCAACACGCCGGACGAACATCGAGGGCGCGGATGGGAGGCTGTTCGTGAACGCGCTGGCCGGAGATCTGCATCTCGCGGCGACGGCCGCAACGGCCATCGACCACGGGTCGCCGATCGCGGAGGTCACCGACGACTGGGACGGGGATCCCAGGCCGATTGGCGGGGGGTTCGACATCGGCGCTGACGAGCGTCGACAAGGCGCTGGCGGGGATCTTCGTCCAAAGACGACCAAATAGTCTTACGTTTGGTATTTTAGTCGGCCTTTTGGTTGACTTTCATCGCGTACTGCCGCTGTCAGGGCGATTAGTGCGGCAGTATAATTGCTCTCCCTCGGTGGGCGGTCAGATTGCGGCTGAGCGCCACTCTCCCCAATGAACGATATCGAGCAGCTTCCTTGGCGGGCGGACCGTCAGCTCGTCCGTGCGATCGGCCCCCAGCAGGCGACGCTCGAAGTCTGCCCGATTGCTCCGGATGCCTCTCTCCCCAGCCTGCGGTGTGTCTTTGCGCAACCGGCAGCCGCCAGCGTGTCGGTGATGGTCCGCGTCCATTCGCGGGCAGGCATTCCGCTGGCCACCGCGGCCATCGACGTGAACAAAGGGGACCGCGAGTTCAAGGCATCGCTCGCCCTTCTGGCGATGGAAGGGTACGCGCACCTCGGTCCGGCTGAACGGCAGGCGATTCATCAGCGGGTCTGGCAGCGCCGGGCCTTCGCAACCGGTTCAGTGGCGTAGCGATGTTGCGTCCCCTCGCCAAGGCGGCGGTCTACAACGTCGCGCGACGCACGGGCCGTCTACGGCCGCTTCCCCTGAACCTCACGTTCAGCGTCACCTACCGCTGCAACTCGACGTGCAAGACGTGCAACGTCTGGAAAAAGCGCGTCAACGATCTCACGCTGCCCGAGTACGTCCGCATCTTCAAGGCGTTCGGCCCGTCACTCTACTGGGCGACGTTCAGCGGCGGCGAGCCGTTCATCCGTCCCGATCTGATCGACATCGTCCTCGCCTGCTACGATCATTGCCGGCCGTCGATCATCACGATTCCGACCAACGGACTCCTCCGCAAGCACATCGTCGAGGGCGTCGCCCGTCTCAGCCGCCTCGCGCCCGACGCGAAGATCATCATCAACTTCTCGCTCGACGGCATCGGCACGGTGCACGACGACCTGCGCGGCGTGCCCGGCAACTACGAGAAGATGAAAGCCGTCTACCACGAGCTGAAGGCGGCGGCGCATCCCAACGTCACCGTCGGCATCCACGCCGTCGCCTCGCAGCACAACGTCGCCCAGATCCCGGCGCTGCGCGAGCACGTGCGCCGCGAGTTCGCGCCCGACTCGTTCATCAGCGAGATCGCCGAAGAGCGGCTCGAGCTCGACACCATCGGCGAGGACATCACGCCGACGGCCGATCAGTACGGCAAGGTGGTCGAGGATCTCGTCGCCGACATCGACCGGACCCGTGCCGCCGGCATCGCCGGTATCGCGCAAGTGTTCCGCCGCGAGTACTACCAGATCGCGCACCGCACCCTCGTCGAGCAGCGCCAGGTGCTCCCCTGCTATGCGGGGCTGGCGTCGGCGCAGATCGCGCCCAACGGCGACGTGTGGACCTGCTGCATCCGCGCCGAGTCGATGGGCAGTCTTCGCGAGACCGGCTACGACTTCACGAAGGTGTGGACCAGCGCCAAGGCCGACAACCTGCGCGGCAGCATCCGCCGCGGCGAGTGCTTCTGCCCGCTGGCGAATGCCGCGTATAGCTCGATGATGTGCGAGCCCGGGAGCCTGGCGCGCGTCGGCTGGCACTGGCTCAAGCGGCAGCTGCGTCCGGCGCCGTTCGAGCCGGCGGTTCAGAAAGCCGCGAGCGAGGCGGTGCGATGATCCGCTGCACCGTCGGCGTGCTCGCGCATAACGAGGCGCACAACATCGTGCGCGCGCTGCATGCGCTGCTCGCGCAGGAGATGCGGGAGCACGCGATCGAGGAGATCATCGTCATCGCCAGCGGCTGCACCGACGCGACCGTCGCGCTCGCCGAGGGCGTGGCGAGCAGCTTTCCGATCGTCAAGGTCGAAGTCGAGACGGAGCGCAGCGGGAAAGCCACGGCCATCAGGCGGCTCACGGCGCGGGCCCGCGGCGACGTGATCGTGATGGTCGGCGCCGACACGCTCCCCGAACGAACCGCGATCGAACATCTTCTCCAGCCGTTCACCAACCCCAGGGTCGGCATGACCGGCGGGCGCATCATTCCGCTCAACGCGCCGACGACGTGGCAGGGGTTCGCGGTGCAGATGCTGTGGCACGTGCACCACCAGCTCGCGCTCAGGCGCCCGAAGCTGGGAGAGCTCGTCGCGTTCCGCAACGTCATCGACGATTTCCCGAGCGACACGTCGACCGACGAACCGGCGATCGAGGCGCTCATCGCCGCCAAGGGCTACGAGATGGCTTACGCGCCGAAAGCCATCGTCTACAACCGCGGTCCGGAAGGCACGGAGGAGTTTGTGATCCAGCGGCGGCGCATCTTCGCCGGACAGGTGCGCATCGCGCTGCGATACAAGTACTTCACCTCGTCGCTGCGCGTGCGCCACGTCCTGCCGCTGGCCGTCGAGGCCATCCGAAGCTATCCGCGGTTTTTTCTCTGGACGTTCGCGGCCATGGCCGTCGAGGGCTGGGCGCGGCTCCTCGGATTGGCCGACGCGCTCCGCGGGCACGAGGACGTCGTCTGGCGGCCGGCGGGCTCGACAAAGACCGTGGCGGCGGCCGACACCCCGCTCACGCTCATCTCGGTCAAGTGGACGCCGGGATCGCTCAACACGATGGCGTTCCTGCGGGATCTGCGCGTCCACTCCGAGCCGGCGGGATCGATCTTCTGGTGGGACAGCAGTCAGGGCGAGCTGCTGCTGTTTGTCGGCGGCGAATCGCCGCTCGCATGGTTCGAGGAGCGCGTCGAGGAATTGACGCGCGAGCACGTGCGGATGCAGCCGATCTACTCGAACACGGCGAGCCGCGTCAGCGTGTCGTGGGCGCGGCCGATGTTCGCGGGACGGCAGCTCGTCTCGTGCCGCCTCGTCACCTTTTCCTCCCCCACTCCAAACTGAACGCCGAGTGGCCCGCGATACGGACCACCCAGAGCGTTTTTCACTCCCGTGGCGCACGGCTTTAGCCGTGCGGAGGCCGCAGCCCTAAAGGGCTGCGCCACTAAAGGAAATGAAAAGCGAGCTGGTCCTCGTAACCGGCGGCGCCGGCTTCATCGGCCGGGCGCTGGTGTCGGCGCTGCTGGCCGAGGAGCGGCGCGTCCGCGTCCTCGTCCGTCGCGCCGATGCCGCCGCATCGCTCGCCGCGCTCGGTGCGGAATCGATGGTCGGCGATCTACTGGACCCGGCGGCGATCCAACGCGCGGCCGAGGGAGTCACCTCGGTCTTTCATCTCGCGGGACGACTGTTCGCGCCGGCGGTGCCGGCACTGGAGTACCAACGTCTGCACGTCGACGCGACCGTCGCGCTGCTCGAAGCGTGCGCCACAAATCGGCTGGAGTCGTTTGTCCTCTGCAGCACGACCGGCGTCCACGGTCCGACGGGCCCGGCGCCGGCGCGCGAAGACGACGCCGGGCATCCTCAGAATGCGTACGAAACGACGAAAGCCGACGCCGAACGGGCCGCGACGGCGGTCGCCATCCGCGCGGCCTTGCCATTGATCATTGCCAGGCCGGGGCTCGTGTACGGACCGGGCGATCGACATCTGCTCGGGTGGTTTCGATCAATTCGGGCGGGATACTATCGCGTGATTGGCTCCGGGGAAAACAAGCTGCATCCCATTTACATCGACGACACGGTGCGGGCTCTGCTGCTGTGCGCCGCAGCAAGGCCGCCCGTCGGACGTGCGTATCACCTGGTGGGAACGCGCGCCGTGACGATGCGCGAGTTGTCGGATGCGATCGGCGCCGCGGTCGGCCGCGCGGTGCCGCGCACACACCTGCCCTCGTGGCTTGCCTATACCGCCGGCGCCGCACTCGAAGCACTGCCCGTGCCTCGGCGGGTGCTGCCGCTGACACGCAGCCGCGTCCGCTTCATGCTGCAGAACCGCGAGTACGACGGGACGCGCGCGCGCGAGGAGCTCGGTTTCGTGCCGTCGGTGAACCTCGCGGACGGCATGTCGAAAGCCGTCACGTGGTACCGGGATCAGAAACTCCTGTGACTGGTCCTCGATGTGGCGCAGGGCTTCAGCCCTGCGAGATGCGGTTGCGCAGCGTGATGACATGCGAACCTCGGTAATCATTCCGTCGTTCCAGTCGGTGACCACCATCCGCGCCTGCCTGGCCGCCGTGCTCGCCCAGGACCTCGGCGATCCCTACGAAGTGTTCGTCGCCGACAGCGGCAACGATGGAACGGCGGAGATCGTCATGCGGGAGTTTCCCGAGGTGCGGCTGCTGAAATCGGCGACGCGCATGTCGGCAGAACGCGCGCGCAATTGGGGCGCGCGCGAGGCCCGCGGCTCGGTCCTGGCTTTCACCGACTCCGACTGCGTGCCCGATCCCGACTGGCTGCGGCGCATGTGCCTGACGATCGAACAAGGCGCCTGCGACGGCGTCGGCGGCGCCATCCGCCCGGTGGACGGGTCGAACGCGACGTGCTGGGCCGGATATTTCTGCGAGTTCCGCGAATTCCTGCCGGGCGTCGCGGTGACTGACGCGACCTACCTCACGCCGAACAACGCCGCCTATCGGGACGAGACGTTCCGGCGGGCGGGAGGCTTTCCCGACGGGTATTTTCCGCTCGAGGACCAGGTGTTCTACGAGCGGCTGCGCGCGGTCGGTGCCCGCATCCGTCTCGACCGGTCGATCGTCGTGCGGCACAATCACCGCAGCCAGGTTGGCGCCTTTCTCGCGCATCAGGCGAGGATTGGGGACGCCAACGCGCGCGTGGTGTGCGATTTCAACCTGCAGGGCAGCGCGATCGCATCGCATCCGTGGCTCGCGATCGCGCTTCTGCCCGCGCTCGCCACGTACCGGTTTGGCCGTACGATGGCCGCGTGCTGGAAGCAGGAGCGCGGCCTGATGCTCCGGCGCCCCACGATCGCCGGCCTTTGCTGGCTCGGCATGTATGGGTGGGGCGTCGGTTTTGCTCGAGGCAGCGCGAACGAATCGAAACGACGATGAGCCGATCGCGTCCATGGGCGTCAACCCGCGCCGCGCGATGATGCCTACCGAAATCATCCCGCTGGATCTTCGCGACGCACCGGCGGCCCTGCACGTCCGCGCCGACGTGCAGGGTGTGCTGATCGTGGTGTGCGACGATCACCGGCCGGTGGGACTGATGAGGATGCCGAGGCCGCCTGACGGGATCCTGGCAACGCGCGACGTGCTCACCTCGTACCGAGCACGAGCGGCCCGCGCGGCAGTCTCCCCTGGCGCAGCTGTTCCTGTCTCGGTGATCGTGTGCACGCATGAGCGGCCGGACGATTTGGCACGGTGTCTCGAAAGCCTGGCCACCGCCGCGCGCGACGGCGACGAGACGATCGTCGTCGACAACTGTCCCGGCACGGGCCGGACCGCCGAGGTCGCCGCGCGATTCCGTGTCCGATACGTGATCGAACCGGCCCGGGGCCTCGACCGGGCCCGCAATGCCGGTGTCGCCGCCGCGAATCACGACATCGTCGCATTCGTCGACGACGACGTCGTGGTCACGCCGCACTGGCGTGCGGCGATCGCAGCCGGTTTTGACGATCCGGCGGTGGGCTGCGCCACCGGCCTGGTGCTGCCGCTCGAGCTCGAGACCGCCGCGCAGGAGGAGTTCGAGATCTACTCGCAGCAGCGCCGCGAATTCCAGCGGCGGGTGTATTCGCGGCAGAACCTGCGATCGTCCGCCGCGGGCATCGTTGGCGTCGGCGCGAACATGGCGTACCGCCGCAGCGCCCTGCGAGAGGTGGGAGCGTTCGACGTTCGGCTCGACGCCGGAACCGCGACGCGCTCCGGCGGCGAAACGGATATGTTCGCGCGCGTCCTGGACGCCGGATGGCAGATCGTCTACAACCCCGACGCGCAGGTGTGGCACCGGCACCGGCGCACCACGGCCGAGCTCCGATCGTGCGTCTTCGGGTACGGTATCGGCGTGTACGGCATGCTGACCAAGCGGCTGCTCGAGCAACGAGATCTGGGGACGCTGGTGACGGCGGCGCGGTGGCTGATCGGGCCGCCGTTCAAAGCGCTCCGCGCGAACGTCGCCGGTCGTCCGGCGCCGCGCTGGAGTGTCGTCCTGGCCGAAACCGCCGGAGCGGCGTGCGGGCCCTTCTGTTTCTGGTACGAGACGTGGCGGGCCCGCGGGGACCGCGGGTCGGCGACATAAGTGGCTGACGCGGGAATCAGCGTCGTCCTCTGCACCCGCACGCGTCCGGAGATGATCGGCGATTGCATCGCGTCGCTCCTGCGGAGCGATTACCCTTCATTCGAAATCGTCATCGTCGACAACACCGATGACGGCGGCATCGTGCGGCAGACGCCGGCGGCTGAGCGGATTCGCGTGATCCGCGAGGAACGCCCGGGCCTGAGCCGCGCGCGGAACACCGGCCTTCGACGCGCGGAACACGACATCGTCGCCTTCATCGACGACGATGTCCGTGTAGCCGTCGGATGGCTGAAGGCGATCGCCGCCGCGTTCGAGGATGAATCGATTGACGCCGTGACCGGCCTTGTCGCGCCGCTCGAGCTCGACACCGGCGCGCAACGCGAGTTCGAGTGGTACGGCGGTATGGGACGAGGACGCGTGCGCCGGCTTATTCAGCGTTCGGCGATGTCGGATTGGCAAACCATCAGAACACAGGCGGTGGGCGTCGGCGCGAACATGGCGTTCCGGCGGCGCGTATTCGACCGCGTCGGCGAGTTCGACGAAGCGCTGGGCGCCGGCACGCTGACGCTGGGGGCGGAAGATCTGGATTTCTTTCACCGCGTGCTGGGGGCGGGGCTCACGATTTGCTACGAGCCCGCCGCCTTGGTGCAACACCGGCATCGCCGGTCGGTTCCCGAGCTGCGGGCGCAAATCTTCGCGAACGGTGTCTCGTACGGCGTGTACTTGCTGAAGGTGTGGTCGGAGCGAACGGTCCCGCGAGGCAGCGTACTGACGTTCGCGATCAGCTGGGTGACGGGGCGGGTCGCGACGGCTCTGTTTCGGGTGGTGGCGAGACCCGGCATCCGGTGCCGGCTGGCGTGGGACGAAGTGCGCGGCCTGATTCAGGCGCCCGCGGCGTACCGGCGCGCATACCGCGCCGGCCGCCGCGTTCAGGCCAGGGGATGAATCACGCCAACCCCTGGCCCAACCGCTTGCGCTGATTACGGCGTCGCCGTGCTCGGAGCCTGGGGCAAGGTCGACAGTGCGCCTTCGCAGACCTGCTTCGCGTCGAGAATCTGCACGTCGACCTGCGGCCAGTCGGACCCGTCGATGTCGCGGGTCGACAGCACCTGGAAGGCCATGACGCCGAGGTTCGCGCCGCTCAGGTTGGCCACGGGCGCGGGGCCGTCGGTCGTCTTCACGTCCTCGTCGTAGACGACTGCGCAGACCGAACGTCCGACGAGAAGCTTCAGCCCGGCCTTGCGAAGCGGCTGGATGTCGGGCACGAACGTCAGCTGCGAATCGCGGCTGCCGTTCGCGTCCGGTGAGCCGAGGCCCGGTCCCGCCAACGCGTAGTTCTGCAGACCGTCGTTGGCACCGGACTCACTGGCCCACGTGGCCGGGACGGAGGTCAGCGCGAACCATCCGTCGTTGCCATTTTGTCCGCCGCGAAGCGTCAGCGCCAGGCCGACGTTGTTGCGGAAGTACGGCAGCTGATCGCGAAGGCCGACGGTGGCGATGAGATCGTTGACCGCCTCGGCGGGAATCGAATGCGGCGGCGGACCATCATCCAGCGCGTCGCGGTCGAGCACGATCAACGTGGCGGTCTGGTCCTGCGCGGCGAGGTGGGCGACCGGTCCGGCCACGCCCGCGAGCAGAATGGCGCCCGCCAGGGCTCCGATGAAAGCTGATTTCGGCATGTACATGTCCTTCGTTCAATATTGGTGTTGTGGCGTCGAACGGCCTATGGGATGAGATACCCGCCATTGGCCGTGCCGCCGTCAAAGTTGTTGTTGATCTTGTCGACGATGTCGTTGAGCTGCGAGATGGTCATGCCGGACGGCAGCGCGCCGCCGCCAAGGACCGAATTCGCCAGCGCGAGCACCTGCTGAACCGTCTGACCCGCGAGCGGTCCCGACGCCACCTTCATGCTGCTCAGCCCCGTCTTGGTGAGCCCTTTGACGGAGAAGTCGACGCTGAGTCGCAGCGCGAGGACCTGACCCGCGAAGACGCCCGCGGAGGAACTCGTCGGATTCGTCGCCGACGCGGTCAGCACCCCGGCCTTTCCACCGGCCGGCAGGAAGGCTTCGATCGCCGCCGATGCGGTGAACTTCAACGTCTTCGTTCCGCCGATGGTCACGCCGCTCGGGTAGACCGTCGCGAAGTTGGCCTTGAGCAGCGCCCCAGGGTTGTTGCCGTTCGCCGGCGCGCCCCAGCCACCTTGCGTATAGGTCGTGAAGCCGCCGAGGGCCCCGCGTGTGTTGGTCAACGTGCAGATGACGTCGTTGTCCGGCATCGTGAAGGTGCCCGAGGTGGTGCCTCCGGACGACAGGCTCGCTCCCGCGCACGACAGCGTCGACGCGTAGTTGGACAGGACCGCGCCGTTGAGGGCGTTCGCGATTTCGCCCACCGTCACCGCGCCGCCGGCCGGCAGGCTGACCTGCACCTGACCGCCGTTCCCCTGGTTGACCACGGTCGTCGCGTTGATCGACAGATCGAACCGGCCCGCATCCGTGGACGGCAGCAGCGACTTGCGCAACGTCACCGTATGCGGCAGCTGCGGGTTCGTGCTTCCCAGCGTGACACTGGCGTCGTCGTCTTCGTGCGTCGAGGCGGCGTTACCGGGTGTCGAGTCGCGATCGATCTGATCCGCCGTGAACACCTCGGCGACGTTGGTGAACGTGCTCGCGACGGTGACCGTCGCCTTGAGCGTCAGCGTCGCGGTCGCGCCGGCGGCCAGCGTCCCGACGGTCCAGGTCGACGAGCCGTTGCTGTAGGATCCCGCGGTCGCCGTCGCCGAGACAAAGCTGAGCCCCGCCGGCAGCGCGTCACGAACGGTGACGCCGGTCGCCGTGCTCATGCCAGCGGCGTTGCTGACCGTAATCGTGAACGTGACCGTGGTGCCCACGAGCGGCGTCGTGTTGTTGACGTCCTTGGTCACCGACAGGTCGATGGGCAGGAACCCGGCGTCAATCGTGTCGACGAAAGCACCAGGAGCGACCGTGAATGCGCCGGTCTTGCCCGTCGCCTGGGCCGGATCGCTGTCGCTGCCGTCGGGCGCCGCATCGGCCGTCGTGAGCTGGCTGTAGACGCCGGCAGGCGCGACGAACTGCACGACGTAGGTCCCGCCAACCACCGTGAAGTGGTAGTGCCCGTTGATGTCGGTCGTGGTCGTCTGCAGCACGGTCGTGCCGGTCGCGTCCAGCAGGCGCACCGTCACATTCGCCAGGCCCGGCTCGCCGAGATCCTGCTGACCGTTGGCGTTCAGATCGAGCCACACGAAATCGCCCACGCCGGCGTCGGGGACGAACGTGATGTGTTCCCAATTGGACGGGGCGGAGATCATCGTTGACACGAATTTGTTTGCCGCCGGGTCCCAGACGATCGTGTAGAGGGCAGCCACATCTTCGGGTGCGACGAGGATCTGTCCGATGCGGCTCGTCCACTGCGCGGCGTCCGCCTTCAGGATTCTGCTCGGGTTGCCAGTACCGAAGGCAACGCCGTAGAACGAACTGTTGGCAGGAATCACCCACATGTCTTCGCCCTTGATCTGAAATCCGTCAGGCAGGCCAACGTCTGTGGGACCGTAGGCCACCATGGCTCCCGTGTTGGGATCGATCGTGAAAAACTCGGCGTCTTCCTCATTCGATGCGAGGATCTGACCCGCCCACGGGCCGTAGAGCAGGGGATCGTTCGGAATGGTCGTCAGACCTTCGACGTGTTCGTCGAAGTGCACCAGATGCGTGACCACGCCGGACGAATTGATCCGGTAGACGTCACTGGGGGGCCGCTCGAAATCAGAGGCGATCACGATCAAGTCGCCGCCGGCCACGCCGTAGCGGTCGAATTCGATGCCGCCTTCCTTGCCCTTCGTCTCGCCAGGCAGCGTCGCGAAGTCCGCGTCCAGCAGCGTTCCGTCGGCGGCGAACCTGGCGATGTGCGTGAGGGCGTCGGTGGAAGCGGTGCCCTCGGTTGAAAACATCTCGCCTTCGATCCAGCCGTAGCCCTGTCCGGGACGGACGGTCGCAAAGTAGATCTCGTCGTTCGCAAATCCGGAGTGGGTGCCCCAGGCGGCCGCAGCCCCCGTATTACGATCGATGTGTGCAAAGTTGTTCGGCTGGCCGCTGGGCCAGTTCAGCGATATGAGCAACTGGTCCGCATATGGGCCAGAGGACAGCCAATCGATGCCGATCGCGTTGCTGACGTTCGCCACGAGCGTGAAGACGACATCTGACGACGATGCGATCAACCGTCCGTGCGTCTGGCTTCCGAGGCAGACGGCGAGAAGTGTGATCGCGAGAACTGCCCTGACTGACCGTTTCATGCTGTCAACCTCGTATAGGAACTGGAGCCGGGGGACCCAGTGCCATCGAACTCAGCGATACTACGTGGCTGGCAGAGGTGGATCAAGTCTTAATGTCGTTTAAAGTCATGTAAAATACCGTATTGCTGGTATTTTGAGTAACTTTAAGGTCTATTATGTAGCACTATTGATACGCCCGAGGTGGTCCCTTGTGACATATCATGGGGCGCGGAGGGCGGAGAACGACATGGCACTGGCTGAACGGTCGTTGATGATGGGCGAATCCGCCGGTCATTTCGTCGAAACGCTCGCGGCCCTCGTCATGCGCGAACTGCGTATGCGCTACAAGGGATCGTTCTTTGGCATCGTGTGGGCCACGATCAGCCCGCTCGGCACCGTGATGATTCTTCGGTTCGTGTTCACGCAGATCCTGAGGGTTCCGATCACGCATTTTCACATCTTCATGTACAGCGCGCTGCTGCCGTGGATGTGGTTTCAGACGGCGCTGCAGTCCGGATCGACGACGCTGTCGGACAACGCCGACATGGTACGGACGCCGTTCTTTCCCAAGGCGCTGCTGCCCTGCGTGGTCACGGTGGCAAACTTCGTGATGTACCTGCTTGCGCTCCCGGTACTGCTCCTGCTCATGGCGTACGACAGCATGCCGTTGACGCGGGCGCTCCTCGCGCTGCCGCTGATTTGGATCGTTCAGGGAATCATCACGCTCGGGTTCACGGTGCTCATCGCGGCGCTCGGCGTGCTCATCCGCGACGTCCAGCATCTGATGACGGTCGTCCTGACGTTCTGGTTCTATCTGACGCCGATCTTCTACGATCTGGACCAGCTGCCGCCGTCCATCTCGACGTGGTTCTCGCTCAATCCGATGACCACGATCGTCTCGGCTCACCGTGCGGTCACGCTGTACGGAAAAGCTCCGGATTGGACGGCACTCGGATACACGACGCTGGCGGGGGCGATCATCGTGGCCTTCGGCCTGCTCGTGTTCCGCAGCCTCGAGGACGCATTCATCGACCAGGTCTGAGCCGGCGAGATCGATGAAACACCTGCTCGTCAGCCGGGAGTACCCGCCGGCGCCGTACTCCATGGGCGGGATCGGCACGTACGTCGAGCGCCTCTCGCACCTGCTGGCCGCGCACGGAGAGACCGTGCACGTGATCGCTCAGCAATGGCCGGCAGCCCCGCGCGCGCGGGAAAGCCGCGTGGACGGCCGGCTCATCGTCCACCGTGTACCGCTCGATCGTCCGCTGCCGCTCGCATCGGTTCCTGCGGCGCCGGCGTCCGCCGTCCTTTCCCTGTTCCGCGATTCCGCCCTGCCGTCGCAGGCCTTTCTCTGGCAGGCGGCGCTTCTCGCGGAAGCGCTGATTCGCACGGAAGACATCGACATCATCGAGGCGCAGGACTACGAAGCGCCGTCATACTTTCTGCAGCTTCGCCGGGCCTTTGGCGCGCCGGGAACGCGAGCGGTCCCAATCGTCGTGCACCTGCACTCGCCGACCGAGTTCGTGTTCGCCCACAACGCCTGGGACCACCGGCGGGCCGACTATCCGATGCTGACGCGGTTCGAAGGTGGCGCGATCCGCAGCGCGGACGCACTCCTCTGTCCCAGCCGCTTTCTCGCCGACATTGCCGCCGCGCACTATCAGGTCGACCGCCGCTCGATCGCCGTGATTCCTTACCCGATGGACGACGCCGCCGTCGTCGACCGCACCGCGGAGACGTGGCGCAGCGGGACCATCTGCTACGTGGGACGCCTCGAGCCGCGAAAGGGCGTCAGCGAATGGATTGACGCCGCCGTGCGCGCGGCCGCGCGTCACCCGTCCGCCCGGTTCACGCTGATCGGTGGTGATTCCTCCGAGTCCGGCGACGCCGGCCGCTCGATGCGCGAAGCGCTGCTGGCGCGCATTCCTTCCGCGATGCGCCCTCGCTTCAGATTTGCCGGTCCGGTACCGCGACATGAGCTGGGCGCCTATCTCGCCGAAGCCAGGCTCGCGGTCGTGCCCTCGCGTTGGGAGAATTTTCCGTACTCGTGCATCGAAGCGATGTCGAGCGGCCTCCCGGTCCTGGTATCGCCGGCTGGCGGCATGGCCGAGATGATCGAAGACGGGCGCACCGGATGGATCGCGTCGGCGCCGGATGCCGATGCCCTCGACGCCGCGCTCGAGCGCGCGCTGGCCTCCCCTCCGGCGATCCTGGCCGAGATGGGGGCCGCCGCTGCCGGGGCGATCCGGCGGCTATGCGACTCCGAGGACATCGTGCGTCGTCAGCTGGAATTCCGCAGAGGCGTGGTGGCCCGTGGATGCCGGCCATCTGTGGAGATGGCCGCGGTGCTCGATGCGTCCGGCGAGAGCACCAACTCAGCGGAGGCGCTGAAGGATCTGCTCGTCAGGTTTCCGGACCTCGCCGCCAGCGCGGACGATATCGCCGTCCTGCGGCGCGCCAGCCTGCAGCGTGCCGGCGAGGGCGCGGCGGGGCCGAAGGCGCCATCCCAGGGCGAGCAGACGATGACGCTGATCGATTTTCTGCGGGCGCCGCCCGGTCAGCAGCTCGCCGTGATTCGTCGCGCGCTCAAAGACCCCGGCTACGTCGTCCGGTGGCTGTCGTGGCACCTGCGCCGCCCGTAGCCAGACGGATCAGTCGCATCCCGTGGCCGACGATGTCCCTCGCGTCTGAGTGCTTCGCGGCGTGGAACACAAGCAGCCCGAGGATCCGGCGAAGGCTGCCTGCGGCCGGATGTGGCGACGATGAGTGGAGGAGCCGGTCCAGCGTACCCCCGAGCACGCGATTCACCTCGGTCGTGTACGCCGCCTTCCGTTCCGTGTCGAACCACACCGTGTTCGTCGGATGCAACCGGTAGCCGACGAGCTCGTCGGGAAGACAGGCGAGCGCCCTGTCGGCGGCTGCCGCCAGAAACACCTGCCAGTCGAGACAGTACTCGAGACCGCGCACCTGGTCGCGGCGGCTTCGCAGAAAATCGGTCCGGCACACGATGTTGCTGCTGGTGATCAGAAAGTTTCGCTCGAGCAGCTCCGCGAGCTGATCCTTCCCCGTGTCGATCTGTCCGGCTCGCGCAAACCATTCAATCCAGTTGGTGATGTCGATGCCGTCAAACCGCGGACGCACGTTGGCTGGCGTGATCCGGCATCCTTCGGCGTCGATCGTGATCAGACCGGTCGCCACTACTTGCACGTCCGGAGATTCTTTCAGGACCGCGATGCATCGTTCGAGCCGCTCGGGATGAAAGAGATCGTCCGAGTTCAGCACGGCGACGTACGGCGTGGCGATGGTCGAGAGCGCGTTGAGCAGGCTGTCGCCCAGTCCGAGGCGCGTCTCGTTGACGTGGATCGCGATGCGCGGGTCGCGAACGCACCGCGCGCGCTCCACCGTGCGATCGGGCGAACGGTCGTCAACCACGAGCAGCCGGAAGGACGTGTGCGTCTGCGCCAGCACACTTTGCAGCGCCAACTCGATGTACGCCTCGTGGCCGTACGAGGGTACGACGACGGTGATGTCCGGCTCCATCGACGGAGGCGCCTTGCGCGCGGCGGGGACCTGGATACCGATCTCCGTTCTAACGGGACGATCGACGCTGATTTCCTCTTTCACACCGAGGCTCGCTGCGGGGACGCGGTGGAGAGCATCGAACGGTACAGATCGGCCGTGCGCCGGGCGGTTTCGACGGACGTCAGGCGTTCCACGACGGTACGCCTGGCAGCGGCTCCGAGCCGTTCACGCAGACGGCCGTCGTCGATCAGCTCCGCCAGCCGCGTCGCGAACGACCGGGCGTCGCCCGTTTGCACAAGCAGGCCGTTCACCCGATCCGCGATGAGCTCGGGCAGGCCGGCACAGTCGGACGACACGATGGCACGCCCTGCGGTCATGGCCTCGATGCACGAATAGGGACAGTTTTCCCACAGGCTCGGGAGCAGGAAGACGCCGGCGCGTTTGAGCAGCGCGCGCACGTCAGCATGATCGAGGGCGCCGACGACGTGAAAACGGTGCTCGACTCCGGCTTCGCGAATGCGCGGCAGCAGAGTCTTTGCCACGTAGCTGAAGAGATCGCGGCCGGCGAGCACGAAGTGCACGTGGCTGTGCGCCTTCATCAGCGGAATGGCGATGTCGGCCAGCAAGTGAACTCCTTTGCGCTCCTCCATCCGGTTGGCAAACAGTACGGTGAAGGCGCCGGGCGGAATACCGAACCGGCTCTCGACATCGACGTCCGCCGAACCGTCGAACAGATCCACATCGATGCCATTCGGGATGACGTGAACGGGCGCCGGCACGCCCATCTTCGCCTGCACCTCGCCGGCGAGGAACCGGCTGCACGACGTCCTGACATCCGCGCGGTCGATGGCGATCTGCTCGACGAACCCGGTCAGCTTGCAATCGATCACCGGCCTTTGATAGCCGTCCATAATCAGACGCGCTGGCGAGTGGAACCGCACGCAGAGCGGCAGGTTCAGCCGCAGGCTCACGATCGCCGCGTCGGCGCCGCACTCCGGTGCCTCGACGATGTCGAAGTGCTCCCGGTGCAGGGCGTCCCGCAGGGCGGCGCAGGCGGCGCTGGCGGTTTCCACGCGGTTACTGAACCAGTCGTAGTGCAGTGCCCGCGCCGGCAGCAACGCCTGATGCAGCCAGCCTTCCGCTTTGATGCGGGTGATGCGGACGCCGTCGTGTTCTTCGTGAAAGGTGCCATTCCGCGTCGAGCCGGCGAAAACGTGGACGGCGTGACCGAGCTTCACCAGGGCGCGGGCGTGGTAGTAGGTGTAGGTGCCGATGCCGCCAAACCCGGTGTCCGGCGGATATTCGTACGAGAGGACCGCGATGTTCATCGGCTACAAGGATCCGGTTCAGATTGTATTGCAGGGGCTGGCGCGGAGCGCCGGCGGTTCACGTCAGGCTGGCAACCGTTTGTGCGCGAACGCGAGTCCGGGAAGGATGTCGAGGCGTCCCATGTCCCCGTTTCCGATTTCATCGACGAGACGTTTGATCATGCCGACCATTCCGGCCGTGTGGCCTGGTGCGGGGACGTCTCGATAGTCGGCGCCGTCCGCCCAGTGGCTCCAATAGCCAGTTCCCCAATCCTCTACGACATAAATGCCGCCGGGAACGACGTGCGGCCACAAAGCTCGAAATGTCTTCCAGGACGCGTCACCGAGATGCGACGCATCGTCGACGATCAGATCGAAGGGCCCGGTCGAGGATGCGATGTCATGAAGCCTCGCGGCATCTGTCTGATCCGCCTGCAGCACCTGTATTTGTGCAGGCATCTCCTGCAACGGAGGATTGATGTCGATGCCGATCACTTTTTCGACCGAGGGCCACAGATCGCACCAGAGCAACAGCGAGCCACCGTGCCTGACTCCAACCTCGAGGATTCGTCTCGGCGCCTTGATCCGTTCGATGTACTCGGGAATATAGCCACTCTCGTATTTGTCAGTGTCAAATCGCGGGTTCACTGCGGTGCTCCGTCATCATGGCCCTTACGCCTGGGTGGACTCAGTGCGCTATGATTTTCGCCCGTCGGCTACAATCGATCAAGAAGACCTCGGTCCCAGATCAAGAAGGCCTCGGGCCCAGGAGTGACATGTCCCTCAATGCCGTATTACTCAGTAGCGGGCGACAGGGGACTCTTCTCGTCCTCACTGCGCTGGCATCTCGCGTGGATGTGCGCGTTTACGATCAGCTGATCGGCGATCCGCAATATTTGGAGGGCGCAACCGGGAAGCAACTCACAGACTATCTGTTCGACCGACCGACTCACGATGCCCTAGTCACAATCCTTCCAGTGGCGTGGTTTAACGCCAGGGACTGTTACCCAGGTTTCTGGGAAGAACTGCGCGAACGACGCGTCCCTGCGGTCCACCTTCATCGGCGCAACTTGCTCAGAAGTTATGTCTCGCTTCAGTTGGCATGGAGTTCCGGGCAATGGATAACGACCGAGGAAAGCAAGACCGACCACACCGTCACGATCGATCCACCCAGCTGCCGTAGCTTTGTCGAAACCGAATTAAGGTCTGAACAACGGTTAGCGGAGTTCTTCGCGGGACAACCACAGTTTGACCTCTATTATGAGGATTTGATTCGGGACTACGACCGGCAACTGGAGCGACTTCAGGTATTCCTGGGTTTGGTTCCGCAGCGGATAAGACCGACCTGTCACAAGCAGGCCAGGAAACCATTGTCCAAGCTCATACGGAATTACGACGAGTTCCGCGAAGCCTGGAAGGGAACCGCTTGGGCGGATTGGCTCTCTGACGAACTGGAACCTGCCGTGGAGCCTGCTGGACCTGATCAAAGGCCAGGGCGCCTGCTCGAGACCCCCGACTAAGTCGTCAACCGTCCACCTCGGCTGCGCGGTCCCAAACACCACGAATGGAAGCGAACAGGTTTCCTGGACTCCTCAGCCTTTTGGTTCGGATCGTGGTGTCGAGTGCCGCGATCACCGTGGCCCTCCTCATCTCGGACCAATCGAACCTCTGGCGACCGGCGCCGGACCGTCCTTTCCTGATCGCCCGTCCGAACCCGATCCCGCCGGGCGGAGGTCCCGGACGGACGACGATCACCTGGTCCACGGGCAATGGGCACGCGGGGGATGTGTACCGTGTGGACGGCGACAGAGAAACGCCTTTCGCGGAGGGGTCCGAGGGCGTGCGCGAGATCGCCTCGATCGCACCGGGGCCACCCTTTCCCGCGATCGAATTCCGGTTGTACGAGGATCGTGGCCGCGAACCGGTGGCCCGTCTCAAGGTCACTCGTACTGACGACCGGCTCAGTCTGGCGCGCACGGCCGCAGCGGGGTCGTTGCTCGTAGGAACGCTCGCGCTCGTTTTCGTCTGGGTTGAAACGCGCTGGCGGACGCCAGGATGGACCCCCGTCCGGCCGGTCGTCCTGATCACCGCGGGGGCAATCGGTTGTGTCGTGACCGCGGCGGTGTTCTATCCGGGCTCGATGTCACGTGATTCGCTCGACCAATTCCGTCAGGCGATCACAGGCGTCATATCCGCGGAATCGAGCCCTCCAATCATGGCGCTCGTCTGGCGATACGTCGTTCGACTCATTCCGGGACCGTTTGGGATGATGCTTGTGCACGTCGTTGTGTTCTGGATCGGCGCCGGTCTCGTCGCCGACGCCTGCGCCTCGACAACGGTCGGCGCCGTGGTCTGCGTCCTCGGCATCGGCCTGTTTCCGCCTGTGTTCGCGCTGCTCGGGTCTTTGTGGAAGGACGTCGGTCTCGGCGCGTCGCTGATTCTATTCGTCGGCCTTGTCCTCGCCGGCACGCGCCGGCGCTCGCGTGCCCTGCTCTTCTCCGCCGTTGTCCCGCTCTTCTATGCCACGGCCGTGCGGTTCAACGCGATTTCAGCGGTGCTGCCGCTCGCGTGCTGGTGGTGGTGGTCGGCCGGGCGCGTCAGTGACACGCGACGCTGGATGATTCGCTCACCGGCCATGGGTGGGCTGATCCTCACCATTGCGCTGGCGTCCCTCAGCGGTCTCGCGACTCGTGCCATGGTGACGAGTCACGAGGATCGGCCGAGCATTGCTCTGCAGGGATCGATGCTCTTCGATCTGGTTGGCATCTCGGTTCGAACCGGCGACCTGCGGCTGCCCGTGTACCTGCAACGTCCGGAGATGTCGATGGAGGCGCTTCAGCACTGGTACGATCCCGAAGTCGGCGACAACGCGTTCATCTATCGCTTCGATTTCATCATCGGCCAGACGGCCTGGCACTACGACCAGTTGAAGCGAACCTGGCGGCAGGCGGTCGCCGATCATCCTCGCGCCTATCTGAGGCATCGCGCCAGCGTATTTCTGACTGCTGTGCAGATAGGAGGCATCTATCAGGACTTCCATCGAGGCATTGATGCCAACGACATGGGCCTTACGTTTCCGCGACGCCGCCTTCATGAGGACGCACTTCGGTTGCTCGATCGGCTGACGCCGTGGTTCTTCAGAGGCTGGTTCTTCCTTGTCCTCGCCGCCATGGTTGCGGCCCGCGGCTGTGTTCGGCGGCAATGGCCGGCTGTCGCCGTTGCTTCCAGCAGTATCCTGTACGCGCTGCCCTATGCGTTTGTCAGCGGTGGCTCGGATTTCCGCTACGTGTGGTGGTCCGTCGTCGCCTCGATCGCGAGCGTCTTCCTGCTGACGGCCGATGCCGTCACTCCGTCGAACCGGTCATTCGATCTCACCTGAACACCTTCTGCAGCTGTTCCGCAGTCGGAAAGTCTGGCAACAGCGGATCGTGTCTCACGACTCGCGTCTGGGCGAACGGGTACCGACGTTCTATGAATGTTTCCTCGAGGGCGTCCTCGTAACGCCAGCTCGCGGCAATGCGCAACTTCTCTGTCTCGCGTAATGCCGTCCGGTGGATCGTAAAACACGACATGAACACGACGTCCCCTTTTCTCGGCGTCACGGCAACGAAGGGCTTGTCGGCGACGACAGACTCGTCGAATCTGTATTCGTTGTCGATGGTGGTCCCGCGGGCCAGCCCCTGCAGGTGGCTTCCCGGCAAGACTTCCAACGGAAACTGATCGTGGTCCATGTCGTGGAATGGCAACCACACGACGATGGTATTCAGGCTGGTCTGCAACCCGGTCCAGTCCTGGTGCGCATCGAACCCGTGATAGCCGCCCGTGATCCGCAGTTGGTCGCTGAGAACGTGGAACAGCGGGAGCGTGTGGTGGAGCGGCAACGCAATTCCCAGTTCCCGGCACGCGCGCGCGATCTCATCGCACAGGAACAACTCATAGAGGGACTTCAGCTTGTTCAAGGCAAGCAGGACGGCCAGGTACACGCGTTGGTCGTGACCGTGAAGTCGTTTCAGGTTTTCGTATATGGCGGCCATGCCCGGGCCAGCCACGAATGCGAGACCTGAATGACGGAGCTGCGCCTGCAACACGAGGTTCATCTCTCCGAGGAACCGATCGATGTAGCGGTGGTCTACCAGCTTGGGGGCCACGTAGTAGCCGGTCCTGGAGTACGCCGTTGTTGCGTCAGCCGATAGTATCGACACCACTTCCCCCTTTCGTACCGCCGGTCAGCCACCATTGACAGCCGCGCGCACTGCCGCAGCCACGGTCTCGGCCTGCTCGATGTCCATCTTCGGCCCAATGGGCAGACTAATCACTTCGTCGTGAATCCGTTCCGCGATCGGCAGCGAGCCGCGCCCAAGCCGGAGATGCGCGTAGGCCGGCTGCAGATGCGGCGGCACCGGGTAGTGAATCAACGTATCGATGCCGTGAGTGGTCAAATGGCGCTGCAGCTCTTGCCGAGCATGGTGTCGGACGACGTACAGATGCCAGATCGGCTCCGCCCACTCGGGCACAGCTGGCAGCACGATCGACGACAGGTCGGCGAGTCGACTCGAATAGCACGCGGCGATCGCCTGACGTCGCTCGTTCTCCGCGTCCAGTCGAGGCAGCTTCACCCGCAGGAAGGCGGCGTGAAGTTCATCCATCCGGCAGTTGTACCCCAGCGCTTCGTTGTGATATTTGAGGCGCGACCCGTAGTTCCGCAGCACGCGCACTCGATCGGCGAGTTCCGCATCATGCGTGGTGACGCCGCCGGCGTCTCCGAGCGCTCCGAGGTTCTTGCCGGGATAAAAACTGAATCCGGCGGCATCTCCCAGCGATCCCGCGCGGCGTCCCTTGTAGCGCGCGCCGTGGGCCTGCGCAGCGTCCTCCACAACCTTGAGGTGGAAGTGGCGGGCGACGTCGACGATCGGATCCATGTCCGCGGCCTGGCCGTAGAGATGGACAGCTATCAGCGCCTTCGTTCGCGGCGTCACCGCGGCCGCCAGGCGTCCAGGGTCCAGGTTGTACGTGGCCTCGTCCGGCTCCACCGGAACCGGCGTCGCGCCCACTCTGGTGACGGCGAGCCAGGTGGCGATATACGTATTCGACGGTACCAGCACCTCGTCGCCCACGCCGATGCCGTACGCCGCCAGAATGAGTGTCAATGCGTCGAGCCCGTTGCTGACGCCGACGAAATGCTCCACGCCGCAATACGCGGCAAACTCCCGTTCGAACTGCTCGAGCTCCCCGCCAAGGATGTACTGTCCCGAGTGCAGGACCCGGTCGAACGCGACCATGAGATCGTCGCGCAGCTCCAGGTTCTGTGTTCGCAGATCGAGAAACGGAATCACTGGTCCGGGGCCACGAATTCGGGGAGCGGGGTCAAGGGCAGAGCGGATACGCCTTCCCGGCGCAGCCGCTCGCGAATCGCGTCAGCGTAGTGCCACGCGAACACGGCCACATAATCGCCGGGCTCGCTCAGCAGTCGCTCCGTGGGGACGATCGGGATGTGCGCACCGGGCACAAACTTCCCCAGCTTCAGCGAATCCGGCAGCTCCGCGATGTACGGCAGCACGTCGGGTGTCATCCCGTAGAAGTTCAGCAGCGGTGTCGCTCGACCAGGACACGAGTACCCTACCAGGCGCCTGCCACTCCGGTGGCTGCGGTACGCGAACTCCATGAACCTGTCGCGTTGCTCGTACACGCGTGCGCGGAAACCCTCCCACGTGCGCGGCTCGTGCAGGCCTACCGCATCCTCGAGACGCAGCAGCTCCCCTACTGACGAGGAAATGGTGCGGGTGCCCGCGCGTGCGACGTAGGCACGGATGTTCCCGGCGTAGCGGGCGCCACGGTCGACGTCGAAGACCTCGAGTCCATAGTACGAGAAGAGCGTCACGAGCGCCTTGAGGCTATAAGTGCGGATGTGCTCGTGATAGATGGTGTCGAACTGATTCTTCTCGAGCACATCCAGCAGGTAATGGCTCTCCGTGACGAAGACGCCGTGCGTGTCGAGCAGATCACCGACCCCGCGCATCACCTCGCCGAGCGACGCCATGTGCGCGAACACATTCGTCATCGTCACGACCTGCGCGCGACCGTAGTCGCGGGCAATCTCCCGCGCCAGCTTCGCTGTGAAGAAGCTCTGGATCGTTTCTACCCCTGTGTGTGACCTGGCGAAGTCGGCTATGTTCGTGGGCTCGACCCCGAGCACCCTGAATCCCATCCGAGCGAAGTGCGCGAGCAACGTGCCGTCGTTGGATCCGATATCAACACAGAAGGTGCCCGCAGCCGCTCCGGACTTCCGCGCCACATCACCGGCGAGCTCGCCCTGATACTCGACGAGCGGCGCGGAAATGCCGCTTCGGTACGGGTAGTCCGGCGGGTACACCGCCGACGCGTCCACCACGTAATCGAGCTGCGCGAGGCCTGACGCCGGGCAGTGCACGAGCCGGAGCGGATACGTCACTTCGGGCTGGTTCAGCGTCTCTGGCGTGAGCAGCGCATTGCAAGGCGGTTGATGCCCCAGATCGATGATCAGATGGAGGTCGGCCGAACCGGTAATCTGGCAATGGTCCAGCACACCCGGGGTCGCGTCGTGATCGATCATGCCGTCCAGGCGCACCACGCCGTCGAACAACGCGGCAATCTCGTCACAGCGGAAAAGGCATCTGCCATTCGCGCTCGATGTGCTGTTGCACGTCACGCCGGTACGAGGATTCATCTGTCGGCCGCAGGGTTTCCGCGATCTCGCGATCGAGGTACTTCGAGTACACCAGATCCATGTAGGACCCTTCGAGCGGCCGCAAGTTGTTGAAGCCGATCTCGCGTAGCGTCGCGCCCCAGAGGTGCACGAACGGCGCGGCGGCAATCTTGTCGGTCACCTCGCGGGTGAACTCGGGAAACAACAGCTTTGGCGCCTCCGTCCAGTGGAGGGGATAGATTTCGGCCATCGGGAGTTTGTATGGCCCCAACCCCTGCTCGTTGAACACCTTCGTGGTTGCGGCGGGTCCGGTGGCCCCCCACGGCGCGGTGACGGGGTCGACCGTGGAGATGTAGTCCAGCAGCGCACGGACGGCGGGATGCTTCGCCGGAAACTTCAGCACGGCGTTGTTGATGATCCCGACCTTCTCCTCGGCAAACGCGATGTCAACCTGCGGCGCCATCTCCGTATTGCACAGCACGTCGTTGTCCACCCACCAGCCGCCCGAGGTTGCGAGAAGGTTGTAAGCGAACAGGTCCGAGAAGGTCTCTACCGTGCCATGCGCTATGAAGATGCGTTCCCTCGGCACAATCGCGTCAGCGTCGCGCACGGTGACGAATCGAGGAACATTCTGCACCGGGTTGTAGGTATACAGATTGAATCCGAAACCGTGCGCCCCGAACGAATGGATGCACGCGTTCGACAGCGGAATCAGGCGATCTCCAACCCAGAGCGAATTGACGTCCTCTTTCACGAATGCCTCGACATGAACATCAGCGACAGCGATGATGACGACACGTTCCGTCCCGGTGCCAAGTCTAATCTGAATGCCATTCCCAAATGCGGTGTCATCTCGCGTCTGGCGTCCGGAGAACGGCATCGAATCTGAAGTAGTAGTTGGGCAGGTCTGGCGTCTGGTAATGGATCGCCAGCGTCCACCCGCATTCCAGGGCGAGCTCGAGCAGGGTTGTTGATCGCCACCACGAACCGATGATGGCCTTGCGACGAAGGAGATCGACGCCGTACCGGGATCGGCCCTGCACACCGCGATAGAAGTTCCATTTCCGCTCGGCGTCGGGCACATCACCGAGCACGATGCACCCGCCGGGCCTGACACGCGTCTTCAGCTGCTGGAAGATGCTGCGGAGTTGTGCGATCGTCAAATGTTGAACGGCAGCGCTGATCAGAGCGCAGTCGAATGGGCCATGAACGCCGTCGAGCACGACGGCGTCCCCGAGCAGGTATTCGACATTTGTCGCAGAGAAACGGCTCCGGGCTACCTCGATCAATGGTGCCGAAAAATCTACAGCGGTGACATGCCGGAACCGCGGGGCGAGCCGGGTGGTCACCAACCCATTCCCGCACGCAAGATCGAGCAGCGTCTTGTCCGGCGAAGCGTCGAGGAAACACAGGAGACGTTCGACGAGAATTGCCAGTTGACCTTCCGAGAAACCCACGTTCCGAAAAGTGCGGCCGACTTGTCTGCACGGGTCGGGATCTCTGACCTGCGGACTGTCGTTCCAGAACGTCTTCCACTCCATCCGCATGATAATAGTGGAGGACACATC
>Ga0105248_10001582_pt1 | contig 25337 bp, 20 predicted proteins | sample KBSS34metaG_FD_81524 | JGI IMG/M metagenome (GOLD analysis project Ga0105248, IMG submission 81524) | Switchgrass rhizosphere microbial communities from Kellogg Biological Station, Michigan, USA - KBS S3-4 metaG | ecosystem: Host-associated > Plants > Roots > Rhizosphere > Soil | place... | reverse complement strand
GGGGGCCGGTCCAGATAGTCGCCGGTCATCATGGCGACAACGCTGCCGATCGCCGTACCCAGCGCAAACGCCACGACGAGCAACAACCTGCGTGGGGCATGCACAGCGCGCATGTTGTCCGCGAAGGTAAGAGCAACCATTTGCCAGAAGAACAGGCACAGATACACACGAAACACGTGCAACCAACCCCAGCGTTCGTGCAGGAAGAAAGCCTCGATTCCGACAGCCTTGGGAGCGGGTCCGTGCCTCACCATCATCCAGACGCCGAACGTGGTCCAGACAGCAAAGGCCGCCGCCACGAGCAAGGTGTAGCCGATGCGACGCCACGTGAACCCCTTCAGAATTGGGAGATCCGCGCAGAGCAGTCGCACCAGACCATCTCGCGGCGAGGCACCGTCGATGAAGTGCATGACGCACGACGGAGCGTTCATCGAGTTACCTCAGCGATGCGATCGGGACGCAGATTTGCGGACGTCCGGGATGCACGCTCACACCCGGGATCGCTCCAGGCCTTCGGTCCAGAGTAAGCGGTACGTGGATCGTTGCCATCACGCCCTGGGGAGTATTGGGATCTAACGTGAAGCGCGCACGATCGCGGTACAACGCGGTCAGGCGCGAACGGATGTTGGAAAGTCCAACGCCATCGCCTGCGCCATAGGCTGCCGTCGAAAGCCCGATTCCATTGTCGGTCACCGTGACGCGCAGTGTGTGGTCGTCCGACGCTGCGAGGATTCGGATCGTTCCGCCCTGCCGCAATGGGTTGAGTCCATGCTTCACTGCGTTCTCGACGAGCGAGAGCAGCATCATCGGGGGGAAGCTCGCCGCCAAGAGCTCGGGCGGCACTGCAATCTCATGCCGTAGCCGGTGACCCATTCGAATCTGCTGAATATCCAGGTACGCTCGTGCGAGGTCCACCTCCTTTCCGAGTGTCGAGCCATTTCCGCGCATTCGCGGCAACGCGGCTTGCAGGTAAGCGCAGAAACTGTCGAGCATCGAGCGGCCGCGCGTCGGTTGGGTCTGATAAAGCCGCTGCACGTGCGCCAGCGTGTTGAACAGGAAATGCGGCTCGACCTGTGCCTGCATGACCTGCAGCCGCGCCTCGAGCATCTGAGCTTCCATTCGATGCAGCTCGAGCTCGGCTTGGCGCAATTCCACCGCGCGGCGGATGGAGCGTTCGATGAAGTAGTACGCGGTGACAACCAGGCCCCATTGGAGCAGCATCACGCGCAGCTTGTGGAATGCCATGCCAAAAGGAACCGCGGCCGAAAATCCTAACCAGCTATGCAACTTGAAGGCGAGCGCGCACCCCACGACGAGCGCAATGGCGAGAACGATAGACCGGGGAATCCGATGGGTTGCGACGTTGGTCAGCACGGCCGCGCAGAGGAGCAGGCACAACCCCGACAGCGAAAACATCGGAATCCAGTACCAAGCAACCTCAAACGCGGGATCCCTGCTCTGCACGGCGCGTGCGACGCCGAAGGCGATTGCCAGTAACGCCACGTACCCGAAATGGCTCCAAGTCAGGCCAGCGAGCAGCGTGGGCTCATAGCGAAGCAGCGCATGAAGAACGCGGCGAAGGCGGCCTTCCTGGATCGTACGCGAATTGCGCATGACGTGGAGGACGCGATGGTGTGGCTCAATCCGCGTGGCAGCTTGCGGAGCCGTCGGCACGCACCACTTCGACGACCGAATTCGAGCTGTGGGCCGAACGCGCATGATGCGCCAAAACCGCTGGCAATGCATTGGATGGCGATGGTTCGGTCCCAGTCGTGCAATCAGCGGCGACCCGCTCGTTCTCAATGCTCGAGTCTGGCGTATCCGGAGGCCTACCAAAGCTCCGCTGCAATTGAGACGTAGCCTGCATCACTGGGGTGACTGTCTCCCCGCGTGCAGATCGGGGACAAGCTGCAGATCGTCGCCGGCCGGGGCCCGACTGCAGGAGAGTCACCCGACACCAGATAGTATGGCTGGGGTGGGTTGAACGATGGAGGCGGCGTGCTCAGTGCGGAGACGTCGTTGGTTATCGTGAAAAGCAGGACGGCCCCAAACAACATGATGTTCTTGAGCATGGCGATCCTCCTTCGGCGTCTCCGGGTTATCGATCGTGCCCGCAACCACGACGCACACGATCCTCGATCGCGACTAGCAAACCGGGGTCGTTCACTTGGAATCCATCCGGGATAACGGCCGGAAACACACCCGTCGCGCGCCACTGCATCACGAGGGCAAAGTTGTCGGCCAGGACCTCCTCCGCCTGGATGATGAAGTCCGTGTTGCGTGCCATCAGCCATATCCAGTCGGACTGCCTGTCGTCGAACGCGTCGAACTTGACGATCTCATTCGTCGCATCGCGAATGACCTGACCGGAAGTTGTGTTGACGGCCAGCAGATCGATGCCCACCACCGTGAAAAACGCCTCACCGTCGAGCTCTATGGCGTCTTCCAGCGGGACCCGCACCTGAATTACGGGTACGACCGGCACCGCTCCACTATCGGTGTGCACGATCACCGCGTGTTCATAGGTGAACGAATCGGGGTTGCTCAAACGCCGCGCCTCGAGCTCGAGCGGATACTCGAAGCCATGAAACCGGCTGAACCCGAGAAGCGCGTAAAGGTCGTCGCGCAGCGTGGAATCCTCGCTTGAAAGCACGTGGAAGAGCTCATGCGCAAGGAGAAAGTAGGCGACGTCCGGAGCTTCGACGGCGAAAGATGCTTCGAGCGGCGCAAGCATGATGGCGTGACTGCGGTGATAGGCAGCGTTGAATTCCTCCCGACCGGTCGTTCGGACCAGCCTGAGATCGCCGGGAATGCGTACGTTGAGGTCACTCAGCGCGATGCTGAGCTGGTCGATGACGGCCTGCCACGCCGCGCGCTCCTGCGCGGACCATTGCACGGCGTTCTCCGGCGCGAAATCGAGGAACTCGTGAAGCGTGGTCGGCTCGATCGTTTTCTGGCGCGCGTGCAGCTCGAAGTCGCTGAGCTGCCGCGCCCACGGATCGGGCTTGCCCAGGATATTCATTGCTTCGGGCAACGACGCGAACTCGATGCGCTTCGCGAAGGTTGTCGAGCTGGTGCACGATTTCCCGCTGTCGAGGTTTCCCTGCGCCCCAGCCCCCGTGGCGATCGACAGAATGAATGCGGTGAAGAAGCACGGCCAAGGCAGAAATGCGCGCTTGCTCATGACTCACCTCCGGTTTGTGCAGACCTCGCTTTGCAGGCCGTGCAATGCACGCTCACGGCACGGCGGAACTTTGCACAGTCGGAGCGGACGACCGGCAATCCCGATCTGACGAATGCCGGATCGGTGCGATCGATCCGGCTATGACGTGACGATTTGGGGAGAAGGCGAGGCGATCGAGTGCCGGAGGTTTCGATCACCGGCGCGGGCCAGGACATCTTGCGCCAGGCGCTCAGGAATGCTTACGAATCCGTCGCAGCATAGCCGGACTTGTCGCGCAGTTTCGGCTTTTATCACATCTCCATTGCCTGCCGATGTTCGTGCGAGTCACAGTGTCCTCGACCTACACGTCGATTCGGGGGTCGATCCGACAGCGCGCGAGCGGGAGCAAATCACTATTCAGGAGCGGAGGAACGAATGAGCACGAGAAAGGTGTCCCGGGTATTCACTCTCCTCGCGGCGTCGATGGCCGTTGTCTTCACGGCAAGCGGTGCAAGTCCACATCAGGGCGACGACAAGTCGCCTGTGGGCAGCTGGTTCGTATACATCTGTCCCGCGACGACCGATCCCTGTTCAACGGCTTCTCCCGTCATAAATCTCACAACCTTTGGAAAGGACGGAACCTTGATCGGTGGCGACTTCGGAGCGAATCCGTGGCCGTCACCAGGCTTGGGAATCTGGGGCAAAACGGGACCGGACCAGTTTGCGACGACCTTCGTCGAGCTCTTCTCCGATGCGCAGGGCGCGCTGGTCAACAGGGCCAAGATCCGCGGCGCGCTCACATACGACCACAAGAGTGATACGTTGGCCGGTCGTTTTCAGGTGGACATCACCGACCCGAGCGGAGAGGACGTTCTCGACCATTTTGCTGGAACGGCGCTCTTGACCCGCATGCATCTAGAGCTGCTGCCATAAGTCGCCGAATCGGCGATCTGAACCGCCGTGCGATGGCGTTCTCCTTCGCGACTGGGAGTGCGTCCATCAACAGCACAGAAGGAGAACGCGATGAATAGATTGCTTGCGCTCGTTGTCTTTGCCTTGTTCGTGAATCCGACAATGGTTCACGCGGCTGGATCGCCTCCCGTCGACGCAGGCTTCAGCTTCGATATTCCCGCCAACGCCGGTTGCAATTTCCCGGTGAATTGGACCGGTACCGGGAAACAATCGCTCATCACACTGCCGGGTGACCGCGCCATAGTCACTGCGCCGAAACAGAGGACCGTGGTCACAAACCTCGCCGATCCCTCGAAATCGGTGACGCTGAACGTTGAAGGGGCCTTGCACGGATCGGTCGGGCCGCAAGGGGAGTTGACGATCGTGGCGACGGGCCGGAACCTGCTCGCGGACCCGATTGCAAACATCATGGTACTCACGGTCGGAACGTTTCAATACACTTTTGACCTGAACACGGGGTTCCCTGACCTCAGCGACCTGTCGGGTGAAGGGATACTCATCGACGTCTGCGCGATGATCGAGTGAGGCAGACCGGGTTGACGTTGGGCGTGGGTATCGAGGGCGATTCTCGTCTTTCGCCTTCCTACTTCAACCTGCGCTCGATCCGTGCGCGCGCGATCAACCGACCTGTTCTCGGACATAGGTACCCGGCGCGCTTTCGAGTATCGGATAGCGCGCGTTGCCGACGCTGCTCGGCGCCGCCCGCTCGCCGCCCTTGTGCGTCGAGAGCCAGCGGTACCAGTGGGGCCACCAACTCCCGGGATGACTCTGGGCGCTTTCGAGCCACGCTTCGGGATCAGTTGCGCGCGCATCGTTCGTCCAGTAGTTGCGCTTGCCGGAGTCCGGTGGGTTCACGACGCCGGCGATGTGGCCGGAAGCGCCGAGCACGAACGTCGTATCGCCGCCGAGCAGCTCGAGCGTCCTGAACGCGCTTCGCCACGGGACGATGTGATCCTCCCGCGACGCGTACACGTAAGCGGGTGAAACGATCTGCGAAAGGTCGATTTTCTCGCCGAGCATCGTGAGCGCGTTGCGATCGCGCAGCCGGTTTTCTACGTACAGGTTCTTGAGGTAGTACGCATACATCGGACCGGGCAGATTCGACGAGTCGCCGTTCCAGTACAGCAGGTCGAATGCGGGCGGCGTCCGGCCCTTCAGGTAATTGTTCACGACGTAGTTCCAGACGAGGTCGTTCGGCCGCAGGCTTGCGAATGCTCCGGCCAGCTCGCTGCCGTGGACTCGTTGACCCCGCATGAGGATCGCTTCGCGCGCGCGGAGCGCGTCGCGCGAGATGTAGACGCCGATTTCGCCCGGGTCGCGGAAGTCGAGCATTGTCGTCAGGAAGGTGGCGCTTGCAACGCTCTTCGACTTGCGCGCGGCGAGGACCGCGAGCGTCGATGCGAGCAGCGTTCCGCCGACGCAAAAACCGAGTGCGTTGGCGGTGCGTGAGCCGCTGATGTCGCGCGCCGTATCGATGGCGGCCAGCACGCCCTGCTCGAGATAATCGTTCCAGGTCAGGTGCCCGAGATCCTGGGGAATGTTCCGCCACGAGATCATGAACACGGTGTGTCCTTGCGCGACAGCGTGCCTGACAAAGGAGTTCTCGGGACGGAGATCGAGGATGTAGTACTTGTTGATGCATGGCGGGACCATGACCAGCGGTCGCTTGGCCACGCGCGCCGTCGTTGCCTCGTACTGTATGAGTTCGATCAGCGGATTGCGAAAGACGACGCTGCCTGGGGTCACGGCGATGTTGCGGCCGATTTCGAAGGCCGCTTCGTCGGTCATCGTGATGCGGCCCCTGCGAACATCGTCCGTGAAATGCCGGAATCCTTCGAGCACGCTCCCGCCTTCGGTTGCAAGCGCGCGCTGAAGTACCTCGGGGTTCGTCGCCGGGAAGTTGGTCGGCGAAATCGCGTCGACGAACTGTCGCATCGAGAATTCGAGACGTTTCTTCTCGGGCGGTGGCAGCTTGGCGAGTGCCGCCGTCGCCAGCAGGTATTCGGCATAGAGCAGGTACGCCTGCCTGATCCACGAGAAGTACGGCTGGTCGCGCCAGATCGCAGCGCTGAAACGTCGGTCCCCGGCCGGCTCCGAAATGATCTCCGGCATCTTGCCACCCGGTTGCGACACCGCTTGCGTCGCTGCCTGCCAGAGGTGGTCGAACCGTGGCCTGAAGGAAGCGTGCAGGGTTGCGAGCGCATGCGAATCGAACGGAACGGCCGGCATGCGCGGCAGTGCGAGTTGAACGGCTTGGCCATGTTCCGGCTGCGCGCGCTCGCGCCGGGCGATAGCGAAGCCGCTCGTCCACCATTGCGTCCATGCCTGCATCACGTGTTGCCAGTCCGAGGCGAGCGCAAGCCACGGCTGCAGCGAGTACGGATTCGATTCGATCGCCGCCGTGCGGTGCGATGATGCGAAAGATTGAATCGCGTCTGTCATCCAATGAATATTAACGCGGCTCCAGTAGCGCGTGCGTTGTCGCGATGATCAATACGCCGAGCGTGATCCACAGCATCTGCTTCGCCGTCTCGATCGGTTCCGAGCGCCGATGGAGACTCGGGATAAGATCTGCGACGGCGACGTACAACAGGCTCGCTGCCGCGATGGCGAGCACGATCGGCAACAGCTGCTGCATGTCGGCAAGCGCCCCGTAGGCCGCAAGCGCGCCCAGCAGCGTCGCAACCCCGGCTGCCACGTTGTACGCGAACGCGCGCGCCCGCGCGAAGCCGGAATGCATGAGCACCGCGAAATCGCCGACTTGCTGCGGCACCGCGTGCGCCACGATTGCGAGCGTCGTCGCAACGCCGAGTGCATCGCTTACCATGAACGCGGCCGCGATGACGATTCCATCGCAGAAGCTGTGTACGGAATTGCCGATCAGGATCATCAGGCCCGAGCGTCCGCCATCCGCGCTGACCGACGCGTGCCCGTGCAGCGCATGGTCGTGCTCGCTCTCCTCGCGTTCGTCGGAGTGCTCGCCATGCCCGTGCGCGTGCCGCCACAGCACGAGCTTTTCGAGCAGGAAGAATGCGAGCAGGCCGATCAGCACGGTGAGCATGACGGCATCCGGCGCGCGGTCTTCCAGCGCGTGCGGCAATAGCTCGAGAAAGACCGCGCCGAGCAGCGCGCCGACGGCGAACGACACGAAGCGCGGTATCCATCGCGCATTCATCCACAATGTTCCACCGGCCGCGATCGTCGATAGCACGCCGCCCGCCGTTGCCGCGATGACGATGTGCAGCAGCGTCACTTCGCGACTCGCCAGATGAATGCCGCCATGCGACCGGGCGTGGCGTCGCGGCGGAACGAGAAGAATCGCTGCGGCTCGGACCAAGTGCACTGACCGTCGGTCGTGACGTCGGTGACGCCCATTCGCGCGAGGCGACGTCGCGCGAGAAGCGTCAGATCGGCGTGCCACTTTCCCGTTGCACCGGGTATGAATGCATCGGCATCGGCCGCGTCGCGCGCGCAAAACGCGTCCCGCACTTCGCTGCCGACTTCGAAGGCACGTTGTCCGATGGCGGGACCGAGCCATGCAACGACCTCACCTGCAGCGCGTCCCATTGTCGCGAGGGTGTTTTCCAGGATTCCCGCGCAGAGCCCCCGCCACCCTGCGTGCGCGGCGGCAACGATGGAGCCTTGGCGATCGCTCAAGAGCACAGGCAGGCAGTCGGCGACGCGCACCGACAGCACGACGCCTGCTCTGCGCGTGACGGCGGCATCCGCACGCGGCCGGCGATCGGCGTTCGTCGCACCGGCCAGGTCGACGTCGGCGACGTGGGTGCCGTGCACCTGTTCGAGCCACAGCGGCCTCGATGGCAGGAATGCCTGCACGCGGCGCCGGTTCTCTGCGAGCGAATCGCCGGAATGTGCGGCGGCCGGCAATTCGCCGCCACCCAGATCGAGCGAGGCGCTTTTGCCGACGCTCGCCCCGCCGTTTCGCGTAGTGAAGAACGCGCGTACTGACGGCGGCGCCGACCAATGTGGGACGACCCAATCCAGGCCCGCCGTGCGAAAGCGCGCGGAAAGCGCGTCGCTGCTTTCTGAGTTCGCCGTTGCGGAAATCGGGTGAACCTCGTGGGCCGATGAGCTCACTGCGTCGACGGATCCCTGGCACGCAACGCATCGATCAGCGCCGCGAGATCCGCCGGCGGGGGGGCGTTCCATGCCATCGGTTTGCCGGTGGCCGGGTGCACGAGGCCGAGGCGCGCCGCGTGCAACGCTTGACGGTGAAACTGCGGCACGTCGGCAGATCGCCGGGCACCATAAGCGGGATCGCCGACGAGCGGATGGCCGATTGCGGCCAGATGCACGCGGATCTGATGCGTGCGTCCGGTCTCGAGCTTGCAGCGCAGCAGCGTCGCAGACCCGAACCGTTCGACGATCTCCACGTGCGTGCGCGCGGGCTTGCCTCTCGCCATCACTGCCATCGTCGTGCGCTGTACCGGGTGACGTCCGATGGGCGCGTCGATGATCGTCGGCCGGCTGAGGTCTCCCTTGGCGACCGCGAGATATTCGCGCGTGACTGTCCGCGCCGCCAGCTGCCGCACGAGGCTCGTATGCGCCTCCGGTGTTTTCGTGACGACCAGCAGCCCGCTCGTATCCTTGTCGAGTCGATGCACGATGCCGGCGCGCGGCAACGTGGCGAGCGATGGATGTCGGTGGAGCAGCGCATTCAGCAGCGTCCCCGCGCGATTTCCGCTTCCCGGATGGACCACCAGGCCGGCCGGCTTGTTGACGACGATGATCGAGCCATCTTCGAAGATGACGTCGAGTGCGATGTCCTCGGCCTCGTCGAGCGTCGGAGGTGCATCGGGAAGTGGGCGGATCTCGATGTGCTCCCCGCCTTCGACGCGCCGCTTCGCATCCCACCGCTCGCCGTCGACGGTGACGAGGCCCGCGTCGATCCACGACTTCAATCGCGTTCGCGAGTGCGCCGGAAGCATGCGCGCGAGCGCCTGGTCGAGACGCGCGCCGACGTACTCGGACGGCACGTGCTGCGCAGTCCGCGAGCGCGCGTCATCGACTTGTTCTGTCAGCGTCGCGGCACCCGCGGGCGCGGCGCCGGCGCGCGTTTCGGACGCTTTTGGCACGGCGTCGCGCATCGACCGTCGGCTATAATTCGCGGGACTCACGAAGGATGCCGAAGACGATGTTGCAATGGCGAAAGTGGCGGGTGTGGTGGTTGGCGGTGCTGTTTGCGCTCGCCGCCGGCGGTTGCGGACTGCTGCCCGATGTCAAGGACGAAACGTCGGGCTGGACCGCGGAGCAGCTCTACAAGAGCGCGCACGAGGCAATGCAGGACGGCAATTATACCCGCGCGATCAAGCTCTTCGAGACGCTCGAGGCGCGCTATCCGTACGGCCGCTACGCACAGCAGGCGATTCTCGAAGGCGCCTACGCCAATTGGCGACAGGGCGAGCAGGCCGCCGCATCCGCCGCATGCGACCGCTTCATCCGCACGTATCCGAATCACCCGAACGTCGATTACGCGTACTACCTGAAGGGCCTCGTCTATTTCCGCGAAGACCAGGGCCTGTTCGGTTACGTGTACGAGCTCGATCTGTCGGAGCGCGATCCGAAATCGATGCGCGAATCCTTCGCGGCATTCAAGGAGCTCACCGAGAAGCTACCCGAGAGCCGCTATGCGGAAGATGCGCAGACCCGCATGCGCTACCTGACGAACGCGCTCGGGATGTACGAGGTGCACGTTGCGCGGTATTACTACGCGCGCGGCGCATACGTCGCCGCCGCGAATCGCGCGCAGGCTTCATTGCTGAGCTATCCGAAGACGCCGTCGAACGAGCACGCGCTCGACGTCATGGAGCGGAGCTACCAGAAGCTCGGGCTCACGCAACTTGCGCAGGACGCGCATCAGATCCTCGTGCGCACCTTCCCGCAGAGCGTCTACGTGGCAGGCGGACCCGAGAAGCCGTGGTGGAAAATCTGGTGACGACCGGCGATCCGTCGCGCTCCCAATGCCGCGAGCGCTCGCGGCCGTGCGACTCTGCCCTGGCATACCGGCCGAGGCCCGAGCCCGCGGCGAGTTACTGCTGACGACCAGCGATCTGCGCGGGCCCTAAACGGGCGCGAGCGCGTGCGCCGTCTCCGCAAAAAACGCAACGACGTCGGCGATGTCGCGCGTGCGCTTCATTGGCGGAAGGCTCTGCCAGATGCGCCGGCCGTACGGTTTGTCCACCAGCCGGGGATCGCACAGCATCAGCACGCCCCGGTCGGACTCCGTTCGGATCAGGCGGCCCGCCCCCTGCTTGAGGCTGATCGCCGCCTGCGGCAACTGCCAGTCCATGAACGCATTGCGGCCCTCCGCGTTGATTTTCTCCAGCCGCGCGGCGAGCAGCGGATCGTCCGGCGGAGCGAACGGCAGCTTGTCGATCACGACGACCGACAGCGCGTCCCCCGGCACGTCGACGCCTTCCCAGAAACTCGCGCTGCCGAGCAGCACCGCATTTCCGAGCGCACGAAATTGCATCAGCAGTTCGCTTTTCGACCCGTCCCCCTGCACGAGCATCGGAAATTGCAGCCCCTCGCGGTCGAACGCCGCGGCCAATCGCTCGCGGGCGGCGCCGAGCGCGCGAATGGTCGTGAACAGCAGGAACGCCCGTCCTCGGCTCGCTTTCAATACGGGAACCGCGGCGTCGACGACCGCGTGCGTGTGCTCGACGCTGTTCGGCGCGGGCAGGCCGCGCGGAACGTAGAGGAGCCCCTGGGACGCGTAGTCGAACGGGCTGTCCCAGCAGCCGGTGCCTGCCTCGGTTAGACCGAGCTGTGACGTGTAATGCGAGAAGTCGCGGCCCACCGCGAGCGTCGCCGAGGTGAAGATCCAGGCGCGTCCGGTGCCATCCACCTGGCGGCGAAAGACTTCCGCGACGGACAACGGCGATGCGTGCAACTGAAAGCCTTGCGCGCTCACGTCGATCCAGCGAATCCATCCGGAAGCGGGATCCGCGTGCGTGTCGAAACCGGCCTGCCACCGCGCGACGCTGTCCGCGGCGGTCTCTGCGCGGCGAGCGATGACGCCCACATCCTCGCTCCGTTCCGCGACGAGACGCATCTCGGTTGCGAGCCTGTCCAGGCCGGCGGCGAGCGCATCCAGCGCTTCACGGAATTCGCGGCGATCCGCGAGCATCTGCTGCGATAACTTCCCCGGCGTGTCGCCGGCAGCAAGCCGGAACTTGCGAAGGAGCGGGACGAGATCGGCCCCGGCATCGGCAAGGCCGGGGACGTCGCGCAATTCTGTGCGGGCAATCGCTTCGGCGTCGCGCGCGAGCTCGCCGAGCTGGCCGGCCGTGGTCTGCTCGCCGAAGAAGAGGGTCGCAGTGTCCGGCAGTTGATGCGCCTCGTCGAGGATCAGCGTATTGCACGCGGGGAGCAGCTCAGCGAGGCCCTCGTCGCGCAGCATGATGTCTGCGAAGAACAGATGGTGGTTGACGACGACGACATCGGCATCGAGCGCATCCTTGCGTGCCTTCATCACGAAGCATTCGCGGTGGAAATCGCAGTTGCTGCCAAGGCAGTTGTCGCGCGTCGACGTCACGAGCGGCCAGATCGAAGCGTTGTCGGGGACGTCGGCGAGCTCGGCGCGGTCACCGCGTTGGCTCGCGCGCGCGAATGCAACGATCTTCGGCAGGTATCGGGCGTCGGTACGGGAAGGGAGTCGGCCTTCGCGCGCCGTTCGCTCCAGATGGTGGTGACATACGTAATTCGCGCGCCCTTTGAGCAGCGCGACCGTGATCGGCACGGTGAGCGCGTCGCGGATCGTCGGGAGGTCGCGCTCGAACAGTTGGTCCTGCAGCGTCTTCGTGCCCGTCGAGACGATGACCTTGCCGCCGTAGAGAAGGGCGGGGACCAGGTAGGCGAAGGTCTTGCCGGTGCCGGTGCCTGCTTCGGCAACGAGCGGCCGCCGCTCGGTGATTGCGCGGGCAACCGCCTGCGCCATCGCGAGCTGTTGGGGCCGGAAGCGAAACCCCTGCAGGCGATGCGACAGCGTGCCGCCCTCGCCGAAGATCGCCGCAAGCTCGGCGTCGGCGGTGCCGGCGGTTGCGTCGGGCGAAAGCGGGGCTTTCAGTTCGTGTCCGCTTTCGCCTGCTGCTTGGTCTTGCCGGGCTTCGTCGCGGTCTTCGCCTTCTGAGGTGGGGTCGCTTGCGGCGCAGCCTCGGCTGTCATCGTCGTGCGGATCAACGCGATGCGCTCCTTGAACTGCTCGTAGGGCCGCGACACGCGCGCCTTGTAGTCGTCGTCGGTTTCACCGGCGCGCCACGTCAACTGACTCATGGCGGACAGCCACAGGTCGTGCAACTCGTGCAGCCGCTCCATCAGCGTCTTCGATTTCTTCACGTCCTTGAGCGCAGCCTGATAGGGGCGCGCGATGTTCTGCTTCTGCTTGTCGAGGCAGGACTCGCTTTTCGCGCCGTTCGTGCCTTCGACGGACTTCTCGTAGCCGAACTCGATGATCTCGATCGACTTGACGTTGCGGCACATCGTATACAGGTGCGAAACGGCGTCGAAGAAGCATTCGAGCGGCGCCTGGCCGTCCGCATGCGGACACACGTAGTTGTGCTGGGGGCCGGGATTGCCGCCGATCATCTCGGCCTGGGCGGATGGAGCGACCGCGGCGACGAGCAATGAGAAGACAGCGGGGAGCAGGGCAGCGAAACGCATCGAAGCGGGTGCCAGGCGGCGGAAGAGTTCGGGATGCCGAATCGTACCTGCCCGGTGCGTCCGGCTCAACTCGACGAAAGTCCTACCTCGCAAAACCTTGCTCCGATGTGCCAAGTCTGCGTCGCCGAGTGGCGGCAGCGCGCGTCCTTCGACCAAGACTCCCCGCGCACGAGGCGTGGCAACGGACTAATTTGAACGGCCATGTAACGACCGAATTGGCCGAGGCTTTCAGTGCGCGCCCGGCGCGTGACCGAGCGGCGAGCGAAGCGAGACTCGAGGGACGCGCCTTAAGTTGTTGACGCGCAATCGGCGAAGGGCCGGTCCCGAGCCGATTGCGCGTAGCCAATCGGGCCAAAGAATCGTGGGAGCGGCGCGGGGCTGATCACCGCAACGAAGGCGCCGCAGCAGACAATGATCGGCACTCACCGCGACCGAAACTTTGGCCCGTGCGAACTAGATCGTGCACCCCCCCGACACCTCGATGACGGCACCGTTGATGTAGGACGCCTCGTCCGATGCGAGCCACGCATACGTATTCGCAATCTCTTCGGGCTTGCCGAGCCGCCCCATCGGCACCTTGTCTTCCATCATCTTGATGACCTTGTCGGGGATCGACGCAAGGATCGGGGTTTCAATGAATCCCGGACAGATCGCGTTCGCCCGGATGCCCTTGCGCCCGAGTTCGCGCGCCCAGGTTTTCATCATGCCGATGACGCCGAACTTCGTGGCCGCGTAGTTCGTCTGCCCGAAGTTGCCGTACAAGCCGACGATCGACGACGCGTTCAGGATGACGCCCGAGTTCTGCTCGAGCATGATGTCGACGACGGCTTTCGTGCAGTGATAGACGCCCTTCAGGTTGACGTCGATGACGCGCTCGAATTGTTCGTCGGTCATCTTCTTGAATTGCGCGTCCTGGACAATGCCCGCGTTGTTCACGAGCGTGTCGATCCGTCCCCACTTGGCCATCACGCCGCTCACCATGCGCGCGATGCTCTCCTTGTCGGTGACGTCGACCTTGAAGCCCGCTGCGTGACCGCCGCTTTCTAGGACCGCCCGGACGGTGTCATCGACAGCGGCCGGGTTGATGTCGCATACGGCGACCTTGGCCCCTTCGGATGCGAACTTGAGAGCCGTGGCCCGACCGATTCCCTGGCCTGCACCCGTGATGATGGAAACCTTGTCCGTCAAGCGCATGCAATTCCTTCCAGCGAGGAGCCGGTCGCGGGGCCCAGGCCGGCGGTTATGGGCAGAACCGGTAGAATCTAGCGGAAGATATTGCACCGCACAAGGGCAATACCGGTATCGCTTACCGAAATCCTCCCGCGGTGTCGCTTAACTGCGACCCCGCTGGAATGTCAAGCAAAACCAGTGCCTTAAGAGGGATGTGGCGGGCGCTTGGCGGGTCTGTCGAACCGCGACGCACTAAGCGGGTGCGCGGAGCGAACGACGCCGTTGACGCTATGCGGCAAAGCGCGCCGCGACGTGGAGCGCGCAGTCAGGCGCTGCGGCAAAATGCCGCGTCGATGCGCCCAACGTCTGCATCGAGCGGCGGCAACGGCTCGCTCGCCGTCCAGTAGTCGATGATGAGCTCGAGGCCCAGCAATCCATTCCAGCGATTGACCTCGGGCCGAAACAGCGCGTGGATGCGGGCCGGTACGGGCAGCGGCGTGCGAAACGCGATTGCGGCGAAACGTTCCTTCCCTCGCATCAGCGTCAGTCGCGCATGACCATCGCCCACGCTTCGCTGTTCGACGACATCGAAGTGGTCGTCGAATGCCGGAGGCGGAAAACCCTGTCCCCACACCGGTTCGTACAGTGCGGCCGAAAGCTCGAGCGTCAGCTCGCCCGGGGCGAGCGTGCCATCGCTTTCGTGGACGCGCCGAAGCTCTGCCTCCGTCAGCCGCTCGCGCGCAACGGTTTCGAATGACGACGCAAACTCCTCCAACGTCCCGTCGGGAATGGAGAGTCCCGCGGCGAACGCATGCCCGCCGAAACGGCGGATAGCCCGGGGCGCGCGCTTGGAAACGAGGTCCAGCGCGTCGCGCAGATGGAATCCGGGGATCGAGCGGCCCGATCCCTTCAGTTCACCGTCGGCGCCTCGCGCGAACACGATCACCGGCCGGTGATACCGATCCTTCAGTCGCGAGGCGACGATGCCGATGACGCCTTGATGCCATTGTTCGCGGTATAGGCACAGAGTGAATCCGCTAGCGGCGTCGGCTGGGATCCGCTGCTCGACATCGGCCAGCGCCTCGTCCTGCATCGTGGCTTCGATCTCGCGGCGGGCGCGATTCAGCCGGTCGAGCTCGCGGGCGAGCGGTTCCGCTTCCCGCTCGGTTTCGGCGAGCAGGCAGCGAATGCCGAGCGACATGTCGGTCAGTCGGCCGGCAGCGTTGAGCCGTGGCCCGGCCACGAAACCGAGATCTCTGGCGCTGAGCCGCGCAATGTCGCGGCCGGCCACCGCGAAGAGCGCGGCGACACCCGGTTGCGCGAGTCCTCGCCTGATTCGAGCGAGACCCTGTTCGACGAGGATCCGGTTGACGTGATCGAGGCGAACGACGTCGGCAACGGTGCCGAGCGCGACGAGGTCGAGCAGCGCGGCGAGGTTGGGCTCGGTCCGGCCCGCAAAGGCGCCGCGCCGGCGCAGCAGCGCGCGCAATGCGCACAGGACGTAGAACATGACGCCCACGCCTGCGACATGCTTGGAAGGGAAGCGACACCCGGCTTGATTGGGATTGACGATGATCGCCGGCATGGGCATCGCCGGACCGGGCAGATGGTGATCGGTGATCAGCACGTCGATGCCGGCAGCAGCTGCCGCGGCGACACCCTCGACGCTTGCGATACCGTTGTCGACGGTCACGATCAGATGAGGCTTCATCGCTGCCGCCACCGCCACGATTTCCGGCGTCAGTCCGTAACCGAATTCGAAGCGGTTAGGCACGACGAACGTGACGTTCGCGCCCATGGCGCGTAATCCGCGGATACCCACCGCGCACGCGGTTGCGCCGTCGGCGTCGTAATCGGCGACGATCACGACCCGCTCCGCGTGCGCGATTGCGTGCGCGAGCCGCTCGGCTGCCGCACCGATATTCGAGAAGCTCGTGAAGTCCGGCAGCGCCGCAAGCGAATGATCGAGCTCGGCGGCGTCGCTGATGCCGCGTGCCGCGTAGACCCGCGCGAGAACCGGCGAGACTCCCGCCAGCGACAACGGCGTTTGCGGCAGCGCTCGTCGAACGATCGTCATGTTTGGGGGCGCGCGGGTGCGACGAAGGGCTTCGGGCGCAAGCGCGGCGTGAACCGCCGCCACCAGGAAGAGGCAGATGCGCTCCAATGCGCGGCCGCGCGGTTGCCATCGGCGATTACATCCAGTCGGGCGATCGCGTGCTTCGACAGAAGCGCGATCGCCGGTGCGAGCCAGCGCGATTCGAATTGGCGGATGGCGCCTTCGCTGTCGATCGCGCCGGGCGCAATGACGATCAGCGGTCCGTCATCTGCCGAAGCGGACGCACGTTCGATCACTTGCTCCACGCTGCGGTCGTCGGTGACAACTTCATGCGATCCGTGTGCGACCCGCGCGATGCCGCGCAACAGGTCGCCGGTGCGATCGATCCTGGCGTGCGCGGCGATGCTCCGAAAACCGCGCGCCTCGGCCGCCGTCCCGCCGCCCCAGAACCAGACACCGGTCACCGGAGGCTCGCCACGAGCCTCACGTGCAACGTTCACCGGATGTTCGTGCAGGAGCATCTGGATTTCGTTCTGCCGGCGTGTCCAGGTGCGCCCCTCGGGTCCGCGCGGAAGGAACGCATAGATTCCGTGACCTTGGACAACGTCGATCGGGGTTGTCGCAATATCCGGCGCGCGCGTACAGCGCACGAACCAGGCGTCCGGACGCGGCGCTATGAACTGCGCATCATCGTCGACGAAGTGCGCATCCAGCAACTGGACGAGCGCGCTCGCTTCCGCTTCGTGCAGGTCCGCGATACGTTGCACGAGCACGATGTCGCCTCGATCGGCAGCGAGCAGCACGGGGTCGGCTGCAATGACGTAACTGCCTGCTGCTTCCAGCCCGGCGCCTTCTGCCATCAGCGGTGCGATCGGCGTGCCGGACGAACCGCCGAGCGCCGTGACGAGCGCTGCGAAGATGCCGTTCACCTCCACGCGCGGCGGCGGCGCGAGTGCCGCGAGCGCAGCCATGGACCGGGCTTCGGCGAGAGCGTGCGCCGGCTGCTCGAGGAGGCCCGGCGCAACGAGAAGCAGGGGAACTTGCATGCGATAATCGAGCGCTGTTGCCGCGCGAGCGTACCGCATTATTCGCGCGCGTCCCGTTTTCTGACTCTCCCCGACCCAAACGTGTCGCCGTACGAAGTCGCCGTCGGCCTGCGCTACACCCGTGCCCGCAAAGGCTCGGGCCGCAACACCTTCATCTCGTTCATTGCGCTGATCTCGATGGCAGGCATTGCGCTCGGCGTCGCGGCGCTGATCGTCGTGCTGTCGGTAATGAACGGCTTCCAGCTCGAACTGCGCAATCGCATCCTGTCCGTCGCATCGCACATCGAGATACGGGGCTTTCCGGAACTGCAGGATGCGTCCGCGATTGCGGAGGCCGCGCGCAGCAATCCGCGCGTCGTCGCGACTGCCCCGTATGTGACCGGCCAGGCGATGCTCGCGTCGGGCGACGTCAACCGAGGGACGCTGCTGCGCGGCATCGATCCCGCGCAGGAGGACAAGGTCGCCGACATCGGGCAACACATGCGGCGTGGCGCGCTCGATTCGCTCACTCCGGGGAGTTTCAACATCGTGCTCGGTGCCGAACTTGCGCGCGCGCTCGGTGCACGGGTTGGCGATACGGTCGTGGCCATCACGCCGCAAGGCAACATCACGCCGGCGGGCGCGCTGCCGCGGATCAAGAGTTTCCACGTGAGCGGAATCTTCGAAGTCGGAATGTTCGAGTTCGACAGCGGGCTCGCGCTGATCAACCTCGACGACGCCGAGAAACTCTATCGCCTGGCAAACCCGAGCGGCGTGCGCCTCAAGCTCGACGACATGTTCGCGGCGCCGGCGGTCGCCGCTCAGTTGTCGACGAAGCTGCCCCCGGACGCCGACGTACGCGACTGGACACGAAGTCACGCCAATTTCTTTCGGGCGGTCGCAATCGAAAAGCGGGTGATGTTCATCATCCTGACGCTGATCGTCGCGGTCGCCGCGTTCAACATCGTCTCCGCTCAGGTCATGGTCGTGACGGACAAGCAGGCGGACATCGCCATATTGCGCACGCTCGGCGCGGCGCCGTCGTCGATCATGTCGATCTTCATGATCCAGGGCGCGTTGATCGGCGTGATCGGAACGCTCATCGGTGTCGTAGGCGGTGTGTTGCTCGCAGTGAACGTCGAAACCGTGGTTCCCGCCATCGAGCGGACGCTGCATATTCAATTCCTCGACAAGAGCGTCTACTACATCAGCGATTTGCCCTCCGACCTGCAGATCGCCGACGTTGTCACGATCGCGTCGATCGCGCTCGTGCTTGCGCTCGTTGCGACGCTCTATCCGAGCTTCCGCGCGGCCCGCGTCAATCCCGCCGACGCGTTGCGCTATGAGTGACCGCGCAAGCGGGGTGCAGTCGCCCGTCGTCGCATGTCGCGATCTGCGCAAGACCTATCGGAACGGTCCGCTCGACGTCCCCGTGCTGCTCGGCGTGAACCTCGAGGTTGCCGTCGGGGAGCGGCTCGCGATTGTCGGTGCGTCCGGTTCGGGAAAGAGCACGCTTTTGCATCTGCTCGGCGGCCTCGACTTGCCCACAGGCGGGGAGGTCGACGTCGAGGGCGTTGCGCTCGCTTCACTTTCGGAAGCCGCGCGCGGCGAAGTTCGCAATCGCGCGCTCGGGTTCATCTACCAGTTTCACCATTTGCTGCCCGAGTTCACCGCATTGGAGAACGTTGCGATGCCGCTCGCCATACGGCGAATGGACGAGCGGGAGGCGAAGGCGAAGGCGGCCGACATGCTCGCGCGCGTGGGCCTCGAGCCCCGCGTGCGCCATTTGCCCGGCGAGCTCTCCGGTGGGGAACGCCAGCGCGTGGCGCTCGCGCGCGCCCTGGTGACGTCGCCGCGCTGCGTGCTCGCCGACGAGCCGACGGGAAACCTGGATCGGCGAAACGCCAACGGCGTGTTCGACCTGATGCTCGAGCTCAACCGTGCGGTGGGCACGGCGCTCATCATCGTGACGCACGACGCGGAGCTCGCCGCGAAGACGGACCGAACCCTGCATCTCGTGGACGGCAGGCTGCAGTAGCGAGTGGGGCGCGGCGCAATCAGTCCGTTTGCTTAATCCTTTGAGCTGAGCAGCGGGTGGGGCGCGGCGAGCGCTCCGCGTCCGTAGACGCCGGCCTACGGGGACCCGGCGCGGCGACCGCTCGTCAACCCACGACTTCGCGCGGCCGCGCCACCCGTGTCGGCCGGCACTTCCAAGTCGCGCTCGCCGTGCCCCGCGCGCTGCCTTGACGCGTTGAGCGGGCTCGAGACAGCGATCCCTGAGAGCCGAAGCCGTGTCGGCTTCGGTTGCGCCGAGCGTGCTCGACGATTGCAACCAGCAGGGCGCCGCGCGCCGAGCGCGTGACCGAGCGGCGAGCGCAGCGAGACTCGAGCGACGCGCCTTCCGCCGTTCTACGAGGCTGGCGCCGGGCCGCCCCAAGCCGGCCGAGCAAGCATCGCCGCGCAAAGTATCGTGCGAGCACGAGGCGAGCCGCCGTCGACCGCCCAAGCGCGCTCGACGGCGAAGGCGAGCGTCGTGGAGGCCGACACGTCGCAAATGAAACGGCGCAGACCAACCAAGGAGGCCGGAGCGAGCGAAACTTTGCGCGGAATCAGTACGCCACCGGTATCGGATCCAGCGACCGCCACAGGTACCAGGTCGCGACGCTTCGGTACGGTTGCCACCGCTCCCCGAGCGCGCGCAGTTCATCGAGGCTCGGCCGCTCGCCGTCGAAGTAGTGGATCGCCACCGCCTTCTGCAATCCGATGTCGTCGACGGGCAGCACGTTCGCCCGCATTTCGTGGAACATCAGGAACATCTCGGCCGTCCATCTTCCGATGCCCTTGACGTCGACAAGCGCGGAAATCAGCGACTCGTCGTCGAGCGCCGGCCAGGCGCGCGGATCGAGCTTCGCCGAGACGAAGTGGCGCGCGAGATCGCGGATGTATTCCGCCTTGCGCTCGGAGAGACCGCATGCGCGCAGCGTCGCGATGCGCTTGCGTTGCACGGTGCGCGGATCGAGGGGCTTCGCATCGCTGCTCCCGCATGCCTTCAGCAGCCGTTCCCATATCGTTTGCGCCGCCTTCAACGAGATCTGCTGTCCGACGATTGCGCGCGTCAGCGTGGTGAACGGCTCGCCGCGGCTCGTGAGGTGAAGGCCGGGATAGGCGGCGATCAAGCGCGCGAGCACGGCATCGCGCGCGCTCAGCGCAAACGTTGCCTCGTCCCAGTAGTGCGGCTTCACCATGCGAGCGGATGAGCGCATGGGAAGCAACGATCCGTCGTGCGGATGGTCGAACGCGCCAACATGCGCTTAAGGGAATTTCCAGCCGGAAATGTTACATTACGCGCGCTTTTCTCATCTTTCGGAGTGTGCATGCGCAAGATCCTGCGCTGGGCGGGTGCTGCTGTCATCCTGCTGATCGCCGCATCCGCGCCCGCCGCCGATCCCGCGAAGGTTCTGCGCATCTCGTTTCCGGTCGCCGAGACCGGCTTCGACCCGGTGCGCGTTTCCGATCTGTACTCGAACATCGTGAACGAAGCGATCTTCGAGCGACTGTTGACGTACGACTATCTCGCACGGCCGGCCAAGCTGGTTCCGATGACCGCCGAGTCGTTGCCGGAAGTAACGGACGGTGGCCGCACCTACATCCTGCATCTGCGACGCGGGATCTATTTCGCGCCCGACCCCGCATTCAAGGGTCAGCGTCGCGAGTTGACTGCGGAAGACTACGTTTACTCGTTCAAGCGCTTTGCCGACCCGGCGAATCGGGCACCGTACGGATTCATGGTGCAGGGCAAGATCGTCGGCCTCGACGAGCAGATGGAAGCGGCGAAGAAGAGCGGCAAGTTCGACTACGACGCGACGATTCCCGGTCTCGTCGCACTCGACAAATACACGCTTCGCTTCAAGCTCACGAGCACCGATTTCCTTTTTCCGTACACGCTCGCCCACGTCCCTTTCGGGGCGGTCGCGCGGGAAGTTGTCGAAGCCTATGGCAACGACGTGCAGGCGCATCCCGTCGGTACGGGACCGTACGTCCTCAAGGAGTGGCGTCGCGCGGCGAAGATAACGCTCGAAGCGAACCCCAACTACCGCGACGTGACGTGGGACTTCCAATCCGAGGGGAATGCATGGGACGCGACGGTTACCTCGGCGATGAAGGGCAAGAAGATTCCGCAGATCGGGCGGGTGGAGATCGCAATCATCGAGGAGAGCCAATCGCGCTGGCTCGCGTTCGAGCGCAAGGAGCTCGACTACATGCCGGTGCCGGCAACGTTCGTCGACCAGGCGCTCGACGAGTCGAACAACCTCAAGCCGAAGTGGGTCGATCAGGGCGTTACGCTGTTCCGCGGGATCGATCCGAGCGTCGGGTACGCGTTCTTCAATTTCCGTGATCCGCAGGTCGGTGGCTACTCGAAGGAGAAGATCGCCCTGCGCCGCGCGATCATCATGGGATACGACCTTGCCGCCGAGATCCGCGTCATCGCCAAGAATCAGGAAGTGCAGGCGCAGATGCCCATACCTCCAGGCGTCGTGGGCTACGACCCCCACTATCACAGCATCAACCAGTACGACCCGGTGCTCGCCAACAAGCTGCTGGACTACTTCGGTTACAAGAAGGGTTCCGACGGGTATCGCACGCTTCCCGACGGCAAGCCGCTCACGGTTCGGCAAGCCACCGGGACGGCGGCGATCGACCGCGAGTACAGCGAGCTCTGGAAACGGTCGATGGATGGGATCGGCATTCGCATGGTGTTCGAGCCTGGAAAGTTCTCGGACACGCTCAAGGCCGCGAAGGCATGCCAGGTGATGATGTGGCAGGCGTCGTGGACGGCGGATTACCCGGACGGCGACAATTTCATGCAACTGCTGTACGGCCCGAACACCGGCGAAAGCAACAACGGCTGCTACGAGTCCAAGGCCTACGATGCGCTGTACGAGAAATCGCTGACGCTGCCTCCCGACTCCGTCGCGCGCAACCATCTCTTCATCGACATGAGCCGCCAAATGGAAGTCGACGGCGCATGGAGCCTGCACTCCTGGGGGATCCGCAACCAGCTCATCCGGCCCTGGGTGAAGGGCTACAAGAAGCATCCGATCCTGCAGGCCGAGTTCGTGTACATGGATGTCGATGTCGCGGGCGGGGGAAAGAGTTGACGCGTCGTGTTTCGAGGTTCGTCCCCGCCAGATGACAGGGCGGTGGGATCCGACGAGGGTGATGCGGCGAGTGCGAAAAGCGTTGCTGTGCGTCACCGGGCATGCATGTGCATTGGCTGTTGCCGTTGTCCTGCCAACCTTCGGCGCGTACGGCGCCGATCCTGCCAAGGTCATCCGTCACGTATTCCCGGCCGCCGAAACGGGATTCGATCCCGCGGCAGTGCAGGACCTGTACTCGGCCACGATCGAGCAGATGCTGTTCGAAACGCTTCTGACGTACGACTACCTGGCGCGTCCGGCGAAGCTCGTACCGCTGACGGCGGAAGCGATGCCCGAGGTGAGCGACAGCGGCAAGACGTATACGGTGCGCATCAGGAAGGGCATCTACTTCATCGACGATCCCGCGTTCAAGGGCAAGCGGCGCGAGCTGACGGCCGGCGACTACGCGTACGCCTTCAAACGTCTCATCGACCCTAAAATCCGCTCCCCGTGGGCGTGGCTCGTCGAAGGCAAGATCGTTGGGCTGGACGATCTCGCCGAAGCCGCGAAGAGGTCCGGCCACTTCGACTACGACGCCAAGGTCGAGGGGCTCGAAACGCCCGATCGCTACACGCTGCGCATTCGGCTGAGGGAGACCGACTACAACCTGCCGTACATCCTCGCGCACGAGCCCACGTCGGCGGTCGCACGCGAGGTCATCGAGACGTATCGCGACGAGGCGGGGCGCGCGATGGCCAACCCGGTCGGCACCGGCGCATACCGCCTGAAGCAATGGGTTCGGAGTTCGAAGATCGTGCTCGACGCCAACCCCGATTTTCGCGGCTTCGTCTGGGATTTCAAATCGACCGACCCGGAGGACCAGCCGCTCATCGCGCAGATGAAGGGCAAGAAGATGCCGCAGGTCGGCAGGGTCGAGGTCAGCATCATCGAGGAGGACCAGGCGCGGCTCCTCGCGTTTCAGAACAACGAGCTCGACCTGATGGATCTCGGCGGTCCGCTCGCGCCCAACGTGATGGACGGGGGCAAGCTGAAGCCGGAATTCGTGAAGAAGGGCGTCAAGCTTTCGCGCATCATCGACCCGGCGATCATCTACGTGTACTGGAACATGCAGGATCCGATCGTCGGCGGGCTTTCGAAGGAGAAGATCGCCCTGCGTCGCGCGATGGCGATGGCCTACAACGTCGAGGACGAGGTCAAGGTCGTGCGCAACGGGCAGGCGATCGCCATCGACTATCCGATTCCATATGGCGTGGTAGGCCACGATCCGAACTACCGCTCGCCGGTCAAGTACGATCCGGCCACCGCGAACCGGCTGCTCGACTCCTTCGGCTACAAGAAAGGTCCCGACGGCTGGCGTAACCTGCCTGACGGCAAGCCGTTTACCATCCGTTACGCATCGCGCCCGGACTCGCTCGGGCGCCAGCTCGACGAACTGTGGAAGAAGGCGTTCGACAGCATCGGGATACGCATGGAGGTGCAGAAAGACAAGTTTCCGGAGCTCCTGAAGCTCGAGCGGCAATGCAAGCTCATGATGCGCACCGCATCGTGGATCGCGGACTATCCCGACGCCGATAACTTCATGCAGCTCCTCTACGGCAAAAACATCGGGCAGAACAACAACGCCTGCGCGAAGATTCCCGAATACGACGCGCTCTACGAGCAGTCGACGCGCATGCCCGACTCACCCGAGCGCGACAAGCTCTACCACGAAATGACGCGGATCATCGAAAACTACGCCCCCTGGCGGCTCGACTCGGCCACCTACCGCAACATGCTCATCTCACCGCGCGTCCAGGGCTACAGGAAGCATCCGATACTGCACGCGGAATGGCAGTTCATCGATGTGGCGAAGGCGCCCGGCAGCGTGTCGAGCGGGTCCACAAGCAAGGCAGCTCCCGACTGACCAATCGTTCTCGCGCGAAATCCGCGCGCAGGAGGCGACCCGATGGGTGCCTATATCATAAGAAGGCTGTGGCAGATGATCCCGACAATGCTCGGCGTGATCCTGCTCGTGTTCCTGCTCTTCAACTGGGTGGGCGGCGATCCCGCGTACGTGCTCGCCGGCAAGATCAGCAATCAGGAACAGATCGACAACATAAGGCGCCAGCTCGGCGTCGACCAGCCGTACTGGGTCCAGCTCTGGATATTCGTGAAGCAGGTTGTCACCGCCGATTTCGGGGCGAGCTGGAGCACGAACGAGCGCGTCTCGCACATCCTGCTCACGCGTCTCGGACCGTCGCTGACCGTGGTCGTCCCCCTCGTCCTCCTCGCGACCCTCATCTCGATCGGGCTCGCGCTCGCGGTCGCCTACGTACGCGGCTCGTTCACCGACCGGATGGTGATGATCATCTGCACGGTCGGCCTCTCGGTGTCCATCCTCGTTTACATCATCGTGTTCCAGTACGTGTTCGCCTACAAGCTCGGGTGGTTCCCGGTGCAGGGGTGGGGCGACAGCTTCGTCGAGAACCTGGTCGTCTATTCGTCGCTGCCGATACTGATCGGCCTCGTCGTGAGCATCGCGCCCGACCTGCGGCTGTACCGGACGTTCTTCTTGGACGAGATCAACCAGGATTACGTGCGCACCGCCCGGGCCAAAGGCGTGTCCGAAAACCGGATCATGTGGGTGCACGTGCTCCGCAATGCTTCGATTCCCATCATCACGTTCCTGATGGCCGGAATTCCCGGACTGTTGCTCGGTTCGTTCCTGATCGAGCGCTTCTTCTCGATCCCGGGCATCGGCCGCGAAGTGATCCTCGCGGTGGAGCGCTCGGATTTTCCGGTGATCAAGGCGATCACGGTGTACGTCGCGTTCGCGACGATCGCCACCAACCTGCTCGCCGACCTGACATACAAAGCCGTCGATCCGCGTGTCCAATTGAAATGAGGGTGCACTGACCATGGCCACGGACATTGCCGCACTCCGCGAACGTTCGCGACCGATCGTCCGCGAGATTCCGCACACCGTTTCGCCCGGCCTGTGGGTCCTTGCGTGGCGCCGCCTTCGATCCGATCGCGTCGCGATGGTCTCGATGGTCATCGTCGCCGCATTTCTCGTGATGATGATCCTCTCCGGCACGGGCTTGATCGCCCGCGACTGGAACCGGGAGGTG
>Ga0105248_10001580_pt1 | contig 25348 bp, 18 predicted proteins | sample KBSS34metaG_FD_81524 | JGI IMG/M metagenome (GOLD analysis project Ga0105248, IMG submission 81524) | Switchgrass rhizosphere microbial communities from Kellogg Biological Station, Michigan, USA - KBS S3-4 metaG | ecosystem: Host-associated > Plants > Roots > Rhizosphere > Soil | place... | reverse complement strand
GCGGCGCGCGCCGCGCGCGAACCGGGTCAGCAGTTCGGTCAACTCATGTCGCGCATCGGGATCCATCCGCCCCAGGATCAGGTCCACGTCGTCGAACAGGACGATGCCGGCATCCCGTTCGTTCCGCTCCAGCAGCTCGCCGAGCAGCGAGAAGGCCTCCGCCGGATCGTCGGGGACAACGGTGCACACCGCCCCCGCCCATGCGGCACCCTCCGCCATGGTGCGCAGCACCGTCGTGCGGCCGGAGCGCGACGCCCCCAGCACGAGCAGATGCCCGTCCATGCTCGGATCGTGCCAGGCGATCGGCTGGCGCTGCTGCGCGGGGAGGTCGACGCGTCCGAAGGGGATGCCCACCGCGCCATCGCGGCCCGCGTCGCGCAACAGGTCGCCAAGCGGGAGCAATTCGGGCAGGGGATCGCACCACATGATCCCGCCTGCCGGCTGGCCGGTGCCGCCGAACCGTTCCGCGTCGCCCGGCTCGGCGAGAGCGAGCTGGACCTCTCGGATCTGTCCCGAGCCGTCGGCGATCATGGCACGTCCGCGAGCGGCCGGAGCCAGCCGGGTCGCCGCATCGGTTCCGAGCATGGACAGACTGTCGCCGCGGTCGGTGACGCGCAGCGAGATCCGCAGGGTCACGTTGGCGAGCACCGCGTCGCGCACGACGCCCGACGGCCGTTGAGCGCACAGGATCAGGTGCAGCCCGAGAGACCGCCCTCGCGCCGAGATGTCGGCAAACAGCTCGTGCAACTCCGGCTGCCCTGAGACGACCGCTGCGAACTCGTCGACCACGATGACCAGACGCGCGAGGCGGCCCGCCAACCCGGTGCCCATCGACTCCAGCTCGTCGATCGACCGCGCCCCGCACTCGGCGAGAACGCGCTCGCGCCGCAGCAACTCCGCGCGCAGACTCTCGATGGCGCGCGCGCTGCGGCGAGCGTCGAGGTCGCTCACCGTGCCGATGACGTGCGGCAGCCCGGCCAACGGCGCGAAGGCGGCGCCGCCCTTGAAGTCGACGAGCAGGAAGGTCACCGCGTCTGGTGGATGCCGCGCGGCCATCGCCAGCACCCAGCTCACCAGCAACTCGCTCTTGCCCGCCCCCGTCGTGCCCGCGACGACCGCGTGCGGACCATCGCGGACCAGGTCGAGTTCGACGACGCCGACGGCATCGCGCCCGACCGGCGCGCGCAGACCGGGGTCGTACGGCCCCTTCCCCGGCTCCTGCGGGGCGGCGGCCCGCAGCACCTCCGACAGGCTGACCTCCTCTGGCAAGGCGCGATGGATCGCGAGCATGCCCCGGTCGGATGCCACAACCGTCAGAGCCTTGGCCGCATCCATCGCCCGCGCGGCTCCGAGGAACTCGAATCGTGCGTGACGGGGAGCACTCTCGGAGGCGCGCGGGGCCAGGTCGACGATGACGCCGAGCCCCGGTGGCAGCGCGGAGCGCTGGGAGGCGCAGGCGACGATCAGCTCACCTCTGTGACCGCTCAGCCGATACGCGCCGTGATCGGATTCGGCATCCGCGATCGCGGTTGCGTGCGGCAACAGCGACACCCAGCTTTCGTCGCCTCCGGCGCTGACGGCGGCCTCGATCCGGGTCGTCTGCGGCGAGCAGCTCGCGGCCAACTGCATGGCGACCGATCTGGCCAGCGCACGTGCAGCCGGACCGGGGCCGACGATCCCGATCCCGTCGCGCGCATCGACAAGCCATGGAGCGCCATCGAAAACTGCCGCGGCGCCGCGCAGGTCGTCGAGGCAGCTCCTGACGGCGTCAGGAAGATCGTCGTCCGGGTCGAGCGATCCTGCTCCGCCGTCGATGATGACCACGGGATCGCACTGCGCCCGACCGACCCGCACCGGGAGGGCAGCGTCACCCGACGTGTCCGGATTCGGATCAGCGTGCGCCCACCTCGCGGTGAGACTGCTGGGCAAGCACAGCTCGGCAAGGGGAGGAGCCATCCGGGTGAGCCGGCGGCGCTCGCCCTCATGCAGTTCGAGCACCCGCTGCTTCGCCCTGCCCAGCGCCAGGACGGCTCGGTCGGAGTCGCGCCGTGCTGTGCGTCTGCGCTGCCGTCGACCATCGAGCAAGCTGCCGAGGGCGACAACCGGCCCGAGTGCGGCGAAGAGCAGGGAGTAGACCGACCCCGTGACCGCCCAGATGCCGACCGACACCAGCACGGGCGCCGCCGTGGCCACGAAGGGGAACGGAGTGCGTGGCGGGGGCGGTGTCACGGCCGGCAATGTCAGACGTGCAGGGGCGGGATCGGGGAGCACGCAACGATCCTGCGCACTCCGCGTTGGGCCGAGAGGCGCCGACTGTTCTCAGGTGGACAATCGCCTCAGCCGCCAACGCGGAAGGGACGACCGTTCAGCTCACGACGAAGAATTGCTCGCCGACGTCGACTCGGGTTCCCCGCGCGATGAAATACCGCCTGCCCGCGTCGCAGCGGCGCGGCTCGGCGTCGGGCTGCCGGATGACAGACCCGTTCGTCGAATAGCGGTCGCTGACCCAGAAGCGGCCGGCTTCCTGTCCGAACTCCAGGTGGGTCTTCGATACCGACTTGCTGGCGTCGAAGATCGGCACCAACTGGTCGACGTACTCGCCGGGCTGCATCGTGGGATTGCGCCCGACCAGGCCCGACCCCGCGACGGTCACGCTCTCACCGGTGCTGAACTGCAGGACGTATCGGGTGCCCGATGCCGGATCCGCAACCAACCGGGTCGCCTCGAGATCCTCACGCAGCGGTCGATCGGTGCCCCAGGGGAAGGGATCCGGGATCGGCCGCGACCGCGGAGACGCCTTGGTCGCCGGCTGGAGCCCGTGCTCATGCTCGGAGAACGGAAGTGGATCGTCGAACTCGAGATCGGGATCAGGCTCGGGTTCGGGCGGGGCGAAAGCCGACCCGGACTCGACCACGAGCTGGTCGATCTCGACCGCATCATCGCTGTCGGCGTCATCGTCGCTGTCGGAGTCGGCTTCGGCTTCGGCTTCGGCGTAGGCGTAGGCGTAGGCGTAGGCGTCATCGTCGGCACTCAACGGCTCGACCTCTGTTGTCGCATCCGCATCGTCGGACCCGACCGCCGCGAACGGCTCGACCGGGCGCTTTTCGGAGTCGGGGGAATCCGGGTCGGGTGGGAACTCGCCCAAGGTGATGAAGTTCACGCCCGATGGCGGAGCCACCTTGCGCACGACGAACCCGCATTCGCCGCAGAACACGTCGTCCGCGGCCATCGCCTCGCCGCATTGCGGGCAATGCGCTGTGGCGGCGGGCGGATCGCGGTGTTCGAGCGGGCTGCCATCCGGCAGGTCCCGGTCATCGTCGTCGGGCTGAGAGGTCTCGCCCGGAGAGCTGAACGCCAGATCGGCGATCGAGAATCCGGCAGAGGAAGGTGCCGGCTCCTCCGACTCGCTGACCGCGGTCCCGGCTCGGATGTCTGCTCCTGCTCCGCCCGCCGTCTCACGTGCAGCGCGCGCCGCAGCCACGATGACCGAGCTGCCCGCGACCGCGTCATCCGCCGTCGTCGCGGCGACCGGCTGCCCGCACTCGCCGCAGAACAGGGCGCCGTCGGGCAACGCGGTACCGCAGTAGCGACAGGTCATGCGGCACCCCCTCTGTGTCCGGTGCGCCGGAGCAGACCCCGAACACTATAGCCACCGAGCGAGCGGAGCGAGACGAGGGCGAGCAGGCGCTGACGGCGGTTCAGCCCCTGATCGAGCGAGGCGCGCAGTTCGCCCACGGCATCCCACACCCGGTCGGCATCCTCCGGATCGGCGTCGCCCGGCGCGAAGACCGCGCGATCGGCGACGGCTGCCAGCACGCGGGATGGCAGCGTGCCGACCACACCTGCGACCTCCGACCGCGTCGCAGCGGGTGGCGGCTGGAGGCCATGGTCGACGACCGCATCGGCGAACTCGTCCCAGCCCCCGCGGATGCGCTGCAGGGCCGAGTCGGCCCGCCGCCGAATGCCTCTTCGCCGAAGCTTCGCGGCGATGATCAGCAGGAACGGCGCCGCCATCACGAGCATGATGAGCAGCACGGTGCCACCGATCCTCAGCACTTGGAGCAGCACCACCAATGCCGGGTCGAGCGCGTCGGGTTCGGTCTGAGTGGAGTCGGGAGTCGTCTGGCTCTCTTTCGGTTCCACCCGGTCGGCGGGCGGCGGCACGACCGACTGCGGCCGGGCGATCTTAGTGGGGTCTTGAGGCTGCTCGGCCGGGATCGGGCGCAGCGGCGGGTTCGGGTCGATCGTGATCCATCCGTACTGCGCCGTGTCCACCTCGATCCAGGCCGAGACATCGGCACCCGTGACATCGAGGGTGCTCGCCGACCCCTGGGGCACGAAGCCGAACACGACTCTGGCCGGAAATCCGAGCTGGCGCGCCATCAGGGCGGCAGCGACCGCGTACTGCTCGGCGTCGCCGATCATGCGCGGATCGGTGAAGAGTTGCGTGATGCGATCGGCGGCGTGCCCTGATCGGCTGGCCGGCTGATCCGGATCCAAGCCGTGGCTGATGTAGCCCTCTTTCTTGAGCCCGTCGAGCATGGCGACCAGACGATCGCCCGGGGCGTTCTTGCCACTGACGTAACCGTCGAGATGCTGCGCGAGGTCATCCGGGATCACGCCGAGGGGCGGCACTGATGCGGCACCGGGCGTCATCGCTGCCAGTGCAGCCGTATTCGGCTCGTCAGGCAGCACCGCTCGGAGCGCGTAGCTGTCTCCAGGGTGCAGGCCACCCAGTACTGCCGCCGTGCCACTGGTGTTGTTGTAGAAGAAGGCGTTGTCGAGGCGTGCGGCGTCGGGGCCGGTGAAGTCGACGGATTCGAAGCGTCCGACGGTGGGCAGCCATACCCCGGTGTAGCCGGTGACCGCGACCGTCAGGTTCAGTGCGGTGCCCCTGGTCGACGACTGGTCCACCGAGGCGGGGATGCGCACGAAGGTACCGGATGCACTGTCGACCGCCGAACTGCCCACCGCGTAGACCACGCCGTCGTAGCTGTCGAGCGTGGCCACCCGGATGCGCGCGCCCTCGGGCAGCCCGGTGATCCGGAACTGCACCTGCCCGGCCTCGTCGGCACGCAGGTAGCGCCTGAATCCCGACAACGGGCTCGGGTAGTCGCGCGGATCGAAGGGCTGGGCGATCGCGGTGCGAAGCACCTGCCGATCGCCCAGGGGCGGATACGCGGTGCTCGCAGCGATCGAGGCCCCGCCGGCCAACAACAGGATCACGCCTCCCGCGACGATGCCCCGGCCTCCCAAGCCGGTCTCGCCGGCAGTCGCGAGGGGTCGCCCCTCGGCGTCCGGCGTGGATCGGGCCAACTGCCGGATCGCCTCCCGGCGGCGCCGCCACCGCCGCCACACCAGGGTGAGCAGCGTGACACCCATCAGTGCGAGAGCGAGCCACCCGGGGGTGCCGATGCGATCCGGGCCGAAGACGATTCCGACCAGGAACAGAACGATCGGTGCAATGACGGCGAGTTCGCCCCAGTTCGCACGCAGGGCGATGCTGATCGACACGATCGTGACGGCGAGAACGAGCAGCAACGCGGGCACCATGAGCGCCTGGTAGGTGCCGACCGGCAAGGTGATGGTGAGCAGTTGCTTCCAGCCGAGCGCGATCCCCGAGATCAGATCCAGGAGTCCCTGCACGCTGGGCAGAACGCCCGAGACCGCCTCGCCGGGCACGGCGAGTGGCACTCCGACGGTGAGAAACGCGAGGAACCCGGTGCTCACGAGCACCCATGACGGCCAGCGGAATCGTGCCCCAAGCCCCGCGATCAGCGTGCCGACGAGCATGGCGACGCCGACCAGGACCGCATAGCGCCCGGTCTGATAGATCGGCCAGAGCGAAGCCGCGGCGATGCCGATCGCCACCCAGGACAGCAGCACAGCGAGGATCACAAAGCCCTCGGAGCGGCGGCCCTTGGGCACGGCCGCAGCCTTCTTCCGGGCACCGGCCGAGCCTGGGCCCCACCCGGCCGCCGTCGCCTTGCGCGGCGCGACTTTGAGCGTGTCGTCGACGCCGCTCACGCAACGGCCGCCGTTCTGGCCAGAGCGATGCGCAGGTCATCGAGGTAACCGATGGTGAGCACGCTGAGACCGGCGACCCGCCGGAATCCGGGAACAGCATCCGGGTCGCAGACGATCGCGACGACGGCCACATCGAGCGGGAAGTGGGACGAGGCGGCCCGGAGTTCGGCCGGAGTCGGGAGCGATCCGCAGATCAGGAAGGCCACCGAGATGCCGACCACTTCGTCGGCGCTGACACGGGCGACGTCGCGGATGCCGAGCGCTGACGCCTCGAGATCGATCACGGCCAGGTCGTCGAGCAGACGGGATGGCAGGTGGGTCGCGAGAGCGCGGACCGCGTAGTTCTTGCGCTTGGCGAACTCGGGCGTCACCGAGCTCACGACCACCGAGACGGTGCGGCCATCTCTGATCGCCCGCACGCCGAGACTGCCGGCCGCGCTCACCGCGAGTTCGAATTGCTCATCGCTCGCATAGTCGGTCGCAGCAAGGCTGAGGGCGACCACGAGGTGGCTGCGCCGGGTCTGCTCGAACTGCCGGACCATGTACCTGCCGGTCTTGGCCGTCGATTTCCAGTGGATGTAGCGGCGCTCGTCGCCCGTCTGATACTCACGAAGGGCGTGGAAGGCCACATCGCTCGACGTGAGGTCGCGGGTGGGCGCGCCCTCCAAGTCGCGGATGAGACCGGTGCTGGTCGACGGCACCCCGATGGTCTTCGGGTGCACGACCAGTTCGACGGTGTCGCTCCAGACCAATTCGCGCCGCACGAGTCCGATCGGATCCGCGCGCACCGTGCGCACCGGGCCGACCAGGATGACCCCCCGCCGCACCGTGGGAATCGCGAATTCCTGGCTGTATTCGGCGCCCTTGCGCAGACTCGGCATCGCGAGCTCCGCCAGCCCGTGACCGACCGGGATCTCGACCTTCACGCCGAGCACGCGCCGCGACGAGGGGTTGTCGACCGTGACGATGCCGTGCGCCGGCTCCCCCACGACGACGCGGCGATGCGCGAGGCCCAGCACGACGTGGAAGGGCGAGCGACCCACCAGGTACAGCACCGCGATCAGGGCGAGCACCAGGCCGGCCCACCCGGTCACGACCAGCTCGGTCCAGCCCAGCACGTACCCGGCGAGGAACGACAGCGGGATCACTCCGAGCATCACCCAGCCGAGAGGCGTCACGACGCTGGCGATCCGGGCTCCGATCCGGCCGGCCGCCGCACCGAACAGCGCCGCGATGCGCACGATGTTGATGACGGAATCGGCGAGCACTCCTTCTCGGGCGCCCACGATCCGGGTACGGGTATTGGACAGCCCGGCGGCGCCGGTCAGGGTGAGCGCGTCGGAGTGCGCGGCCGTCGTCGTCCTCGACGACGCGCCGCGCTGCCCAGCCCGCGGAGTGCTCACACGGCTTGCCGATCGCTCGGCGGCGCGGTCTCGAGCAGCAGCTGACCGATCACGCTCGAGGGGGTGACGCCATCGAACTCCGCCTCGGGGTCGAGTACCAGGCGGTGCGAGAGCACCGGTTCGGCGAGCGACTTCACGTCATCCGGCACGACGTAGTGCCGTCCGGATGCCGCGGCCAGCGTCTTCGATGCGCGCACCAGGGCGAGCGCGCCGCGCACGCTCACACCCAGTCGCACCTCGGTGGCCCCTCGGGTGGACTCCACCAGCCGCGAGACGTAGTCGTTGACGCTCGGATCCACGTGCACGGTACGTGCCAGCTGCGCCATCTCGAGCACCGCGTCGGCGGTCACGATCGGTGGCACCGTGGTCTCGTGCGCCTTCACGCCTGCGCCCTCGAGAATGCGCAGGGTCGACGCGTGGTCGGGGTACCCGATCGAGGCTTTGAGCAGGAAGCGGTCGAGCTGGGCCTCGGGAAGCCGGTAGGTCCCGGCCTGCTCGATCGGATTCTGGGTGGCGATCACCATGAACGGCGCCTCGACCGGGTGCGTCTCGCCGTCGACCGTGACCTGCCCTTCTTCCATGACCTCGAGCAGCGCGGCCTGGGTCTTCGGGCTCGCGCGGTTGATCTCGTCGGCGAGCACGATATTGGCGAACACCGGCCCGGCGTGGAAGTCGAACTCGCCACTGCGCTGGTCGTACACGCTCACGCCGGTGATGTCGCCGGGGAGCAGGTCAGGAGTGAACTGGATGCGGTTGCTCGTACCCGAGACGCTCTGGCCGATAGCACGCGCGAGCGAGGTCTTGCCGGTGCCGGGAAAGTCCTCGAGCAGCAGGTGACCTTCGCTGAACAGCGCGACGAAGCCGAGCCGCACCACGAAGGTCTTACCGAGCAGCACCTGCTCGACGTTGGCCACCAGACGGCCGAAGGTCTCCTGGAAGGCGGACGCCTGTTCCGGGGTCATGGACATCGTGGGGTGGTCCTCTCGATTGCTTCTCGGGTCGTCATTGGAAGTTGTTCCAGGAGTAACTTCGCACAAAGCCACCCGCGACCCCGTCAGCCTGGATGCGGAACTGCAGATCCGCCTTGGACAGCGGCCCAGTCACGCTGCAGGTGCCGGGGTCACCGAAGCCGATATCCGTCCAGGTGGCGCCCTGGTCGCAGGAGTACTGCATGGAGTCGTAGGCGCCGGTCGGCGAGGAGCCCCAGGTCCAGTCGCCCGAGACCGGTCCGGTCGGAGTCGCGGTCAGGCCCCCGGGAACGCTGTTGTTCACCGGCGTGCCGAGGGTGAAGGGCGCCGACCAATCGGCGCTGCAGAGGGTTCCCTCCGCGTACGCCTTGCAGGCCTTGACCGCGACGCTGACCACGTTCCCGTACTGCGAACCGTCGTTGGTCAGCAAGAGTTTGGTGCCGCCGGGCGCGATCGGACCGTGCACCGACCCCTCGGCGCCGCTGGTGTACTCGTACAGGATCAGGTCGGCATCGGTCGAGCCGGAGCCGATGGTGAAGCCGTCGATCCGGTAATCCCAGGTTCCGTCGCCGCTGGCCAGCGGCCCGGACTGCGTGATGTCGGTGACCGTTCCCGGTGTGGCACGCGGGGTCACCTGCACCTCGGGCGAGGCGGTGCAGCCCTGGCCGTTGTAGGCGAACACCGTGATCGAATAAGGCTGGTTGGGTGAGAGGCCCGAGAAGTCCGTGCTGGTCGTACTGCCGTCGAAGTGCTGGGCACCGGCCGGTGGATGCGGCACCGGGTCGCCGACGTCAACGCCGGTCACCGTGCAGTTCGGCGCGGATCCCGTGTACAGCGACACCCAGTAGTCGGTGATCGTCGCGCCGTTGGTGCCGAATGCCCCGGCCCAGGCGACACTCGCCGTGGTGCCGTCGGTCGTCGAGCCGGACGCCGTCGGAGTGCCCGTGACCAGCGGCGGGCCGGCGGGGATGCCGGAGCCGTCCGCCTCGTTCCAGGTGGCCAGCGAGTTCGGCGCACTGTTGCGCGCGCTGACCGAGAAGCCCACAACGGCACCGTTGGCGATGGTGCCCGGCGCCTGGACGTTGGTGAAGTACTGCGCTCCGACCGGGTCGGATACCACCACCGGGATCACCTGCTGCACGCCGCCCACGACGACCACGTACTGCTCGATCGGACTGCCACCGGAATCGGCCGGCTTCCTCCAGCCGATGCGCAGGCCGCTGTCCAAGGGGCTGGAGGTCAGGGCGGCGGGCGGCGGCGGGATGATGTCCGACCAGATCGGCCCCGGGTTCGAGGCCGGTGTCGACGGGCCGATGGCGTTCACGGCGACCACCGAGAACCGCACGGCATTGCTCGGGCCGTTCCCGGGGGTGGTGACCTGGCAGCCGACCGTCGTCGTGCACACCGTGGTCGAGATCACGTCGCCGGTGGCCGCGCTGGTCATCGTCAGGTCGTACTCGGTGATCGGCGAATTGTTGAACTGACCGGGGACCCACGAGACCTTGAGGTAGTGGTCGCCGAACTCGGTGGTGCGCACGCTGCTGACCGGGTCGGGCACATCCTGGATCGAGATCGTGGCGTTGCCCCAGACATAGCGGTCAGGGTCGTCGGTGGCGTCGGCCACCTCGTACTGGAAGTTGACGTCGGTGGGCAGCGCCGTCGACGAGACCGTGACCGCGACCTTCGACTTGTCGGCGTTCGGCGTGATCGTGACACCGGCCGGCAACGAGCTGCCGTCGATCCCGCGGATGTCGATGACGCGAAGAGGCGTGTCGGGGAACGGGTTGTTCGCCTGGTCGTTGCTCAGCACGTCGACCGTCGTAGTCTGCCCGCGCTTGGCGATCGCGGCATCCGGAATGGGCTTCGCCAGCGGCCGGGTCGACGGGACCACTTGCAGTTGGATCTTGCCGGCCAGGCCGTCGTTCACCGCATCTTTGACCCCGATCGAGATCGCGGTGGTGCTGCCGGTGACGGCGCTCTCGTTGGCGGTCACCACCAGTCGCTGGCCGTTGAGCTCGTAGGTGAACCCGGTCGGATCGGGCGCGAGCACCGTGTACGCCAACTCGTTGACGTCGGGGTACGGATAGTTGGTCAGGCGAACCAGGTCGAGCTCTTTCTGCTGACCCTGTTCGAAGTCGACGACGCCGCCGACGAAAGCCGGGGGCTGGTTGTCGCGCGGCTGCACGTCGATCGCAAGGGTCAGGATGGCGATGTGCCCGCTCGGGTCATTGGCCGAGCGGCCGTCGGTGACCTCGAAGGTGATCGAGGCCGGCCCGAAGTATCGGTCTGCGGAGGTGTAGAGCAGGGTGTGATCGTCGACCACGAGCGAGGCGCCGTTCGCATGCGTGGCCTTCACCGATGCGGAGTCGGTGATGTGCACCCGCGTCCCGCCCAGCGCGACCACGTATTGGTCGAGGTCGATCCGCAGCGGCTGCTCGCTCTTCACCTTGAGCGCAGGCGCCTTCAGGTTGATCTGCGGCAGGGCGTCGTCGTAACCGGGCACCCGGATGAATCCAAAGGAGCGGATCGAGTCATCGTCGGGGTGCGAGACCGAGAACGGGATGATCTGGCTCTTGTTGCCGATCTGCACCTGGATCTTCTTGTTCGGCAGCACCTGCGCCGAGCCCCCGTAGCCCTGCAGCAGTGCGATCCCCAGGCTGCTCGAGTCACCGTCGGCGAAGAACACGTTGTCGAGCACTGCGACGTCGACCGAAGTGCGGCCGATGACGTCGCTGACCGACAAGGTCGTGTCGTTCACGACGGGATAGCTGAGCGGCGCATTCGGGTCCACCGTGACGGTGACGAAGTTCTGGCTCGTGCCTCCGTACTCGTTCTGAATCGTGTAGATCACCGAATAGTTGCCCGGATCCTTCGGGGGCGTGATATCGATGCTGGTCTTGTCGATGATCTTGGCCTTGGTGCCGGGCGTGTTCGGGTCGACGGCTGTGACCGTGAGCGGGCTGCCGTCGGGGTCCGAGTCGTTCGCGAGCACCTGAACCGACACGGTGCGCCCGGGCCGGACCGACACCGAATCGGCGTTCGCCACCGGGTTGCGGGCTCCGTCGAGCCGGGCGCTGATGCCGACACGCACGGTGCCGGTCGCGCGCGCACCCAGCCCATCGACCACCGTGTAGGTGAACGAGTCGGTGCCCGAGGAGTAGTCCCCGGCCTGATAGACGATCGCACCGTTCGTGACCGACTGGATCGAGCCCTTCTCGGGGTTGCTCGCGACGCCGATCAGCTGCACGGAGTCGCCGTCCGGGTCGATCCCGGTCAAGGGGATCTGGATGCTGACCGTCTCGCCCGCGAGCACGCGAGCGGTCACCTGCGCCGCGACCGGCGGGTTGTTGGTGGCCACGTCGATCTCGCGGACCGAGATGTTCACCCGGGCCTGGGCGGTCTGGCCATCCGGCCCGGCAACGGAGTAGACGGCCGAGTAGTTGCCCGCGGTCTGCGGCGCCAGGTAGCGCAGGCGGTCGCCCGAGGCGAACAGCAGTCCGGCACCGCTGGGGAGCGGCACGGCGAGTTTGGGCTGCAGCACGATGGGCTGACCGTCCGGTTGCGAATCGTTGTCGAGCACCGGGATGTCGATCGCGTCTCCCACTCGCACCGTGACCGAGTCCTCGGTCGCCACCGGCGGCTGCAACTGGGGCGGACGGGGGATCTCGACGACCGTGATGGTGCCGACGGCATCCGCGAGTCCATTGCTGATGCGGTAGTTGAACACCACCGTCTTGCCTTCCAGCGGCTTGCTCAGCGTGACTCGCACCAGGCGCTGGTCGAGGATCTCGGCTTCGACCCCCGAGTTCGCCGGGACGTTCAGCAGGCCGGTGACCACGAGCACGCCGCCGGCCGGGTCGATGTCGGTCGTGGTCGGATCGACGGTGTCGGTGCCCAGCGTGGTGACGAAGATCGTCTTCGGCACCGTGATCGGGCGGGTGTTCGCGTTGGGCGGGGCGGCGACATCCACGCGCACCAGGGCGGTCGCGTTCTGGTCCCCGTCGGTCACGGTGAACTCGAGGTAGTGGGTGCCGACGACGTCGCTCTCGAAGGTGAATGTTCCGGCATCGAAGCTCGGCACGATCGTGACGCCGGCTTTCGCGGGCACCGCGTTGAGCCGCAGCGGGCCGTTGCCGCCGCGCACGTGACCCATGGGCCGAATGGTGACCTGCTCGCCCGAGGTGGCCAGCGCGATCCATGGCTCGATCACGATCGGCACCTGGCCCAGCGGTTTCACGGTGACCGACAGGCTGCCGCTGCCCTCCGCATGGCCGTCGCTCATCGTCAGAGTGACCGACTTCTGCAGCCCGCCGTCTCCGGCATCCGTGAAGACCACGACTCCATCGGGCTGGTAGCTCACCTTGTCCGAACCCGGCGTCGTCGCCGAGGTCAGGAAGAAGGGGTCGCCGTCCGGGTCGATCCAGTCACCGGACACCTGAGTCGAGATCCTGCCGCTTGCCGCCACCGTGGTTTTCGTCACGCGCACCTGCTGCGGCGGCGAGTTCTCTTCAGGGGTGCGGACAGTCACCCGAACCGTGGCGCTCGCCGAGCCGCCTCGCCCGTCGGTGATCGTGTAGCCGAACACGATGACTCCGGATGCGGTGGGGGCCAGCGTGATCTGCAATTGCTGATTGCGCGTCACCAGATCCAGTCGACCCACGGAGTCGTCGATCGTGTCGACGGCCGTGATCACCAGCACGTCGGAGTTCGGGTCGTAGTCGTTCAACAGCACCGGAAGCAGCGTGGCTTTGCCGGGGCGGGCGCCGAACGCGTCGTCGATCGCGACCGGTGGCTTCTGCTCCGGGTCGACCGTCGGCGGCACGTCCTGATTGTTCTGCTGCGCCTGCTGGTTGTCGTCCTTCGGGATCAGCTCGGCCCAGTTGTCGATGAGCTCACCGTCGGACTGCACAGCCCACGTCGCGCCCCCGCGCCCGTCGTTGAGCACGACCTGCTGCTTGTTCGACGCGAACGAGAGGCGAGCGCCGCCTGGCATCGACGCCAGCGACAGCGTCGTGCCCGCTGCCGGCTCTCCCGGGCAGTGGCGCCACGCGCTGCCCGAGGTCCAGGCGGCGTACTGGCACCCATCGAGCACGGCGGGCGCCGCGGGCGTGCCCGACTGCCCGTCGAGCACGGTCGTCAGCGAACCGCCGTCGAATGGCACGGCGTACAGACCAGCGTCGGTGGCCAGGAGCACGCGGTTCCCGGCCTCTCCCGGCTGCTGGAGCACCGCCGTCGAGCCACTCGAAACGATGCCGCTCAGAGAGACCGTGTGGCCATCCACCGCGAGCTTGCGCGTCGTCGTATCCAGCACCGCCCACTGATCGCCGACCGCGGTGATCTGCACCTCGTCCGACGCGGCGCCGAGGTTCACCTTCCAGCGCTGGCCGACTTGGTCTGACTTGGTGGCATCGAGGCGATAGACCTGGCCGAGCTCCGGCGAATATGCGACGAGTGTGCCGTCGGGCGCGACCTGGACGACCGTTCCGACTCCGAGACTGAGGGTGGCGGGCGTCGTGGCGTCGAAGTTCTGCAACTGGCTCTGCGGCAGCAGCCAGAGCTGACCAGTGCCAGCGGCGTAGATCGCCACCCGGGTTCCGGCGAGGAAGACCTCCGGCTGGTCGGGTGGCAGGGCGATGCTCTCGCCGGCCGCCGAGGTGGCCGGGTCGACGATCGAGACGGTCGCGTCGGTGTGATCCACCAGCAGCACCTCGTCGCCCGACTGGACCACCGAGAGGTCGGTGCCGGTGCTGCGCACCACGGTGTTGAGTTCGAGCACCTGGGGATTGGCGCGTCCGACCACCTGCGAGCTGTTGTTGCCGACCCAGACGCTGCCGTCACCCAGATCCAACTTCTGCGCGGTGAAGCCGGTGGACACGATCGCCAGTGTCGCGACGACGGCGGCGATCACCGTTCCACTTGTCGCCGTGGCGACGAGTGGACGATGCGCAGCCAGCCACTGACCGATCATCTGACGTCATCCATGGGTCACGTCGACGCATTTCTCGGCGCTGGGGTCGCCGGTTTTGCCGTCGCGGTTGACGGCGACGGTGATGCAGACGTGCTGGCCGGGCGTGGCGTCGACCACGAATCTCGGAGCGAGTTGGATGCTCGAGGTGCCACCCGTCACCTGGATCTGGTACCGGTCGTTGGCTGCCAACCCAGGGTCCTGCCAGCTGAAGTGCACGGAGTTGCCGCTCAACGACGCCGAGATGTCGGTGACCACCGGGATGGCGGTGCCCCCCGACACCACCCGAAGCGACAGCAGGATCGCCGTGACGCCGAGCACGACCACCAGCGCAGTGACCGCGACGATGACTCCGGTGACCGCCCGCGGCACCCGGACGGGATGCGCGGTGCGGCTGTTCGAACGTGGCCCCGGTCCACTCACCTCGCGCACGGTTCCCACCGGCGAGTACTCGCCGTCGCGACCGGGAGCCCGGCGCCGGCGCCGGGCCGATGGAGTCTTGGCAGCACCGGCGAGCGGGCGCAACCGGGTGCGCTCCTCGAGATCGGCGACCGTGCCGAGAGCCCAATCGTCCATGGCCACCTCGATGGCGGTCTGCGGCACGCCCAACTCGGTCTCGATGAGCTGCAACTCGCGCACCAGTTCGAGCACACTGCCCGGACGCAGCTCCGGCCGTCGCGACATCGCGCGGCGCAGCAGTGCCTCGAGGCTGGCGGGAACATCGGCCCGACCGATGGGCTGCGGCTTGGCGCGCGCGATGCGTGACATCAGATCGCTCGAGGTGTTCGAGCCTCCCGGCAGTTCGAACGGCGACCGACCGGCCAGCAGGGAGTAGACCGTGGCCGCGAAGGCCCAGACCTCCGACGCGATGCTGCCAGGCACCTCATCGAGCAGCACCTCGGGCGCCGACCAGGGAATGGACAGCCCGACCGAGTCGTCTTCGCGCGATGCGGTCAGGGTCGAGGCGATGCCGAAATCCGAGAGCACGGGATGCCCGTACGCCGTCAGCAGGATGTTGGAAGGCTTGATGTCACGGTGCAGCACGCCCGCGCGGTGCGCCGTTTCGATCGCGCTGCCGATCTTCACCGCGATGCGCAGCACCTCGGGCACGGGAATGCTCTCGCGCCGGTACCGTTCGCTGAGCGAGGCCGAGCACAGTTCCATGACCAGGTACGGGCGCCCGTCAGCAGACACACTCGCCTGATAGACCGTGAGGATCGCCGGATGGGCGCTCAACTGCGCCATCAGGTTCGCCTCGGCCTGGAACATCTGGCGAACCTGCTCGTTGACGACCTCGTTCAGCATCACCTTGACAGCGACCTGACGACGCGGCATGTTCTGCTCATAGAGGAAGACGTCGGCGAAGCCGCCCGAGCCGAGAACGTGCACGTACGAGAACCCCGGCAGGACAGGGGGCTGCGACGGCAGGCGTCTGGCCACCACTACCCCCTCAGCTCGGCAGGACCCTCCATTCTAGGCAGAGGGCCTTGGCCAACCCGGGGTTGCCCCCCGAAGGGGGGCGGTCTCACGCTCATCCCAGATCGGGGGCCGCCGGGTGGTGCTCCTGGGTCTCCTGGGTGTCATGATCGGCGTCCGGAATCGAGCGCGGCGCGTCGATCACGTCGACCACGATGAGCGTCACGTTGTCGCGCCCGCCGGCCGCGAGAGCCGCGTCGACGAGGGCGCTCGCCGTCTCAGCAGCCGACATCCCCGAGGCGAGATGGAGCCGCAGACGGGCGTCGCCGACCTCTTTGGTGAGCCCGTCGGAGCAGATCAGCAGTCGCATTCCGGCACGCGCCGGCACCCGCCAGATGTCGGGCAGCGGCTCGTCATGGAATCCGAGGGCACGCGTGATCACGTTGCTCTCGGGGTGGCTGTCGGCCATCTCGGGATCGATGACACCGGCATCCACCAGCTCCTGGACCACGGAATGATCGATGGTGACCTGGCTCAGCTCATTGCGTTCGAAGCGGTAGACCCGGCTGTCGCCGATGTTGAAGACCAGGAACGAGGGCGTCGGGCCGTCGTTGACCAGGGCCGCCCCGGTGATCGTGGTTCCCACGCCTATCGGGATGCCCTCCGCGAGTGCGTCGATCGCCGTCCCCGCATCGATGAAGGCCTGCTCAAGAGCAGCCAGCTCGGCGAACGGCCCGGATTCGTGCGACAGCCGCTCGGCGACCGCGGCGCTCGCGCGGTCACCTGCCGCGTGGCCGCCCATCCCGTCGGCCACGGCGAAGATCGGGAGGCCGACGAGCACGCTGTCCTCATTCGCCGCGCGTCGATGGCCGACGTCGGTGCGGGCCGCCCAGCTCAGCACCAGGTCCTGCTCGTGGCCAGACAGCGGCACGTGCACCTCGATGCCGTCGTCCCCGAATCGGGTCATGGGCGCACCCCGGTCGGGTCTGAGGACGCGGCATCCGGATCGGGACCGAGCAACTCGATCAGGTTGCCATCGCCCAACTCGATCACCGTGCCCGGGGTGACGACCGCTGACTGGCCGCCGATCAGCGTGCGCGGCTCGACTCCGGGCGTGTGCAGTACCGAACCGTTCGTCGATCTGACGTCGCTGGCCACGATCGTGCCCCCTACCGTGCTGAGCTCGAGATGGGTCGACGAGACCTCGCGCTGCGGTGAATCGAGGGTCACGAGCAATGGGGTGCCCCCTGGATGGATGCGCGGCACGCTCGGCTTGCGCCCCAGGTACACCGGCTGGTCGAGGGGCACGAGGGTGCCGTCGGCGAGCCGGAGCCGGAACGGCCGCGGCTGCTCGGGCAGCGGGTGCGACCAGACGTTGTCCGAGACGTCGGGCACCATCGGCGTCGCGGGCTTCGCCGCGGCTGAGGCTGCTGGTGCGGGGGCCGGCGGTTCGACGAGGGCGGGAGGGGCCGGCTCCGTGGCGCGCTGCGGCGGCCGCTGCACGGTGATCGTCTTCTCGAGATCTTCGACGGGCGGCGCAGCCTTCCGCGGGCGCGAGGGCCGTGCGACGGTGTCGTCCAGGTCGCGAATGTCCGGTGCCACAAAGGACATTGTCCTCTCCTTCTCACCGAGAGCCCGATCGGTACCCTCTGATACACGGGCTCGAGGCCGAATACGGCGAAGGCCCGGCACGAGACCCGCCACCTGACGACCGATTCCGATGCTTTCTGCCCCTCGAAAGTACGGATTCGCTTGTACGCGCGCAATCCGGCTGACAGAATCGAGCCATGCCGGCCCGTCCGAAGCCTCCCGTACTCGATGATGTCTCCAAGGCGATCATCGAGCAACTCCAGTCCGATGGCCGACGCAGCTACGCCGAGATCGGCAAGGCGGTCGGACTCAGCGAGGCTGCCGTGCGCCAGCGCGTGCAGAAGCTCCAGGACTCGGGCGTCATGCAGGTCGTCGCCGTTACCGACCCGATGCAGCTCGGCTTCTACCGCCAGGCGATGATCGGCATCCGGGTGACCGGCGACACCACCCGGGTCGCCCGGCTGCTGGGCGAGATCCCCGCCGTCGACTACGTGGTCCTCACAGCCGGCAGCTTCGACATCCTGGCCGAAGTCGTCTGCGAGAACGACGACGACCTGATCGAGCTTCTGAATCAACGGATCCGAGGGATCGAGGGCGTGCAGTCCACCGAGACCTTCGTCTACCTCCGACTGCACAAGCAGTTCTACAACTGGGGAACCAGGTAAGGAAGCACGTCATGTCGATCGACACCCCCGTCAGCGTGAGCACGAAGCACACCGAAGCCGAACTGCAGCAGATGGCGAAGGACCACCTCTGGATGCACTTCTCGCGCCAGTCGTCGATGGAGGCCAACGGCACCCCCATCATCGTGAAGGGCGAGGGGCACCACATCTGGGACTCGAAGGGCAAGAAGTACTTCGACGGCCTGTCCGGCCTGTTCGTCGTGAATGCCGGTCACGGCCGCAGGCGACTCGCCGAGACCGCGGCCAAGCAGGCCGAAGAGCTGGCGTTCTTCCCGATCTGGTCCTACGCGCATCCCTCGGCCATCGAGCTGGCCGACCGGCTCGCCGACTACGCGCCCGGCGACCTGAACCGGGTGTTCTTCTCCACCGGCGGCGGCGAGGCCGTCGAGACCGCGTTCAAGCTCGCCAAGTACTACTGGAAGCTGCAGGGCCGCCCCACCAAGCACAAGGTGATCTCACGGGCGGTCGCCTACCACGGCACCCCGCAGGGTGCCCTCGCGATCACCGGCATCCCGGCCATGAAGGAGATGTTCGAGCCGGTCACTCCCGGCGGGTTCCGCGTGCCCAACACCAACTACTACCGCGCCGAAGAGATGGGCTTCACCGGATCGGAGACCGAGTTCGGCGTCTGGGCCGCGAACCGCATCGAAGAGATGATCCAGTTCGAGGGGCCCGAGACGGTGGCGGCGATCTTCCTCGAGCCGGTGCAGAACTCGGGCGGATGCTTCCCTCCCCCGCCCGGCTACTTCCAGCAGGTGCGCGCCATCTGCGACAAGTACGACGTGTTGCTGGTCAGCGACGAGGTGATCTGCGCCTTCGGACGCATCGGCCACATGTTCGCCTGCGACGAGTACGGCTACGTGCCCGACATGATCACCTGCGCCAAGGGGATGACGAGCGGCTACTCCCCGATCGGCGCCACCATCATCAGCGATCGCATCTACGAGCCGTTCCGGCACGGAACGACGGCGTTCTACCACGGCTACACCTTCGGCGGGCATCCCGTCTCGGCCGCCGTGGCCCTCGAGAACCTCAACATCTTCGAGGAGGAGAAGCTCAACGAGCGCGTGCGCGAGAACTCGCCGATCTTCCGGGCAACCCTCGAGAAGCTGCTCGACCTGCCGATCGTGGGCGACGTGCGCGGCGACGGGTACTTCTTCGGCATCGAACTGGTGAAAGACAAGGCGACGAAGGCGACCTTCGACGACGACGAGTCGGAGCGGCTGCTGCGGGGCTTCCTCTCGAAGGCGCTGTTCGACGCGGGCTTGTACTGCCGCGCAGACGACCGCGGCGACCCCGTCGTGCAGCTGGCTCCGCCCCTGACCATCGGGCCGAAGGAGTTCGACGAGATCGAGGGCATCCTGCGTGGAGTGCTGAGCGAGGCGTGGACCAAGGTCTGAACGCTGCACGCGACTACGCAGGCCTCTCGTTCTGGCACGACTCGCTTGGAGCGGATGCGCTCGTCCCGCGCGCCCCGCTGCCCGGTGACACCGATGCCGACGTGGCGATCGTCGGCGGGGGCCTGACCGGGCTCTGGACCGCGTGGTATCTGCTGCAGCGCGAGCCGCGTCTGAAGGTGGTCGTGCTCGAGAAGCAGATCGCCGGCTTCGGCGCATCCGGACGCAACGGAGGGTGGTGCAGCGCGCTGTTCCCGCGCTCCACGGCGTCGCTGGTGCGCGCCCACGGCCGCGATGCCGCGCTCGGACTGCGGCGCGCGATGGTCGCCACCGTCGATGAGGTCGGGCGGGCGGCATCCGAGGCGGGCGTCGACGCCGACTACGCAAAGGGCGGCACTGTCGCGTATGCGCGCTCGACCGTGCAGCTCGCGGCGGCGCGCGCCGAGGTCGATGAGGCTCGCGAATACGGTGTCGATGCCGTCGAGCTGTGGGGCGCAGATCGTGCGCACGCCGCCGACGCGGTCGGGGCGGCCTTCGACCCGGCGTGCGCGCGCGTGCATCCGGCCAAGCTGGTGCGCGGGATGGCCGCCGCTGTCGAACGCGCGGGCGCCACGATCTACGAGCAGACCGAGGTGCTCGACTGGGCCCCGGGCCGGGTCACGACCGCTCACGGAATCGTGACCGCCGACCGCATCGTGCTCGCGACCGAGGGCTACGGCGCGACGCTGCGCCAGACCCACCGCCGCATCCTGCCGCTGTACTCGTTGATGATCGCTACCGAGCCGTTGCCCGACTCCTTCTGGGACGAGATCGGCATCGCGCACGGGCAGACCTTCACCGACTTCCGGCATCTGCTGATCTACGGCCAGCGCACGGCCGACAACCGGTTCGCGTTCGGCGGGCGGGGAGCGCGCTACCACTGGGGCAGCAGCATCCGGCCGGAGTACGACCGTTCGCCGCGCGTGTTCGAGCACCTGCACCGGGCCCTGCGCGAGCTGTTCCCGTCGATGGATGCCGCGGTCACCCACCGCTGGGGCGGGCCGCTCGGCGTTCCGCGCGACTGGCACGCGAGCGTGAGCTACGACCCCTCGACCCGGATCGCGTCAGCCGGCGGGTATGTCGGCGACGGCCTGAGCACCACCAATCTCGCGGGTCGCACCCTGGCCGATCTGCTCACCGGCGCCGACACCGAACTCACCCGGCTGCCCTGGGTGAATCACCGCTCCCCCTCGTGGGAGGTCGAACCCCTGCGATTCGCCGGCGCCAACGCCGGGATGACCGCGATGGCCGCCGCCGATGCCGAAGAACGGATCACCGGGCGGCCGTCGCTCGCCGCTCGGATCATGGGGCCGCTGGTCGGGCACTGAAAGAACTAGCTGACAAGTCACCCAAATCGGGAATGCGCCCGCGCGCGCTGTGCTTGATTGGTGACATGACAACTAATCTCGCGTCCCGTTCCGACTACCGCGTCGGGACCTGGAAGCTCGACCCCAACCACTCCGAACTCTCCTTCTGGGTGCGTCACCTCAAGATCAGCAAGGTGCGCGGCACCTTCGAAGACTTCGACGTGACGGTGATCACGCCCGAGGATCCGAGCAAGATCAGCATCGAGGCATCCATCGACGTGTCGTCGGTGAACACCGGCGTCGAGGCTCGCGACAACCACCTGCGCTCGAGCGACTTCTTCCTGGTCGAGCAGCACCCGCACATGCTGTTCCGATCGACCGGCATTCGGGTCGACGGCGACGACTTCACGATCGACGGCGAGCTCACCCTGCGCGGCGTGACCCAGACCGTGACCTTGAAGGGCGAGTTCGGCGGCGTGATCACCGACGACTACGGCCGCACCAAGGCCGGAGCGTCGGCCTCGACCACGATCAACCGGCAGGACTTCGGCGTCAGCTGGAATGCCGCGCTCGAGGCCGGTGGATTCACCCTCGGTGACGATGTCACCATCTCGATCGACCTGCAGGTCGATCTTCAGCAGGCGCAGGCCACCGCGGCCGCATAGCCGATCGGCTCGGTCCCGCTCAGCTCAGCGGGAACAGCCCCTCGATCTCCTCCGCCTCGGCGGGTGACGGCCGCCAGCCGGATCCCGCCGAGGCGTTCTGCGTGATCTGGTCCGGCTTGGTCGCGCCGGCGATCACGCTCGTCAGGCCGGGACGCGAGAGCAGCCAGCCGAAGGTCGCCTCAAGCATTGAAATGCCACGCGCCGCGCAGAAGGCCTGGTAGGCCTCCATCTCGTTCCACGGGGCGTCGTCGGCCACATGCGGCCGGATGCGCGAGATGCGCGAGTCGGCCGGCCGCTCGGTGCGCGTGAACTTGCCGGTGAACAGGCCGTTCGCCAGCGGGAAGAACGGCAGGAATCCCAGCCGTGCGGCGCGCACAGCCGGAAGGATGTCGACCTCGACCGCGCGGGCGAGCAGGTTGTACTCGTTCTGGGCCGAGACGAAGCGCGCGGTGCCCAGACGCTCGGCCACGGCATCCGCCTCGGCGATCTGGACGGCGTCGAAGTTCGAGTTGCCGATCTCGATCACCTTGCCTTCGCGCACCAGTTCGTCGAGCGCGCCCAGGGTCTCGTCGATCGGCACCGAGGAGTCGGGCGTGTGCTGCTGGAAGAGGTCGATCCGATCGGTGTCGAGCCGGCGCAACGATCCTTCGACAGCCGCACGGATGTATTCACGGGATCCCTTGCGGCCCGGGATCGGCGAGGGGAACTCGGTGTGGCCGAACTTCGTGGCGATGACGAGCTGATCGCGCTTGCCCTTGATGGCGACGCCCAGCCGCGTCTCACTGAGGCCGTACTCGGCGCCGTAGATATCGGCGGTGTCGAAGAAGGTGACGCCGGCTTCGATGGCGGCGCCCACCACCGCGTTCGAGCCCTTCTGCTCGTGGCTCGCTGTGCCCGGCCTGCCCAGGTTGTTGCAGCCGAGTCCGACGACTGAGACCGAGAGGGATGACGGGCCGAGAACGCGGGTTTCCATGGCTTCAGCGTATGCTCCTGTCCTCCCCCGTCCGCACCCGCCGGCCACTCTGCGCCATGTCCGATTTCCGCGAGGGCGTGTCGGTGGCCGGGGCTACTCTCGGATCATGCACACCAGTTCAGAGCACCGCTTCGACACCCCGACGCACCTGCGCCGACTCGAGAGCCCGATCGGGCGCATCGAGGTGATCGGCAACGGCGAGGCCATCGTCTCGCTCGCCATCGAACGCGACGGCGCTCTCCCCTGGGACGGCGTGCCCGAGCAGGGCGACGCCGTGCTCGATCGGGCCGTCGAGCAGCTCGAGGAGTACTTCGCCGGCCACCGCCGCGACTTCGATCTGCCGCTCTCACTCGCCGGCACGGCATTCCAACTGGCGGTCTGGGAGCAGATCGCCGAGCTCGACTTCGGCGAGGTCGTCTCCTACGGCGAACTCGGCCTCGGCACCGGGCGGGCGACAGCCGGCCGAGCGGTCGGCGGCGCGGTCGGGGCCAACCCGATCCCGATCATCGTGCCGTGTCATCGGGTGCTCGGCAGCGACGGGCGTATCACCGGCTACAGCGGCGGCGAGGGCATCCCGACCAAGTCGTGGTTGCTCCAGCACGAGGGCATCGCGCACATCGCCTCGGGGGTGCGGGTCTCAGGTCGCGACAGCGACAACGAACTGGACCTGGAACGGGTCTGGCAGACCGCGTGAGCTCCGTCCTCGTCGGAGAAGATGGGCGGCCTCGCTGCGCCTGGGCCGGCCACGACGGCGAGTACCAGCGGTACCACGACGAGGAGTGGGGCACGCCACTGCATGGCGACCGGCCGCTGTTCGAGAAGCTCAGCCTCGAGGGTTTCCAGGCCGGCCTGTCGTGGATCACGATCCTGCGCAGGCGGCCGACCTTCCGGGCGGCCTTTCGCGACTTCGATATCGACGCGGTCGCCGCGTTCGACGCGCGCGACGTCGAACGGCTCATGGCAGATCCGGGGATCATCCGCAACCGGCTCAAGGTCGACGCGACAATCTCGAACGCGCGCGTCACGAGGGAGCTGGTGCGCGAGCATCCGGGTGCCCTCGACGAGCTGATCTGGGGCTTCGCACCCGCGCGCCGTGACCGGCCGCCCGCCAGCCTCGCCGAACTGCCCGCCGTGACGGCCGAGTCGACAGCCCTCAGCGCCGCGCTCAAGAAGGTCGGCTACCGCTTCGTCGGGCCCACCACCATCTACGCCCTGATGCAGTCCGGCGGTCTGGTCGACGACCACGTGGCCGGGTGCTTCAGGTCGTCGTTCGCCTGATCTCAGACGACGAGGTCAAGCTCACCCGGGGCGCCGAACTCGAGCCGGATGCCGCCAGTCGCGGCCCAGGCGATCAGCGAGGTGGCATCCGGATGATCAATGCCGGCTAGCAGGATCGCACGGACGAACTCACCCTTGCCCTTCTTGTTGAAGTGGTTGAGGGCGCGCCGGCGCCCGTCGTCGCCCTCCGTCACGACGCGTAGGTACCACGACTCGGAACGCGAGGGCGCGGGCCCGAGAGCTACGTACGCCTCGGAGCGCAGATCCAGGATCATCCCCGGCTCGGCAGCGAGCACCGCAGCCACCGGCCCCGACCACAGCGCTTTCAGCGGCGTGGCGGGCAACCGGGAGTCGGGCGAGAGCCGATACGCCGGGATCGGATCGTCGGGGCCGACCAGCCCGAAAAGCGCCGAGGCGATCACCAGGTGGTCGTGTGCGAACGCACGCACCACCGGCGGCAACGTGGACACGTCAAGACCCTCGTACAGCACCCCGTCGAACCGCTCGATCGCGGGCATCGTGGGTCCGCTCTCGAGCTGCTTGTTGCGCTCGAGCTCGCGTGCCTGCGTCGGGCCGAGCCGGAGCGCCGCGGCGGCACCGCGGTTGCGCGCAAGCCGCCGCATCGCGCTGAGGGCCCGCTGTCGTGGCTTGGTCAGCTGCCCGTAGCTCAGCGCGTCGAGTGAGAGCGGACGGGCCGGGTCTCCCCCGTCACGCTTCGTCTCAGAGGGCGGCAGGATGATCAGCATCGCGGCTGGGCCATGATGGTCGCGCGATCAGGCGCCGAGGAACGCGAGCGCCTGCTCGACGTTGACTCCGAGGGGCTGCACCGAGTCCAGCGTGATGCGTGGCACGGCGCCCGTCGCGCCCGACCATGTCTCCCACTCGTCGAGGCTCTGCTCGACGGCATGCCAGGTCGGCTCGGCGATGTGCGCGAGACGGCGGCCGCGAGACGCCAGGCGCGTGCGGTGCAGCTCGGGATCCGAGCAGATCACCTCGAGGAACTTGATCGCCACCTTCTGCCGCGCTGCCAGCTTGACCCACTGCTCGCGGGCCGGCTCGACGGCATTGACCGCATCCACGATCACCGTGCCACCGCCGGCAAGCACGGCTTCGGCGATGGTCTCGGCGACGAGGTACGCGGCAAGGCCCGTCGGCTCATCGGCATCGATGCCCGCGCTCAGGATCGCGGATTCGATCGGGTCGACCGACACCACCGGCGCTCCGATGCGGTTACCGACCACCTCGGCGATCGTGCTCTTGCCCGCGCCAGGCAGGCCCGCGGTGACGATCAGCATCGGAACCCCCCGTTCAACGATAAGGGGTCAGAGCAGTTCGGCGGCGCCCGCGACCACGGTGACGACGTTGTTCTGCATCGACAGGAACCCGTCTTGGGCGTTGACGCGGATGACGTCGCCGTCGAGCGTCGTGATCCGCACCTCTCCCTCGGCGAGCACTCCGAGCACCGGCTGATGGCCGGCCAGGAGGCCGATCTGGCCGATCAGGGTGCGCGCGATCACCTGACGGGCCTCGCCCGTCCAGAGCTCGGCGTCCGCCGAGACCACGCTCACCGTCAAATCGGCCATGATCAGGAATTCTCCTTCTGGATCTGCGCCCACTTCTCTTCAACGTCGCTGATC
>Ga0105248_10001579_pt1 | contig 25349 bp, 33 predicted proteins | sample KBSS34metaG_FD_81524 | JGI IMG/M metagenome (GOLD analysis project Ga0105248, IMG submission 81524) | Switchgrass rhizosphere microbial communities from Kellogg Biological Station, Michigan, USA - KBS S3-4 metaG | ecosystem: Host-associated > Plants > Roots > Rhizosphere > Soil | place... | reverse complement strand
CGGCCCGCGGCGAGACCTGGATCGACGACCCGGCCAACGCCGACCTCACCTACGCCCGGCCCGCGCGAGATCGGCGGGCAATTCAGCCGGCGCCGGCGTCTCGCCCGACCGTCCGGCAAGCTCCTGCCGCGCGCGGGGCCGGGCGTAGGTGAGGTCGGCGTTGGCCGGGTCGTCGATCCAGGTCTCGCCGCGGGCCGTGAGCCACGCGCGAAGGTCAGCCCGGCCGAGCGCCAGGAGCGGCCGCAGCAGGAAGAGACCCCGACCCTCGGGCCACACCGGCGACGGGCTCCATTCGCGCGGGCTGGGCGTGGTCGAGCCGGTCTCGCGCATGCGGGCGGCCTCGCGCCCGTCGTCCGCGGTGTGACCCACCAGGATAACCCGCGCCCCGGCTTCTCGCGCGGCGTCGGCCAGCAGCCGGTGGCGGGCGTCCCGCGCGGCGGCGGGCAGGCCGGTGGCGGGTTTGTCGCCCTCCCAGCTAAGCGCCTGGAACGCCAGGCCCAGGCGGGCGGCCGTGGCGGCGCAGGCGGCGGTCCAGCTGGCGCTGGCGGGTTTCAGCCGGTGGTCGACGGTGAGCACCACGAGCGTTCGGCCCGCGCGCTTCGCCCAGGCGTCGGCCATCAGCAGCAGGGCGAGCGAGTCCCCGCCGCCTGACAGCGCCACGGCGATCGGCCGGGCGTGCGCGGGCTGGAGGCGGCGGTCGAGGACCTCGCCGACCGTGGCTTGCAGGTCGGAGGCGGAGATCGGCCGGGCGGCCGCTACCCGCACTTCGCCTGGTCGCGGATCGTCGCCGCGCGGGCCTTCAGCGCCGGCGGCGCCTTGGGATATTTGCGGTTCAGTTCGCCCAGCGCCTGACAGGCGTCCGCGGGTTTCTTCAGCGCGACCAGCGCCCGGGAGAGCTCGACCACGGCCTCCGGCGCCCAGGGCGTCTGCGGCCAGCCGCGGATTGCGGCGATGAAGGCGCCGGCGGCGCGGGCGTTGTCGCTGCGCACCAGCAGGGTCTTGCCCCACCAGTAGTTGGCCTCCGGCGTGCGCGGGCCATCTGGATAGGTCGTCACATAGGTCCGGAAGGCGGCCTCGGCGTTGTCGTAGTCGCCGCTCAGCATCAACTGCCGCGCCTTGGCGAAATCGCTCGACGCGGCCTGCGCGGCGGCGCGGGGATCGGGCGCGGGCGGCGCTTCCGCCGGGGCCGCGGGCGTCGTCAGCTGGGCCGCGGCCAGCATGTCGGCCGCCTTCTTCTCGTCGGCGCTCAGCCGCTCGTTCAGGGCCTTCACCTCGGCGCGCAGCGCGGTGTTTTCGCGCCGCGAGACGTCGAGCTCGTGGCTGGTGGCCTCCAGCGAACCGTTGAGCTTGGTCAGGCTCTGCGTCAGGTCGTCGATCTTGGTCGTCAGGTCCGCCAGCCGCGCGTCGGTGTCGGCCGGCTGCACCACCACCGGCCCGCCGGTCTTCTGGGCCTTGAAGACGATGTCGCGGAGTTCGCGCACCACCTTCTCCATCCGGTCCATCCGCTTGGCGTCGCGGGCGTCCAGCGGATCGTCCATGGGCGTCTGGGCAAGAGACGGGGCGGCGATCAAAGCGATCGCCGCCGCCGCGCCCAGCAGTCTCAAGCGAGACTGATGCGTCATTGCATCCGCGCGCCGCTGAGGATCGCCGTGTGGCCGTTGCGGTTATGCGCCTCGGCCTCTTCGCCCGTGCCCGGATCGATCGGCTTTTCCTTGCCGTAGGAGACCGTGGTGATCCGCGCGGCTTCGACGCCGTGGGCGACCAGGTACTCGCGGACCGCATTGGCGCGGCGTGCGCCCAGCGCCAGGTTGTATTCCTGGGTGCCGCGTTCGTCGCAGTTGCCCTCGATGCGCACCTGCACCGCGGGATAGCGCTTCAGCCAGCCGGCCTGGGCGTCGAGCAGCGGACCCGCGTCATCGCGGATGCTGTACTTGTCGTAGTCGAAGTAGACGCGGTCGCCGACGTTGACGACGAAGTCCCGCTCCGAGCCCGGCAGGGGCGCGGTCGATACCGGCGCCGGGGCCTGCGGCGCCATCGGACGCTCAGGCGGTCGCTCGGTCGGCGTCTGGACCGGAGCCTGGGTGGCGAACGCGGGCTTGGGCTTGTGCGCGCAGGCGGCGAGGGAGAGCGTCGCGACGGCGACCAGGCCGATGCGCAGAACGCTTCCTGAGATACTGGGAGTGACCATGAAAGCGTCTCCTTCGTGGGCGCCTCGATGGCGCGGGGTTAAAGTCATGCGCGTCGCCGGGCTTCGCAACCCTGGATGACGGCCTAGTTCAGTAACGGCGACCAGGCGGGATCCGATCCCGCGCCGGCGTAGGGCATGGGCTGCAGCACGCGGCCGGTGACGTCCACGGTCCACAGCTTCGAGCCGCCGCCCGCGCCTTCGCGCGAGAACATCAGCACCCGGCCGTTGGGCGCCCAGGTGGGCCCCTCGTCGAGGTAGCTGGAGGTCAGCACGCGTTCGTCCGACCCGTCGGGCTTCATGACGCCGATGTGGAATTCCGAGCCGGTCTGCTTGGTGAAGGCGATGAACTCGCCGGTCGGGCTCCAGACCGGGGTGGTGTAGCGGCCCGCGGCGAACGACAGCCGCTTGGGGTTCGAGCCGTCGGCCCCCATCACATAGAGCTGCGGCGAGCCGGAGCGGTCGGAGTTGAAGACGATCTTGGTCCCGTCCGGCGAGAACGAGGGCGAGGTGTCGATCGACGGGTCCGACGTCAGCCGTGCGGTGGACCGGCTCTTCAGGTCCATCACGAAGATGTCGCTGTTGCCGCCGCGTTCCACCGAGAAGGCGACCCGCCCGCCGTCCGGCGAGAATCGGGGCGCGAAGACCATGCCCTTGAAATCGCCCAGCGTTTCGCGCCGCGTGGTCTCCAGGTTCAGGATGTAGATCTTCGACCCTTCCGGCCGAAGCTCCATGTAGGTGATCTCCTGGCTGTTCGAGGAGAACCGCGGCGTCATGATCGTGCCGGAGCCGTCGGTCAGGTAGCTCGGGTTGGCGCCGTCCTGGTCCATGATCGCCAGGCGCTTGACCTTCGAGCCGCGCCCGCCGCTCTCGGCCACGAACACCACGCGGGTATCGAAATAGCCCTTCTCGCCGGTCAGCCGCTCATAGACGCTGTCGGAGACCTTGTGGGCGATCCGCCGCCAGTTCTCGGGGCTGGCGGCGAGCTGCAGGCCCAGCAGCTGCTGTTCGGCGAACACGTCCCACAGGCGGAAGTCCACCTGCAGCCGGCCGCCCACCACATTGACCTGGCCGTTGACCAGGGCCTGGGCGTTGATCTGCTTCCAGGCGGGAAAGTTCGGCTGCACCGCGGTGTTCAGGTCCTTCTCCACGAAGCTCGCGGGATCCAGCGGGCGAAACAGGCCCGAGCGCTGCAGGTTGGCCGCGATCACGCCCGAGATGTCCGCGCCGGTCTGCCCGCCGCCGAACGCTGGAATCGCGATCGGCAGCGGCTGCACGTCGCCGCGGTTGACGTTGACCTCGATCTCCGCGCGGGCGGACCGGGTGAGCAGCGCGGCCGCGGGCAGCGCCGCCAAGGTGGCGAGCAGGGCCCGCTTCGAAGGGTTCCAGGTGGGCGTCATGAGGGACAGGCCTCGTTTCCCGTGAAGTTCGCGCTGACGCGCTGACCGTAGAAGTCGGGGGTTATCAATTTCAGTGAAGCGACCGTGTAGACCGAGCGGATGGCGCGCTCGGCGGCGGCCTTCACCACGGGATTGGCCGAGTTCTCCGCGCCGTTGGCGCTGGCCGAGCCCGGGTCGACCTGGCCGTTGGCGCCGATGGCGAAGGTCACCTTGATGTTCACGTCGCGGGCCCCTTCCACCTCGCAGTTGGGGTTCCAGTGCCTGCGCAGCTGCGTGACCAGCCCGTTCATCGCCAGCGCCGAGACGCCTGTGCCCACCGTCTGGCGGGCCACCGGCGCGGTCTCTGCATGGGCCGGGCCCTTGGGCGCCGAGGAGGGCTTCGCGGGCCTGGTCATCTTGGAGATGCTGGCCGAGAGCGCGTCGAGGTCGAGGCTCTTCTCCGGCTTGGCCGGGGGTGCGGGCTTGGCGGGCGCGGGCGTCGGGATCGGCTTGACCAGCTTGGGTGTCGGCGCGGGCGTGGGCGGCGGTGGCGTGGGTTTCGGCTGCGGCGCCGGCGGCGCGGCCTCCATCGGCGCGGTGGGGACCGGCTCGTCGGTGGCCGCGGACTGTTCGATCGGCGCCTGTTCGGCGGGTCGCACGTCGTCGCTGGGCGGGGCCGTCGAGACGATGGTCACCGGCACCACCGAGCCTTCCTTCAGGTTGCGGTTCAGGCTCCAGGAGATGATCAGCAGCGCGGCGAAGGTCACATGCAGCAGCAGCGAGCCCAGAAGCGCCGGCGAGGTCTCCCTGCGGATCACGGCTGGGCGGGCTCCTGCGCCGGCTTGCTGCTCCCGCCGCCCGAAGACGGCCCACCCGTGTCGGTGATCAGGTTGATCGCCGAGAAGCCCGAGGTGGAGAGCGCGGCCATCACCTGGGCGACGATGGCGTAGGCGGCCTTGCCGTCTGCGCGGACATAGATCGGCTTGGTGTGGTCCGGCCCGGCCATCTCGCGCAGCCGCGGCGCCAGGTTCGCGAAGGGGATCTCGTCCTCCTTCACGTAGATCTGTCCGTCGGCGCGGATCGAGACGGTGAGCGGCTCGGTCTGGTCCTGAAGGGAGCCGGCCTCGGTTTTCGGCAGCTCCACCGGCACGCCCACGGTGAGCAGCGGCGCGGAGATCATGAACACGATCAGCAGCACCAGCATCACGTCCACCAGCGGGGTGACGTTGATCTCCGACAGGGCGCCGCGCCGCGCCCGGCCGCCGCGCCGGCGACGTCCCCGGCCGCCGGCCGCAAACGCGTCATTGGCCGAGAGCGCCATGCCTCAGACCTTCTCCGCCAGCCGCCGTTGGATGGCGGTCGCCAGGTCGTCGGCGAAGCCCTCCAGCCGCCCGGAGAATTTCCCCGCCGCGGTCGAGAAGGCGTTGAACGCGATGTAGGCCGGGATCGCCGCGGCCAGGCCGATGGCGGTGGCGAACAGCGCTTGCGCGATCGGCGGGGCGACCACGGCCAGCGAGGTGTTCTTCTGGATGGCGATCGACTGGAAGGCGTTCATGATCCCCCAGACGGTGCCGAACAGGCCGATGAACGGCGAGGCGGTGGCGACGATGGCCAGCGATCCGAGCCCCTCTTCCACCCGCGCGCTTTCCCGGGCGATGGAGGCATCCAGCACCCGGTCGATGCGCTGGATCAGCAGGGCCGCCTGGCCGTCGGTGGTCAGGCCCTTGGCCCGCGCGTCGCGCCATTCGCGGAGCGCGCCCTGCAGCATGCGCGGCAGGGCGTGGCGGGGCCGCTCGCCGGCCGATTGCGCCACCTCTTCCAGGCTTTTGCCCGAGGCGACGGCGTCCTCGAAGGCGTCGGCCTCGCGGTTCAGCGCCCCGAAGCGGAAGAACTTGTCGAGGATCACGGTCCACGACCACAGCGAGGCCATGCCCAGCCCGATCATCACCAGCTTCACCACCCAGTCGGCGTGCATGAACAGGGAGATGAAATTGAAGCTCGCGGGCGAAACGGCGGTGGGGTCCATGGGGGTCCGGGAACTCTCGAGGGTTGGGTCTGTCGTGAGGCTTGGCGGTGGCGAACTTAAGGCGCCGGGTGAAACAGTGGCGCCAGGGCTTCGGCCAGGCCGGGCGGCGGTTTGCGGGCGCGGCCCTTCAGGTCGATGCAGGCCGCTTCAACCTGCGCGGTGGCGATCAGTTCCTCGGCCCCGTCCTTATTGCTTCGTGTGATCCGTTGGCTGACGAACAGGCGCGGGCCGCGCACGGCATCGTAGGTCGTGCGCACCAACAGCGCGTCGTCGATCCGCGCGGCGCGTTTGAACTCGACGGTCATCTTGGTGATGGTGAAGGCCGCCGGATCGGGCCGCTCCAGCAGCGCCGAATGGCTCACCCCCACCAGCCGGAAGAAGTCGCTCCGCCCACGCTCGAAATAGCGCAGGTAATTGGCGTGATAGACCACCCCGGTGAAGTCGGTGTCCTCGTAGTAGATCCGCACCGGCAGCTGGTGCTCACGGCCGACCAGCCAGCCGCTGCTTGGCTGGGACTCAGTCATCAAAAAGGTCTCCGGGCGTGGCTTGTCCCGCGGTTTTGGGCGCGGTCATGCCGAGGTGGCCGTAGGCCTTGGCGCAGGCCATGCGGCCGCGCGGTGTCCGCTGGATGAAGCCCTGCTGCAGCAGGAAGGGCTCGATCACGTCCTCTACCGCGTCGCGCGCCTCGGCGATGGCGTAGGCGAGCGTCTCCACGCCCGCCGGGCCGCCGGCGTAATTCTCGATCAGCGCGCGGAGATACCGCCGGTCCAGCGCGTCCAGACCCATCTCGTCCACGTCCAGCCGCGCCAGCGCTGAGGCCGCCGCCGCCCGGTCGATCCGCGCCGTGCCGTCGGCCGAAGCGAAGTCGCGCACTCGGCGCAGCAGCCGCCCGGCCACCCTGGGCGTGCCCCGCGCCCGCTCGGCGATCTCGGCGGCGCCATCGGCGGCCAGGTCCAGGTTCATCTTGCCCGCCGCCTGGGTCAGCACCTTCTGCAGCTCGGCGGGCGTATAGAACTCCAGCCGGATCGGGATGCCGAACCTGTCGCGCAGCGGCGTCGCCAGGAGGCCCGCGCGGGTCGTCGCCGCCACCAGCGTGAACGGCGCCAGGTCGATGCGGATCGAGCGCGCCGAGGGGCCCTCGCCGATCATCAGGTCCAGCACATGGTCCTCCATGGCCGGATAGAGGATCTCCTCGACGTTGGCGGGCAGCCGGTGGATCTCGTCGATGAACAGGACGTCGTTGGGCTCCAGGTTGGTCAGGATCGCCGCAAGGTCGCCGGCCTTGGCCAGCACCGGCCCGCTGGTCGCCCGGAAGTTCACCCCCAGCTCGCGCGCCACGATCTGCGCCAGCGTGGTCTTGCCCAGCCCCGGCGGCCCGAACAGCAGCACGTGGTCCAGCGCCTCGCCCCGGTCCTTGGCCCCCTGGATGAAGACCCGCAGGTTCGCCTTGGCCTGCTCCTGCCCCACGAACTCGGCCAGCGTCTGTGGCCGGAGCGCCTTGTCCGGCGCCTCGGCCGGCGCGGGCTCTCCGGAGACCAAGCGGGTCATACGAACCCCAGCTCATCCCGGCGAATGCCGCGACCCAGGTGGCGTGACTCAGACGTGGGCTGGACCAAGCCAGCGCCTGTCCAGCGCGACCCGTGCTTCTCGATCTGGGTCCCGGCATTCGCCGGGATGAGCGGTGTTTTGAATGTCACCGCCCGAGCTCCTGCAACGCCGCCTTGATCAGCGCCGAGACCTCGGCCTCGTCACCCAGGCGCAGGGCGGCCTGCTCGGCCACGCGCCGTGCGGCGGCCTCGGCGTAGCCCAGGCCCATGAGCGCGGCCACCGCCTCGCCGGTAGCCGACGGCTTGGGCGGCTCGGCCCCCACCGCGCTCGCATGGAACGCCGCCACCGGCCCGTCGCTCAACGGCTTGTCCTTCAGCTCGGTGACGATGCGCAGCGCCAGCTTCGGCCCGACCCCCTGGGCGCGCGACACCGCCGCCTGGTCGCCCCGTTGCGCCGCGGCCGACAGCTCGGCCGGCGGCAGCACGTCCAGCACCGCCAGCGCCGCCTTCGGCCCCACCCCCTGGATGGTCTTCAAGGTCGTGAAGGCGCGGCGCTCATCGCGCGCCAGGAAGCCGTAGAGCGTCATGCCCAGCTGCTCGGACCACTGGGTCTCCACGTGGATGTCCACCGTCCCGCCCACCGCCGGCAGCCGGCCCAGCGTCCGCGAGCCGCAGCGCACGACGTAGCCGACGCCCGCCACGTCGATCAGGGCGTCTTCCTCGCCCACCTCGGCGACCACGCCCCACAGGCGGCCAATCATGTGAATCTCAAGCGGCTAATGTGAATCACGTTCGGCATCCGTTCCGGGCCAGCCGTAAACCGCGTCGCGCCCCTTGTGAATCGAGAACAGAGAGGGGTCGAAAGCCGCCTGCACGCGGAGCGGGTTAACTACACTATTCAACCAAAGCGGGTGACTCACTCAACCGGCTTTGCATCCGCCGAAGACCCGCTAGCTTGGCCCCGGGGGAAGGCGCGAGAAAACATGACCGACAACGCTATGCCGCCGGCTGCCCACAGCGCGCCGCACCCCGTCGTCTACCTGCTGCTCTACGTCCCCTATGGCATCGCGTTCGGCTACATCACCGTGGCGCTCGGCTGGCTGCTCAGCCACGCCGGGGCCAGCGTCGAGGCGATCGCAGCCCTCGCCGGCATGTCCCTGGTGGCCAACACCTGGAAGGTCGCCTGGTCGCCCCTGGTCGACACCACGCTCAGCGCCAAAGCCTGGTACCTGATCGGCCTGGTGGCCACGGCGCTCAGCCTGGCGGTGATCTCGGCCCTGCCGCTGAACACGGCCATTCTGCCCCTGATGACCTGGATCGTGTTTGCCAGCTCCATCGCCGGCACCCTGGTGGCCATCGCCGTCGACCGGCTGATGGCCTTCGACGTGCCCGAGCACCTGAAGGGCCAGGCCGGCGGCTGGAGCCAGGCGGGCAACCTGGGCGGCGCGGGCCTGGGTGGCGGCGCGGGCCTGTGGCTCGCCCAGCACACCGGCCATCCGTGGATCGCCGGCGCCGTGCTGGCGGCGACCTGCATGCTCTGCGGCTTCCCGCTCATGTGGCTGAGCGAGCCCGGCCGCGTGGCCCGCAGCTTGAGCTACGTCGGCGTGCTCAAGGAAACCGTGCTCGATGTCTTCACCCTGGTGAAGACCCGCATCGGCCTGCTGGCCTGTTTCCTGATGCTGCTGCCCATCGGGTCCGGAGGCCTGCAACAGCTCTGGGGCGCCATCGGCAAGGACTGGAACGCCGGCGCCGACACCGTGGCCCTGGCCGGCGGCCTGCTCGCCGGGTTCGTCAGTCTGCCGGGCTGCATCATGGGCGGCTACATCGCCGACCGCATCGACAAGAAGCGCGCCTACAGCCTCTTCGGGATCGTGCTGGCCCTGGTCGCCGTCGGTATGGCGCTGACGCCGCGCACGCCGATCAGCTTCCTGGTCTGGTCGGGCCTCTACAACCTCGTCGTCGGCTTCTGCTATGGCGCCTATTCGGCGGTGACGCTGGAGGCCATCGGCAAGGGCGCGGCGGCCACCAAGTTCAACCTGATCTCCTCGCTCTCCAACGCCCCGATCCTGGTGGTCACCCTGGTCGACGGCTGGGCCGAGACCCGGTTCGGCGCCGTCGGAATGCTCTATGTGGAGGCCGCGATCGGCGTCTCGGGCGTGGTGATCTACAGCCTCATCGCCATCGCCACCCGCGGCCTCAGCTGGGGCGTCCTGTTCCGCCGGGGATCGGCGGTGGCGCCCTAACCCCAACGCCGCTCATCCCCCTACCTCCCCCGCGCAGCGGCGGGAGGGGGACCATCGGCCGAAGAGCCGATGGTGGAGGGGGCAAGCCTCAGGCTCGGCGGATCGATCCGGCTGTATTGAACTCAGCAAGTAGGGCTTTCCCCCTCCACCCCCCGCTCTTCGGCGGGCGGTCCCCCTCCCGCCATTGCTGCCGCAATGGGGGAGGTAGGTTCAGGGCTTCGTGTCGGGGTGGCCCCAGCCGCCCACGGAGGGGCCGTCCATCCAGGTCCCGTGCGGCGAAGGGATCACCGATCCGGTCGGCGGCGGGTCCAGCCCATGGTGATCGATCAGGTCGACGCTGCCGCACCCGGCAACCAGCACAAGCGAGGCGGCGAGGATCAGGGCGCGCATGGCGCAAGCTGGGCCTTGGCCCACGGCGGAATTGCGGCGGTCGGTCAGGCCGCCCCGAGATAGCTCCGCGCCCGACGGGCATGAGCGTGCGCGATGGCCACGGCCAGGGCGTCGGCCGCGTCTGAGGTGGTGTCGCCAGCCGTCGGCAGCAACCGCCGGATCATGAAGCCCACCTGCGCCTTGTCGGCCGCCCCGGTGCCCACCACCGCCTTCTTGACCACGGTCGCCGCATACTCCGCGACGGTCAGGCCCGCCCGCGCCGGGGCGATCAGGCAGCAGGCCCGCGCATGGCCCAGCTTCAGCGCCGACTGGGCGTTGTTGTTCATGAAGGTCTCTTCGACCGCGGCCTCGTCGGGGCTGTGCGCTTCGATCACCGCGGCGATGGCGTCGAACAGGATCAGCAGCCGTTCCGAGAACGCCAGGCTGTCCTTCGGCGCGATCACCCCGTGGGCGATGTGCGTCAGCCTAGCGCCGTCGACCGCCACCACGCCCCAGCCGGTGCGGCGAAGCCCCGGGTCGAGGCCGAGGATGCGTAAAGGCCGAATCGCGTTCATCGTCTGTTCCAGTGTGGATCACGGATGAAGGCGCGGGAAGGGTTGAGAGGTTGTTAGCGGGCTTGCTCGCGCGGCCGGCCCCACACCAGCCGGCTCGTGACCGCGTAGCTCAACACGCCGTCCCGCGCCCTGGGCGCCAGCACGGCGCGGAGGTCGGCGTCGAAGGGCTCGGCCAGATCTCCCATCGCGGCGCGCGTGAAGGTCGCGCGGGAGTGTTCGCACGCGATCAGGTCCTCGACGGACTGGCGGACCTCGGCTGTGAACGTGTCTTCGCCCGCGACGTCGAACCAGGGATCGTGGGCGTGCATCAGCGCCCGGTGCGCGGGCCCGTTCCAGGCGCCGCCCAGCCGGGTGACCCAGCCCTGGATAACCTCATCGTAGGCGGCCAGCCACTCGGCCTCGCTCGGCCGGTCGCCGTCGACGATCGCCAGCGGCGCGCCGGGGGCGAGCGCGCGGGCCAGCCTGGGGAACACCACGGCGGGGTCCATCCAGTGGATGCTGGCCCCGGCGACCGCCAGGTCGAGCGCGCCGTCGGCCAGGACGAGGTCCTCGGCGAACTCCTGCGTCCAGGCGATGTTCGGATGCGCGCCGGCGTCGAGCGTCTGGCCCAGGTCCAGCATGGCTTCCGACGGATCGACCGCCGTCACCCGCGCGACGTGCGGCGCCAGCGCGCGGGCGAGCTTGCCGGGCCCGCAGCCGAGGTCGAGCACGGCGCCGCGCCCGGGCGTCAGCGCCAGCAGCCGGGCGTGCAGCGCCGCCGGGTAGTCGGGGCGATGCACATAGGCCGCCGCCACGTCGGCGTCCTCGAACTCAACGGCGCGCGAGCGGTCGGGCTGGGCCGTCATAGGGATCTCCTTGTGGCGCGAGACGATCTTGGCGACTTCGCCTAGATTTGGAATGCCCTGCGCCCGCGAGAGACGAGCCGCCGCATGACCAGCCCTGACGACGATCCTCGCTTCGGCGATCGCCAGCTACGGCTTGTGAACATGCTCGGCGCGATCGCCCTCCTGCTGTTCGTCGGCATGGCCGTCTTCCTCTGGACGCACCCGAACTATGTCCCGCCCTGCAATTCCGCCAGATACCGCTGCCCGCACGGCTAGGGGCGTAGACATCTCGGAACAAAAAGCGAACAAATGCTTGGGAGCTTGCACGTCTCATGAGACAATCCCCCTATGCCGCGCCCGCCTCGCTTCCCCTCCAGGCGCACGCTCGCGCTGCAGCGGGCGCCGGGGATCTACGCCTCGACCTATGACCCCCTTCTGGGCGCGGCGATCTGTCGGCGGATCGCGGCGGGGGAGAGCATCCGGTCGATCTGCCGGGACGATCCGGCCATGCCGACCGGCAAGACGGTGTGGAACTGGGCGCGTGCGCACCCGGAGTTCGCGGCGATGAAGGCGCATGCGCTGTCGGTGGCGCGGGCGCGCAGCCTGGCGGCGCAGGCGAAGCGGGATGCGGCGCGGCGGCGCGGGATGAAGCGCCGCAAGCGCGTGGCCTGGAACGCCGGGCGGGACGGCTGCAGCGACGCGCTGGTGGTGGAAATCTGCGAGCGCCTGGTGATGGGCGAGGCCCTCACCGCGATCTGCCGCGATCCGCTGATGCCGTCGGTGGGCACGGTCTACAACTGGCTGCGGCGATATCCGCGATTCCTGGACGGCTACCGCCAGATGAAGGCCGGGCTGGCCGAGACGCTGATCGAACTGCGGTGCGATGAGCTGATCCCGCCGGCGCGCGAACGCGACTGGGGGCCGCTGTTCCGGCGCACGATCCGCGCGGCCGAGCGGGATGCGGCGCGGCTCAGCCTCAAGCGGCTGGCGCCGGCGCAGGGGCCGACGGCGATGGTTGTTCGGGTGGAGGAGCCCGACGGGTCGACGCAGGTGATCTACGGGGGCGCGTGAGGCGGCCGTTGACGGGCGCCGCCGCGCGCCGTTCCATGGCGCGCGCGTCAGGAGGAGATGGGCGATGCTGAAGTCCCTTGCCGTAGCCACCCTGACCGCGCTCGCCCCGCTGGCCGCCGCCGCCCAGGCCCAGGCTCCCGACCTCTCCGGGGCCTGGCAGATCACCGGCGAGATCAACGCCGGCGCGGCCACGGCCAAGGCGGCGCCGCTTTGCACCCTCAAGCAGACCGGCGCGCAGCTCTCCGGCGGGTGCGAGGGGCCGCGCGCCAAGGGCACGGCGACCGGGTTGATCTCCGGCCGCCACGTCGCGTGGCAGTGGCATGCGACCTCGAAAGCCATCATCGGCGTCAGCGGGCTGACCAGCTTCGACGGCGACCTGGGCGCAGACGGGGTGATCCGCGGGACCTGGACCACAACCCAGCTGCCCGGCGCGAAGGGAACATTCTCGGCGCAACGTCGCTAAGCGCGGGCCTCCCGCGCTCGCTGTTCCAGAGCGGCGCGCCCTTATGTGTGCATCCCGACACGGATCGGCGCGTTGTGCAGGTGGGACATCAGAGATCGGACCACAATCATGCGTAAGATATTCGCCCTGACCGCGCTCGCCGCGCTCGTCGCCCTTCCGCTTGTGGCTGGCCCGACGGACGCCAGCGCCTCCTGCCAGGGCCGCAAGAACACCGGCACGGCGATCGGCGCCATCGGCGGCGCCCTGCTGGGCAACTCCATCTCCAAGGGCGGCGGCGGCGCGGTCATCGGCGGCCTCGGCGGCGCGGTGGCGGGCCACGAAATCGCCAAGAGCGGCTGCGGCCCGAGCCGGCACGCCTACTATCGCCGCGGGCACAGCCGCTATGCGTCCAACTACGCCCCGCCGCCCAAGGTCTACTACGACCAGCGCGGCAATGCAGTGACCACCCCCGCCGACGACTACCGCCGCTAGGCCGGACTTCCCGGGTGCGCGCGGCCGGCCTGAGCCGCGCCGCGCGCCCTCATCACGCCGAAGGATTCCCCATGAAGCTCTCTCCCGCGACGGCCATGCTCTGCCTTGGCGTCCTCGGCCTCTCCGCCTGCAGCGACAACGGCAACCATGCCATGGCGGCCAATTCCAAGATCTGCGTCGACTTCAAGGCCGCCAAGCCCGCGCCGGCCGCCTTGCCCGAGGCTGACATGGGCGCGGGACCGCTCGACGAATGCGTCCGGCGCTGGGCCTACAGCCTGGCCCCCTCGCGTGACGCCGCCGACACCGTGGCCGAGGCGGTGGTGGGGGCCTGCAACGGCCCGCTCACCCGCTGGAACGGCCAGGTTCTGAATGCGCAAGGCTCCGGCGAGGCGGCCAGCCTGACCACCGGAGAGCCCACCACGCCGCTGGCCGAGCACAACGCCTTCGCCCACGGCCGCGCCCTGCTCTACGTGGTCCAGGCCCGCGCCGGCGCCTGCGCCCCGCCGCCGGCCACGAACGGTGTCCCGGACGGCGTGAGCTAGACCCGCGAGCCGTGAGCAACCTTAGCCGCACGGCGGCGTTTGCCTCGCTCACGCCCCTCACCCCGAGCGGCGAACGTCTGAACGGTTGAGGAACTTACATGCTGGGCATCATCGCGATCATCCTGGTCATCCTGTGGGCGCTGGGCTTCTTCGCCTTCCACGTGACCACGGCTTTCATCCACGTGGCGCTGGTGATCGCCGTCGTGCTGATCGCTCTGCACTTCCTCCAGGGCCGCCGCGGGCTCTGACGTCACGCGCGGGTCAGCACGGCCATGTGCATCTGCCGGCGCAGTGAAAAGCCCAGGGTCTCGTAGAGGCCGGTGGCGGCTGTGTTGTGGGCGTAGGCGTGCAGGAACGGGACTTCGCCGCGCGCGAAGATCCGTCCCGCCACGATCCGGCTGAGGCCGCCGGCGTAGCCATGGCCGCGATGGTCGGGATGGGTGCAGACGCCGCTCACCTCGGTGAAGCCCGGCATCCGCATCCGCTCGCCGGCCATGGCGGCCAGCTTGCCGTCCACCTTCACGCCGATGAACGCGCCGAGCTGGTGGGTGCGTTCGAAGAACGGGCCGGGCCTGGTGAGCGTGGCCAGCGCCAGCATCTGCGGCCCGTCGGCGTCGCTCAGCGGCTCCCAGGCGAAGGCGGGCTCCGGCGCCTCGGTCAGCGCGTCGGCGGCCATCTGCCAGATCAGATGGGCCTCCGCCACGGCGGTCCCCGGGATCTCCGGCGGCGGCTCAGCCTCCACCAGGGCGACCGCGCCCTCGCCGGGGACCAGGGCGGCCATCACCGCCAGGCTCTCCTGCGACCCGTCGCGGAGCGCGGCGAACACGCCATAGGGCGCGGCCAGCCGCAGCGCCCCCGGCCCGCCCTCGGCGAAAGCCGACCAGTGCGAGGTCAGGGCGTTCCAGACGGGTCGGTCCAGGGGGTGGGCGATCATCGGGTCATCCAGGCGCGGAGGCCGGAGATAGGGCCGCGAGGCTTGGCCGCAAAGGGCACTTTGCGCGCGGCTCGCGGGTTTAGGACGCTTCAACCCCAGTTCGCGAGCGTCCCCATGGCCCTGCCGATCCCCACCGACCCGACCGTGCCGTCCATCGTCAACCAGGCCCGCCGGCTGGCGCTGGGCGACTCGGAGCTGGCGCGGCACATGGCCGACGCGGCGGGCGGACTGGCGGTGAACCTGACGCTGGCCGTGCTGACCCTGGTGATCACCATCTGGGCCTCGGGCTGGCTGTCGCGGATGACCGCGCGCGGCATCGAACGCGCCCACCGCCGCCGCCCGGTGGACACCACCCTGCAGAGCTTCGCCGCCTCGCTGGTGCGCTACTTCGTCGTCATCGTCGGCCTGACCGGGGTGCTGGGGCAGCTGGGTGTGAAGACCACCTCGGTGATCGCCGTCCTGGGCGCGGCCTCCCTGGCCATCGGCCTGGCGCTGCAGGGCGCGCTGGCCAATGTGGCGGCCGGGGTGATGATCCTGATCCTGCGGCCCTACCGCATCGGCGACGAGGTGGTGATCAACGGCCGCCAGGGGGTGGTGAAGGGCCTGGACCTGTTCGCCACGCGGCTGGCCGACCCCGACAACCTCGCCGTCTTCGTGCCCAATGCCAAGGCCTTCGGCGAAATCATCGTCAACAACACCTCGACGTCGGCGCGGCGCATCCAGCTCGACTTCACCATCGACTATGACGACGACGTGCAGGCCGCGCGGCGTATCGCGCTCGCGGTCGCCAAGGGCGATCCGCGCGTGCTGGCCAAGCCCGCGCCCTGGGCGCACCTCACCGCCCTGCAGGACTCCGGCGTAACGGTCACCCTGCGCGCCTGGACCACGCCCAGCGACTGGGGCGAGGCCCGCTCGGACCTGATGGTGGCTGTAAAGGCGCGGTTCGAGGCGGCCGGACTTTCGTTCCCCTACCCGCACCAGGTGGCGGTGGAGGACAAGGCCTCGTCCAGGACGCCTAGCCGACGATCGGCTTCTCCTCGCCCCACCAGAGCGGCGACTTCTCGAGGTCGATGAATTTGCGCTCGTCTTCCAGCAGCAGGGCGCCGGCGGCGCGGGCCTCCGCGCGCTCGCCGTTGGCGGCCAGGGCCTCCAGGCTGTCGAACCACAGCTCGGCCACGCCGTCGTATTGCGCGGGCGCGTTGCGGCTGGCCCGGATGCCCTCGCTGACCTCCGAGGCCAGGCTGTGCAGCTGGCTGTAGCGGCGGATCTGCAGGGTCTCGGCCACCGAGGCCACCAGCGGGCCGTGGGTGTTTCGCCAGTAGTCCTGGAACTGCTCGCGCGTCAGGTGCGGCAGGCGGGTGAGACAGAAGGTGAGCTTGATCATGACGCGGCAGCTTGGACCGCGGTTCCTGTGACGGAAAGCCCCTGTGCGAGGCTTTGCGGGCGATTGACTTTACGCCGGTCGCCGAGCCCATTTACGCCACCAGAGTCCTTCGAGGGGCCAGGGAAGCGTAAGTCATGTCTTTGGCCACGGAGTCCGTGACCCTGCCCGGCAGCGGGCTGGTGTTCATCAACTACTACCAGCCCAATGTGACGCCGGCCTATCGGGCCGCGATCCTGACGGCCGAGAACTTCCTGCAGAGCCATTTCACCAACGCCACGACGGTGGGGGTGAGTTTCGACTTCGCCTCGCTCGGCGGCGGCTTCAGCGCCCAGAACAACTTCAGCCCCACCGCGGTCAGCTACTCGGCCTTCGTCGCCGCCCTGACCAGCCACGCGGCGACCGCCGATGACCTGCTGTCGCTGGGCGGGCTGCCGGCCAGCGACCCGAGCGGCGGCGCCGGGTTCAATATCGCCACGCCCGAGGCGCGGATCCTCGGCATGGCGGTGCAGACCAACAACGTCGACGACCATGTGACGCTGAACTCCGACCTGTCGTGGGCCTTCGGACAGGATGCGGTCGGCGCGATCCTGCACGAGATCACCGAGGGCGTCTTCGGGCGCACGTCGAGCCTGGGCATCGAGGAGAGCCGCTGGAATCCGCTGGACCTGTTCCGGTTCACGGCTGGCGGGCAGCGGGACTTCACCGGCGGCTCGGACGGCGTGGCCACCTTCTTCGGGGTCGACGCCAATCACGTGTCGAACCTGCAGTTCCATTCCTCGATCAACGCCGCGGGCGTCGACGACGGCTTCGACCTTGGCGACTGGGACCATACGCGCGGCGACAGCTTCGGGCCGGGCGGGCCGACCTCGCCGGGCTCGGTCAGCGCCACCGACCTGCAGGTGCTGGACATCTTGGGCTGGACCCCGGTCGGGGCCGGCGCGCCCTTCGTCCCGCCACCGGACGACTTCGCCTCCAGCCTGGGCGACGTCAGCCTGCCGTTCGGGGCGCTCGGGCCGGGCGCCACCGTCCAGGGGGCGCTGCAGAGCGCCGGGGACCGCGACTGGTTCCAGGTCTCGTTCCAGCCGGGCGTCACCTACACCATCACCGAGCGCGGCTGGCACGCCGGGGCGGGCACGCTGGCCGACCCGTTCCTGCGCCTGCACGACGCCAGCGGCGCGGTGGTGGCCTCCAACGACGACATCGTCGACGGGTCCAATCCCGATTCCCAGATCGTCTTCACGGCGACCAGCGGCGGGACCTATTACGTCGAGGCCGGCAGCTTCGTGGACGGCTACACCGGGACCTACCGGCTGAGCCTCAGCCAGAGCGGCGGAGGCGGCGGCGCCGCCTCGACCATACCAACCATCGGCAACGACCAGATCACCGGATCGGCCGGCGGCGGCGACACCATCGACGCGCTCGCCGGCGACGACACCATCAACGCCGGCGGCCCGGCCTCCAACTACCTGCGCGGCAACGACGGCAACGACTCGATCGTCGGCGGCTCCGGCTTCGACGACATCAACGGCAACAAGGGCGACGACACGATCAGCGGCGGGGCGACGGGCGACGACTGGCTGGTCGGCGGCCAGGGCAACGACCTGATCACCGCGCGCGGCGGGAACGATCTGATCTACGGCAACCTGGGCAATGACACCCTGGTCGGCGGGACCGGCGCCGAGATCATGCGCGGCGGCCAGGGTGACGACAGCCTGGCCGGCGGCTCGGGGAACGACTTCGTCTCCGGGGACCGCGGAAACGACACCATGAGCGGTGGGGCCGGGGCGGACATCTTCCACTCGTCGCAGGACGCCGGCATCGACCGCGTGCTCGACTTCCACCTGTCGGAGGGCGACCGGGTGCAGCTCGATCCGGGCACGACCTTCACGGTCAGCCAGTCGGGCGCCGACACGGTGATCGACATGGGCGGCGGCAACCAGATGATCCTGGTGGGCGTGCAGATGTCGACCCTGCCGCCGGGGACGATCTTCGGGGCGTGAGGGGTCCATCTGCAGAAAACATCAGGCCCGCGCCGGGGAGGGCGCGGGGCCCATCTGCAAAAACATCAGGCCCGCGCCGGGGAAGGCGCGGGCCTGGGATAAAGCCCGCCCAGGGCTGGGGAGAGCAGGCGGGCTGCGGGGGGCCGGGGGAGGCCCCTCAGTCTCTTGTACGGGTCGAGACTGAGTTTAGTTGCGGCTGGCGAGCCGAATTTCCGAGGCGACCTTCTCGTTGACCTCGGCGCGGACGCCGGCGAGGCAGGCGTCGCGGGTGTTCAGCGAGGTGACGCCGTCGCAGAACCGGCGGGCGGCGGCGGCGGTGCGGGCGTGGAAGGCGGCCTGGCCGTCGGCGCTGGCCAGGTTCAGGTCGGCGACCTGCACCTTGGTAGCCACGTAGGGCGCCGAGTGCGCCACGGTGGTCAGGGCGGCGGCGGGAAGGACGGCCAGCGCCAGAGTGGCGATACCGGCGAGGCGGGCGGTGAAGTTGGTCATGGGAGTAGTTCCTCGTTTCGGCGGGGCGCTGGGGTGCGTCCGATGAACAAGGGAATACTTGGGCGTTCAGATTAAGTCCCGTGAAGTCTCGGTAATGACCTCGAATTCACAATATTAACGCGGATTAATTCTCTAAACAGTTTGTAATGGAACGCCCAGCAACTGCAGGAAGGAAACCGCGGCGAGGCCACGCTGGGGCACGTTGGCCGGCGCGCCGCCGGGCCTGACCTCCACCGTTAGCGGCACGACGATCCAGCCGGCCGGAAACGCCTTGAGCTCGCGATCGGGAAGGGCGGCCAGGTGCGGGCACTCCGCCAGCGCGCGCTCGGCGCAGGCCTTGTGCATCGGCGCGATCGCTCCGGCGTCGAGCAGGGCGCGGTCGTCGGCGAAGTCGGCGGGCAGCCAGACGCCCAGGCCTTTGGCGCGCACCTCGCCCGCCGTGGTCCAGCGCGCCGTCTGGCTCCAGCGATCGCCGTCCGGCGTCGGCTGGCCGCACATCGGACAGAGCATCTCACGCACGCTCTTGCGCTGGCGGAACAGATGGTTCCTCGGCCACTGCGGCTCGCCCTCTCCAGGCTTCGACGCCTGCCCGATGGCCAGGCCCCCGTCGATCGAGGGGCAGGGCGCGACGCCCAGCACCTGCTCGCCCGACCAGCTCGTGACCCAGGGGACGTCGACCCCGATACGCAGCTTGCCCACGTCAGGCGGCGGGCGCGGGCGTGGCCGGCGTCGGCGGCGAGGTCTCTTTCGGCGCGCGGCGGATGGAGATGATCTTCACCGGCTTGACCAGGATCTCGCCCTTCATGGCGCCGACGCCCTTGTTGGGATCTGTGGGCATACCCAGGATCTGCTGCACGATCGGCATGCCGTCGGTCACGTGGCCGAAGGCCGCGAAGCCCGGGTCGGTGGCCGTGGCGTCGAGATAACTCATGTCGCCGACGCAGATCACCCAGTCGGCCTGGGCGGTGCCGGGCGCGTAGCGGCCCATGGAGATGACGCCGTCGCCGTGCTTCAGGCCGGTCTTGGTCGTGCTCTCGTGGGCGATCGGCGGCAGCTTCTTCTTCACGTCGTCGCGCAGGCCGCCCTGGATCGAGCCGTAGTCGTTGGTCGTCTGGCCCGGCGGCTTTGACGCCCGGTAGAAGGTGATCCCGTCATAGAGCTTGCGGTCCACGTACTTCAGGAAGTTGGCGGTGGTGATCGGCGCCTTGTCGGCGGCCAGCTCGACGGTGATCGTCCCGACCTCGGTGGTGATCACCACCCGCGGGTTGGTCGAGGCTGCGGTGGGCGGCGCGGCGGCGGGCGCGGGCGTCTGGGCCTGGGCGGCGCCGGCCAGGCTGGCGGCGGCGGCGAGGGCGAGGAGGGTGCGGCGAAGGATCATGCGGCGAGCTTAGCGGATCGCGCGCCCGCGCTGCCAGCTTTGCGTGGCCCGGCGGGACTTGCATCGGCCGCCCGAACCGAAGATTCTGGCGTGCTGCCTTCAATTCAAGGAAGCGACCCCATGACCGAGAAGACCCCTCTCGACAATGCCGAGCCCACGGCCGGCAAGATCGAAGTCGTCGACTACGACCCCGCGTGGCCCGGCCTGTTCGAGGCCGAGGCCCGCCGCATTCGCCAGGCGATCGGCCCCGCCGCCCTCGGCCTTGAGCACATGGGCTCCACCGCGGTGCCCGGCCTCGCGGCCAAGCCGGTGATCGACATCCACCTGCTGGTCGCCGACCCTGCCGATGAGGCGACCTACGTCCCGGCGCTGGAGGCCGAGGGCTATCGCCTGATCGTGCGGGAGCCCGGCTGGTATGAGCATCGGATGTTCAAGGGCGCCGGCCCGGCGGCGAACCTGCACGTATTTCCGTTCGGCTGTCCGGAGGTGGATCGTTGCCGGCTGTTCCGGGACTGGTTGCGCACCCATCCGGACGACGTGGCCCTCTATGCGGCGACCAAGCGCAAGCTGGCGCAGGGCGAGTGGGCCTTCGTCCAGGACTACGCCAACGCCAAGATCGGCGTGATCGGCGAGATCATGAGCCGGGCGATGGCTTCCAGAAGTGGAACGCCGCCCAGCCCCGGCTGAGCGCCCCGAGGTCTATGCCCAGCGCCGCGCTGAGGTCGGCGGCCGCGTTGACCAGCTGCTGGCTGACGCCGGGCGCGTAGAAGATGATCAACAGCATGGCGACCATCGACAGGCCTTCGAACCTGCGCAGGCCCGGCATCCATGCCGTGGGCAGGAAGGGCCTGATGGCGTTGAACCCATCCAGGCCCGGGAACGGAAGGAGGTTGAGGATCAGGGCGGTGGCCTGCAGGAAGGCCAGCACGCTCAGGGCCTCGAAGAGTGCGACCTGGCCGGGACCCTCGACGCCCCAACCGGCCCAGAACGACAGGCCGAACGCCAGGACCAGCAGGACGAGCAGTGTGCCGGCCGGTCCGGCCAGCGACGCGGCGGAGCGCCAGAGCCGGCCGCGCATCAGGTCCTGGCGCAGATAGACCGCGCCGCCCGGAAAACCGATGCCGCCCAGCGCGAGCGCGATCAGCGGCAGGACCAGGCTGACGCCCAGGTCGCCGTAGCGGCGCGGGTCGAAGGAGAGATAGCCCTTTGCCTTGACTGTCCGGTCGCCCGCCAGCCAGGCCACGCCGGCGTGGCTGAACTCATGGGCCATCACCGCCAGAATCCAGCCGGCCATGACGAAGCCGAAGACCGCGACGCCGCTTGGGGCGACCAGCAGCAGGACGCCCGCCGCCAGCCAGGCCGCGACCAAGCCGATGCCGACCAGGTTGTTTGGCGGCTTCGGGGGCGGTGGAGCTGGGGGCGGTGGCGCGGCGGCGTCGGTCATGCCGCCTTGCCTAGCATGAGCCTACATCGGCGGCTTGGCGCCGTTTTCCCCGACAGAGACCGAGCCGGCCATCATGCCGTTCGCGGTCTTCTGGACGACCATGAAGACCGGCGTGCCGACCTTGACCATGTCGCGCGCGCCGCCGGTGATCTGCACGACCGGCACCTTCGCCGGCACGGTGATGTGGCGCTGGCCGTAGGAGTAGGAGACGTCGAGCTCGCGCGAGCCCTTCTTGCCGGCGACGACCTTGCCGACCGTGCCGTTGGTCATCATCGAGCCGGGCTTCAGGTCCCAGCCGTAGTGGCCTTCGCCCATCTTCACGCCCGGCGGGAAGACATGGACCTCCAGGCTCGTGCCGGCCGAGCCGTCCTTGTTGGGCATCTCCGAGGTGCCGATGAAGCTGCCGGCCTGGATGGCGTCGATGGCCACCGGCTTCATGACGGCGACGGACCAGGACGGGGCCAGACCCACGACCTGCGGGCCTTTGTCGGTCTTGATGGTGAGCTGGGTGTCGGTCATGGCGCTGACCGTGCCGCGGACCACGGTGGGCGCCGGCGGCGTCGCAGGGGCAGGGGTCTGCGCGGCGGCTGCGGTGGCGGCGAGCGCAAGCGCCGCGAGCGCCGAAAGGGCGGTGGTCCGGATCATGGGGTTTCCTCTGGCAGGCTGAAACGTCGGCGTTTCCTGCACGAACGCCGTTCACCTCGGCAAATAGGGCGCGCCGCCCTCGCGTGCAACGGGCGGCCGGGTGGAACGCCGCCTCATCCCGCCCGTTGCTCTGGCATGACCAACAGCCTCTTTTGGATCAGCGGGGCCGCCGTGGCGGCGGTCTTCGGACTGATCGCCTTCTTCAAGCTGCGTCCCGCCGTGGCCCCGACGGAAACCCAGCCGGCCGAGGAACTTCCGGCGGACCCGCCCTAAGACGTTGGCGGCTGATCGCGCTTCGCGCTCAGGCGCCCTTGAGGTTCAGACGGATGGGCACGTGGACCACGCCGCCGGCCACCGGGGCGCCGTCGCCCGACCAGAGGTTCATCTTCATTCGCGAGGCAATCTTGGCGGCGGCTTCGGAGAAGCCGGGGCTCGCGGGTTCTTCCGGATCAGGCGCGCAGGCGGTCAGGGCGCCGTCCGCAGCCACGGTGCACCGGGCGACGCCACGCCCGCTGGTCTGGCCGGCGGCGACGGCTTCCGGCGGGAAGAGCTTGAGCGGCTTGCCCGGGTCCGGACGGGTGAGCCACAGGGGCGACAGCACGGTGGGGTTCTGGGCCTTCGCCGGCGGCGGCATGCGGATGGGCACGTCGACCCACAGCGGACTATCGTGGTGGGTGGCGGCGATCGCCGGCGCCATGCGGAACTTGGCGGTCAGATCGCGCGCCGCCCAGGCGAAGCCGCGACCCTCCGGAAACTCCTTGATCGCGGCGCATTGGGTGAGTTCGCCGGAGCGCAGCACGCGGCAGTGCGCGGCCACATAGCCCTCCGCGCCGCCGCCCTTGGCGGGGTAGGCGCGGGCCAGATCCCCGAAGCCCGGCGTCTGCGCCCAGATCGGGAAGTCGACCATGGTCACCCGCGTCATCGGCAGGCCGCCGTTGTAGACGATGGTGTTGTAAGCGGTCGTGCAGGTCACGTCGCCGGCCGACATGCCGTTGGCGGCCACCGAGCCGCTGGTGCAGGAGCCTGAGCCCGTCTGTTCCGAGTAGGTGTCGGGCGAAGTGAAGTCGACCGCGATGGTCTTGACCGTTTCGATCGGGCCCTCCGGCCCCATGGTCGGCGGCAGCTTCAGCGTGGTGCGCATCTGCAGCGCCGCGGCCCCGAATTTCTTTCCTTTCGGCGACTCCGAAAGAACCTCGCAGTGCTCGGCCAGGCCGTAGACGTCGATCCGGCAGCTCATGGTCACGTGCCCGTCGAACCGCGCCGTGTAGGCCGTGCTGGGCCAGATTTGCGCTGCGTTTGGATCAGTGTTGGGCATGCTTCCGCCGACGTCGATCCTCACATCGGGTTTGGCCGCGGGCGTCACCGTCACCGGCGACAGTGACTGGGTCGGGCCGGCGCTCGCGGCTGCGGAGGCGATCACCAGGGTCTGAGGGGCCGGCGCAGGCTTGGCGGTCGCGACCGGCAGGGGCGTGGTGGCCACGACCGGCGCGGCCTCGGCCAGGACGATGATCGGCGCGCCGGTCTGGGCGGGCGGCGCGATGTCACTGTCGCTTCGCGCGGCAGGCGTCGGGAGAGCGGTGTCGGGGGCCGTCGACGCGATCGGTGCGACGCTCGGCGTCGGGGATGGCGCCGGCCGGCGCGCCGGCGTCGCCTGCACCGCGGCGCTGTGGGTCATGGCGGCGGCCGCGGCGGTGAGGATCACGACGGCGGCAGTGCGGGAGAGCGCCGGCCGTTCCGGCGCGCCGGCCAGGCCGAGGATGCGCGCGGCGCGGGACTTCAGGTCGCCGCCGCTGGCGGCCAGCACGCCGGCCGGCGCGGCGCGCCAGCTCTCGATGCCCTGCAGGGCGCGGACGTAGAGCGCGGGATCGGCGATCGCGGCCACGGCGAGGTCATCGCAGCAATGCTCCCGCTCGACGCGGATGCGCCGGCTCACCCACCAGACGGCCGGGTGGTAGAAGAGCGCGGTCTCGACCACCGTCTGGATCAGGTTGGCGATCGCGTCGAGGCGACGCACGTGGGCCAGTTCGTGCAGGATCAGCGCCTCGAGCTGGTCGGCCGGGAAGCGGATGAGCGCCGCCGTCGGGATCAGCACCATCGGCCTCACCCAACCGGCCACCAGCGGTGCGGCGATGGCCTCGGACTGGGCGAAGACCACGCCGAGCGAGCTGGTCATCCGGCGGTGCAGAGCGCGGCAGCGCTGCGCCCATTCCGGCGGCAGGGGCTGGGCGGTGCGGCGCAAACGTTCGATGACCAGCAGACCACCCGCCGTGCGGATGGCCAGGACCGCGACCCCGGTCAGCCAGGCGGCGACGGCGAGGGTCTCCCAGGTCGCGCCGTTGGGCAGGCCTGGGAAGCCCGGCGGGACGAACACGATCCGCACGCCGGCCTTGAGCCAGGCGAAGGTGGCGATGGGGGCGAGCGCCATCAGCACCAGGCCGGCGAGGGCGAGATCGTGGCGGGTGCGGGCCGTGCGGCAGGCCTTCAACAGCACCTGCAGGACCAGCGCGATCAGCGCGCCCTGCCAGAGGAAGTGGGCGAGCGTCCAGCCAAGGGCTGGAACAAGGCCTTCCAGATACGCACTCGGCGTCATTGGTCCCTCTCCCTGGCTTCGTAGGCATCGAGCATGCGGCGGATTTCGGCGATGTCGTCGGGGGTGGCGCGCTTGTCCTGCAGGGCGTGGAGGACAAGCTGGCTGGCCGAGCCGGCGAACACCTTGCGCATCGGGTCGCCGGCCACTTTCCGCTTGGTCGTCTCCGGCGGTTCGGCGGCCCGATAGACATGGGCGCGCTCGTCCTCGTTGCGCACGACCGAGCCCTTGCCGGTCATGATCTGCAGGAACTTGAGCACGCCGGTGTAGCCGATGGGCCGCTCGGCGCTCAGCGCCTCATGCACGTCGCGGACCGTGGAGGGCCCGCGCTCCCAGAGGATGCGCAGGATGTCGAGTTCGGTGGCGGTGGGCCGCGCCGTGGACTCGGTCTCGTTCATACGAAGAAGTTAGTACGAAGAAATTCGTATGGTCAAGCAGCGGCTATTTCGGACAGCGGACGTCGGTGTCGGTCTGGCCGCGCGAGCGTAGGCGGCCGTGGTCCAGGACGAGGGTCTGTTCGCTGAGCGCGCAGAAGGTGCGGGGGGGCTGTCCCGGGCGTTCGATCCGCGTGCTGGTCTTGGCCAGGATCTGGGCCGACCGACCGTCGGGCGCGAGCGTGACGGCGCCGACGACCGTGGTCTGATGGAAGCGGGACTTGGCGAAGAAGCGGCGGGCTTGGGCGGTGGCCTCGGCCAGTGTGCTGCGGCCGTTGACGACCAGTTTGCCGGCGGATCCCACCGCCTGGTCGACGAACACTGCGTCGGGCGTGAAGGTTGCGGCGAAGGCCACGGCG
>Ga0105248_10001571_pt1 | contig 25421 bp, 16 predicted proteins | sample KBSS34metaG_FD_81524 | JGI IMG/M metagenome (GOLD analysis project Ga0105248, IMG submission 81524) | Switchgrass rhizosphere microbial communities from Kellogg Biological Station, Michigan, USA - KBS S3-4 metaG | ecosystem: Host-associated > Plants > Roots > Rhizosphere > Soil | place... | reverse complement strand
TTTATTGCTCCAGCTGGTTTCCCGTGGGCCAAAGACTGTCAAGGTTTAGCGCCGGGAACCGCGCAGTTCACCGCCGGCGGGAAACGCATTGCCGCAAACCAAACCGACGATTTCCAACACGCACAGCACTCATTCATCAAGGCCACCCATTACGATCTGCTTTGCGCGAAAGTACTTGCCGATAACAAGGTCGATATCAACAGCCGCAGCCGCGCGGTCCAGGACGTGATCTGGTCCACCGCGGTCCAGCACGGCGGCGCGACGCCCATCATTGGTCGCGCCATCGCGAACCTGAGTTGTGCGTTAGCCGATCCGGCTTACGACAAACAACTCATCTGCGCCATCTACGCCGAACGGGGTCGAAAGAAACCTGACGGCACTCTCGCTTATTTCTCGAAGAGCGCACCGAGTGTTCAGGCGGGCGTGTCGAGACGATTCCGGGACGAGCAGGTGGATGCTTTGGCGATGCTCGCGAAGGAAGTTTAACCAACAACATGGCAGACGAAACCGAGAACCTGACGATCAAAGTCAACGAGAAAGAGACGGTTAGCGCGCTGCTCTATCCGGCGGCTAAAAAGATTCGCGCCGGCCTGACGGCCCTCCTGGGCCCTGGGGCCGGCGCGAACCAGTTGAGCGGTTTCATGCGCATGTTCGCGCGCGGGCTCGCGGCGCGCGGTCTGGACGTGATGACTTTCAACTTCGTCTACATGGAGCAGGGACGTTCAGTTCCCGATCAGAAGCCGAAGCTCGAGTCATGTTTCCGGGCCGTGATCGAGACGATCGCGAAGCACCGGAAGTTGAAAACCAATCGACTCGTCGTTGGCGGCAAATCGATGGGTGGAAGGATCGCGTCGCAGGTCGTCGCGGCGCGTGAAGATGAACCACTCGCGCTCGACGTGAGCGGTCTCGTGTTTCTTGGTTATCCACTGCATCCGCCCGGGCAATCCAGCAAGTTGCGCGTCGAACACCTGCCGCATATTCAAAAGCCGATGCTGTTTGTGCAGGGCACGCGCGACGCGCTCGGCACACCCGAAGAGATCCAGCCGTTCGTGAAAGATCTTCGTCCGCCGGCGAAGATCTACGCGATCGAAGGCGGCGATCACTCGTTCAAGGCGCCGAAGAAACTCGGGTTGCCGCAGGAAGAGGTTTACGAAGCGGCAATGGACGAGATCGTTCGCTGGTCCGTGTCGATCTAAAATTCCCCTCCTTTCTACGTTTCGCTAGCGTTACTCAAAAAGGAAGGGATTGTTGAGATTGCAGTAGCAATGAGTGGCCCACGGCGGGAGAGGTACGAGAACCGCACGGTCTCGTACCTCTTTGCTCGGCAGGACTATCAATTACTCAGCACGAAGTTGTAAGTGATGATGCCGGAAACCTTCACCGCTTGATCTCCGAGTTTCGTCGGTGAAAATCGCGCCCCCATCGCAGCTTTTTGCGCTTCTACTGTCAGAAAGGGGCTGCCCGATATTGCCTTGGCTGAAATCACCCGCCCTTGCTCATCAATCAACACTTGCACGTTCACGGTGCCTTGCAGCCGGATTCGCTTAGCCATCTCGGGGTAGTTGGGCCGGGGCAGCGAGAGCGCCTGACCGTTAATCACTCCTTTGCTGACCACTCGCGGAGGCTTCGGTGGATCCGGTGGCGGCGGCGGCTCGTCGATTTGCACTATCTGGGTAGATGGGACCACCTGCGTCCCGCCCTCTCTCGTGGTTCCCGGGCCGGGCATCGAACCGGGCAGATCGCGGCCGGTGATCCGAACCGGACCGGGAGGCAGCGGTAAGTGTGGGCTTCGTGTTGCTGAAACGGTATCGGGCACGACTTCGGGACGATCGGTGTCGAGCATTGCGACAGCACGTTCGGGAATGCGTGTGTCGTTGTCGTGGGTATCGCGCGGGCGATCGGGTTGTGCCGCCGGTTCGGGGCGAACGTCGCTAATTATCTCCGTCGGCGGCAGCATCGTGACTTCATAATCGAGAATTTGTGCGTCGAGGCGCGCGTCGTAGGCGTAGATGCTCACCACGCCCGTGACGATGAACAGCACAACGTAGACGGCACCGGTAAAGAGCAGGAACGATCCACGCCGCTTGTACTCCTGCGTATGCGAGCTGGATTCAATCAGGTTTTTAAACATCAGGTTCCTCCGCTAGTTGCCGGTGCCATTCGGGTCGCGGGAGCTTACTCGCCCACCTTAGACACCGCACGCGCGCGGGAGTTCCCACTTGCTACCTTGAACTCTGCCCGCTAACGAAATACGATTACCGCCGCTCTCCACAGCCCACACTTACCAAGGAGCGGAACGCATGGCGACTCAGAAAGCCTTTCAGGAAGAGCTCAACCCCTTCGCAATAGCCAAACAGCAGTTCAACCGGGCAGCCGATTACCTCGACCTCGAGCCCTCGATGCGGCATGTGCTCGAGAATGCCAAGCGGCAGTTGATCGTCTCGATCCCGGTGAAGATGGACGGCGGCGACGTGCAGGTGTTTGAGGGTTATCGCGTACAGCACAACATCGCGCGTGGTCCAGCCAAAGGCGGCATTCGTTATCACCCGAACGTCTCGCTCGACGAAGTCAAAGCATTGGCGTCGTGGATGACGTGGAAATGCGCGACCGTGGGTATTCCGTACGGCGGTGGCAAAGGCGGCGTGATTTGCGATCCGAAGAGTCTTTCGCGAAACGAGCTCGAACGGCTGACGCGCCGGTACGCATTTGAAATCGCGCCGATCATTGGACCGGATCGGGATATTCCGGCGCCTGACGTTTACACCGATGAGCAGACGATGGCGTGGATCATGGATACGATCTCGATGGTGCGCGGCCACACGGAGTTGGGCGTGGTAACAGGCAAGCCGATCTCGCTCGGCGGTTCGCAGGGACGCGCGGAAGCGACTGCGCGTGGTTGTCTTTATGCGTTGCGGGAAGCGTGCCGGGTGAAGAACATGAGTTTGAGAGACTCGCGCGTTGTCGTGCACGGTTTTGGTAACGCGGGCGCGAATATCGCGCGGCTGGTTGCCGAGGACGGCGCGAAAGTGATCGCCGCGTGCGACTCGAAGATGGCGGTTTATGCCGAGGGCGGCATCGACGTGGCGGCGGCGTTGAAGCACAAGGCGCAGACAGGGTCGTTGATGGGGCTGCCGGGCACGAAGGAAAAGCCGTGTGAAGACGTACTCGAAATGGAGTGCGATATCCTGTTGCCGTCGGCGTTGGAAAATGCGATCACCTTGAAGAACGTCGGGAATGTGAAGACGAAGATCATTGCGGAGCTCGCGAATGGGCCAACGACGCCGGGCGCGGATCGCGTCCTCGACGAACAGGGCGTGCTGCTCATTCCGGACATTCTCGCGAATGCGGGCGGCGTGACGGTGAGTTACTATGAGTGGGTGCAGGATCAGTATTCGTTCTTCTGGACTGAAGACAAGATCAACAAGACGCTCGAAGGGACGATACAGACAGCGTTCAACTCCGTGCTCGAGACTACCAAACGTTACAACACGGACATGCGGACTGGCGCTTACATTCTTGCCGTGGGCCGCGTGGTTGAAGCAACCAGAGTGAGAGGAATATTCCCGTAATCATGGCAGACAAGATCACGATCTACGAAAAGCCGACGTGAACGAAGTGTCGCGAGATGGACAAGCTGCTCCGGGAGAGCGGCGTTCCGTTTGAGAAGGTGAATTATTATGTCGCGCCGTTGAGCAAGAAGAAGCTTACCGAGCTGGTGCGAAAGTTGGGGTTAAAGCCGCGCGAGCTTTTGCGCAAGGGCGAGGCGGTTTATAAAGAGTTGGGGTTAGCGGATCGGGAAGTCAGCGATAGTGAACTGATCGCGTTGATGGTCCAGCACCCGGATCTGTTACAGCGCCCCATCGTCGAGCGCGGCGACCGCGCCGTCCTCGGCCGCCCCACCGAAAACGTGAAGGAGTTGTTGTAGATTCGTTTTAATTCGTGAAAAAACCGGACACAGCCTTTATTTGTCAGGAGTGTGGACACAGATCCGGGAAATGGTTGGGTAAGTGTCCAGAGTGCGGCGAGTGGAATTCTCTTGTCGAAGAGAAAGTTAAGTTTTCTCGTTCCAACAAAACAGGATTCCAGTTACGCGAAGTAACCGCCGTTCCTTTCACCGAGATCGAACCGCAGGACGATCAACGCCTGCCGTCCGGCGTCACTGAATTCGATCGCGTGCTCGGCGGTGGAATCGTTCCCGGCACACTCGTTCTCATCGGCGGCGATCCCGGCATCGGCAAAAGCACGCTGCTACTCCAGGTCGCCGACAAGTTAAGCGAAGCCGGCACGCGCGTCCTCTACGTCTCCGGCGAAGAATCCGAACGCCAGATCAAACTCCGCGGCGAACGTCTTTCAGTCGTCGCGAAAAACGTCTTCCTCCTTCCCGAAACGAACCTCGAAAACATCTTTCGCGAGATCGAACGTCTCAAGCCCGGCACGATCATCGTCGACTCGATCCAAACCGTTTTCTCGAGCGCGATCGAGTCGGCTCCGGGATCGGTGTCGCAGGTGAGGGAAGCCGCGCACCAGTTCTTGCTCCTCGCCAAGAACCGCGGCATTCCCGTTTTCCTGATCGGCCACATCACCAAAGAAGGCTCGATCGCCGGTCCGAAAGCTCTCGAACACATCGTTGACACGGTGCTTTATTTCGAAGGCGAGCGACACCACAACCATCGCATCGTGCGCGCGGTGAAGAATCGTTACGGCGCGGCGAACGAGGTCGGCGTGTTTGAGATGACCGGAAGCGGCTTGATGCCGGTCGCAAATCCCTCGCAGATGTTTTTGCAGGAGCGGCCGCAGAACGTCGCGGGCTCGATCGTGACTGCGTGCATGGAAGGCACGCGTCCGTTGCTAGTCGAGATCCAGGCGCTCGTTTCGAGTAACAAGTACGGCACCGGGCGGCGCATGACGCAGGGCCTCGATCAAAACCGTGTCTCGCTGCTGATCGCGATGCTCGAAAAGCGCTCCGGGCTGCAACTCTCAGGCGACGTGTTTGTGAACATTGCGGGCGGGTTGGAAGTGGACGAGCCGGCGGCCGATCTCGGCGTCGTGACGGCGATCGCGTCGAGTTTCAAGAATACGACGATCGATCCCCACACGGCTGTGTTTGGTGAAATCGGTTTGACGGGTGAAGTACGCGGCGCGATGCAGGCGTCGGTGCGGGCGCGAGAAGCGCAGGCGCTCGGTTTCAAGAAGATCGTGATGCCCGCGTCGAACGTCGTTGGGCTGGAGCGTTTGCTTGGTGTGCGAATTGTGGGTGTGAAATCTGTGGACGAGGCGTTGGAAGAACTTTTCTAGGCGCGTTCGTAAAACCTGACCGTCAGTCCGTCTCCAATCGGCTTTGCGTCCGTGGCGTTAAACCCTTCTAAATAACCTTCCGGCATAAACGCATCCGCTCCCTTAACCGTAACCGGCACCTCCGTGATGATCCACTGCTCAATACTCGGCAGAAACGCTTCATAGATCTGCGCGCCGCCGATCACAAACAAATTCGTCGACAACGACTGGTTCAACGACAACACCGACTCGATATCACTCAACACCAGTAACGACTCCTGGGGCTCGATATTCGGATCCCGACTGAGCACGATGTTGAGCCGGTTCTTCAACGGCTTACCGATCGTGAGCCACGTCTTACGTCCCATCACGACCGCATGTCCCGTCGTCGTTTCGCGAAAAAATTTCATGTCGGCCGAGTAGTGCCACGGAAGTTTCCCACCTTTTCCAATCGCGCCCTTCCGATCGACTGCTGCGATGCCGATGATCATGCGCAACATAATAACAGCCTGCGCGCGCGAATGGCGGTCAGAAGTTTTTTTATTGCAAAACTTCTTGCACACGGTTTATTCTGCTTCAAGCCTGTGTGCGTAAGCACTCCCCTCGCACACATCACCCTTAAGCCTGCCACTCAGTTTTCACTAGCTCATCTTTACTTACTCTCTTCCGAATTGGAGACTCACAAATGAGTAGCGACCTTCTCACTGCCCCCGGAGATCTGTCCCCCAAATGGAATATTGCTTTCAACACGCGCGCGTCTCTCTCTCGCCAAATCTTTCAACCGACAATCATCGATGATCCGGTTGGCCTGGTAGGTTTTGGTGACAGCTCTGCGCTCCACTTCGCCCTCGTCACCGACCCGGGCGCGGCGGTTTATTCCAAACTCCCAACAATCAAAGCGAAGACCTACATTCACGGCTGGACCGCGAACAGTGGCCGCCTGTATGTCGTTGACGGTGTTGAGCTTTCGGCTTGGGACATCCGCGATGGCCAGAAGCGCGAGAGCATCGCGCTACTGACTGACACGGACGCGGAGAAGGCGATCGACGCCCTCAGCCAACTGCAAAAAGTAGAGCAAAAATTTGAATGGGCCACGCTGCTCGAGCTCGCCGAAGACGACTGGCTGCGCATCACGGCTAAACAAAACGCCGCGCCGCCGTTCTCCGCGGAACGAGATCAACTCGACACGCAGGCGGCTGACTCCTTCCGCATGTTGAAGAGTCTGCGCGAGATCACGGGAAGCGCCGGTGGCGCTGTCGCCGCGCGACAACGCGTGGCAGAGTTGCGCAAGGCATTGGCCGACAAGCGTGCTGAGGTTTCGCCCTGGTGTTTCTCGCCTCCGGTCGTGCGACGACACAGTTTTGAAGAAGCGCAGCGTGGTGTTTTTGTTGTGCAGGGAGATGGCCGGCTCCATGCGTGCGACAAGGCGCTCACAAAGGCAAACGTTAAGAAGCAGATGAACCACGCGGAGTTGAAACTGGCGCTGCTGGAAGACATGCAATCAAACTTGCGGCTGGTGGCTTACATCAGCGACGGCACGCTGTGTCTTGCCGATGCGAAAGATTTTGCGGACATGGGAACGTGGACACCGGAAACAAAGCCTGCCAACGGTACGACTCACACGCTCGCCGCAGTGAACAAACAAATCTGGTGGGGCAGTGATTCGGGCGTGTATGCCTGTGAGCACGTGGCGCCTAAGGGCGCGCGCATGGTGTGGAGCAGTGGTTTGCCGTGGATCACACGGCAAGTCGGCCGTCTCAATCGGCCGGTTTCGACTTACCAACCACCGGTCGATCCAAACGACTTGTTCGACAAAATGAACGTGCGTGGCTGGATCGAGCAACGCGCAAACCCAACGGCGCCGCTCACGGACGGCATGTTGGCGCTGCTGACGCTCAGCGACAACGCGGGTAAATACACAAGCCCTGCGGAAGGAAACAGCTACATCGTACATGGTCCTTTTGAGCGAGACGCAGCAAGCACCGCCGCTAATCGTTGGTCGCAGCTCAAACCACATCACAGCAACGGGCTGGTGCTGCTTTCCGACAGTCGCGGCGCGAGTTCGTTGTGTCGTTTTCCGACGGCGGCCGGCGTAACGCAACTGATGCCGCAGTGGACCACCGCGCCTTGGTTCTCCGTCACGCAGTTTTCACCGCTCGATACGGCGCTGTCACAACCGTGGCCCACTCCGGCCTTTAAAGCTTTGACAAAGCCGAGGCCGGATATGGTCGCGTGGCTCAAAACCACGGCCGTGAAGGTACAGGTCGAACAGCTTGCGAACGTCCTTAGTGTCATGGGTCGTAAAAACTTCGGCGATATCGACCTGCGCTTCACTCTGTGGCAAGCGCTCTACGGCAACCGCTTTCCCACGGACTTTGTCGCGGGCAGTTTCTACAAGGACGGCAAAGCGATTCTCGACACCGTTTTTACCGCGACCGAACAGCAGGCCCTGCTCACGAAGTTTGGTCAGCCGGGCACGGTATGGAACTATCTTAATGATAACGATTTCAAGAGCGGTTATTTCGCCCGCCAGGCCTGTCCTGTCAATTTTGATCCACCGTGGGCGCTCAAGAGTTTTCCTCCAAATCTGTTCCACTCGACGCCGCCACTCTGGTATGACCCGTGGGGTTACAACCGTCCGGGCGATTTCGTTACTCAACAGCCTACGGGCACCTACCTGGATCCCGTTTGCTTCGATGGTCAGGTGAAAGTTCCGCATCGCCCTGTGAACTTCGACGCGGCGTTCAAAGGACGTCGCTGGTCTGTATTCACCGACAACGATCCGGGCTTGATCCTGAAAACGGTCAAGCCGCCAACTCCGGGTGAACCACCACCAGCGCCCGAACCGAAACCGCTGCGCGCGGCAACCGATCCGAATGCTCTCGTGGTTACCGCCGATGAAGATCGCCAGCGCACGAGCTTCCAGGTGTTGGCGCCAAAAGCGTTGCGCATTTCTTTCGACTCCGCCACCCACACGCTGCGCAACGAAGCGGCTGACTGGGGTTCGATTGCCAATCAGGTGCTTGCTTCGCCAGTGCTCTACTTGAATCCGTCGAGCACGGTGAGAGCAACTCCGACCGCGTGGTGTGTCACCGCTCCGGAATTTCCGGCCGCGCGTCTGCGTAAGCTCGCAACGATCGCAACCACCGGTACGAGTGACTTCGACAAATTCCTCGCCGACAACCGAACGCAGTATGGACCAACAGACGGGACGAAGACGTGGCAGATAGATCGTTGCCCGTTACCCGAAGGCGTCCGCCCGCTGCTCGTGTTGCAAGGCTACGGCCTCCCTTCATAAACGATTAGCCCGAGATTAATGTCATGAACAAAAAACTCACCTCCTCCGGGAGTCAAACTCTGTCCCCAACCTGGCAATTCCCCCTGACCACTACTTACAAGGATTTCACTCAGCCGCCGATCGTCGCCGGCGACCGCCTGGTGTGCGCGACCAGCAGCACAATCTACGCGCTCGATCTCTACACCGGTGAGGAAATCAAGGAGAAGGACGAGAAGGGTTTCCCGATCTTTCTTAAACCGGCATTCGACGCGACGCCACCGTTAACACACAGCCGCGGCATCCTCTATTTCATGGACGACGACGAACTGGTGGCGCGGCAACTTTCGGACGGCAAGATTCCCACGCGACGCGACGACAACAAGTTGGTGCCGCGTTGGACACCGCCGAAGTTGAGCGACGTCGTTTCGGTTCGCGCGAGCGATGATGTGGTCGTCGTTACTCAGGCCAATCCCAATACGAAGGTCAGCGGATACGATGCGATTACCGGAGCGTGTTTGTGGAAAGGCGTCAAGATAAGTCAAAGCAGTCCTGGGCCAATCGAAGCAACGCGCGATGCGATCGTCTTCGTTTCGGGCGGACATCTTTTCGCAGTCAACATCCGTTCCGGTGATCCGCGTTTTAAATTCACACCGGCGAGCGATCCGTTGTCACCCGCCAATCCGCCGCAGATCGGCGAGTTGCGCGATCAGTCAGTGGTCGTGATCGCGGGCAAGGCAGTTTATGGAGTGGATCTCAGAACCGGTAAGCAAGTGTGGACAAAGGCCGCCGCGAAACCGACAGCGAATACGCAGTGGGTCACGCCGGCGATCGATGAACGCTACAACCGCGTCGTCGTCGCGAACAACGAGCCCGGGAAGAATGTGCTCGTGCTGGATCTGACGACGGGCGTCGAGCAATGGTCCGCCGAAGTTCCGAACTGCGCGCAAGTGCGAGTCGTCGGCAACACGGTTTACGCGGGCGGCATGGGCCAGAACGCAAACTTGCACGTCTTCGAGCTCGCAACCGGCAAGAAGTTGTACACCGTAAACTTCGACGACATCGGACGTTTTGGCTTTGTCACGGGCCACGGCATTCTCTTCGCACCCGGCGATGCAGGCATCGACGCTGTTGCCTTCGGCGAACAGAACGCGGCGCTCTTCGATGGAAAGTCTTCACAAATCACGATCGACGCCCAGGAGTCGCAGTTTGATTTCAAACAGAACGACTTCACAATCGAGACCTGGCTCTGCACCACGACCGGCGGCGAGATCGTTTCCGGTTTTCCGACCGTGGCCGGTAACGAGCATCACGGTTTTCGTCTGAACGTATCGGAGCAGGGACGCGTTCGTTTCGCGATCATCAACAAAAGCGCCCAGAGCTCTTTCGCTGCGAGCAGTGCGTTGACGAATGTTGCCGATGGTTCGTGGCATCACGTTGCCGTCGTGCGGCGCGGCGCGAATATCGAAACTTACGTTGACGGGATCTCGGTTGAGGTAAACACCGATCTGCGTGGTCCAGGCGAGCTCGTGGTCAGTGGCAAAAACGCGCTGAATCTCGGCGCATTTGTAGCAGGCACCGGTGCGGCGCCGCAGGCGCACTTCGGCGGCTTGATGCGCGAGCTGCGTATGTGGGACATCGCGCTCGATGCGTCAAAGCTTCAGAGTCGCATGTTGCGGGTTTTGAAAGGCACTGAACCGCACCTGCTCGGCAACTGGCGCATGGACGAGTCTGATATTTCGAAACTGAAGAACTACGTTCCGCGCTACGTTTATCCTGCGAAGCCAAAAGGCATGCGTTCGTTCGTGACGGAGTTGGCGCTCGACACGACTGTTTTTCCTTACCTGCTGGATCAGGTGAAGCTTCAGTGGCCGTACGCCGGACATTGGTCGGCGCGTGGTGAGAATGAGATATCGACTGCGCCGGCGCTCGAACGCAGCGGCATGATGGCTTTCGGCGCGGGCAACACGCTTTACGGCGTGCACACATCCGATGGTACGCGCGCATGGTCCAAGGCCACGCCGTCTGGCGCGTCGGCGCCGATTGCCGGACGTGGCTGTTTTTATGCGCTCACAGTGAACGAGGGTTTCGTCTCGATTGATGCTGTAACCGGTGCGAGCAAGCGAGTCGAAGCGTTCGACGGCTTCATCGCCCGGGAGTCTCGATCCAGCGCACGTATTCCGACGCCGGCGATCGAGGGTCGTTACATCGCGGCGGCATTGCCGGGCGGAACGGTTTGGATCGTCGAAGAAGCAAAAGATCCCTTCCAGAAAGCCACGAGCTGGGAATGGAAGGCTAATGCGCCGATCAAGGGAGACCTGTCTCTCGTCGATGGCAAGCTTTACGTTGTCGCCGGCGCCAATCTCTTCCAGGTGGATCCGGCGACGAAGACAGCGAAGTCGGTAGCTGTCGCGGGCGTGCCCCTGGCCGTTCACGGTGATTCCATCTTCTGTCTCTCGGCGCCGGATACGGTCGTGGCGTTGGGCATATCGGATTTGAAGAAGAAGGGCAGCGCGAGTTTCACCTCGAGCAAGGGCAACATAACCGGCATCGCGGCCTGGTCGAATCTCGATCTCGTCGTTGTCGCGACTGACAAAGGTGAGTTATACGGCCTGAGCCTGGCTACGTTGTGGATGCGCTGGTCCAGCTCGCTGCCGGGCGCCGCCGGTTCGTCGAAGAACAGTTTGCACGCGCCGGTAATCCGCGGCCGTTCCGTCTTCTGCACGTCAACTTCCGGCGCGGTCGCCGCTGTTGACGCGCTCACCGGCGAGTTTCGCAGTCTCTTCTTCGAACCGACTTCGATCAACTCTGCTCCTGTTGTTGATGGCGGCACGATTTATTTCGGCTGTGAAGACGCGCCGGCCGCAGCAAACCTGCTCGACGGCGCTTTGCACAGCGTCGTGTTCGGACAGACACACGTGCTGCGTCTCGGTCTCGATCGCACCGGCAAGCGGGAACAACAGCCGGCTTATGCGTCGATCACGAGCGGGGATCTCCTCGAGCTGATGGGCGTCGATAGCTGCTGCGTTGAAGCCTGGGTCAACACGCAGGAAGGCGGTGAAGTGTTATCGATCGCGCCGACCGTGCCGACTGCGCAGAGCCAGGGTTCCTATGGATTGCGACTGTGGTTGGACAAGGACGGCAAGATCAACTTCATCTGCGACGACGCGCACGACGAGGCGGCGAACGTTTGGCATCGCGTCACCAGCTCGGCGAGCTCCAATGCCTGCGACGGCAAGTGGCATCACATCGCTGTCGCCCGCCTGGGATCACAGGAAGTGGTGATCTATCTCGACGGTGTCGCGTTGACTACCAACACGAAGCCGGAAAGCATCTCCAAGCCTTCACTGGCCGACAAATTGAAAGCCTTCATCGGCGCTGACGCGACTGCGAGCGCGCCGCGCAACTTCTTCGCCGGCATGCTCGGTGAGATTCGTGTCTGGGACACGTACCTGACGCCCACACGCATCGCCGAACGTATGCACGACAAGCTCATCGGCGATGAACCCGATCTGCTTGCGTACTGGAACTTCGACACGCTCAGTATTCACGACACCACCCGGTTCGGTCATAACGGCAAACTCGAAACCGGCGGCGGCAGCTCCGGCTACTGGCTCGCCGATCTCAACTTCACGCATCCGACTTACCCACACATCGAAACCGAAGGACGCATTCTCCAGGAATCGACCCCGGGTGACTCAAAAACCATCTTTCAACTCACCATCGCCGCGCGCAAAGCAGACGGCACTCCACTCCCCGATCACGAGCTCACGCTCTGGTATGTCCGTCACCGCGGCGAAACGGGTCCTGACAGCATCGATATCTCAGCCGGAGCCGCCGGCGCCAAACTCTCCGCAGTAAGACCCGACCACGGCGCTGATAACTCGTTCAAGGCAAAGACCAGCGCGAATGGAAAGGCCATCTTCAAGATCACCACTACGCAGCCCGGACATGGTCCATCGTTCGACGTGCGTCCCGCGTTTGTTCCGGAGAACGAGCGGTATCACATCAACGTGCTGAACGACACACAAAAATTGCAAAAGCCCGCGCCGCCAAAGCTCGAAGCGCAGGCAAAACTGTCGCAGGATTATCACTGGGAGACCGGCGACAAGGTGGACCACACGCGCGATCGCGCAACCTGGCGCACCGTGATTACTTCCCGCAACTCCGACGGTCGTCCGCGCCCGGGCGAACGCTTGCAAGTGTGGGCTACGGAACACACCGAGATCGAAGTCAACGGACGCCGCTATCCGGTCAATCCGAACAACTATCAATCGTTTGTCGCCGACGAAAAGGGCGAGCTCACGGTCACACTCGAGGCCGACGAGCTGCGCGCGCCCGCGCTGTCCGTATGGGCCGGGTTCATGCATCGCGACGAGCGCTACACGATTCCCCTCGATGAAGAAGCGCACGACAAACTCGGCGCAATTACCCCTGACGAGCTGGCTGAGCCCCGCATAACCGGTTGGAGACCGGAGCACGAAAAGCCGGATTACGATAAGTCCAAAGACAAGAAGGCAATCGTCAAAAACGAATACAAGCCGCACGCCGGCAAGGTCGCGACTGCGATTCAGCACGTCATGTCAGTGACCGAGGAACCAAAGCCGGGCATGCGCGCCGGACTGCTCCGCGCCAAGCGCGCACACCTGCGCGCCGGCACACGCAACTTCGGCGACATGAGACAAGCGACGCTTACTCCGGCCGTGGATCGCGTCACGTCGTTACGCACCTTGAAGCACGTCGAACGTCAGCTTCCACTCGAGCCTGAGAGTTTCAAGCAATCACTCACGCAAACAGTCGGTCTCGAGAACAGCATCGGGTTTATGTTCACGAAAGCTGATCTCGCGTTGCGCCCAATCATGTCGGTGGCGGAAGTGGAAACACAGCTTTTGCAAAAGGCGCCGGCCGCGCCGAAGCTGCTCGGCAACATCTTTGAAGACGCATGGGACGCGATCGAAAGCGCGGCCGAAGCGGTGTGGCGTGAAGCACAGCGGATCGCGATCTACATTGCCGATACGGTCATGCTCGTGGTTGAGTACGCCGATAAGGTCGTGCAGAAGGTTGTGGCCTCGGTCAAGGAAGCGATCGACGCGGTGGTTCACATCCTCAAGATGATCGAGGCTTTCATCGCGGACGTGATTAATTTCCTGATGACGCTCTTCGACTGGGGCGCGATCCTCGATGCTCACCGGCTCATCAAAAAGCTCACGCAAAAACAATTAAAGGAAGCGAAACGACTTCTCGCGGGCGAGAAGGGCGGCCTGCTCAAGCTCATCACGGGAGGAGTGCAGCCACCTGTAGCGCAGGTAGATACCTCAAACCCGCTCATTGCCTCTCAGAGCGCGATTACCGTCCGGGCCAATAATCAGGAAGCCAACGCGGATGCGCAGATAAATAGTGTTCAGGGCAAGTACGTTGGCAACAAAATCGACGAGCGTAAAAACGAAGTCAACTTCAACGCTTCGACCGCGATCACACTGGTGCAGCGCCCGATTGACGAAGGCGCTGACGCGATGGCGAAAGATTTAATGGCCACGCTCAGCAACGCCTTGAGCGATCCGCTCGGCTCGTTTTCCGATCTGTACGAGAGTCTCAAAGACTTGCTCGCCGGTGATATCAAGGCAGTAGCCACCCGGCTGTTGGAGGCGGCCTTACCCGACTACGAAATGTTGGGCAAGATGTTTGACGCTCTCGACGTGGCTCTCAATGCGCCGATCGAGATCCCGTTTATCAGTCAACTCTATAAATGGATCACTGGCGAACAACTGACGTTGCTCGACGTTTTCAGCCTGGCGGTCGCAGTTCCCGCGCACATCGGTTATGCGCTCTACACCGTTATCACTACGGGAAAGGCGCGCAAGTTATCGGACGACATCAGGCCGTGGGTGGAAGGCCGGCCCAAAGGAATGTTGGCCGCAGTGGAACACGATCTGGGAGTGCACTTTACTTACACCGTGTTCTACACGCTTTACACCGTCGGTGCGGGAGTTTTGAAATTCGCACAGGTGAACCAGCCGGCGGGCGAGTGGAAGAAGGGCTTTACCTGGTTGGCGTTAATGGTGGTCTCGGATGGCCTGGTTGCCAAGACCCTGCTTTACACCGCCGGCAAGGAGGAAGAGAAGTGGGACACCCTGGAGCTCGTGTGGAATTCAACGCTCTTTGGCGCTACCGCTCTGCTCGATGTTTTCACCGCGATCGACGCGTTGTTCCTCGGTGATGATCCGCCAACTGACCACTGGTTCGACCAGTTGAAATTCAAGGGCAAAGATAAGGCGAAGGAGGCGGTCAGCGTTGTGGGGGGCGGTCTGTTTGGCGCCAGGATCGCTTTCTGGGCCATGGGTGTTACCAAGCAGCCAGCTCTCTTCCACGTGCGTGACCTCCTGCAAGCGACTGCGTTGATGTTTACGTGGGACGACTGTTCCTGGATGGTTAACAATGCCAGTGGCAAGCGCATGGCGTCTTACCTGATTGTGGGAGAAACGATGGTGAAAGTAGCGGCGGGCGCGGTCCACCTCGCCGCTGTTCACAGCGAACACACGCACGGCTAAACAGCGACTTTCGCGGCGATGTGCGGGTGAAACTGGTAGTTTACGATCTCGAAGTCGTCGAATTTGTAATCGAAAATCGACGGCGGCTTTCTGTGAATGACGAGCTGCGGCAGCGCGAGCGGTGTTCTCGTGATTTGAAGTCGCGCTTGTTCCAGATGGTTTTCGTAGAGGTGTGTGTCGCCGATGACGATGGAGAAGTCGCCGGCGTCGAGATCGCACCGTTGGGCCATCATGTGCGTGAGCAGCGAGTAGGAGGCGATGTTGAACGGCAGACCGAGAAACACGTCGGCGCTGCGTTGATACATCTGGCACGAGAGCTTGCCGTTGCCGACGTAAAACTGGAAGAGCACGTGGCAGGGCTGCAGCGCCATCTTCTTCAGCTCGCCGACGTTCCAGGCGCTGACGATCAACCGGCGGCTGTCCGGGTTGTATTTGATGTCGTGGACGACGTTTGATATCTGATCGATTATTTCTCCGTCCGCGGATTGCCACGCGCGCCACTGCCGCCCGTAAACCGGACCCAACTCACCATTTTCGTCAGCCCATTCGTCCCAGATCCTGACGCCGTTCTCTTTGAGAAAACGGATGTTGGTCTCGCCGGCCAGAAACCACAACAACTCATATATAATCGACCGCAGGTGCAGCTTCTTCGTGGTGATGAGCGGGAATCCTTCGCCGAGGTTGAAGCGGAGTTGTCTGCCAAAGACCGAACGCGTTCCGGTGCCGGTGCGATCGTCTTTGTAAATTCCGTTGTCGAGAATGTCCTGGAGCAGGTCGAGATACTGTTTCATCGGGCGCAAATTATAATACTGAAACACGCATGAAACGATTCAGACTCTGTTTTATCGGTTTTGGGAACGTCGGACGGGCGCTCGCGCGGCTGTTGGTGGCGAAGTCGGCTGAGCTGCGTGACAGCTACGGCATCGAGTGGGAGATCACAGGCGTCGCGACGCGTCGCATGGGTTGGCGCGCGAGTGACGAAGCGATCGATACAGGCGCGTTGTTGGCCGGAACCGATCAGACCGAGACGCATCACCGGATCGACGAGTGGCTGGCGCACGCGAAGCCCGACGTCGTGTTTGAAACGACCTCGCTCAATCCCGAAAACGGTCAACCGGCGATCGAGTACCTGCGCGCTTCGCTTCAGTCAGGCGCACACACGATCACCGCGAACAAAGCTCCGATCGTTTACGCCTACGACGAGCTCAAAGAGATCGCCGTCGCGCAAGGCAAACGGTTTTTGTTCGAGTCGACCGTGCTCGACAGCGCGCCTGTTTTCTCTTTGTTTCGCGAAACGTTGCCCGCCGTGAAGATCCGTGGTTTCAGTGGCGTCTTCAATTCCACAACCAACATCATTCTCGAAACGATGGAAGCAGGACGGAGTTTTGCGGAAGGCGTGAAGACCGCGCAGGAGCTCGGTGTTGCGGAGACCGATCCGAGTCACGACGTGGATGGCTGGGACTCGATAATGAAAGTGTGCGCCATCTCGCGGGTGATTCTGAAAGCTTCGTTGCTGCCGGCTCACGTCCGGCGCGAAGGAATTCGCGGCCTGGACCACCGTCTGCTGCAAGCCGCGCGGGCCGAAGGAAAACCGTTCAAACTTCTCGCGCGTGCAAGTGTAAACGCTGACGGCTCCGTTACTGCTTCAGTCCGGCCCGAACAGATCGCCACTACCGATCCACTCGGCAACGTGCGCGGCACTTCGCTCGCGATTCACTTCGAGCTCGACACGATCCCCGGCCTTACGATCGTTTCGCACCGCCCCAACCTCCAGAGCACCGCTTACGGTCTGCTGGCTGATTTCATCAACGCTGTCAGGCACTAAAAAATACGATCCGCGATCAGTACCAAACCGGCTCGGAAAATATTGACATCTTTAGTGGTTCTGCGATAAAAGCCGCCTCACCAGATCCTTACAACTTCTACCGGACGCAAACGTCCGCGCCAACGGAGGAATTATGAAAATTGACGAACTGAAGCGCTCTGGCACACGACGCTCGGTATACACCAGCGTAGTCGCCGACGAAGACGGCGCAAAAGACTACGAACTCTCTATCACCGGCTCCAGGAAGCTCGTCGAGACAATCTTTGCGAAGGCCGACTTCGACATCGAAATTGCTCCGCGGGTCACGAAGGACCAGGTCGAGGAACGATCGCGACGTTTCTGGAAAAGCCGTGTGGAGCGAGGGCGCGCGGTAGCTCCGCCGGTAGAGGCTGTCGACGCCTTAGTGAGGCAGAAGCCGCCCGCCGTCGGAAAGGAGACCGTGCTCGTCTATCTGAGGCGGACTAAAGGCGACGGCACGTTTTGGGCGATGTTTTTCTCCGGGCTCGTCGTGCCTCCCGGGTTGAGCCTGATATTCGTGCTCCCGAGAGTATGGACCACGTGGTCGTTCGTCGTTCCACTCACGGGAAATCCGAAGCTGTTCCTGACGCTGCTGCCGCCGCCGGCGCCTATCGTCGCCGCCGGATTGGGTGGCGGCTTGAGCGTCGATACTGTGTCTTTCACGAGCGCACCATTTCCGTGGACGCAGTTTGCTGCGTGGCATAGCATCTTCGGCGCAGCTCCAGTGCCCTCGGTGACGAGTTTCGGATTGTTTGGCCATAGCGTTACGTTGTTCTGAGCGAAATTCATATTGACAACGATCTGCGCATCGTGTGAGAGTAAGCACCCCGACAAATCGCAAACTGCGAGCCCAGAGTAGCCTCATAGTTTTTTGACTCTGATTAAGGCTGAGCGTCACGTCCAAGCCTTCAGAAACCCGAACCTGACATCCCGGCATTTGCAGAGCCGAACTGTGTTCCCCCACTGATCAGCAACCGTTGTCTGAAAAGGAGTTTCTATGAGCTTGATTCGAGGTCTTCGACGAAGACCATTGATAGCTATCGCAACGGTCCTCGCGTTTCTTGTTTCAGCAGGAATAGCCGTTTTGTATTCGTCCCGGCTACCTGCGAAAGCCTCCGCTGAGGATAAACAACACTTACAACAGCAATTGCGCAAAGGCCTCGGAAGCGAAGTCCGATTCGCGGCCAGGCCCGAGCAGGCGGATGAAGCAGTCGCGTCAGCAGCCGACTTTATCCAATGGCGCTCCGGTTTGAGATTGACTCAGGGATTCAAGAAGAGACTCGCGAAGGCGGAGAGCGAGGTACTGAACGGCAAGTCGCCATACATCACCGTTGTTGAGTTGACTGACAACATGACCGTGGCAGTCGTCGACCGGTTGGCAACTCTAACTGACAAAGAGATCGAGGCCGCCGCCGAAGCATCGTCCGATGCGAACGGCCAAGTTCGCTCACGGGCTGACGCCAAATGGGGCGTCATGAGCAAGACAGACTTGATCCGGCAAGCACAAGCCGGTCGCGAGTGGAGCCGGGAGGGTGATGGCGGACTGCAAGTCGGACTGCGTTCGATGATCGCCGGAGAAGTTAACGATCGCGTGAGCACGCTGAGTGCGCTTCTCCCCGAACAATTCGGAAACGCCAACTCGCAAGGTGTCACGCCAACGCAGGCGCTGCTGATCGCCTACTCCGTGGCGGCGGACGATCCTTTGACCAGTTCGCGCAGCGACATCGCGCAGATGTTGTTGGAGAAGAGAATGGACGAGCGTCAGACGAGGGAGCAACGAAGGGCGGAAAAAAATGTTTCCGGCCGGCCTTATGGTCCAAACGGTTTGCTCCATCCTTCGGCGCCCGGACTATTTTTCACCAAGTCGGCCTTCGACAAGATCCTGAACCTGAGCGAAGGAGGTAAAAAGCAATGAAAAAGATATTGCCTCTCTTACTCCTTTTGTTTGTGTTCACGCTGCCAGGATGCAACTCCGGTTCTTCCAACACCTGTTTCTTCAGCGGACTAACCCCGAATTCCACCTACTTGTTCGTTTTCAATCTGACAGGCGGCGGTACACAGTCGGTGATCGGTGTGACCACTTCGACTGGATCGGTTGTTGTTATAAAACCCATAAACGGCGCTTGCAACAACGTTCAGATCATCCTGCGTTTGAACTCGAATTACACTCTTTCGTCAAATCCGTCGTCGATCGATCTGACCAGCCCGCCCTCGACCGTTACGATTACGGGGCAGAGCTTTGATTCGACGTACGGCATGCCAAGAGTTGATTACTACGATGGCAACGGCTATCTGGTGGGATCGGCTTATGCGAGTTCTGTATCGGGTGGCACCTCGTTGACAGCCAACGTGCCTGACCTTTCGGCGGCCTATTCGGGCAGCTATCAGATCAAAGTCACGAACATGACTTCCTCGGGCTACTACTCGCACACAGTCGGAACTGCCGACGTGTCCGCTTATGGACGAGATCGCCTGGACAGTGACAGTGACGGATGGTACGACGACGAGGATTGTGATCCTTACGATCCTTCGCGGGGCGCGTATTGTAACGATTGTCCCGACGATCCGACGGCCATAATCTGTCCGTGACTCTTCACCAGCTAATCATTTCGGATGACGCCCCGGGCGGAGTGAACGTAACATTCACTCCGCCCACGGACCGCGCTTGATCGGCGACGAACTGGTGAGGGGTCGCACAGGTCTGTTGAGGAAAACTTATGAAAGCTCTGCTCTTAACCGCGCTCGCCGAAGTCCTTCGAAGTGCTGATGGATGAGCTGGAAAAGCGAATGAAGGCGAGGTTCGCACGCAAACGTATTTGAGGGTTATCTCCTCTCGCCGCGAAAGCAAACGAACCTGCTTTCGCGGCGAGCCCGCTTGATTCTTGCTTTACGCTTGCGTGATGAAGTCGCCGCATCGACCGCCGATCATGTTTGAGCACGCGTTCGTGTTGCCCGAGATTACGGTCGGCATGATCGAGGCATCAGCCACTCGCAAACCCGTGACGCCTCTGACCCGAAGCAGCGAGTCGACTACTGCTTGCGGATCACTGGCCGGTCCCATCTTGCACGTGCCTACATAATGAAAATCGGGAACGCTCGATTCCTTCATGTAAGTAATCAACTGAGCATCAGTTATGACATTACTTCCGGGCATCGACTCCGCGCCGAGCCACGTCGAATTGGCCGCGAAGTAACTGGCGATTTCTCGAACCATCTTCAAGCCTGTGAGCGACGTGGTCACATCCGCCGGGTCACACAGCAGAGAGGGTTGGATGATCGGCGCGTCGCCCATCGTGTCGGAAGCTAAAGTAACTGAACCCCGGCTCAAGGGATGAAGAGCGATTGACCCCACCGCGTACTGGTTGGGTGGAAATCCCGGGTTGTTGGCCATGTAGAACGTTTGCACTTCGTACTCAGGCGCCGTCGCATCGCCGGCCGTACTCGGCAGACCATTCGCAAAGATGTTGTTGCACATCGGCGAAAAGTGTCCGGTATCAATCTTCGCCAGCGGTCTCACCACGAAGCTCACGAGTTGATCCTGAAGGTTTTGTCCCACACCGGGCACGTCTGCAACTACGGGAATGTTCAACTGCTTGAGAGCGGTTGCATCTCCTATACCCGACACCATCAGCAGTTGCGGCGACCGCAAAGCGCCGGCGCACAGGATTGTCTCTCTCAAGCAATTTACAATAAAGATACGGTTGGACCACAAGAACGCAACTTGTGAAATCGTATTCTGCGAGTCAAACTCAAGACCCATAACAAACGCGTTCGTTACCTGGGTAAGTTGTTTTCCCGTGTACGGATTCACGAAAGCGTTGTAAGAGTCCTGTCTGATTCCGTAAACAGGCGCCGGCGCCGACTTGACGTTCAATTGCGAATAGGCGACTCCATATTGCGTAGCCGCATTGTAATCGGCGTTCGCCGTGTACCCCATTTTTATGCACGCAGCATTAAAGTCGTCGGAGATGGGATTGGACGTCACGCTGGCGGTAACATTTATCGGTCCCGTCCCGCCGCGATATGGCGACGCACCGCCGGCGAATGTTTCCTGCCTCATAAAAACCGGCAACACTGACTGGTAATTCCAACCCGGATTCAGCGCTCCCCAACCATCGTAGTCGGCAGAATTGCCGCGCACCCAAACCATGCCGTTGATCGAGCTGCTGCCACCATTAACTTTTCCCGCGTCGTAAGGCATGGTCTGTTTGTTCATGCAGGTCTGCGACTGGCTTTGGTAACCCCAGTCGTAGATGGTGCCGCGCAATGACATTGCCTGAGTAAAATCCTGAATCTCCGCTACTTCGTTCGTGTCGCCGGCTTCCAGCAGCAGCACTGTTGCAGTCGTATCTCCTGCAAGCAAGGTTGCAACAAGCGCGCAGCCCGCTGCTCCCGCGCCGATGACGATGTAGTCGAACGCGGGTGTTGGTGAGTCGAATGCGGGCGGCAATGGTTTAGGTTTGATAGCTTGCTTTATTCGGGCGTTCAGTTGGTGATTTACTGGCCACCTGTCTAATACTTTGCGGTTGTATAGCACTGGGGTCACTCCTTTGTTGAAGCGCAGTGGTCCACTTCTTAACGGGTGTTATGGGCGAGGGGTGCATGCGAATCAGAAGTGTGGGACTCGCGTTGCGCGACTGCTTATATACCTGCGGTCTGAAGCATGTCAACGGAATGGAACCGAGTCAGCAGTAAAAAATCACATTGCCCGCCGCTCGTTTAAGAGCTAGCATTATGGCCATTCGCCTCTAACCATTCGGTTTGATCCTTGTGTCCAGAGAGAAGCCTCCGGTTCAGTTAAGGAGAAACTCCCACGATGAAAACCAGTCACCCCATCACGCGTCTACTTGCTCTGTTATCCGGCCTGACATTCTTACTGAACGTAGGCTCGGTGCCCCGTTCATTCTGTGTCACGCCACAGTGATGAAGCTCCCACCCTGCGTCATGACCTCGCGAAGGTAAAGCAGTCGTACTCAAAGATTCCGTTGAGCTTTGTGGCCAATCATGGCCAGGCCGACAAGAGAGTAAAGTTCATATCTCGTGGAAGCGGTTACAGCCTTGCGCTGCTCATGTTCTCGAGTTACCTCGGAGGCGACGAGGGCGATAACGCATCAGAACACAGCTTGCCGGCAGAAAGGCCGCCGGAATTGCTTCCGCCGGCCTTCATGTCACCATCGACCGAAACATTTTCGATTCTTCACACATAAACAGTAGGTGGAAACCAACCAAGGAGTTCTTCGATGCGGAAATCTCCGTTAGATACTCGTCCCGAGCGCCGGCCTCTCCGAATCTTTGCGTTTGATCCGATGCTGGCGCGTGCCGGCGATCACCGTGTTACCGTCGAAATTCCCTACCGCCCAATCGTACACGAGGAGCGTTCGTTTTATGACGATCGTTTGGAAGTGGTGGATTATGACGCCTCAACGCGCAGTTACTTTCGCGCGGTAGCTCTCGACGATCCGAAGATCGCAATGAGTCAAGGACTGGAACCGGTGGAGCAGGATCCTCAATTTCACCAACAGATGGTTTATGCAGTCGCCTCGAAAGTGCTCGAGAACTTTGATCGCGCGCTCGGCCGTCGTCTGCGGTTCAAGGGAGGCGATCGGTTGCGCCTGATCCCGCACGCGTTTCAAGCGCGCAATGCTTACTTCGACGGCGAGATGAATGCGGTCCTCTTTGGCTATTTTCCGGCTGACGAGGACGATCCGGGAGCGAATCTGCCGGGCCAGCTAATCTTTACGTGTCTTTCACACGACATCGTGGCCCATGAAGTGGCGCACGCGGCGTTGAGCAGGCTTCACGCTTATTACAACGAGCCGACGAACCCCCAAGTGCCCGCACTGCATGAAGCTTTTGCAGATCTCGTGGCAATGTTTCAGCGCCTCACGTTTCCGGAAGTCGTGGCGCCCGCGATTCGCGAGTCGCGCGGTGACCTGCTGGACCCAAACAATCGCTTGCTCGACATCGGTGCTCAGTTTGGTTCTGCTGCCGGCAGGGGTGGCCCCTTGCGTCGTGTAATCGCGGGGAAGCCTGACCCGGCATTGTTTGCACGTACTAAAGAACCTCACGCACTCGGCTGGATACTTGTATCCGCCGTGTACGAGGGATTCGTCAGCAGCTACCGGCGCCGCACCCGCGATCTGTACCGCATTGCAACCGGCGGTACAGGTGAGTTGCCGGCCGGCGAACTGCATCCCGATTTGGTTGCTCGACTTACTTCCGAGTGCGTACGCATCGCCCAGTCGGTCCTCTCGATGTGTATCCGGGCAACGGACTACTTACCACCGGTCGATCCGACATTTAGTGATTTCCTGAGAGCGATGGTAACGGCCGACTTCGAGTTGAATCGCGCGGACGACAGCGGCCTTCGCGCTGCCATGATCGAGTCGTTTCGCCAACGCGGCATTCGTCCTGAATCGGTCGGGTCTCTGGCAGTTCAGTCACTGCTGCTGGAATCTGAAGACACAGTAGGAGTCCCGCCAGATGAGAAGCTAGCCGAGTTGGTCAGCAAACTTCTTCGCTACGGCGCGCAGCAACTGGATCGCAATTACACGCCACAGCCCAAAGCGGAGCGCAAGCGAAGGACACTTCGCAAACTCGAGAAATCAGCCGAGTGGGTGGTGCAACAGAACGATGTCTTGCTTGGTCCTGAGGAGCCCGACGACGTTATTCGCGACATTCCCGAGGAAGAGGAACCTGAGGAAGTGCTTCGTTACATCGCAAAAGAATTGGCGATGTGGGCCAATCAGAATCGCGAGCGTCTCAAGCTTGTGCCGACGTTTCCGGTGGCAGTGAGAGGATTTCATCCGGTACACCGCATTGCGCCCAGCGGCGAGCTTCTCGTCGAGATGGTGGCTCAGTTTGTTCAGACGGACAAGAGTAAAAAGAGCGCAGATCTGGGCGGCCTTAAATATCGCGCGGGGGTGACCATGATCGCTAATTTCGATGGCTTCATCCGATACCTGATCAAAAAACCGTTCCACGCTGAAAGGGAAACAGGAATTACAGCATGGGTCGGCGCCTTCGACGAGGCGAGCGATGGAGGTTGGCCTTCCGATCGCCGCCAACCGGATCGCATTACCTCGGCATTCTCTGCTCGCGCTATGGATCAAAGGAGGTGGCGATGAGCGATACGGTTCACATAAGAATGTACAACGTCGGCTTTGGTGACTGCTTCCTGCTGACACTCCCTGGTAATCACACCGTGCTCGTGGATGCCGGGTTTCACTCGCAAGGTAAAGGTGCGTTTAGCGGCGATGATCTGGCCACACAGGTCGTTGAGGACGTGAAGGCGATCAAGGGTGAGCCACGAATCGATGTCGTCATCGCCACCCATCGCCATCAGGATCACGTCTACGCGTTTAACTCGGAGCTCTGGGACGAACTTGACGTAGGAGAAGTGTGGCTCCCGTGGCTGGAAGATCGCACGAACGAAAAAGCGACTCGTCTCTGGAAAAAACATCAACAATTCGCGATGAATCTTGCGGCTGCGGTGCCAACGTTTGGCCTTGACCCTGAGAGTCAAAGCAGCGTTCAGTTCATGTTATGGAACGCGGGCATCGATCACGCGCCTCTGCCCGGGTTCGAAGCGTGGAGCAATGCCGGAGCGCTCAATCGTCTACATGAGGGGTTCGCGCGACGCGACCGTGCTCGTCCGCGTTTTCTGCCGGAAACCGACGCCTTTCCCGAGTCTTTCGATTGTCCGGTGTTGCCGGGCGTACGGATTCATGTGCTTGGACCACCACGCGATCCGAAATTGATCGAGGATCTCGACCCTGAAGCAGATGGTGAAACTTATCGCGCGCTCGCTCTGCGCGGGGCCGCAGCCGGCGCCATCCCCGATCCGGCTGCCTCCGGGCCGCCATTTTCCGAGGACTGGAGAGTTCCGGATACCGAGCAGACGCCTTTTCCTTTGAAACCCGACGAGGTGGAGAGGATGGAAGGGTTGGCAAAAAGCGCTGACGCTGTGTTTGCCGCGGAAAAGGTTGACGGGATGATCAATTCCACGAGCCTGGTTCTGGTACTCGAAGTGGGGAAGGCACGTTTGCTGCTGCCTGGAGATGCTGAGTGGGGCACGTGGAAGCGAATTCTCGACGACGATGGTGCACGCACGCTGTTACGCAGCTCGAGTTTTTTCAAGGTGGGGCATCACGGAAGTCACAATGCCACGTCGAAAACGCTGGTTGAGAAAGTTCTGCCGAAGGGCATTCCGGCGATGATCTCTACCCAGCAAGGCGAAGGAAAATACCGTAACAATATTCCCTTGACCGATCTGCTTTCAGCGCTGACCAAGCGCGACATCAAGTTTGTCCGAAGTGATCGTGGTAGCGATACGTTGCCCAACGGCTTCGCCCCAGGGGTGGGATTGAAGTGGATTGATCTGGAAATCCCATGCTGAGAGTCAACGGCGTCGCGCCCCGGCGACAGCAACTGCCCTGACAACACGACGGGCTTCATCAGTTCTGGAGCGCATCCACGCCGT
>Ga0105248_10001570_pt1 | contig 25432 bp, 25 predicted proteins | sample KBSS34metaG_FD_81524 | JGI IMG/M metagenome (GOLD analysis project Ga0105248, IMG submission 81524) | Switchgrass rhizosphere microbial communities from Kellogg Biological Station, Michigan, USA - KBS S3-4 metaG | ecosystem: Host-associated > Plants > Roots > Rhizosphere > Soil | place... | reverse complement strand
GGCTTGAACAATTCGATGAACGGCCACGTGTAGCCGATCTGCGTCGCGGCGACCGCGTGAACCTGATACGCGACGATGACCACATCGACCGGACCGAGCTTTTCGGCGAGCGCCCGCACGCCCGGCGTAATCGGCCCGGCGCTGCCGATCAGCACGGCCTTGAAGCCCGAGGGGAACACGAGCCCGTAGGCGAGCGTGCCTTCGGTGATCACCTTGGGGTCGAACGTGCCGCGCGCACGCACATCGGCGAGCGCTTTCTTCTCTTCGTCGGAATATGGCGGTGAGTCGTTCTGGTAGAGGCTGTTATAGATGTCGGTGAGGCCCGCCTGGATCGTGGAATGCTGCGCCAGCGCGATCTCGACGGTTGCGTCGCCGAATTTCATGGATTCGCCGCCCTTGGCGACGACGAGCTGCTTTTCCGGAGCGCCAAGCTTCTTCGCGGTCTCGATCGTGATGGGCGCACCGACCACCGGCGCGCCGGTTTGTCTCGCAACCGGGCCGATATCGGAAATGTGATCGAAATGCGCGTGCGATACGAAGATCCCTTCGGCTTTCGTAACATCCGCCGCAGTGAAACCAATCTTATGGGCCCGCGGTCCGCGGTCGAAATAGGCGTCAAACAGGTAGACCTTGCCCTTGTAGGCAAATTCGAAATTGGCGTTCGCGAGCCACCGGATAACAACGATATCGGACTCCGGCGGCGGCAATGGCCCTCCCGTTACGGCAGGTTTGTAGCTATTGCAGGCCTCCGGGATATCGGCCGCGAGAGCAGAGCCAGACAAGAGCAGAGCCGCGCCCGCCAACCCCGACAACAAATAGGATTTGATCATGTGCTCCTCCCCACCCATCTCAGCCGGCAAGCTCGGCACGGCAACGCGTTCGTCGCGCACGCCCAGCCGATTTGCCTATTTGGCGTTTTCGAACGCGATCATATCGCTGCGCGTGACCGTCACCCATTTGGTGGTCACGGGCGGTCCGCCGCCGGCCATGTGCCAGGCGGCGTAGGCTTCGCGGAAAGCGCTTTCCGAACGCACGCAGTCCACCGGATAGATGACGGTGTAGCCGCGCTGGGCGGCGCCCGATCCAGTGCCAAGACCGACCCCTTGGGCCGAGGTGCCGCAGAGGATGACCGTCTTGATGCCGCGGGCCTTGAGGCGCTGATCGAGATCGTTGCCGAGGAATTTATCCGGTCCGCCCGGCTTCTGATCGAACAGTTCGCCCTCGCGCGGGGCCATGGCTTCGTCAATGATCTTGCCGCCACCGGGCAGCGTGTAGGCGACGAACATGCTGGCGGCGCGGGCCTTATCATGCAGCGCCTTGATGGTCGGGAGCGCGGCGACGCAGCGCGGACGCTGGCCGCAGTTTTCGTGCATGAAGTCCAGCAGGAACAGCGCCGTGGTCTTGGGTTCGATCGTGACCGGCTTCAAGGTCGGCGCCGGCGGCATCTGAATGGTCGACCATTCAGTGACAACATCGGTCGCGCGCGCGGGCGTGGCACTCAAGGTCGACGCGGCAATCACCACAGACACTGCGCCAAAGCGCAGCCATCCAAAATTCGCAGGCATGCGGCCCTCCTGTTCGCTGATCGAAAAGACCAAGCTCAGTCCAGTAACGTAGCATCCTGTTTGCAGGCTGTCCGCGCTGGCGCATCGTGACATTTCCCGTCACCGCCGCCCGGCATAAAGCGCGCTGATCAGCCCGATCAGCGCCATCGCGGCCATCAGCAGGTAGGCGAAGCTGCCGGTCGCCGCATAGGCGAAGCCCGAGACGAAGGTCGCCGAGGCGTTGACGATCCCCGACCAGGTCGCGGCGAAGCCCTGCGCGGTCGCGGCGAGCTCGCGCGGCACGTTGCGGGCCAGAAATCCCATCATGCCGAGATGCGCCGCCCCAAACGAGGCCGCGTGCAGGAGCTGCAGCGCCGGCAATAGCGCCACCGGCGTATCGAACGCCATGGCGGTCCAGCGGATGACGGCGCCGACGCCACCGATCGCCAGCAGCGCCGTCGGCGGCAGCGACTTCGGCAACCGCGCCGACAGCGCGAACAGCACGATCTCCGCCAGCACGCCGAGGCCCCACAGCAGCCCGATCAGCCGGCCGTCGAGGCCTTCGGCGCGCCACTGCACGGCGGAGAAGCCGTAGTAGAAGGCGTGGCTGCCCTGCACCATGCTCGACGCCAATACGACCGCGAGAAAAGCCGGATTGCGCAGCAGCGCCTTCGGCGACGCCGCGGGCGTTTCCGCCACCGGCCGCGGGGTCTTGTCCAGCGGCGTCAACATGAGCGCCGCCACCACGACGACCGCGAGCGCCGACACGATCAGCCAGATCAGATGGCCGGGCGCCATGTGTTCCAGCAGGAAGCCGGCACCGATATTTCCGCCGATGAAGGCGACCGAGCCCCATAGCCGCACCGGGCCGTAGTTGCGTTCCCGCGCGCCGAGCCCCGACAGGGCATAAGCGTCGGTCAGCGACAGCATCGGTGATAACGCCGCCATTGCCACCGCAAACGCCAGAAGGATGGCGATCGGACGATCCACCAGCCCCGTCGCGGTCATGCCGGTGAGGCCGACCAGCGAGCCGATCACCAAGGTCGCCTTCAAGGCCTGGTGTCGGTCGGCCTGATGGGTGACGATCGGCGTGACAATGATTCGCACCAGCGCCGGCACCGCGATGATGAGCCCGATGTCGCGGGCGTCGAGGCCCCTCGCCTCCAGCCACAACGGGAAGAACGGCAACTGAACACCACCAAAAAAGAAATAGGCGGCGTAGAACAGCCCCAATTTGAATGCGAATCGATCAGTGGAGAACTGGGGTGCCCCGGCCATCGATCGGTTTGCCTCGCTCATTCGATCGTGCAGATTGGCGAAGCCGTAGCGCGTCGGTTCAGCCGCGTTGGTTCAGCCACATTGGTTTAGCCATGGTCGCCGAGTTCCAACGAAGCGAGATCATGTCAGGCGCACCGTCGTCAAGCGAGTCTGTGTCCCCAAGGCCGGCGCAAGCCGACGTCAGCGCCGACGCCGCGCTGATCCTGGCCGCGCTCGGCCGGATGGAAGCGGTGGTCCGTGACGAGCGAGCGGCGTTTACCCGCCTGCGCGCGATGCTGGGCGAGATGGCGCAGGCCATCGCCCGGGGCAAGGCGGTGGCCGACTCCGAGACCGCAGCCACGCTGCTGGACGAACTCGAGCACCGCGTCGACGCGATGCTCGATATCGCCGGCCCTGGTCCCGTCGCCGAAGCGGCGGCCATCCCGGACCCGCAGCCGCCGGCAGCCGCCGCGCCGGTCGAGGCGCAAGCAATCCAACACCCGGCCGGGCCCGATCAGGTGCCGACAGTCTCCGACGTTGTCTCCCGATTCGGCTCTGATGACGAACCGCCGCCGGCGGCGGCTGCACCTCAGCCCGTCGAGAACACCGCGACCGGCGCCCCGACGGTGGCGATGTTGACCGCGATGGTGGAAGCGCTGCGGAATTCGATTTCACCCGCCGCGCCGGAGCCCAAGGCTGCGCCCGAAAGCCCGACACCTCAGGCGGCCGACGTTGTCACGCAGCCCTTGGAGGTGGCGCCGCAGCCGGAAACATCCGCGATCGGAAACACCGAAGTGGCGACGACTAACGCCGAAGCGGCGCACCTCGCTGAACCGCCAGACGCCGAGGTCGCTCAGGCTGCGGAGGCCGCGTATCCCACCGAAGCGATCGAGGCCGCGGATATTCCGCCGCCGGCCGAGCCGAAGCCTGACAACAGTGCGTTCGTCGCGATGTTGCGGGCCAGGCTGGCAGAGTTGCAAGCCGCCGAAGCAACGGCCGCGCCAGAGCCCGCGGTGATCGAAGTCGCGGCGCAGCTTTCGGATGCGGCGCCACCGCCGGAAACATCGGCGATCGACAGCGCCGAGACGGTGGCTCCAACCGCCGAGATCGTTGACGCCGCTGAGCCGGAGCACTTCGCTGAAGCGCCGGAGGCCGAGGCTTCTCAGGCTATCGAGGCGACGCACACCGAAGCGGCTGCGGATGTTCCGCCGCCGGCCGATCCGGCGCCTGACAACAGTGCGTTCGTCGCAATACTGAACGCCCGGCTGGCCGCGCTGCAAGCCGCTGCCGCAGAATCGCCGCAGCCGGGGGACGAAGCTCCTCTCTCGGAGGCAATTCAGACGACGGATGTCGCAGAGGCAGCGCCAATTCCCGCGCCCATCACCGGCCTGCACGAATCAGCTTTGCTGGCGAGCCTGCAGCAAATGAGGGCACGTCCGTTTCCGCCGCCCGATGAGGGTACCGCCGTCATCTTCGCGCCAAGGCCGGAGTTCCAGTTCCTGCCGGAGTTTGGTCGCGAGCCCGCGGCGTCCACCGAACCGCCATCGGAGCCGGAGCAGGCCGTCACGCCGCAGCCGGCAACGGCGGCTGCTGAAACACCGAGCGCCGCGGTCGCGCCTGATGTGACCCAGGAGGCACCATCCGAGGCCGCGGCTGCCTCGGAGACTGCGGAATCCGATTTCGATCCAGCTGATTTCCTATTCGGCCCCGAGCCTGAGCCTGATCCTGCCGCGTTCCTGCTCGATCCCGCGCCGCCGCAGCCTCCGGCCTCCCCAGCAAAGCCGAGCGTCGTGGCGCCGCCAGCCGAGCCAGCGGCCGAAAATTCGGACACCTCGCAGTCCGCCGAACCCGATTCGCCGGCGCAGAACGCGCCCCACGATCCGCTCCGTGCGCTGAAGGCGCTCAGCGAAAACGAAAAGCTCGCGCTGTTCAGCTAAGCCGCGATCAGCTGGTGAAACAGTTCGGCGTCTACGTTGCCGCCGGACAGCACCGCCACCACGACCTTGCCCTCGATATCGAGCTTGCCGGCGAGCAGCGCCGCGAGCCCGATGGCGCCGCCGGGTTCGACCACGAGCTTCAGCTCGCGGAACGCAAACGCCACCGCCCTGCCGACCTCGGCGTCGCTGGCGCTGACGCCCTCGCCCACGAGCTTGCGGTTGATCTCCCAGGTGATGACCCCCGGCGTGTTGGTCATCAGCGCATCGCAGATGGTGCCGCTCATGCGCGGATTGGCCTCGCGCTTGCCGCTCTTGAATGAGCGCATGGTGTCGTCGAAGCCGTCGGGCTCCGCCGAATAGAACTTCGCGCCCGGCACCCGGGCCTTGATGGCGAGCGCGATACCGGCGATGAGCCCGCCGCCCGAGGCGCCGACCACCACCACGTCGGGCTTCAACCCCAGCTTGTCCAAGTCCTCGCATATCTCGCGGCCGGCGGTGCCCTGGCCGGCGATGACATACGGATCGTCGAACGGCGGCACCAGCACGGCGCCGCGCTTCTGCGCAATGCCGCGGGCAATCGCGGCGCGGTCCTCGGTATCGCGGTCGTACAGCACGACCTCGGCGCCGAGCGCCGCGGTGCGCTCGCGCTTGGCCTGGGGCGCGTCCGACGGCATCACGATCACCGCCGGCATGTTGCAGAGCGCCGCCGCGTGCGCCACGCCCTGGGCGTGATTGCCCGACGAATAGGCCACCACGCCGCCGGCCTTGCGGTCCGGCGCGATTGAGGAAATCTTGTTGTAGGCGCCGCGGAACTTGAAAGATCCGGTGCGTTGCAGCGTCTCGGCCTTCAAGAACACCCGCGCGCCGAGCAATTGATCGAGCACCGGCGAATTCAAAAGCGGCGTGCGGATGGCGACGCCGGCCAGCTTTTTCGCGGCAGCGTCGACGTCAGCCGCGGTGGGTAGCGCAATGGCGTCGGCGGTTGTCATCGCGGCAAACTAGGCCGCGGCACAAGCGGCGGCAAGCACGCCCGCCTCGCGGGATTGGTGGCCTTGTTGGCGGCTCGTCAAAACCCCGCCCGCGGTGGCCGTGCTCGCTAACATCGGCGACGGTCAATTTTTCCCAGCCAATCCCGGTCAACTTTATTCAAATCGCACGCCGCGCCCGGCCATGACGCAGCGCTTTTGATCAGATCGACGCCATTTCTCGATAAAATAACGATAAAACACGAGGCCGCCGACGATCCTGGGCCACGGCGGCACAACTATTCCGGGTTGCTCGGGCAGACGCCGCGGTTGCCCGAAGCGGGTGCCTTAAATCTTTATTTTCCGATTGGCGTGTTACGGCTTCGGTCACACCGGTGACCGATCTGGGAAACGGTCTGCCGTACGAGAGCATCATTAATGCTTCAAGATCACCCGTTGTTTGTCGAGCTCGAAGCGACGCTGACCCATGGACCGGGCTCGCAGCGCTTCACCATTCTGCGGCGGATGACCGATCTGTTTCTGGCCGGCTCGAACAGCTACACCGAGGAACATGTCGCTATTTTCGACGAGCTCATCGGCCGTCTGATCGAAAAGATCGAGCGCCAGGCGCTGGTCGAGTTGAGCGGCAGGCTCGCTCCGGTCGACCGTGCTCCGGTCAACGTGATTGGCCGGCTGTCGCGCGACGAGGATATCGGGATCTCCGGTCCGATTCTCGAACAATCAAACGTGCTGACGGATCACGACCTCGTCGAAATTGCCAAGACCAGAAGTCAGGCGCATTTGTCGGCGATCGCAGGCCGCAAACGGATCGGCGAGCCGGTGACGGATGTTCTGATCGTTCGCGGCAACTCCGAGGTTGCGCACAAGGTGACCGCCAACGCGGGTGCGCGGTTTTCTCGCTTTGGCCTGGCACGGGCGGTACAGCGAGCGGAAGCGGACGAAACCCTCGCCGTCGCGGTCGCCAACCGGATGGAGCTTCCCCCGGAGCTGTTGGAGCTTCTCGTCCGCAAAGCCACGACCGCGGTCAAAGAACGCCTGCTGGCGAATGCCCGCCCAGAGATGAAGGCGCGGATCACCCGAGTCTTGTCCGAGGTTTCCAGTCAGATCGCACGCGCCGGTGCCCCCGGCGGGGCCCAGCCGCGGGGCAAGGCAACGTTGCTCCAGGATCGGTCGCGCACCCGGGACCTGATTTCGCAGTGCGTCGAATCGCGGCGTGTCGAAGGACTGATCGACGCCCTTGCGATCCATTGCGAAGTCCCGGTCAACGCCGTCAAAAATATCGTGCAGCAAGAATCGGACATGGGAATGCTCGTTCTCGGCAAGGCTTCCGGGATCGGATGGCCGGATTTGCAAGGTATCTTGTCAGTTGCCTTCCCGCGAAAATTCAAGACACCGGAAGACGTCCAGGCGCTGTTCGCGGACTTCCGGAAGCTGACTCCTGCCGATGCACAGCGGTCGATCCGGTTCATCCGAACGAGCACAGCCAAATCGCTGGATAAGCTGAAAGAGCTGGTTTGATCCCGCGGTATCGGGCGGCCACGCTACTGCGGCCTCGGTTGTCTTGTAGGACAGCGACGCTCGTGACTGCGGGGCGCGGCAGGCGATGCAGTGCTCATGGTAATCTCCAAGCAATGGGACGGCCTCGATGACCGTCCGGATCAGAGCTTCGAGCCGCCGTCCACCGCGATAGAGTCACCGGTGATCCAGCGCGCGTCGTCGGACGCGAGGAAGGCGATCACCGAAGCCACGTCGTCTGGTCGCCCGATCCGCTTGAGCGCTTGCATCGACATGACGGTCTTCCGGCCGTCTTCGGTCTTGGTGAAGTTCGACATGTCGGTGTCGATCACGCCCGGCGCGACGGCGTTGACGCGGATGCCGCGTGGCCCAAGCGCCGTTGCGAAGTATTTGACCAGCGTGTTGATGGCGCCCTTAGTGGCGGCGTAGGCGGCCAATGCGCCGACGGCTGCGCGCGCGCCGAGCGATGAAACGAACACCACGCTGCCGTTGTCGCTCAGGATCGGAAGCAATTGCTGGAGCAGGAAATAGGGCGCGCGGACGTTGACCGCGAACAGCTCGTCGAAATCCTTGACCGTGATGTTCTCAATCGTCGCAGCCTTCGAGATACCGGCGTTAGACACAAAGATATCGAGCCGGTTTCCCGTCAGGTTCCGGATCTGGGCGGCCAGGGTATGGGCTCCGTCCGGCGCGGCGAGATCAGCGGCCACCGCGTCGGCGCGGCCACCGGCGGCGCGTATCTGATCGACCACGGCCTTCGCCTCATCGGCATTGCGGCCGTAATGCACGATGACGCGAGCGCCAGCTGCGGCAAGGGCGAGCGCAGTCGCGCGGCCCATGCCGCGGGAAGCGCCGGTGATAAGAGCGGTCTTGTTGGCGAGGTTCGTCATGATGGCGATCTCCGTTCGATTAGGCGATGCCCGTGGCATCGCTGTTGGGCATGAAGATCGTCGCCATCTGCCCAAATAACCAAGACTTTGTTTGCCTGACCTATACCTCTAAGGTATATCTAAAGGCATGGAGCTTCGGCATTTGCGCTATTTCATTGCGGTGGCCGAGGAAGGCAGCCTGACCAATGCTGCCGAGCGTCGGCTGCATACCGCGCAGCCATCGCTGAGCCGCCAGATCCGCGATCTGGAGCTGGAGGTCGGCGTCAAACTGCTGGAGCGCGGTGCGCGCGGCATCGAGCTCACGGCGGCCGGCCGTACCTTTCTCGATCATGCGCGGCTCGCATTGCTTCAGGTCGAAGCCGCGGGCGAAGCGGCGCGCCGCGCCGCGCAACCGCCAAAGTCGACGTTCACGATCGGCTTCCTGACCGGCCATGAGATGGTGTGGCTGCCGGACGCGCTCCACATCCTGCACGAGGAGGAGCCGGCGACCGAGATCACCCTCGCCAGCCAGGCATCGCCCGAGCTCGCAGGCGGGCTGATGCGGGGCAAGTTGGACGTAGCATTCCTCCGGCGGGAGACCGAGGCGCCCGGGGTCACCTTCAAATTCATGATCAAGGAGCCACTGGTCGCCATGGTGCCGGCCGGGCATCGCCTCGCCTCAAAAAGAGAGATCAGCCCGCAGGAGATCGCGGCCGAAACCTACATCTCGCCGACCCGCTTCGCGCCGGTCTTGAAGTCGGTGATCGATGATTACATGGCGAAGTCCGGCATTGAGCTTAAGCCGGAATACGATTCCGACAATCTCACTGCGACGATGTCGCTCGTGACCTCGACCGGCGGTGTGACGATGTTGCCGATCTACGCGCGCCATGTGTTATCGTCGTCTGTGGTGCTGCGGCCGCTGAAAGGCGAGCCGCCGACGATCGATCTCTTCATGGGCTACAGCCGCTCCAACACATCGCCACTGCTGAAACGGTTTCTGGCGCGCGCCGACGAATTGGTCGCGACGGTGGTCCGGCGGATGCCGTCGGATCTGTCAGAAAAACGCTGAATGCATGTCAGGCAGCGCTGGCGCGTCGCAACCGCGTTTGGCTTCCTGCTTCAACGTCGGCTAACTTCCAGGTGAAATGCGAAATATCCGGTCTGGGGAAGTCTGTGATGCCCATTCGCAATCGCCTTACGAAATTGCTCGACATCGAACATCCGGTTCTGCTCGCGCCGATGGACCTGGTCTCCGGCGGCCGATTGGCCGCTGCCGTCAGCCAGGCGGGGGGCCTGGGCCTTCTTGGCGGCGGCTACGGTAATGCTGACTGGGTAGAGCGAGAATGGGGACGCGCGGGCAATGCGCGAATTGGCTGCGGCTTCATCACCTGGAGCGTCGCCAAAAATCCCGACGCACTGCATCGTGCCCTCGTCCACCGCCCCGCCGCGGTGATGTTGTCGTTCGGAGATCCTCGGCCCTTCAGCGGAATCATCAAGACCGCAGGCTCAAGGCTGATTTGTCAGGTGCAAACGCTGGCCCATGCCCGGCAAGCGGTCGAAGCGAACGCTGATATCATCGTAGCGCAGGGTACCGAGGCCGGCGGACACGGAATGTCCCACCCTCTCATGACGTTCCTGCCCCAGGTCGTTGACGCCTGTCCCGATATGCCGGTCGTGGCTGCCGGCGGAATTGCCGATGGTCGCGGCCTTGCAGCCGCGTTCGCGCTCGGGGCCGAGGGCGTGATGATGGGCACCCGGTTTTATGCTTCTCAGGAGGCTGAGGGGCATCCTGAAGCCAAGCGCCGCATCGTGGCTGCGGAAAGCGGAGACACGATTCGCTCCACGCTTTTTGACCTCTCGCGACAGATTCGCTGGCCCGAAGGTTATACCGGACGTCTGCTGCGGAATAAGCACTCCGACAGGTGGCTTGGACGCGAGAGTGAACTAGAGGATCAGATCGGTGACGTCGCCAAGCAGTACGCGACTGCACGAGAACAAGGCGATTTCGACATGGCGGGTGTCATTGCCGGTGAATCCGCTGGCCTTATTCACGACATTCCTGCCGCGGGCGACATCGTGGAGCGCATCACTGCCGAGGCTGAATCGATAAAGGTCAAACTGGCGGCTGCTTCCTCAACCGGTTGATCGAGCGCAGAGGCCGCCTGGCGGCCGCGGGGTTCACGCTCGTTTTCCGGGGTTGCAGAGAGGATGGGAGCGGACTAGCTTTCTCGCACCGGGGATACGCAGGCTCCCCTCCAGACGGCACGCCGTCCAAGCTCTGCGCAACACTCGACTGTTTCGAGCAGATTGCGCATGAACGGACATCGAGTTTTCCCCTCCTCATCCCACGGTGCGTTGTTCGGCACCGGCGCCTCGGTGCGAACCTGGGCCTTCGTGCTGGTGCTGCTCGGCACTTGCGGCACGTCGGGCGCAGCGCCGGCGGCCAAATTGGACGAGTGCAAGCTGTGCCGGGAAGATTATCAAGCGTGTGCAAAGGCGCACTCGCAGGGCGCCTGCAAGGCCAACTACGACATCTGCTTAAAGCACTGCCGGCGAAAATAGCCGGCTACGTGACGGGATCTATCGACGAGCGAGGGATCGATCATGAAGGCTGACAGGATCTCCACCAAAGCAATTTGGGGCTTCTTTGCGATCTGCGGTGGCGCTCTCGTGTTGTTCTTAGGGGCCACCGGAATTCGGGCCGAGTCTGTTGAGCCGGCCTTGACACTGGAAGCCAAGGTCCCGCTCGGCGATGTCAGCGGCCGGATCGATCACATGGCCATCGATCCGAAACGGCAGCGGTTGTTCGTTGCCGAATTGGGCAACAACACCGTCGGCGTGGTCGATCTGAAGGAACGTAAGGTGATTCACGATGGTGGCATTTCGCAGTCCTGCCGGGCTCGGTGTGTTCTCCGCGCGAGATGGCTCCGCGGTCGCGAATGTCGAGTCATGTGGCGATGCCGACGATGTTTTCGCCGATCCAAAACGCCACCGTGTCTACATGAGCTGCGGCAGCGGCTCGCTGGACGTGTTTGACACCGAGAGGGCCGCGTATCGTCATGTCGCGCGCATTGCGACGGTGTCGGGCGCGCGTACCTCGCTGTTCGTGCCCGAACTGGACCGTCTTTTTGTCGCGGTTCGCGCCAACGGCGGAGCGCCGGCCGCGATCTGGATCTATCGCGCCACACCGTGAGCCGCGCGGTTGCTGTAGAGTAACGCGATCATGTGCAGGGTTCGCCAAAGCGCGGCATTTCGTTGTTGGCGGTGGAGCATCGGCCTCTCCGCCATCATCGTGAGCGTGTTGGCGCTCCCCATGCCGGCGCATGCTTATCGGCCCTTCGACGGGACTGATGCCGCAGTGGCCGAGCCGGGAGAAGTGGAGATCGAGCTTCAGCCCGCCGGAGCGCAGCGTGCTTCGTCCCAGACCACGCTGATCGCACCGGCGGCCATCATCAATTACGGCTTCACCAAGAATTGGGAAGCGATCGTGCAAGGCCAGCTCGAAACACCGCTGTCGGCCGCCGGGCCCAGCAGTCTGACCCAGGCCGGCGCATTCCTGAAACATGTCATCGTTCCGGGCAGTCTGCAGGACAAGCCGGGGCCTAGCGTCGCCACCGAATTCGGCGTCCTGTTTCCGGATACGATCGGCAATTCCGGATTCGGCGCCAGCGTGGCGGGCATTGTCTCGCAGCGCTGGGATTGGGGCACGGTCCATTTCAATGCCGCGGCTTCGCTGACCCGCGATCAACATGGCGACGTCTTTGTCGGCGCGATCCTGGAAGGCCCTTCGAAGTGGACGGTGCGGCCGGTCGCGGAGATCTTCTACGAGGAGGAATTCGGGCACGCCCACACGGTCTCGGGCTTGATCGGAGCGATCTGGCGGGTCCGCGACAATCTCAGCTTTGATGTCGGGATACGGCATGGCATGACCAACGACCGTGCTTTCAACGAAATCCGCGCCGGGATGACATTTGGCTTTCCGCTGCGGCAAATCGGAGGCATGGATCACCGGCCCAAGTGATCGCAGCGATGGAAGCACGCATGGTTTCGACAACAATCCGGGCGGGCCTGTTCACCATTCTGTTTTGGTCCGCGGCATCGATCGGCTGCCGTGCCGATGGCGTTTCAGCGGTGAAATCCTGCGAGGCCGACAACGACCCTCCCGAGGACATTGCTCGGCTTACCCTCATGCCGAGCGGCGAACCGCGCGGCAGCGCCAGCGCCGCGGCGCTGATAAAGATCGCGCGGCAAAAGGCCAAAGAGGGCAAAGACGCGGAAGCGCTACAATGGGCTGCGCTGTGTAATTTCTTTGAGCCCGGCGAACAGGCCGCGATCAAGCGAGACAGCGCTTCAGTCCTTCATTACCTCAAGCAATGACAGGTGAGATCGCGGGAACCAGCCGACGCCGCGCACTCTTCGCTCAACGAACCGTGGAAGCTCCCTGAACCGCGTAGGCCGCAGGTTGACCGGCCTTGACGACCGCACCATCGGCTCCGACGCGGGCCATATCGACATCGGTCCTGGCGTTCAAGCCGACAGTGACAACCGCGATCCCTGCCACGAGTGCGACCGCGACAATCTTGAGGTGAGTGGTCCGTCCAGCATTCAAGAGAGAGGGGCTCATCGAAGTCTCCCTGCGGTTGGAGTGCGGCCGGCTCTTGGGGGGAAGGCCGGCCGCGCGCGAGCCTGGTCGGGGGACGTGGGGTTGCGATGACCGAGGTCGCGTAATTCCATTTCGCCGATAACCTGATCAGTAAATTCCGGAGACACGAGCGGTGCTGTTGTTGGCCGTGGTGGGCCTGGCTTCGGAAATCGACCGACCGCGTACCGAGAGGTTGGATCCGAGGCGCGGGTTGGCGGGCAGGACGACCACCTTGGTGCCGACGCTGACCCGGGCATAAAGGTCGATCACGTCTTCGTTCAGCATGCGGATGCAGCCGCTCGAAACCTGTCCGCCGATCGTGTCCGGCGCATTGGTGCCGTGAATACGGTAGACGGTGCCACCAAGGTACAAGGCGCGAGCGCCAAGCGGGTTGCCGGGGCCGCCGGCCATGAAGCGCGGCAGGTAGGGTTGGCGCGCGATCATCTCCTGCGGTGGATTCCAATCCGGCCATTCGGCTTTGCGAGCGATCATCTGCACGCCGGACCAGGTGAAGCCCTCGCGACCGACGCCGATGCCGTAGCGGATGGCCCTTCCGCCACCGAGCACGTAGTAGAGCTGCGTGTTCGGGGTGTCGATGATGATCGAGCCGGGCGCTTCGCGGGTCTGGTAGGCGACCAGCTGGCGCCGCAGGTGTGCGGGTACTTCCGTGGCCTGCTGTTGGTCCTCGACGGTTGCGCTATCCCGCGAGAACGGCTCGAAGACCGAGCTTTGCGGCTGGGACCACGGGGCATAGCCGAGCGGGCCGCCGAACGCTGCGGTGCTGGCGAACACGGTGGCGATCGATACAGCGGCGGCGCCGAGGTTGAAACGTGACATGACAGATCCCCTTTGATCGGAGTTTGTGCAATCTGGTTAGTTCGCAGACGGTGCAGCAGAACGCTTTGGCGGCAGACGATCGATGGCGACGATCCGAACTTCGCGCGGCTGAGCGGCGGGCTGCGAGGGGTTGCGCACACAGCGGCGCTCGTAATGCGGCCATCCGGCTTGGATGCACGCGGTCTCGTCTGGACGAGGCATGAGGCGGTCGCTCTTGAGCGAGCGCTGCGGCTCGGCTGTATCCGCCTTGCCGGTGGCGCGCGGCGCGCCGACGCTGATGTCGATCAGGACGACTGCGACCACGACTGCAGCGATGGTCTTCAACATTTTGTCTCCCCGCATCACTTCTTGAGGGTGAGACTAGGTCGCTCGCCGGCGCCGCAATATTGTACGTGCGTAAGAGTTGGTTATCGAAAAGGGGCAACCGCCGATGCGAAGGTATATATTCCGGCGTGGATCGTTGGGTTGATCAAGCCCGCCGGCCAGAAACGCTAGGCCCCGGCGTCGGGCGCTTTCAGCGCCATGTCAAGGCAACCGATCAAGCGGTCCTCGCTGTAGGGTTTGCTCATGAAGCAGACCGCCCCAGCCTCCATGGCGCGCGCCCGAACGCTTTCCTCGGGAAACGCCGTGATGAAAATGATGGGCATGTGATGGCCGCCAGCAATCAGCCGCCTTTGCAGCTCCACCCCACTGAGTCCGGGCATTTGCAGATCGGTGATGAGGCAGGACGTGTCGTGCAGGCGCTCGGAACTGAGGAACTCTTCGGCCGAGGAAAACGTGGCCGCGAGGTAACCTAGAGAGCGCACCAAACCTTCCGTCGACTCGCGGACGGCCTCATCGTCATCGACAATCGAAATCACTGGGATCCTTGGCAAGTTGGCTTCCTGTTGAGGTAGCGGAAAAGTAGGGTGATTCGGCTGACTCCGCGACGTTACTTAAGGAAAGGCTCGATGCCCAAGCGTCTAAGGGAACCATACTTAGGTTTAGAAACGCTAAGGCTTGGGCCGCCGGATGCCCAACGCATCCGCCATTCTGACCAATTCCGCCAGTGATTTGGCCCCCATCTTTCGCATGGCGTTGCCACGATGGACCTTAACGGTGATCTCGCTCACCCCGATTTGTGCAGCAATCTGCTTGTTCATCAGCCCCGAGGTTACCAGCGCGATCACCTGTTGCTCACGTGCGGTCAGCGTCTCGAAGTCGGTTCGTAACTTCGACGTGCTTTTATCGCTTTCGCGTCTGACCCGATCGCGATCGAGGCCCACACGAACAGCATCCAATAGATCCTGATCCCGGAACGGCTTGGGCAGGAATTCAACGGCTCCGGCTTTCATCGCCTTCACGGTCATCGGTATGTCGCCGTGGCCGGTGATGAAGATGATGGGCACGTGGATATCGGCCTTGGCCAACTCATCTTGAAAATCCAGCCCGCTCACTCCGGGCAAACGAACGTCGAGCACGAGGCAGCTCGGAACGTCCGGCGGTTTGCTCGCCAGGAATTCGGCGGCGGTACCGAACGCTTCGACTTGCAGGCCGACCGACCGCAGCAGGCTTTTCACCGACTCGCGAACGGCAGCGTCGTCATCGATGAGCAGCACCAGAGATTCAGTATTCGAGGGCTTCTTGGGCGTTGTGGGCATCGATGTCGCCTGTGCCGAGTTGCTAACGTCTCAAGCCGCCGCGCTCATTGGGAATAGGGCAAACGCAGGGTGCCGGAGGCTAGATGCTTCGGATGGACGATCGTCTGGGTGCCGGCCCTCTTGAATTGCTCGAGATCGTTTCCTTGGATGCCCTGGAATTGGACATGAAGCACCCTCGGTCTGTCCCATTCGCCGTTGGGAGCGTACTTTATATCCCCCACGATCGTACTGAAGCTATGCGTCCGCAGGTGCTCGCTGAGTTTCCGGTGATCGAGACTTCCGATCGCCTCCACGGCCTGTCCAAGAACCTGCAGGTTCGCATAGGCAAATGGCGGAACGAAATACCCAAGCGGATCCATTCCAGCGCCGACGACCTTGGCCTGATAGCGCTTGAGGAATTCTTCGATGCCCTGGAATTGCAATGTCGGCTCGGGCACGTAGAAATCGTGCACGACGATGTTGTTGAGCAGTGCCGCCAACTGGGTCTTCAGCGCGCCGTATTGCAGGCCAACCATCGCTCCGCCGAACAGCCTGGTCTTGAGTCCGGTCTCGTGTGCCGCCCGCACGATCCCGACTGAATCGGGAGGGTAAGACGCGACATAGACGAAATCTGGATTGGCTGAAGCAATCGCACGCAGGATCGGCGTGAAATCAACCGTGCTCGGCGGATAGCTTCGTTCGTAGACGATCCGAAATCCCATCGCGACGGCATTGTCGTGGGCGCCGTCTGACGCCTTCTTCGCAAAGTCACTGTCGGCGCCGACGATCGCAACGGTTTGCAGCCTGGGTTCCTGCTCTTTCGCGATCTCGAAAAAGCCGCGCGAGATTTCGCGCGCGCCGTCCGGCCCGACCGGAAACATGGAAAAATAATTCGGGTATTTGAACTCCTCGTTGATGGCCAGTGAGAACAGGCTCATCACCACCATGTTCCTTGGCACCACCACCGGCATCATCGGCATGGTCATGTTGGTGCCGTAGCTCGCGATCACCAGATCGATCTTGTCGACGTCGAGGAGCTTGGCGTAGATCCCCGGCACCAGCGACGGATTGCTTTGGTCGTCGTAGTAGACGAATTCGACCTTGCGGCCGAGCAAGCCGCCTTTCGTGTTGATGTCCTCCTGCCACATCTGATAGGCCGCCAGAATGGCCCGGCCGTTCGACGCCAAGCCGCCGGTGAGCGGAATGCTGAAACCGAGTTTGATCGCGTTGCTCGGTTGAGCCTCGGAAGTTGCGGCATTGCCGATTGCGGTCAATGCCAGCAGCAAGGCAATGCGCAGCACCGTTTGGATCGAATGCGCCAATCGCTTGCACATGGGCGGCTGCCTCGAACTCATCCGTCACGCCGGGTTCGCGGATGGGGCTGGAGCAACCGGCACGGTGAGATGGAAGTTGGTGCCGTAGGGCGCGCCGGGCGAGCACCAAAGTCGTCCACCATGTGCCTCGACGATGCTTCGGCAAATCGACAGCCCCATGCCCATGCCGGTGGTCTTGGTGGTGAACAATGGCTCGAAGATGCGATTGCGGATCGTTTCATCGATCCCGGTCCCTGAATCCGCGACTGCGACCAGCACATCGCCGGATTCGTCGACCCGCGAACTGATGCGCAGCACGCGCGGCCGGTCCGTGATTGCGCTCATCGCATCGGCGCCATTTATGACGAGGTTCATGAAGACCTGCTGAATCTGGACTCGGTCGCCCAGAGCAGGCGGGAGTCCCGTGGGCAAGTCGGTTTGAACCGCGACCCTGCGGGTCTGCAGCGAACTCATTGTGAGGGCAAGAACCTCGCGAAGGGCGCCATTGACATCGATCGCGACGTATTCAGACTTGCGATGTCCGAGGAACGAGCGAATGCGACCGATCACATCGCTCGCGCGGTTGCCTTCACTGACGATCCTCTTGATCGCCGTCTTCGCCTCCTCCAGGTCGGGAGTGGCGCGATCGAGCCATCGCAGGGCGGCATTCCCGCTGGCAACGACTGCGGCGAGCGGCTGATTGATCTCGTGAGCGATGGATGCGGCAAGTTCGCCCATTGTCGTCAGTCGCGCCACGCGGGCGAGTTCCGCCTGCGCTTCGTGCACCGCAGCGGTGGCGCGAATGCGCTCGGTTTCGTCCATCGTTACGCCGATGTACTCGACCACCTCGCCAGATTCCTCGAACACCGGCTTGCCGACGCTGTGAAGGTGCTTGACCGTTCCGTCGCGCAGCACCGCTCGAAACGGAATGTTATAGGATTTGTTCTCCCGGACCGCTCGCAGGCTTTCCTCATGAAGAGACGCTCGGTCCTCGGGATGAATCAGTTCGAGGAACATCTCATACGACAGCTTCGTCGTTGCAGCGTCGAGGCCGAAGATGCGCCACTCCTCCTGCGACCAGAACAGTTCTCCCGTCTTCGTGTTCCTGGCCCACGATCCGGTATGGCTCAGCTTTTCAGCTTCAGCCAGATAGGTTGCCGTGCGTCTTAATTCGGTTTCCGCTCGTTGGCGGTCGGTGATGTCGATGGCGGTCGCGAGGAACATCGGCAGGTCTGACCTCCTGCCGGGAATGGTCGAAACGAATGTATTGACCCAGATCGGGGTGCCGTCCTTGCGCTTGTATCGCGATACGACTTCATAATTGCCGCGCTTGCCCTCCCGAAGCTCCATCAAGCGGGCCTGACCGACATCGCGCTCCTCCTCCACGAGGAGGTCGGCGGGCGAGATATGGCGCAGTTCGTCTGCGGAGTAACCAAACATGGCTCGAAACGCTGAATTGGCTTCGATGAATTTGAGGTCGTGATCCATCAGCGCAATGCCCAAGCTCGAAGTTTCGAACACCGACCGCCATCGACTCTCGCTCGCGTGAAGGGCAGCTTCTGACCGCTCTCCCGCCCGCCTTAAATCCTGTGAGACATTCCAAATCCGCAGGCGTGCTCGCGTCTCGGCCTCGACGCGCTGCTCCAGGGTCTCGTTGAGTTCCCGGAGCGCCTTGTCGGCCTCGATCTGTTGCGTGACGTCAGTGTTGGTGCCGAACCAGCGGACGATCTCGCCGGCCTCGTTGCGGATGGGCCGAGCGCGCGAAAGAAACCACCGGTAGGTGCCGTCTTTGCTGCGGAGAGGAAATGTGTCCTCCCATGGGGTGCCGGCTTCGAAGCATTGACGAATACCATTGACGACACGGTCTTTATGGTCGGGATGGTGAACCTTCTGCCAACCCCAGCCTTCCATCTCTTCAGGAGTCGTCCCGGTATAGTCGTGCCAGCGTTTGTTGTACCAATATCTCCGGCCGGCTTTGTCGGCGGTCCAGGCGAACTGGCTGATGTTGTCGGCGAGTTCGCGAAATCTGCTCTCGCTTGCGGCAAGCGCCGCTTCCGCCCGCTTACGCCCGGTGATTTCCTCTGCGGCGACATTGACTCCGAGAACGCGCCCGTCAGGACCCTTCAGAGGATGCCAACTGGTGAGCCAGCAACGATCGGCACCGACCTTGTCGGCACGCTGGCCGTTGACCTCGATGCCGGTGACGGGCTCCCCAGTCGTGACGATGTGTTGGACGAGCTTCTCGACCTGCTCGGCGACATTCGGAACCATTTCGCGGACGGTGTGTCCGAGATGATCGGCGACGGAAATTCCGCAGATTTCCGTCAAACGCTGATTGATTTGCAAATAGCGGCAATCGGGCGTGAGGAAAGCAAGCCCAATCGGCGCGGTGTCGTAGATCCACTGCAGCTCAGGCGTCGGCACAAAGGACGAATTGCCAAATTGCGAGACAGCCCGCAAAGCATCGCGAACGGCACTTGTTGCCGACTGTGCCGTAACCCGATCGCCGTTGCCCGTCGCTGCCCCACGCTCACGCATCGATAATCAGCACTGGTTTCGCCACCGAAAAAATCAGCAAATCTCGAAATGGTGGCCAGCAAGGCTGCCGCAACAATAATCGCCCCAACCGCAGCCTTGCATAACGATGCAGGAGGCGGGATGTAAACTCGCCAACCGCGCTCAACGGTCCACCAAAGCGTCTCATCATGGCACGCAGCGCGCCCAGGGGTGCCCGATACGTAGGTATAGGCGACCAGTCTCTCGGCATAGCGCACGATTACCAACGTCCAATGGAGACTGCCCCCTATCAATTTATTCTGGCTCAAAGGGAAACGTGGATCGAGGCGCCGCTATGCCGATCACACAAACACTGGCCAGCGCTCCGTACCTGACGCGCGACGTCGCCACCCTGCGCGACACCGCCACCCTGCGCGACACCGCCACGTTGCCAAAGTCGAGCCTTCTCAGGCGCAGGAGAGGATCGAATCCTTGTCATGACGACGACACGAACCAAGAATCGAATTTGAATCAATCGTTGTAGCGCTGCATGGGTGCAATCACACCATCGTGATTGGCGGGGTAACGGAATGAAGGCGCACCATTCTCACCGACGCAATCCAGTAGAGGATCGTGTCGTGTCGGTACCGCGGGGGCGAGTGATCGGCGAGCGGGCAGAACAGCATCTGCCTGACGTCATCCATGTGCCTGGCGGCACGTTCCGCATGGGCTCCGACCGCCACTACCCCGAGGAAGCTCCGGTTCATCGCGTCACCGTCGATGAGTTCTGGATCGACCGCACGCCGGTGACCAACCGGCAGTTCAAAGATTTTGTCCGCGCCACCGGCCACGTCACCTTCGCCGAAATCGCGCCCGATCCGAAGGACTACCCCGGCGCGCTGCCGCACATGCTCTATGCCGGCTCGCTGGTGTTCACGCCGCCGGCTCATGCGGTCGATCTGCGCGACTGGTCGCAATGGTGGCAGTTCATGAAGGGCGCCAACTGGCGCCATCCTTACGGACCGAAGAGCAACATCAACGCGCTCGACAATCATCCGGTCGTGCACGTGTCGTTCGCCGACGCGCAGGCCTACGCCACATGGGCCGGCAAGGAGCTGCCGACCGAGGCCGAATGGGAGTTCGCTGCGCGCGGCGGCCTCGACGGCGCCGAGTTTGCCTGGGGCGACGAGTTCACGCCCGGCGGCAAGCACATGGCCAACACCTGGCAGGGCGAATTCCCGCGCCAGAACCGCAACGACGACGGCTTCGAGCGCACCTCGCCGGTGACGGCGTTCCCGCCGAACGGCTACGGCGTGCATGACATGATCGGCAACGTCTGGGAGTGGACCACCGACTGGTTTTCGCAACAGCACGAGGCCGACGCACCGAAGGCCTGCTGCATTCCGGAAAATCCGCGCGGCGGGCGTGAGGACGGCAGCTACGACCCCTGCCAGCCGGCGATCAGGATTCCCCGCAAGGTCATCAAAGGCGGCTCGCATCTGTGCGCGCCGAATTACTGCCGCCGCTACCGCCCGGCCGCGCGCCATGCGGAGGCTGTGGATACGTCCACCAGCCACGTCGGGTTCCGTTGTGTCGTTCGGAAAGGGAATGAGCCATGAGCAGCAAGCAGCAGGGCAAGACCAAGATCGAGAATAGTGTGCTGGACCGCCGAAAAATATTGCTCGGCAGCACCACGCTCGCGGCAGCCTCCGCGCTCGGCGCCGGCACACCGGTCAAAGTCGCGCAGGCGCAAGGGCAGCAACCCGCCGCGCCGTCCGGCCGGCGGCCGAACATCCTCGTCATCTTCGGCGACGACGTCGGCCAGACCAACATCAGCGCCTATTCGTTTGGCCTGATGGGCTACAGGACGCCGAATATCGATCGCATTGCCCGCGAAGGCATGATGTTTACCGACTATTATGCGGAGCAAAGCTGCACGGCGGGACGCTCGTCGTTCATCACCGGCCAATGCACGCTGCGCACTGGCCTTTCCAAGGTGGGCATTCCGGGCGCGGCGTTGGGTTTGCAGGCGCGGGATGCGACCCTTGCCGAACTGCTCAAGCCGCTCGGTTATGCCACCGGACAGTTCGGCAAGAACCATCTTGGTGACAAGAACGAATATCTGCCGACGGTGCACGGCTTCGACGAATTCTACGGCAACCTCTATCACCTCAACGCCGAGGAGGACCCGGAGTCGCGCACCTACCCGCGCAACCCCGAGTTCCGGCAGGCGCTCGGTCCGCGCGGCGTTCTGCGCACCAAGGCGTCCGACCGCGACGATCCGACCGATCAGCCGCGCTGGGGCAAGGTCGGCAGGCAGACTATCGAGGACACCGGTGCGCTCACCAAGAAGCGGATGGAGACGATCGACGACGAAACCTCCGCTGCTGCCATCGATTTCATGCAGCGCCAGGTTCGGGCCAACACTCCGTTCTTCTGCTGGTTCAACTCCACCCGGATGCATTTCCGCACCCATGTGCGGGAATCCCATCGCGACAAGCCCGGTCTGACGGCCAGGACCGAATACGCCGACGGCATGATCGAGCACGATGGGGTGATCGGAACGATACTCAAGGCGGTGGACGATCTCGGCATCGGCAACGACACCATCGTGCTCTACACCACGGACAACGGTCCGCATCAGAACTCCTGGCCGGATGCCGGGACGACGCCGTTCCGCAGCGAGAAAAACACCAACTGGGAGGGTGCGTTCCGCGTACCGTGCCTCATTCGCTGGCCGGGCCGAATTCAACCGGGCTCGATCTCGAACGAGCTGTTCAGCGGACTTGATTGGCTTCCGACCTTCATGGCAGCCGCGGGCGATCCGAACATCAAGGACAAGCTGCTCAGGGGCCATCAGGCCGGAAGCAAGACCTTCAAGGTCCACCTCGACGGCTATAACCAGCTTCCCTACCTCACCGGCCAGCAGCCGCGCAGCGCCCGCAAGGAGTTCATGTACTTCAACGACGACGGCGATCTCGTCGCCATGCGCTACGAGAATTGGAAGATCGTCTTTGAGGAGCAGCGCGCGCAAGGCACGATGCGAATCTGGGCCGAGCCGTTCACCAAGCTGCGTGTTCCGAAGGTTTTCGACCTGCGGTCGGACCCCTACGAGCGCGCGGACGTCACCTCGAACACGTACTACGACTTCTTCATGTCGGACGGCGCGGGTCCATTTATCGCGTCTCAATCCGTTGTGGCTCCGTTTCTAGCGACCTTCAAGGAGTATCCACCGAGCCAGCGGCCGTCGAGCTTCAGCGTCGATCAGCTCGTCGAGAAGATGCAGAAGAGTCTTGAGACACCGCATTAGCGACATGCGGAGTCACCGATCGGCGAACGCCGACCGGTGCGGTGTTTGCGTTCGCGCTGTAAGGAGTCTCAACTTAGTGTGAGGGGGCGACGATGCGTATTAAGGTCAAGGCATGGGTGATTGTGTTGGCGGTTGCGCTTCTTGCCGCGGACCAGAGACCGGCCAGAGCCGATCAGGGCGGCGTCAGCTTCTGGCTGCCCGGCGCGTTCGGCAGCTTGGCGGCGACGCCGCTCGTTCCCGGATGGTCGATGGCCGCAATCTACATTCATTCCGACGTGTTCGCCGGCGGCGACGTGTCCGCGTCGCGCGCCATCCATTTCCCCAACCGGACCGCCAACCTGACGGTGAATCTGGACGCCAAGCTCAACGGTCGTGTGGATATCGGTATCCTCGCGCCGAGCTATGTGTTCGCGACGCCGGTGCTGGGCGGCCAGCTCGCCATCAACGTGCTGGGGATCTACGGCCGCGATCAGGCGAACATCGACGCCAGCCTGACCGGGGCGCTGGGCCCGATCGGCTTCGCCACCGAGCGCAGTGTCAGCCAGGCTTTGACCGCCTTCGGCGACGTGTTCGTGCAGCCGACGCTGCGCTGGAACCAGGGCGTCAACAACTACATGGTCTACGCCATGGCGAACCTGCCGGTCGGCGCCTACGATCCGTCGCGTCTCGTCAATCTCGGCCTGGGGCATTGGTCGATCGACGCCGGCGGCGGCTACACCTATCTCAATCCGAGCACCGGCTGGGAGTTCTCCGGCGTCGCCGGTCTCACCTACAATTTCAAGAACCCCTATCTGCAATATCAGAACGGCATCGACGCGCATCTGGATTGGGGACTCTCACACTTCGTCTCCAAGCAGATGCTTGTCGGTCTGGTCGGCTACTACTATCAGCAGCTCACCGGCGACAGCGGCTCCGGCGACACCCTCGGCCCCTTCAAGTCGCGTGTTGTCGGCTTCGGTCCGCAGGTCGGCTTCATCTTTCCGGTTGGCGACTTGCAGGGCTATCTCAATCTGAAGATCTACAAGGAGTTCGCCGCCGAGCATCGCCCCGAGGGCTGGAACGCCTGGGTGACGTTTGCGATCTCGCCAACCCCCCCTGCCGCTGCGCCTCCCAAGCACCTGTCCCTCAAGTGAGGGCAGAAACGTCTGCTTTTGGCATTTAAGGTGGCTTGATGAAAATGCTTCCAATCGTGGCATTGATCGTTGTTGGCTCGCTGGGCTTCGCCCAGGCTCAAACGTTCTCCGCAGACGAACTCGCTCGCCGGACAGTCGAGCGCCGCGCCGTCGAGGCCGTCATCTGGGGCATGCCTATCGTGAACTACGACCTGATGCTTCAGGAGATGCTGACCAAGACGGCGGGCAAGGTGAACCAGATGATCTACTGGGGCCGCCCGCTCGACTGGAAAAACCAGACGCTGACGCCTAATCCCGACACGCTCTACTTCATGGCGTTCTTCAACACTAAGGACGCGGGGCCGATTGTGCTCGATATCCCGCCCGCAAGCGTGGATGGCTCGCTCAACGCCAACATCGTCAATATCTGGCAAGAGCCGCTGGAGGATGCCGGACTTCTCGGAGTCGATAAGGGCAAAGGCGTTAAACTGTTGATACTGCCGCCTGGGTATTCCGGCGCCGTGCCCAAAGGCTATGTCGCGTTGCGCCCTGGCACCTGGGGAAGCTACGCGCTGATCCGCTCCAACCTGAAAAGCCACAACGACAACGATGTCGCGAAGTCCATCGCCTATGGCAAGCGCGTAAGGGTCTATCCGCTATCGCAGGCGTCCGCTCCGCAGCCGACCGTGTACACCGACGTGAAAGATGTGACGTTTGACTCCACGATCCGTTACGACGAGAGCTTCTACGCCGGGCTGAACCGGGTCATCCAGAGCGAGCCGTGGCTTGAGCGCGATCGTTCGAGGATCGATGAGGTCCGAACGCTCGGTATCGAGAAGGGCAAGCCGTTCGCGCCGGATGACGCCATGAAGCAGTCACTCAACGCCGGCGTCCGCGAGGCACATGCGACACTGGCTGCGCGATACGAGGCCGGGCAGCCGCCATTCTTTGAGGGCACCCACTGGACCTATCCGACTAATCCCGAACTCATTGTTGCGGCCTCGAAGGGTTTTTCCGACCCGAACACCTTTCCTGTCGATGCGCGCGGTCTGACCTATACCTACGGCTACATCGGTATCAAACGGCTGGGGAGCGGCCAGTTTTATCTCATCAACATCAAGGACAAGGACGGCAAGACCTACGACGGCGCAAACACATATCGCGTTCACGTCCCTCCGAATGTGCCCGCCGAGCAATACTGGTCGCTGACGGTCTATGACTTCGAGACCCACGCGCTCGTCAAGAACGTCGATCGCGCCAGCCGCGCGTCGAACGCGGCGGACGTGAAGAAGAACCCGGACGGATCGGTCGATCTCTATGTCGGTCCCAAGGCGCCGGCGGGTCAGGAGACAAACTGGATTCCGACCGATCCGGCCCGAAAATTCGAATTCATGTTTCGACTCTACGGGCCAAAGCCGGAATTTTTCGAAAAGAAAAGCTGGAGACTACCGGACGTCGAAAAATACTCGGGCTAGGAGGTCGAGATGCAGACCGGTGCGCGTTTCGCCAAGTGGGGGCTCGGCTTATTCATCTTTGGACTCTTTCTCACCTTTGGAGTCATCGGACACTACTGCGTTGGCGCCAGCGCGGACGCAGGCGAATTGTTCAAGCGCAATGTCACGCTCTGGTGGGCATGCCCGTGGACGCTTTCGGTTGCAATCGTTCAGGGCGGCGGGCTCGGCATGGTCGCGCTTGGCCTGACTTTGCTGAGCACCGGCAGAAAAAGCGCTGAGGACGGCGCGTTCGTACTGTGGCTATGCGCTCTTGGCTTGTTCGGCGTTTTTGCCGTCGGTTATCCCGGCTATTTCGTTTTCAATTCGGTCTGGCCCAATTTTTATTATGGGCCTGACATCATCGGAAAGAATGCCTGGCTGCTCAGTCAGGCGTTTTTCTTCGCAATCTACTTCGCGGGAATGGTTCTCGCGTTCGCAACGGTGCGGCGCGCGCTCAATGCCGTCGCGGCGGGAACGCAGTGATGCGCAAGCAGAGGAG
>Ga0105248_10001569_pt1 | contig 25432 bp, 23 predicted proteins | sample KBSS34metaG_FD_81524 | JGI IMG/M metagenome (GOLD analysis project Ga0105248, IMG submission 81524) | Switchgrass rhizosphere microbial communities from Kellogg Biological Station, Michigan, USA - KBS S3-4 metaG | ecosystem: Host-associated > Plants > Roots > Rhizosphere > Soil | place... | reverse complement strand
GTCCGAGGATGCGTCCCGCTGCCTGCGTCTTGCCGCGACGCTCGAGCAGGGATCCGCGCATCCGATGGCGCGCGCGCTCCGCGAGTTCAGGGTGGACCCAGCCGCTGCATCCAGTCTTACGGCGGTCGCCGGAAGCGGCGTCGAAGGCTTGATCGAAGGCACGCGATATCGCTTGGGACGCGCAGCCTGGGTCGCCGAACTGTGCCGTGCGACGCCGCCCGCGTCCTTCGTCGACGTTATGCCCGGCGAGTCGCCCGCTTTGCTCGCAAGCGAAAACCAATGGCTCGCGTGCATCCGCTTCGGCGACCGCGTACGGCCCGAGGCCGTCGCGCTCGTGCGCACGTTGCGAGGACTCGGACTCCATCCGTCGATCATCTCGGGCGACGGGGAAGCAACCGTTGCGAGCGTCGCGCATGCAGTCGGGATCGACGAATGGCACGCCGACGCGCGTCCCGTCGACAAGCGCCGCTTGATCGCCGATCTGCAACGCCGCGGCGCGGTCGTGGCAATGATCGGAGACGGCATCAACGATGCACCGAGCCTTGCGCAGGCCGACGTGGCGTTGACGCTCGGCAGCGCCGCGACGCTGACGCAGTGGACCGCCGACGCCGTCGTGCTGGGCGATGACCTCTCGCGGATCGGCCATGCGCTCGTTGCAGCGAGACGCACTTTCAGGGTGATCCGTCAAAACGTTGCGTGGGCACTCGTCTATAACATCGTCGCCATCCCGCTTGCGGCCACCGGCCATCTTTCGCCGCTCGCGGCGGCCATCGGCATGTCCGCGTCGTCGCTGATCGTCGTCGGCAATGCATGGCGGCTGTCTCGATTGTCCGGCGCGCACAAGGCCGCTCGCGCGCAAACCAGATTCTCCGACCGGCCGTCGAAGCGCTCGACACCCGACGCTGCGCCTTGGCGGCCGGCAGTCGTCACGCGTGCCGATGCAGCGGCGCGCTCTTGATCGGGCATGGACATCCTCTACATGCTGATCCCGCTGTCGCTGGTGCTCGCGCTCCTGATCGGCGCGAGCTTCTGGTGGGCCACGAAGAGCGGTCAGTTCGACGACCTCGAGGGGCCGGCGCATCGGATTCTCGCGGACGACGACGATCCGTGTTGACCTTCGTCAAGTTGCACGACGCACCTCGCTCGTAACATCGTCCGGTCCTTCCAGGGAATCCTCACGAATGCAAACCGCGCACGCCTTGTCGCCCTCGCAATCGAACAGCGGAACGTTCAATTACCAGGTGGTACGCCAGTTCGCGATCATGACCGTCGTTTGGGGCATCGTCGGGATGCTGGTGGGCGTCATCATCGCCGCTCAACTCCTGTGGCCGGAGCTCGGCAGCGGCATTCCCTGGCTTTCCTATGGAAGGTTGCGCCCGCTGCACACGAATGCGGTGATCTTCGCTTTCGGCGGTTCCGCGCTGTTCGCGACGTCCTACTACGCGGTGCAGCGCACGTGCCAGGTGCGCCTGTTCTGCGGGCCGCTCGCCTCGTTCACGTTCTGGGGCTGGACGGCCGTCATCGTGCTCGCCGCGATCACGCTTCCGATGGGTTACACGAGCGGCAAGGAGTACGCGGAGCTCGAATGGCCGATCGACCTGCTGATCGCCGTCGTGTGGGTTTCGTACGCGGTCGTGTTCTTCGGGACGATCGCCAAGCGCAAGACGCCGCACATCTACGTCGCGAACTGGTTCTTCGGCGCCTATATCCTGACCGTCGCCATCCTGCACATCGTCAACAGCGCCGAGATGCCGATCTCGCCGTGGTCGATGAAATCGTACTCGGCATACGCAGGCGTGCAGGACGCGATGGTGCAGTGGTGGTACGGCCACAACGCCGTCGGCTTCTTCCTGACCGCGGGCTTCCTCGGCATGATGTATTACTTCGTGCCGAAACAGGCCGGCCGCCCGATCTACTCGTACCGGCTGTCCATCGTCCATTTCTGGGCGCTGATCTTCACGTACATGTGGGCCGGCCCCCATCACCTGCATTACACCGCGCTGCCCGACTGGACGCAGTCGCTCGGCATGCTGTTCTCGCTGATCCTGCTCGCGCCTTCGTGGGGCGGAATGATCAACGGGATGATGACGCTGTCGGGCGCCTGGCACAAATTGCGCGACGATCCCATCCTCAAGTTCCTGATCGTCTCGCTGTCGTTCTACGGCATGTCGACGTTCGAGGGTCCGATGATGTCGATCAAGACGGTCAACGCGCTGTCGCACTACACCGACTGGACCGTCGGACACGTGCACTCGGGCGCGCTCGGCTGGGTCGCGTTCATCTCGATCGGCTGCATCTACTACCTGATCCCGCGGATGTTCGGGCGTGTCGAGATGTGGTCGACGCGGCTCATCACCGCGCACTTCTGGATCGCGACGCTCGGCGTCGTGCTCTACATCTCGTCGATGTGGATCGCGGGGGTCATGCAGGGCCTGATGTGGCGCGCGACGAACCCCGACGGCACGCTCACTTATGCGTTCGTCGAAAGCGTGAAGGCGACGTACCCGTTCTATGCGATCCGGCTGCTCGGCGGAACGCTGTTCCTCGTGGGCATGCTGCTGATGGCGTGGAACGTCGTGCGCACGATTGCGCTCGGCAAGAAGTTCGAGGCACCGATCCCGCCCGTTGGCGCGCCGCTGCCCGCCGTCGTCTGACGAACCGACTGCTCACGCCATGAAGCTCTCGCACGAACTCATCGAAAAGAACATCGGATGGATGATCATCCTGACGATCCTCGTGGTCGCCGTGGGCGGCCTCGTCGAGATCGTTCCGCTGTATTTCCAGAAGTCGACGACGACGGCCGTCGAAGGCGTCAAGCCCTATCCGCCGCTGCAACTCGTCGGACGCGACATCTACGTGCGCGAGGGCTGCTACAACTGCCACTCGCAGATGATTCGTCCGTTCCGCGCGGAAACCGAGCGCTACGGACATTATTCGGTTGCTGGCGAGTTCGTGTACGACCATCCGTTTCAATGGGGAAGCAAACGGACGGGACCGGACCTGGCGCGCGTCGGCGGGCGCTACTCGGACGACTGGCATCGCGTTCATCTCGGCAATCCCCGTGACGTCGTGCCTGAATCGAACATGCCCGCGTATTCGTGGCTTGCCAAGACACCGCTCGCGGGAGACGACATCGGCGCTCGGATGCGGGCGCTCCGCCGCGTCGGGGTCCCCTATACGGACGCCGAGATTGCCAAAGCGCCGGAGCAGTTGCAGGGCAAGACCGAGGAGGACGCGGTCATCGCTTACCTGCAGAACCTGGGACTTGCACTGCGCAACGTGAGGTAGCCATGGAGATCTATTCGACGCTCTCGAGCGCATTCACCGTGATGTCGTTTCTGTTGTTCGTGGGCATCGTTCACTGGGCGTGGAGCAGCCGCCGCCGCGATGAGTTTCGTGCCGCGGCAAACGCCCCGTTCGCGTTGCCTGACGAGAATGAGGAAGTGTTCCGCAACGGCGGAGCGCGGCGATGAGCGATTTCATGGCCGACGGCTGGGGCCTGTATGTTGCGATCGCCACGCTGCTGTCGATCGCCGCGTGCGGCCTGTTGCTGCACATGCTGGGGAAGATGCGTGTCCAGCGGCCCAAGCCCGGCGCCCAGGTGGAGACGACCGGTCACGTCTGGGACGGCGATCTCGCCGAATACAACAATCCGCTGCCCCGCTGGTGGATGTGGCTCTTCTGGCTGACGATCGTCTTCGCGCTCGCGTATCTGATCCTCTATCCCGGGCTCGGCAAGGCGCCGGGCGCGCTTGGCTGGACCTCCGCTGGCGCGTACGCGAGCGAAGTGCGCACATTCGACGCGAAGGTCGAGCCGCTGTACGCCAAGTATCTCGCGATGGACATCAAGGCGGTTGCAGCCGATCCCGAAGCGAACGCGATGGGCGAACGGCTGTTCCTCAACTACTGCGCGCAATGTCATGGTTCCGATGCCGGCGGCAGCAAGGGATTCCCGAACCTCCGCGACCGCGACTGGCTCTACGGCGGGGAGCCGAGCAACATCCGCGAAACGATCCTGAATGGCCGCAACGGCATCATGCCGGCGTTCGGCGCGGCGCTCGGCAGTGAAGGCGTGCGTGACGTCGTGGCGTATGTGCGCAGCCTGTCGGGCCTTCCGTCCGACAACGTTCGAACGCAACTCGGCAAGCCGCTCTTCGCGCAGAACTGCGCCGCCTGTCACGGCGCGGACGGCAAGGGCAATCAGCAGATCGGTGCGCCGAACCTGACCGATCGGATCTGGTTGTATGGCAGCACCGAGGCGGCGATCAGCGAGACCGTTACACGCGGCCGGGGTGAGGCATCGGCGGTCACGAGGATGCCCGCGCACAAGGACCGGCTCGACGAGGGCAAGATCCAGCTTCTCGCGGCCTATGTCTGGAGCCTGTCGAACGCCAAGTAATGCGTTCGATGGATCGTGCATACGCCTGGCATGCCGCCCGATCGGGAAGCGCCGACCGTTGTCGTGGACGACGTTGCGACGCGCACGCGCAAGGTCGTGCCCATCCTGCCGTCGAGCGAAGAAGTCGCGCTCTACGAGATTCGCAAGACGATCCATCCCCGGGCCGTGCATGGATGGTTCGCGGCATGGCGATGGGCGCTCGTGTTCGCCACGCAGCTCGTGTTCTATGGTCTGCCATGGCTCACGTGGAACGGCCGCCAGGCCGTCCTGTTCGATCTCGGCGCACGCAAGTTCTTCATCTTCGGTGCGGTGTTCTGGCCACAGGACGTGATCTACCTGGCGGTGCTGCTGATCCTGTCCGCGCTTTCGCTGTTTCTCGTGACCGCGATCGCCGGTCGCGTGTGGTGCGGTTACGCGTGTCCGCAGACGGTCTATACCGAGATCTTCCTGTGGATCGAGCGGAAGATCGAAGGGGATCGCCTTGCCCGGGTGCGCCTCGACGCTGCGCCGATGTCCCTCGAGAAATTCGTCATCAAGGGGCTGAAGCACACCGCATGGTTCGTCGTCGCGCTGTGGACCGGCTACACGTTCGTCGGATATTTCACGCCGATCCGGGATCTGGGCGTGCGCGCCATCACGTGGCAGCTCGGAGGCTGGGAATCCTTCTGGATCGTGTTCTACGGCCTCGCCACGTACGGCAACGCGGGTTGGCTGCGCGAGCAGGTCTGCAAGTACATGTGTCCGTACGCGCGCTTCCAGAGCGTCATGTTCGACAAGGACACGCTCGTCATCACCTACGACACGGCGCGCGGCGAACCGCGCGGCGGACGCTCGAAGTCGGCGGACCGTCACGCGAAGGGACTCGGCGACTGCGTCGATTGCGGCATATGCGTGCAGGTGTGCCCGACCGGCATCGACATCCGGAAGGGGCTGCAATACGAATGCATCGGCTGCGCCGCGTGCATCGACGGCTGCGACCAGGTGATGGACAAGATGGGGTATCCACGGGGACTTATCCGGTACACGACGCAAAATGCACTGGCCCTGGGCTCGACGGCGCGCCAGATGTGGAAACGCGTCTTCCGCACACGCACGATCGTCTATGGCTGCGTGCTCGTCGCGATCGCGGGCGCGGCGGGCGCTTCGCTTGCGCTGCGCAATCCGCTCAAGGTGGACATTCTGCGGGACCGGGGCGCGCTCGCGCGCGAGGGTGCGCCGGGCAGGATCGAGAACGTCTATCGCGTGCAGATCATGAACACCGACGAGACGCCGCGGAAGTTCACGCTGCTCGCGTCCGGATTGCCGGAGCTCGCAGCCGTGGATCTCGAGCAGCCGATCGAGCTCGGGCCGGCTGCGACCCGGCTCTTCGCGCTGCGCTTGCAGGCGCCGCTCGAGCCTGCGAATGTGGCGCCGCCGTCGCCGGGCCCGCACAAGATCGAATTGACGGTGCAGGCCGTCGACGATGCGAGGGTCGTACGCCATGAACAATCGACATTCATCATTCCGCGCTGACGGCACGTCCGAGCGCTCGAACCGCGGGCCGTGGCCGTGGCTGCTCGGCGCGGGGCCGGCGCTCGTCGTCGTTGCGTCGCTCGCGACTGGATGGATCGCGCTCACGCGAGGCGACCCCGTGATTGCGGACGATTACTACAAGATCGGCCTCAGCATCAATCGCCGGCTTGCCGCAATCCCCGCGTCGCTTCCGGTACCCGGTGCGACACTCACCGTCGGCGCCGCGGGTGAGGTCCGTGTGCGCCTCAGCGATTCAACGCCGCTGCCCGCCGAGCTGCGGTTGACCGTCCGCCGGCCGGGTCAAGCGGACGCGAGCCGCCCGTTGATGCTCGCGCGCGACGGCGGCGACGAGTTCGTGGGCGTGCTCCGCGATGTACCGGATGGGCGACGGATCGTGACACTCGCGTCCGACGCCTGGATACTCCCCGTGACCATCGTCGATCATTGGCCGGCGACGCTCACGCTGCGCGGGGCGGGGTCCCCGTCCTGACGCTTCGAAGGAGCGGAGACGACCTTGGGACGGCAAACGCTGCAGCGCGCGATGTGGGTCGTATGGCCGGGCTTCATCGCGGCGATCGCCGCGGAGTGCGTTTTCTTCGCCATGTTCGACCCGCTCGACTTCAACATGCGATTGCAGCTTTCCCGCGAGGCGGTCTACACGGTCGGGTTCGTCGCTTTCTGGCTGCTCGGCATGTTGTCCTCGGCACTGACGCTGTTCCTGTATCGCCCGATCGACGAAGCGCCGGGGTGGCCGCCGTGAGCGTGGCGGTGATCGTCAGCGCGTGGCTCGTCGGCACGTTCGGCGGCCTGCACTGTGCGGCGATGTGCGGCGGACTGCTCGCCGCGATCGGAGCGCGGGACGCGTCGCGACCACAGCCATTGCGTTCGGCCAAGGCGCTGGCGCTCCGCCATGCCGGCCATCATGCCGGTCGCCTCTGCACTTACGCGCTGCTCGGTGGCCTCTTCGGCGGCGCCGGCGAGGCAGCGCTCGGCCTCGTCGACGTCCTGTCGGTTCAGCGTGCACTCTACATCGCAGCCAATGTCGTGCTGCTCGCGTTGGGTGTGAGCCTTCTCACACGCACGCCGGGCATCGCCGTTCTGCAGCGGGTGGGAGTCGCGACGTTTGCGCCGGTGCTCGCGGCGGTGAAGCCGATCCTGCGCCGCGATGACGCGTACGCGCGTGTGGCGATGGGGCTCGTATGGGGTCTCATGCCCTGTGCGCTCGTCTACAGTGTCCTGCCGCTCGCGCTCCTGTCCGGCGGATGGTGGCAGGGAATGATCGTCATGCTGGCCTTCGGCGCGGGGACGTTGCCGAACCTGCTGGCAATGGGGGCGACGCTCGAGACAGCGCGCCGCTGGACGTCCCGGCCGGGCGTGCGCGCAGCCGGCACGCTGCTGATGGTCGGCTTCGGCCTCCTCGGCCTCGGGCGCGCACTGTTCGTCCCCGAGGCTCTCGCACAAGGCGCATTCTGTCTCGTTCCGTAGGCTGCCCACCGGCCATCGCAATCGGCGAACTCGGCGCCGATCCTGCTGACAGACACGAGGAGCCGTCCCCGGTCGCGGGACGCTCCGGCGGCACCGTTACTCAACAGGACATGAAGAAGCGCAGCGCCGACCTGGAATCCCTCTGGAAGTCGGTTTCTCCTGGCGCGGAGACGTTCGATCCGCACGCTTTGCCCGATCTGCCCGAAAGCGTTCGCGCCTACCTGACCCATGCGATCGCCGCAGGCGCGCCGCTGGCGTCGGCGGTTCGCCTGCGGATGCACGGCACGATCAAGCTCGGACGCTGGCGGAAGTTCAAGGCACAGCAAGTGATCGTGCGACAGCGCGGCATGATCTGGCATGCCAGGTTGAGGATCGGCGGCCTGTCCGTGCGCGGCGAGGACCGATTCCTCGACGGCGAGGGCGCAATGCGATGGGACCTCGCCCGCATCATTCCCCTGATGCGTGCATCGGGGCCGGACATTACTCGTTCCGCTGCGGGACGCGCCGCTGCGGAGTCCATCTGGTTGCCATCGATCCTTTGCAGCGATGACGTATGGTGGCGAGCGGGCGAGGGGAACACCGTGCACGCGCGTTTTGCCGTCGATGGCCAGGCCGCCGATCTCGCGCTCGCAGTCGCGCAGGGAAGGCTGCACGCCGTGAGCCTTCCGCGCTGGGGCAACCCGGATGGGGGACCGTTTCGCGAGGTCCCGTTCGGCGCGTTCGTCGATCAGGAAGCGACGTTCGACGGCTACACGATTCCCGCGCGGCTGCGGGTCGGATGGTACTTCGATGACGTTGCCCGCTTCGATCGCGAGGGCAAGTTCTTCGAAGTCTCGATCGACGAAGCGATCTTTCGCTGAAGGGCAGGGCTCACGCCCGCCATAATCCCCGGACTGCCCATGCGCGCCATGCTGCTCGATGCGAAGGCGACGCCGTTGCGCCTTGCGCAGATTGAAACTCCTGTCGCAGGCCGAGGGCAGGTCGTCGTGCGTGTGCACGCCTGCGGCGTGTGTCGGACCGACCTGCACATCGCCGACGGCGAGTTGCCTGTCACGCGACTGCCGATCATCCCGGGACACGAGATCGTCGGCATCGTCGTCGACGTGGGTGCCGACGTCGAGTCGCTGCGCGCAGGCGAGCGCGTCGGCATCCCATGGCTCGGTCGTACCTGCGGCCATTGCCGCTATTGCGCAAGCGGACGCGAAAACCTGTGCGACGCGGCCGAATTTACCGGCTACACCATCAACGGCGGCTATGCGGACTACACGGCTGCGGACGCGCGTTATTGCTTCCCGCTGCCGCCGGGTTTCAGCGATGCCGAACTCGCACCGTGGATGTGCGCGGGGCTGATCGGTGCGCGGGCGCTGCGCATGGCTGGCGACGCACGCCGCCTCGGCATCTATGGTTTTGGCGCCGCCGCGCACATCGTCGCTCAGGTCGCGCGACACCAGGGACGGGAGGTGTATGCATTCACGCGACCACGCGACATCGCAGCCCAGGCAATGGCGCGCGAGCTCGGTGCATCGTGGGCGGGCGGAAGCGACGAGCGCGCACCCGAGGAGCTCGATGCGGCCTTGCTGTTCGCCCCCGTCGGTGCGCTCGTTCCGAACGCACTGCGGGACGTCGCGAAGGGCGGCACGGTGGTCTGCGCCGGGATCCATATGAGCGACATTCCAAGCTTTCCGTATGCAATCCTCTGGGGCGAGCGCCGCATCGTGTCCGTCGCCAACCTGACCCGTGAAGACGGCCGCGGCTTCGTCGCACTCGCGCAGCAGGTGCCCATACGCACCCGGGTCGTTCAATTTCCGCTCGAAAAGGCGAACGAGGCACTCGACGCGCTGCGAGAAGGGCGGCTCACTGGAACCGCAGTGCTGCAGGTCGCATAAGCGCGGCCGACTATAATTTCCGAATGGAGAGGGAGGGTCGCGCTTCGTTCGTCATCATCGAAGCGCTCATCGGACTCGCGATCGCGGCGCTCGTGCTGGCGTTCGCCGTCGCATCCGTGCGGATTGTTTCGCTGACGGCGGCGGCGTTGCTCGCCGGCGTTGCGGGCGTCCTCGCGCTCTTCCGTTTGCGGTGTGTCATGCGCGAACGCCGCGCGGTCGGTGACGACCTGCGCGACGCGGAGGCGCGGGTCAGCAACATCGTCGACGCCGCCATGGACCCGATCGTCACGGTGGACGATGCGCAGCGCATCGTCGGCTTCAATGCTGCCGCCGAGCAGGCGTTCGGCTTCGCGCGCAATGCCGTGATGGGCCGGTCGCTCGACATGCTGATTCCCGAGGGCTACCGTGCGGCGCATCGTCGCCACGTCGAGCGCTTCGGCGCAACCGGCGTCACGTCGCGAAGAATGGGTGCATCCGTATTGAGCGCACTGCGTGCGGACGGCCAGGAGTTTCCGATCGAGGCGTCTATCTCGCAGCACACCGACGGCGGGCGCAGGTTCTACACGGCAATCCTGCGCGACGTCAGCGAGCGAACGGACGCGGAGACGCTGCTGACCAGAAGCGAGATGCGTCTGCGCAGCATCCTCGATTCCGCCATGGATGCGATCATCACCACGGACGACGCGCAGAACGTCGTACTGTTCAACAATGCGGCCGAGACGATGTTCGGATGGAGCCGGCAGGAGGCGCTCGGTGCGCCACTTGGCCAGTTCATCCCGGAGCGTTTCAGGCGCGCGCATGGCGAGCACGTCGCGCGTTTTGGCGAGGCAGGCACGACGTCGCGGCGAATGGGGGGCTCGCTTCGCATCGTGACGGGCTTGCGGCGCGATGGCGAGGAGTTTCCGATCGATGCATCGATATCGCAGGTCGTTGAAGGGGACCGGCGCTTCTACACGGTGATCCTGCGGGACGTGACTGCGCGAGTGCAGGCCGTGGAGGCGTTGCGGCGATCGAAGGACGAATTGCAGGAGCTCGGCGCTGCCGCGCACATGACGCGCGAACAGGAGAAGAGCCGGATCGCCCGGGAGCTGCACGACGAGCTCGGCCAGCTTCTCACGATGATGCAGATGGACCTGGCCTGGTGCAAGGACAGGAAGCCCGTCGACAACCCGGCGTTCGCAGCGAAGCTCGACCGGATGGAGACGTTGCTCAAGAGCACCATCGCCGCCACGCGCCGCATTTCCTCCGATCTGCGGCCGTTGATGCTCGACGATCTCGGCCTCGTTCCGTCGATCGAGTGGCTGGTCGAGAATTTTTCGCAGCGCACGGGCATCCGGTGCGACCTGAGCGTGGCGGAAGGTGATCTCGGGCTTGCGATGCCGGAAGCGACCGCGGTCTTCCGCATCGTGCAGGAATCGCTGACGAACATCGCCAAGCACGCGAAGGCGACACGTGCGGACATCACGATTGCCCGTGACGGCGACCTGCTCGTCGTGCGGATCGAGGACGACGGCATCGGCTTCTCGCCCGATGCGCCGCGCAAGCCGCAATCGTTCGGCCTCTTCGGACTGCGCGAGCGCGCCTCGCTGATCAAGGCTGATGTCGTCATCACCAGCGCGCCCGGCGCGGGAACGAGCATCGAGCTGCGCTTGCCGCGCGAAGCCGCGGTCGCATCCCCGTGATCCGGGTCGTCATTGCCGATGATCACCAGATCCTGCGGCAGGGCCTCGCGCAGTTGCTGCAGGCGGCGGGCGACATCGACGTCGTGGGAGAGGCGGCCGACGGTCATCGCGCACTCGATCACGTCCGTGCCATGGAGTTCGATGTGCTGTTGCTCGACATGTCGATGCCCGGCAAGAGCGGGGTCGAGCTGATCCGGCAGGTCAAGGCCGAGAAACCGCGGCTGCGCATCCTCGTCCTCAGCATGCACGAAGAACATCAGTACGCAGTGCGGGCCATTCGTGCCGGCGCGTCCGGGTACCTGACGAAGGAAAGCGCCGCCGGGGAGCTCGTCGCGGCGATCCGCAAGGTCGCCGGCGGCGGGGCCGTGATCAGCGCCGAGGTCGCCGAACGCCTTGCGCAGGATGCGATGCCGCACGCCGAGGGCCCGCCGCACCGGACGCTGTCCGATCGCGAATACGAGGTATTCCGGCTGCTCGTCGGCGGGAAGACCGTCACGGAGATCGCAGGCGCGCTGCATCTCTCCGCGAAGACGATCAGCACGCACAAGGCCCGGTTGATGGAAAAGCTCGGCGTCGACAACAACGCCGAGCTCATTCACTACGCGCTCAAGCACCGCCTGAGCGACGATCCGGACGCGATGGCCTGATCGTTGGCGCGCCCCGTTCCGCGGAGCGCAAGCCGGCAACCGTCGCGCTGCGAAGCGCCAGGTTTGAAGGAGGCGGGGTAGGGCAATCCCTACCCGGTATCGGCGGGGCCCGACGGCTGCAACCGGCGCATGCCGACCCGCCCAATCAGCGAGCCCCGATACCCGATCCGCTGCGGGACGCCGAAGATCGCTTCCCATGGGCACCGCAACAGGCACTGCAGTCTTCATCGTCGACGACGTGCCGACGATGCGCGAGAGACTCCGCGAACTGATCAGTGACATCGAAGGCGTCCACGTCGTCGGGGATGCGGGGACGCCCGCGGACGCGATCGAAGCCATCCTGCGCACGCATCCGGATTGCGTGCTCCTCGACTATCAGCTGGACGGTGGAACGGGCGTGGACGTGCTGCGCGCCGTGCATCCGTCCTCGCCCGACATCGTCTTCATCGTGCTTACGAATCACGCGACGACGCAGCATCGCCGCGCATGCATCGACGCCGGCGCCCGTTTCTTCTTCGACAAGAGCGCGGAGTTCGGTCAAGTGTGTGCAGCGATCGCCAACTCGACGCGCCGACCCGACTGATAGACCCGGCCCATACCGCCCACCAGGAGCCACCGATGCATGCCACCGTCGTCTCTGCCGTACCCGCTTATCGCGAACCCAGCCAGAAGCGCGCGCGTCCTATCCTGCGTGACGTGAGCAGCACCACGCCGTCGTGCGTCGACTGCGGCATCGGCAGCCTGTGCATGCCGTCGACGATGGGCGCGCAGGATGCGAAGCACATGTTCGACGAGCTCGTGTCGACCCGCATCCGGCTGCGTAAGGGCGACGTGCTGTTCCGCCCGGGTGACAGGTTCACGGCGCTCTTCGCCGTCCGCGTCGGTTCCTGCAAGACGGTGAGCATGACCGACGATGGCAGCGAGCAGGTCTCCGGCCATTACCTGCCCGGCGAAATCATGGGCGTCGAAGGGATCGGCAACGACGTGCACACGTGCCAGTCGGTCGCGCTCGAGGATAGCGAGATATGCGTGCTGCCGTTCGACCGGGTCGAGAAGCTCGCGCAGCGGGAAGGCACGTTCCAGCACCAGCTGTATCGGCTGATGTCCACGGCCATCGTTCGCGAGCGCACGTCGGCGATGATGCTCGGGACGATGCGCGCCGAGCAACGCCTGGCAGCGTTCCTGCTCGATCTGTCGAATCGCTATCGCGCGCGGGGTTACTCGTCCACCGAATTCGTGCTGCGCATGACGCGCGAGGAGATCGGCAGCCAGCTCGGCCTCAAGCTCGAGACCGTCAGCCGCCTCTTCTCCCGCTTCCATGAGGAAGGCCTGATCGAAGTGCAGGGCCGCGTCATCAAGCTCCTCGACCGCATCGGACTGCAGCAGTTGCTCGCCGCCAGTTAGGGACCGTTTGCGCGTCGCCATTTAGCGAGCTGCACCGGGCAATGATGTTCCAGGGGTCGATCACGTTCGCGGTCAGCGTTTGACGGACATGATGTAGCGCGCGATCGTCCGCGCTTCCTCGTTCGACACCTCGGGGTGCGGCGGCATGTGCCAGGGTCCGCCGCGGCGCAGTCCCCGCCTGATCTCGCGTGCAATCAAGGAAACGGCATCCGGGTTGTCGCGCAGGCGTGCGGCGACGTCCGCGTACGCGGGTCCTGCCTTTGTCTCCCGGTCGGCGTGGCAGATGTAGCACTTGTAATGCGTGAGTAGCGTGCGCGCATCGGGCGGCGGCGCGGTATCCGCTCCTGACGCAAGCGACGGAAGCATCGTGCTCGCCGCGATCCATGGCAACGACCGCCAGAGGACGCGCGGTATCTTCGCCGCCGCGCGCTCTCGCGGGATTACATTCGAGACCATTCTGCAGTACCTTCGGATGCTGCGGCCATGCCGCGACACGAAATGGTAGTCGAGCTGGACGAAACGTGGTTGACATGCGTCAAGCGTGTCTGATGCGGGTGCCGGATGAATGACGATCGATTGGGCCGGCGTACGCCGTCGTCGGAGCGCTACAAGCCCCGTGCGGTGAAAAGACATGGCGACGACGTCGCGCGATCGACGTTCGACGCCTGGAGTGCGCTGTCGCGAACGTGTGAAATCTGGTGCACGCGTAACGCGGGCTCTCCGGCGATCGTCGCGCGCGGGACTCGACGCGCCTCCGAGCTCGTCGAGTTTGCGCGTCGCAATTCGCGGTTCTATCGACAGGCGTGGCGCGGCCGCAGCGGGGCAAGCGCGCACCCGTCATCGCTGCCGCCGGTCACGAAGCGCGAATTGATGGCGCATTTCGACGATTGGGTGACGGACCCGCGCCTGCATCGGCGGGGAGTCGAGGCGTTTCTAGCCGATCGTTCCCACATCGGCGAGCGATATCTCGATCGCTATGTGATCTGGAAGAGCTCAGGCAGCACCGGCGAGCCGGGCATATTCGTCCAGGATGCAACGGCATTGTCGACCTACGACGCACTCCTCCATGCGCAACTGCAGTCCACGACGCTCGCCGGCCGGTACGCGGTGGGACTCTTCACGCATGCGGGGCGCGCGGCGCTGATCGCCGCGACCGGCGATCATTTCGCCAGCATCGCGTCATGGCAGCGTGCGCGCAAGGGCAGTGCGTGGCCGGACGCGCGCGCATTCTCCGTCATGGACCCGACACCGGATCTCGTCGCGGCGCTGAACGACTATCAGCCTGCCTTTCTCGCGAGCTATCCCACGACGCTCGCAATCCTCGCGGGCGAGCAGCGGGACGGACGCTTGCGCATCTCGCCTGCGTGCATCTGGTCGGGCGGCGAGTGTCTCGCGACGTGCACGGCCGCGGCCATCGAACGCGCATTCGGATGCGTCGTGATGAACGAGTACGGTGCGTCCGAATGCATGAGCATCGCGTTCTCGTGTGCGGCGGACTGGCTTCATGTCAACGCCGACTGGGTCGTGCTGGAGCCGGTCGATCGCAACTACCGGGCCACGCCGCCTGGGGAGCCATCGCACACCGTGCTGCTCACCAATCTCGCGAACCGCGTACAGCCGATCATTCGCTACGATCTCGGCGACAGCGTCGTCGTCAATCCGCGGCCCTGTGCATGCGGGAGTCCGCTGCCGGCCATTCGACCGGAAGGGCGCCGCGACGACGTGCTCGCATTGCGCACCGTCAACGGGACGCTCGTCCAGCTGTCGCCGCTGGCGTTGACGACGGTGATCCAGGACGCGACTCGCCATCGCTTCCAACTGGTGCAAACCGGGCCGGACCACGTTGTCGTGCGCCTGGACGTCGGGGACCCGGCGAGGCGCAATGCCGAATTCGAAGCGACAGCGCGCGCGCTCAACGCGTACCTGGCGCAACAATCGCTCGGCAACGTGCAACTCTCGCTCGATGCGCAGGCGCCCGTCGCGGATCGCCGCAGCGGCAAGCTGCGTGAAGTGATATCTGCGGTCCCCGCATGAAGCCGTCGACTATCCGCCCTGGTCCGAAAGCCGCTGCTCCCCAATGACGATTCGCAATCTCGAGGGCTTCTTCAAGCCGCGGTCGGTCGCCGTGATCGGCGCATCCGATCGGGCGCGCAGCGTCGGCAACACGTTGCTTGCGAATCTGATGCAAGGCGGCTTCAAGGGGCAAATCCTGCCGGTCAATCCAAGGCATCGCAGCCTCTGCGGCCTTCCCGTGCATGCGACCGTCGCGGATCTGCCGATCACGCCGGACCTGGCGGTGATCTGCACGCCCCCTCCGACAGTACCCGGACTGATCGCCGATCTCGGGGCGCGCGGCACGCGGGCTGCGATCGTAATCACCGCCGGGCTCGGGGCGCTGACGGAAGCCGGCGGGACGACGCTGAAGCAGCAGATGCTCGCCGCCGCGCGTCCCTATCTGCTGCGGATCCTCGGTCCGAACTGCATCGGATTGCTCGTGCCCGCGATTGGATTGAACGCGAGCTTCGCCCATACGGGTGCGCTTGGCGGCGATGTCGCATTGGTTTCGCAGTCGGGCGCACTGGTGACGGCGGTACTCGACTGGGCGAAGTCGCGGGGAATCGGATTTTCGAAGTTCGTCTCCATCGGCGACAGCGCGGATGTCGATTTCGGCGATCTGATCGACTATCTCGGCAGCGACGCCGAAACCCGCGCCATCCTGCTCTACATCGAATCGATCCACGCGGCGCGCAAGTTCATGTCGGCCGCGCGTGCAGCTGCGCGCAACAAGCCCGTGATCGTCGTCAAGGCGGGACGGGTGGCGGAGGGCGCAAAGGCGGCCGCGTCGCACACCGGCGCGCTCGCCGGTGCGGACGACGTGTACGACGCCGCGATCCGCCGCTCGGGGATGCTGCGCGTGCTGACGACCGAGGACTTGTTCGACGCAGTCGAGACCCTCGCGCGGGCAAGGCCGCTGCGCGGCGAGCGGCTCGCGATAATGACCAATGGCGGCGGCCCGGGCGTGATGGCGACCGACTCGCTGGTGCTCGCAGGCGGGCACCTTGCGTCGTTGTCGCAAAGCACCGTCGAACGTCTCGACGAGGCGTTGCCGGCGACGTGGTCTCGCGGCAATCCGGTGGATATCGGCGGTGACGCGCCGGTCGACCGCTATACGGCGACGTTGCAGGCGCTCGTCGACGACCCGGGCTGCGACGCGATCCTCTTCCTCCATTCGCCGACGGCCATCGTCCCGAGCGCGGAAATTGCCCGCGCCGTCGCGGCGCTGGCGCAACGTGTTGCGAAACCGTTGTTCGCCTGCTGGCTCGGCGGTGACGCCGTGCGTGAAGCCCGAGGCATCTTCGCCGCCGCCGGCCTCCCCGATTACGTTACGCCGGAGGGCGCGGTTCGCGCCTACCTGCAGACAGTCGATTACCGGCGCAATCAGGATCTGCTGTTGCAGGTCCCGCCAGCTGCGGCAAACGATTCGACGGCGGATCGGCGAGAGGTGCGTGCGGTGGTCGCCCGTGCGATCGAAGCTTCGCAGCGCATTCTCTCGGAGGGCGATTCGAAGCGCGTCCTGGGAGGCTACGGCGTCCCCGTCGTGCAGACGCGAATCGCGCAGGGCGTCGACGACGCGGCCGATGCAGCCGAGGCCCTCGGCTATCCCGTCGTGCTCAAGATCCTTTCGCCGCAGATCACGCATAAATCGGATGTCGGCGGGGTTGCGCTCGATCTCCAGGATCGCGGGGCGGTCAAGGCGGCCGCGACCGCGATGCTCGAGCGCGTCCGACGAGCGCGCCCGGACGCCACCCTCGCAGGGTTCACGGTGCAGCAGATGATCCGTCGTCCCGATGCGCACGAGCTCATCGTCGGAATGACGAACGATGCAGTGTTCGGGCCGGTCATCCTGTTCGGCGCCGGCGGCAAGGCGGTCGAGGTGGTGGCTGACCGGGCGGTAGGGCTGCCCCCGCTGAATGCGATCCTCGCGCGCGACATCATCTCGCGCACGCGCGTCGCGAAGCTCCTCGCGGGCTACCGCGACCGGCCGGCCGCGGATATCGACGTCATCGTGCGCACGCTCGTGCAGGTCGGAGAACTTGTCGCCGACATGCCCGAGATCGTCGAGCTCGACATCAATCCGCTTCTCGCCGACGCGCAGGGCGTCGTCGCGCTCGACGCACGGATCGTCGTGACGAAGGCCGCGGAGCCGGGTGTCTCGAGGTTCGCGATCAAGCCTTATCCGGCGGAACTCGAAGAGACGCTTGCTTGGCAAGACAGGACGCTGCTGCTGCGACCGATTCGTCCCGAGGACGGTGAGCAGCATGCAACCTTTCTCGCCGCGCTCGCGCCCGACGACATCGCTCATCGCGTCTTCATACGCGCCCGCGACCTGCATCAGACGCAGCTCGGACGACTGACGCAGATCGACTACGACCGCGAGATGGCGTTCATCGCGGTCGCAGTCGATGGGGGAAAGTTCGAGACGCTGGGTGTGGTGCGCGCGATCGCCGACCCGGACAACCGAACGGCGGAGTTCGCGATCATCGTGCGCTCCGACCTGAAAGGACACGGACTCGGAACGATTCTCCTGCGCCGCATGATCGCGTACCTGCGAAGCCGCGGCACGCAGTACATGCAGGGCGAGGCGCTGGCGGACAACGCGCGCGTCTTTTCGCTGGTGCGCCCCTACGGGTTCGTGAAACTGCCGGCCGCAAGCCCGTCCAGCGTCAAGCTTCAGCTCGCGCTCCAATCGCCGGCTGTTTGACGCCGCTCAACGCTCGGTCCGACGGCAGGCGGCACACTCGCCGGACGATGGACCGACCCCTCGCAGCAGGTTCGCCGACACAGGCACTGCGCTTCGACGCCAATCTGATCCGCAAGTACGACGGCCTCGGACCGCGCTACACATCGTATCCGACGGCCGACCGGTTCGACGAGCGGTTCACGGAGTCGACGTACTGCGAGGCGCTCGCTGCCCGCCAGTCGGGGAACGGCCAGGCGCTGTCGCTTTACGTGCACCTGCCGTTCTGCAGCACGATCTGCTACTACTGCGCGTGCAACAAGGTCATCACGGCGAATCGCGGCCACTCGGCGAAATACGTGCGGTACCTCGGTCGGGAGATCGAGATCGTGGCGTCGCGGACTGCAGGCGACCGCACCGTGCAGCAGGTGCATTGGGGTGGCGGCACGCCGACATTCCTTGCGGAGGACGAGATGGCATCCCTCATGGGCACGCTGCGCGACGCCTTCGCCTTTCAACCGGACACCGAGTCGTCGATCGAGGTCGATCCCCGCAAGGTGGGTGCACGGACGATCGCGTTTCTGCGCGCCCTAGGCTTCAACCGGCTGTCGCTCGGCGTGCAGGATTTCGACGCGGTTGTGCAGGAAGCGGTCAACCGCGTGCAAAGCGAGGCCGAAACCCGGGTTGTCGTCGAAGCGGCGCGCGCGGATGCATTTCGTTCCATCAACGTCGATTTGATCTACGGCTTGCCGCGCCAGACGGTCGCGGGATTTTCGGACACGCTCGATAAGGTGATGGCGCTCGCACCCGATCGCATCGCGCTGTACGGCTATGCCCACGTCCCGCACCTCTTCAAGGGACAGCGCCAGATTGCGGTGCACGAGCTTCCCCCGGCGGCGACCAAGCTCGCGATTCTCGAGCATGCGATCGAGACGCTGACGCACGCGGGCTACGTGTACATCGGGATGGACCACTTCGCGCTGCCCGAAGACGAGCTCGCCATCGCCGCGCGCGAGGGACGCCTGCACCGCAACTTTCAGGGCTATTCGACGCGACCCGATTGCGACCTGCTCGCTTTCGGGATCTCCGGCATCGGCAAGGTCGGCACGAGCTACGTGCAGAACGTCAAGACGCTCGACTTGTATTACGCGTCGCTCGACGAACGCAGGCTGCCGGTCCTTCGCGGGGCGACACTCGACGGGGACGACCTGATGCGACGCGAGATCATCCAGCGGCTGATGTGCGAGTTTCGCCTGGAGTTCGAAACGGTCGAGCGGCGTTACGACGTTTCGTTCGGCGCTCGTTTTGCGCGCGAGATCGCTGACCTTGCCGCGCTTGCTGCCGACGGACTCGTGACGCTGTCCAAGGAAGCGGTAGAAGTGACCGACCGCGGCAGGCTCCTCGTGCGCACGATTGCGATGGTGTTCGACCGACACCTTCGCGACGCGGGCGAGCGCGCCGGGTACTCGCGCGTCATCTGAACGTCCTTCAGCGCCGCAGGACCGCCTTCTCGTACAGGTCGGGGAGCCGATTCCCGGGATCGTAGCGCTGCTTCAGCGCGTTGTATGCGTCCCGATCGTAGATGGACCAGAACTCGTCTTCGGTGAAATACGAATCCGAGTAGAGCGATTTCACTCCGCCGAGCGCCGTCACCTTGCGCTCGATCGCACGATTGACGGAGCCGGGCGGCCGCGGCACGCGCGACGTAACCGTGTCCCAGAAGCCGAGGTTGATCGACAGCGTCCCCTCGGGCAGCGGGTAGAGCGTCGCCAAGGCGGCGGGATCGGGCGCGCGTATCGGGCAGATCCAGATCGGCAGCACGCCCACTTCGGCGAACAGGAACTCGAGGAACTCGCCGGCCTGCGCGATGGGAATGTCGACGTCCTGAATGACGGCCTCGGTATGCAGCCCGCGGAGCCGGTTGATCCTGCCCATGACACGCCACCGGGCATTCCAGCGCATGATCTTCTGATAGGTGATCGAGTTGAGGCGCCGCCGGCCGAACAATCGCCGCACCAGCGGGTTCTGCGCACCGACGTTCTTCGAGCACCAGAACCAGTCCGTGTCCCAGCGCCACAGGTAGTCGCGGGTTCGCAGGTAGTCGACGCGTTTCTCGCAGAGCGACCGGTAATAGATGCGCTCGTACGTGTAATCGCTCACGTATGGAGCATCCTGAACGAACCGGCCGGACGAGAGCACGAGATGCGTGCGATCGAACACAACGCCATCGACGAAATCGGCGTCGGAATCATTGCATCGATCCGCAAGCGCCGCGAAGTAGGTGGCGGGGTCCGCAAAGCGCGCATGGTCGACCCGCACGTAGCGCTTCACCGGAAGCGTGCGCGCCGTCAACTTGAGCGCGTATCCGAGCGTTCCGTAGGAGTTCGGGAAGCCGTAAAAGAGATCGCGATGCTCGTTGTGCGCCGTGCACGAAACGATGCGACCCTCGCCTGTCAGCACATCCAGCGCTTCGATCGTATCGTGGACGAGGCCGTGACGAAACGACGTCGCCTCGATGCCTACGCCGGCGACCGCTCCGCCGAGCGTGATCGACTTGAGCTGTGGAACGACGGCTGGCATCGCGCCGACGGCGAGCGTCGCATCGGCGAGGTCCTCGAACGTCGTCATGCCTTCCGCCTCGACAACGGCGGTGCCCGGGTCGACGCGAAGCGGGCGATTGAAATGGCTGAGATCGAGGCGCGGCGCTGGCCGATGCGCGCGTTCCCGGAACAGGTTCGAGGTTCGCTTGGCAAGGCCGATTGCGACGACCTCCGACGACTGCGCCGAGCCGAGATCGGCGAGAAGTCGCGCCGTCTTCTCGGCGTAGCTCGTCACACGGTCGGCTGGTACAGGAAGGCGCGGCTCATCGGATAGTCGGTGACGTTGCCCTTGCTGACGGTGACCTGGAACAGGTGCGTTCGCGACGTGCGCGAGCGGAACATCTCGGCGCAGGACCAGAGGTACGTGCGCCAGATCCGGCGATGCCGCTCGTCGAAGCGCGCGGGATCGAGGGCGCGGATGGCTTCCCAGTTCGCATCGAATCGCTCCGCCCACGCATCGAGCGTCAGCGCGTAATGGCGTCGCAGGTTCTCGACATCCAGCACCTCGAGGCCATTCGCGTCCATCGCATCGATGGCCTCGTGCAGGCTTGGAATCCAGCCACCCGGGAAGATGTACTTGCGTATCCAGAATTCCGTGTCGAATGATCCGACGTGCCCGATGAAATGGATGACGCCGAGACCGCCGGGTTTGAGCGCTCGCGCATGCGCGCGGATCACTTCCACCAGGCTGTCGCGTCCGGCATGCTCCAGCGTGCCGATGGACAGGAGCTTGTCGTATTGACCGGGAATTTCGCGGAAATCACACTCGATCACCCGGATCTTGTCCTGCAGCTGTTGTCGCGCCAGATCCTCCTTCAGCTCGACGACCTGCTCGGTCGTCGCGTTGATGCCCGTGCCGAGCGCGCCGTAGTTTCGCCAGGCGTGAAAGAGCAGTCCGCCCCAACCGCATCCGACATCGACGAACGTCTCGCCGGGTTTGAGCTGCACCTTCCGGCAGACGTGGTCCATCTTGTTCTGCTGCGCTTCTTCCAGCGTACGGGTGCCTTCTTTCCAGTACGCGCACGTGTACATCAGGCCGATGCGGTCGAGCCACGGTGCGTAAAAGCTCTTGCCGAGACCGTAATGCGCGCGGGCATTCGCCTTTGCCTGCGATATCGACTTGTTGGAGAACCGGAACTCGTGCCACCGGTTGCGCATGGCCACCAGCGAATTTCCGCTCTCGTTGAACCCCATGTCGAGCGCGGCGCGAAACGCCTGGGCGAGGTCCCCTTCGGCATCGACATCCCCGTCGAAATAGGCCTCGAGCAGGCCGACGTGCCCATACGCCATCAGTCGCCGCTGGCCGCGGCGGTTTCGAAAACGGATGGTGAAGCGGGGCGGGGCGTCACTGTTGCGGAATTCCGTGCCGTCGGGGAACACGGTCCGGCAGGGAATCGTCGTGCCGCGTGTCAGCGCCGCAAGGAAACGCCCCACGTTGCCGGAAATGTTCGGCGCAAGCACGTCGGCCCTGCCGGATTGCTGGATCGGCAATGGTTTCATGTTCTTCTTCGAGAGGACTACGATGCCGGGGGCGCAGCTCAGTACCATCCGCCGGTTCCGGACAATGATAAAGGATCGAACATCGGGCCGTGTGCGAATTCGACGCCCGGCAGCTGATGCGTGGGCGCAGGCATAATGCCGTCGAAGCAACCTTCGGCGACGACTCGCGTGACGGTCGTCGCGAACCGACGACGAAGGATATTCACTTCCGGGGGACAGCGAGGTGGCGGACGTGCAGGATCGATTGGCGGCACTTACACGAGCCACGCGGCACGAGTTCCTGCGCGGCATCGAGAAGGAGGGCCTGCGCGTGACGCTCGACGGCGACCTCGCGTCGACCCCGCATCCGCGGGAGCTCGGTGCCGCGCTGACTCACCCGCACATCACGACGGATTTCAGCGAGTCCCAGCTGGAGCTCATTACCGGCGCGCACCCCGACACCGAAGCGTGCGTGGAAGAGCTCGCCGAGATTCACCAGTTCGTCTATCGGAGCCTGCGCGACGAGATGCTTTGGGCGGGCAGCATGCCCTGCCGGCTGCCTCCCGACGACGAGATTCCAATCGGTCAATACGGCCGTTCCAATGTCGGCCGCCTGAAGACCGTGTATCGGATCGGATTGTCACGGCGATACGGCCGCCGGATGCAGACGATCTCCGGCGTCCATTACAACTTCTCGCTGTCCGAAACTGCCATGGCTGCGCTTCAGCAGGTACTCGGCGATCGGCGATCCGCAAGCGAGTTCCGCACCGACGCCTACTTCGGACTGATTCGCAACTTCCGCCGCCACTCGTGGCTGCCGCTCTATCTGTTCGGTGCGTCGCCCGCCGTGTGTCGCTCGTTCGTCGAGGGTCGTCCGCACCGGCTGCAGACGTTGTCACAGGACACGCTGTACCTGCCGCACGCCACCTCGCTCCGCATGGGCCCGCTCGGTTACCAGAGCGATGCGCAGCGCTCGCTGGCCGTCAGCTACAACAGCCTCGCGAGCTACGCGGGCTCGCTCAACCACGCGCTGACCGAACCGTATCCGGCGTACGACGCCATCGGCGTTCGTGACGGCGACGGTGCCTATCTGCAGCTTGCTACGACCTTGCTGCAGATCGAAAACGAGTTCTACGGCACGATCAGGCCGAAGCGCCGCATCCGGCGCGGCGAGCGGCCGCTGCACGCACTGACCGAGCGCGGCGTCGAGTACGTCGAGGTCCGCAGCCTCGATGTGGATCCGTTCTCCCCGATTGGCATCGATACCGCGACGATGCGCTTTCTCGACGTCTTCCTGCTGCATTGCCTGCTGTCGGACAGCCCGCCGGACTCGCGGGACGAGATCGTTGAGATCGCGCACAACCAGTACCATGCCGCCGAACGCGGTCGCGAGCCGGGCCTTGTCCTCGTGCAAAACGGACGCGAGATCCCGCTGCAGGCGTGGGGCATCGACCTGCTGGACCAGTGTGTCGCCATCGCCGAGGCGCTCGACGCCGTGCACGGGGAGAACGCGCATCGCGACGCGCTGGCCGCGGCGCGAGATGTACTGCGCGAGCCGCAGTCCTCGCCTTCGGCGCGCGTTCTGCGCGAAATGCTCGGGCATCACGAGAACTCGTACGTCGAATTTGCGCTCGCCAAGTCCCGCGAACACCGGGAAGTGCTGCTCGCGCGACCGTTTTCCGAAGCGACCGCCGCCCGGCTCTCCCGCATGGCCGACGAGTCGCTGCGGCGGCAGCAGACGATCGAGGCGTCCGAGAGTGTCACTTTCGAGGAATATCGACGGCAGTATCTGTCGCGCGACTTGACGAGCGGGATGCGGCTTGGGCGTTGACGTGACAGGTTCGAACGCAGCCTATTCGCTCCGAGGCGCCTCGCCGAGCTGCGCCTCGAGTGACGCGATGCGCGCCTTCATCGCCCCTTGTGCAAGATAGCGTTCCGTGCAATCACGGCCGATTGCGAATGCGCCAAGCACGGTGCCGTGCGCATCCCTGACGAGACCGAAGCTCAGGTCGACGTAAAGACGCGTGCCGCTCCTGTGCATCGAACGGGTCGTCAGCACGCGATCGGTGTACTTCGTTTCACCGGTCCGCACGCTGCGATCGAACGCCTGCCAGTGCGCATCGCGCAGTCTTTCCGGAATGATGAGGTCGAGCGACTGACCGAGGGCGGCGGCAGCCGAGTGGCCGAAGATGAGCTCGGCGCCGCGGTTCCACAGGCGGATCAGGCCGTCGCGGTCGGCGAAGATGATCGCATCGGAAGTGGCCTCTCCGATGCTCTTGTAGAGCGAGGCGATGGTTGCAGCGTCGTCCATGCGTATGCTCGGGGATGCGTCGTCGCGGCCCGTGCGTAAGTTTATCGGATGGCGAAGGACCGATCGTGAAGCGTGAAGGAGAGCGCGAAATGAGGAAGCGCGAAAGCGTCTGGCGAACAAGTCGTATCGTCGTTGCCGCCGCGGCGTTGCTGGTCGGCCTTGCAGGAGTCGGTTCACCAGGCGGGGTCTCTGCGGCGGAAACCAAGGCGGTGGCGGCGGCCCCTGCGCTGCCCCAGACGCTGACACGCGAGAACGCGCGCGACGTGCTGTCACGCCTCTCCGACGAGCAGGTCCGCAGCCTGCTGCTCGAGCAGCTCGACCGCGCGGCTGGTGCCGAGGGTCAGGCAGCGACGGAAGGCGGCATGCGAGCAAAGGCAGGCATGGCCGGGATGGTCGATCAGCACGCCGGTTCGATGCGCGACCGCTACACGACGCTGTACGACGCGTTTTTCGCCTTGCCTGCGACACTTCGCGAAGTTGCCCGGCGGATCGCGGATGCCGACGGCTCGGGGTACTTGCGGCTTGCCGGCTCCATCGCGATGGTGCTCGTCGGCGGGGGAATCGTCGAGGCGCTGTATCGTTTTGCGTTACGGGGTTATCGGCGGCGCCTGGATGCTCCCGCCAGCACGTTTTCGGCGCGCGCCTTTCAGCTCGCCGTCGAGTTCCTGCTCGATTTCGGCCGTCTCGTGGTGTTCACCGTCGCGGCGGTGGTGGTGTTTTTCGCGTTCTGGGTCGGCAACGAACTGCAGCGCATCGTCGTCCTGGAACTGCTGTTCGCCGTCGTCGTCGTGCGCGTGACAGCGCTGATCGCGCGCTTCCTGCTGGTTCCCGCGCCGTCACGCGGGCGTCTGCTGCCGCTACCCGACCAGGCCGCCCGCAGCCTTCTCGCGTTCTCGTACGCCATCTCCACCGTCTTTGCGGCAGGCATCGCTGCGGTCACCATCGTGCAGGCGACCAGTGCGAGCGCCGAGGCGGGGGATCTCATCGCCATCGGGGTTTGGCTCGTCGGCATCTGCATCGCACTGTGGACGACCTGGCGCGTTCGCAAGCCGATCGCGGACTTGATCCGTGCCGACAGCCACGGTGTCGTTGTCGGCTGGCTCGCGGAACTTTGGCCCGTCATCGCAACGGGCTATTTTCTTGCGCTGCTGTTGGGCGGCGTCTTCAATCTGCTCGCCGGAACGCCGGTCACGCGGGGCACCGGCTTCGCCAGCCTGCTGCTGGTCATGGCGTTACCGATCGTGGACATGGCGTTTTGTCGTTCACTCGCCGCCTGGGTGGCGACTGCG
>Ga0105248_10001567_pt1 | contig 25445 bp, 25 predicted proteins | sample KBSS34metaG_FD_81524 | JGI IMG/M metagenome (GOLD analysis project Ga0105248, IMG submission 81524) | Switchgrass rhizosphere microbial communities from Kellogg Biological Station, Michigan, USA - KBS S3-4 metaG | ecosystem: Host-associated > Plants > Roots > Rhizosphere > Soil | place... | reverse complement strand
AGGTCGTCGTCTGAAACACCAGTGTGCCTTGTCCCTCCACGGACGCCACCGGTTCTCCGCCCTGCAAATCGAGATTGAAGTCCCAAAGGCGCACGGCACCCGGAAGCGAGTTGTGATTGTCCGATGCGACCAGGTAACCGAAACCCGTATCAGAATGTCCGCCGGCGCCGTTCCGATCGAGCAGGTCCCTTTCCACACCGGACTGCAGGTCGATGACGCGATCGTCAACCTCGGACGATGGATCGGTGCCGATCTTCTCCTTGATGACGAGCCAGCGACCGCTCTTGTCGATCTGGCATTCGTCGTAACGCAATCCCTTCTGGGGAAAGTACGAGAACTGATTCGTGTCTTCGCGGTAGACGAGGCAGCCCAGGTCGGCATAGCTCGCTCCGTCCTTCAGCGTCGCCGAGTGCACGCGGTCGTCGTCGCTCGAGTGGAACTGCCAGATGTAGCGGTTTGTGCCGAAGATGTCCGGCCGTGAGGCGACGTCGAACACCGTGGTCAGTGCGCGGCTGACGACGTCATAGCGCTGGAGGGTGGAGGTCGCCGGCACGTTGACATAGAGCATCGTCGGTTGCCTGGCGCTGAAGTACCAGCCTTCGCCCGTAGCCCAGCTGAATGGGCTGTCGCCTGGAAAAAGCGGCCCCTCGTTGCGAACCTGACCGGTGCGCTTGTTGTAGCTGAAGAGCGAAGGCCCTCCGCCGCCTTGCCGGCGCTCGAGGCCCAGAAAAATCAACATCGTGTCGCTGCCGACGTGGTTGTTGATGTTGCTCCAGTAGGAGTAGCCGACCGGGCGGACGCAGTCTGTGCCGCCACAATCGCTCGCGTTCGTCACACGCACTCCCTGGGTGAAGTAAGGCGATGGGAACCTGAAGGTTCCCCGATCGGGGAGGAACGTCTGAATCTCGCCTGCCGAGAGCTGTCCTCTAAGGCCGCCGCTGGTCGCCGAATCCATGAATCCTCCGGACGCAGTCGTTTGCGCATCGGCGGATGTCACCGTCAAGGCAAGGGCGAGCAGGCAAATGAGTGCAGCGATGACGAGGATCGTGCGGGTTCCCAAAAACTTCTCCTGGACCGTCGGGCAGACGGATATCGATCACGGCGTCGGCCGCGACATTCGCGTTTTGGATCGACGAGAGGGTCCCGGGAAGCCCTGCAATGAGCGACGAGCGAACGACGCGAGTCCCCAAGCCCGCATCGGGCACGTCAGTACGGCCGATGACGAGTGCGTCCACAACTTGTGGGAACGCTAAGCTTTAGGGATTGATGACAATCATGATGCGCAGGAGCGGATGAGTCAAGCTCGACAGAAAAATAACCGGCGCGCGGCCATTCATGGAGAGTCCCGTCGGCTGAACGCCTCGGCGACCTGGAGAGCGAACGGGTACACGCCGCCGGCATCCGTCACGTTGGCTGCGATGGCAATCGCGAGACCGCGATCCGGGAACGTCAGGAGCGAGACACTGCCGCCCCTGGGACTGCCTCGGTGACTGACGATCCGCGTCGGCTTGCCGGCAAGTTGGACACCCCTGACGGTCCAGCCCAGCGCATAGGTCGTGGATGCTCCAGACACGAGGCGCGTGGGCGTCTGGAACGCGGCGATCGTGTCTGCCTTCAATAGCCCCGGTTTCCGCATCGCAGAGCCGAATCGTACGAGGTCCGTCGGCGTGGAACGACCAACAGGCCTGCGGTCAAGAGCACGGCGAGCGCCGCCTCGGCTCGCCCGCGTGTCGATCTCACGTTCGAGACGCCGTCACGGTGTCTTCCATGTCCACGCGTCCATACTTTGTTTCTTAAAGTTATTTGTGTCAAGCGCGTTGGCCGGCTGCACCCGAACTCGCCAATTCCGGTTTCGCGGTCACGCCTGGCGATTTCTGATCCGAGCGTTGAAACAGACCCGAATCGAAACCGACTAGAATCCTCGCCAGCCGATGTCCAGCGAGTGGCAGTTCCTGAACACGCTCAACGATGAGCTGCGACCGCTGAAGGACCCGGTCGCGATCCAGGAAATCGCGGTTCGCCTGATCGGCGAGCATCTCCACGCCAGCCGCGTCAACTACGCCTACGTCGATGGCGACGAGTTCGTCATCAGCCGGTCCTACCCCGACGGCGTCCTGCCGCTCGCCGGTCGAGGCGCGCTCGCCCGATTTGGCCAGTCCATCGTCGGCGCGTGGCGCCGTGGCGAGACGGTGGCCGTGGATGACGTCGATACGGATCCGCGACTCACGGAGCCGGAGCGCGAGCAGCTGCTCGGGGCCGCGATTGCCGCGTTCGTCGGTGCCCCGCTGATCAAGAGTGGCCGATGGCTGGCGTCATTCGCCGTCCACAGCGCCATGCCGCGGACCTGGACCCGCGACCAGATCGCCGTGATTGAAATCACTGCCGAACGGACGTGGTCGGCCGCCGAGCGGGCTCGCGCCGAAGAGGCCTTGGACAGCAGCGAGAGCCGGCGAGCCTTCCTGCGCCGTCTGAACGACACCATCCGGCCGCTCGGCGACCCTGTGCGCATTCTTCAGGAGACCTGCCGCTTGCTCGGCACGCACCTTCGCGTCAACCGCGTGGTCTATGCAGAAGTGGAGGACGATGACTGCATCGTCGTCCACGATTACGTGGATGGTGTGGCTTCGCTGGTCGGGCACCTGCAGTGGCGCAATCTGGTCGGCAGTCGCATGTCAGACATCCTGGAAGGCTGGCCGCTGTCGGTCAACGACACCGCGACCGGGCCGCACACGATAGAGGAGCGCGCGGCGCTGCAGGCGGCAGAAATCGGGGCCTACGCCTGTCCGCTGATGATCAAGGACGGCCGTTTCGTCGGGGCGTTCGGCGTGCACAGCCGCTCGCCCCGCGTGTGGACGCCCGACGAGATTGCGCTCATTCAAGAGGTCGCCGATCGAATCTGGGCGACGCTCGAGCACCGCAAGGCGGAAGTGGAACTGCGCGCGAATGAAGAGCGGCTGGCGTTTCTTCTCCGGCTGAACGACGCGATCCGTCCGTTGAGCGATGCGCCGGCCATTCAGGAAACTGCCGCAAGGCTTCTGTGCGAGCACCTCGGCGCGGCCCGCGTCGGCTATGCGGAACCCGGAGGCCACGAGTACATCATTCGCCGCGAGCACGCCCGCGGCGCCCAGCCGCTCGTCGGCATGCCCCTGCGAATCACGATGGCGGGTGCGCTGGGCGAGGCTCTCCGGCGCGGCCAGACGATCGTTGTCAACGACGTGCAGGTAGATCCGCGGCTCAGCGAGGACGACCGAACGGAGTTCCGGTCGCGTCAGATTGCGGCGTTGGTCGGCGTGGCGCGGTTCAAAGACGGGCAGATGGTTGCCGCGTTCGGCCTCAGTCACAACACTCCGCGAGTGTGGACGCCGGGTGAGATCGAGCTGGCTCGCGAGGTCGCCGAGCGAACCTGGGACGCCGTCGAGCGCATCCGCGCCGAGGCGGCACTACGGGAGCAGAAAACTCGACTCCAGCTCGCGCTCGAAGCGTCCGCCGGCGGCTCCTGGACATGGGATCTCCGCACCAATGACGCCGACTGGGACGACGCCTTCCGCGCCCAATTCGGGTTCACGGCCGAACAATCGCCACTGTTTGAAACGTGGCTCGATCGTGTGCACGTCGAAGACCGTCCGCAGATGCGCCGCACGCTCGAAGAGGTGCTGGAGACGAAGGATCGGTGGGATCACACCTACCGGTTCCTGCACCCTGATGGAGCCGTGCGATGGATGCAGAGTCTGGGACGAGCCGATCGCGACGCCGCTGGACAGGTCACGCGGCTCACGGGACTCGAGCTGGACGTCACAGAGCGCCGCAGGTCTGAGGAGGCGCTCCAGGCGCGTCGCGACGAAGAACTCATTCGCGCGCTGCGAACGCTGCTCGAGACCGCCACGCAAGGCATCATTTCGGCGGACGTGCGGGGAGTGCTGGTATTTGTGAATCGCGCGGTCGAGGTGATGTTCGGCTGGGCCGCCGAAGAGCTGATCGGGCAACCGATCGAATGCCTGATCCCATCAGTCTTTCGCGACGGCACGAACCCTGCGGGCAGCCTGGACCTGGTCGGCACACGCAAGGATGGATCCCGGTTTCCGATCGAAGTGACCGTCAATCATGTGCCGACGCCGGGCGGCGGCCGCGCATTTGCGTTCGTGACCGACATCACCGAACGCCAACGTGCCGCAGCGGCCCTTCAGCAGCGCACGACCGAGCTGGAATACCGGACGACGCAACTGAGTCAGATGGCGTGGGACCTGACGCTCGCCGAGCACCATGCGCGCGAGCAGATCGCCAGGACGCTGCACGATGGACTCCAGCAGCTCCTGGTCATCGTGGCGTTGAATCTCGAACAGCAGCTGAAGCGGGAGAACGAGGGTGGAACGGCGCCGAGCGATCTGCTAGTCGAGGCGAAACAGCAACTCGACGAAGCGATGTCCGTTGCGCGGTCGCTGAACGTCGAGCTGTTTCCCCCGGTGCTCCAGCGTTCCGGACTTCCCGCCGCCTTGACGTGGCTGGCGAACTGGACGCGCGACAAGTACAAGCTGAGCGTCCAGATCGTCGCCGATCCGCGTGCCGATTCCGCGCGAAAGGATGTCCGCACGCTGCTCTTCGAGTCGGTGCGAGAGCTGCTGTTCAACGTCGTCAAATACGCGCAGACCGATCGAGTGACGTTGGCGTTGGAGATCGATGCCGACGATCAGCTGTGCATCACCGTGACGGATCGGGGGGCTGGGTTCGAGCCGGCGAGACTGGACGATCGATCGAAGGCCGGCCACGTAGGCTGGGGGCTGTTCCGCATCCGCGAGCGGCTGACGCTGCTCGGCGGCCGCTTGGACATCGACAGCGCGCCTGGACGGGGGACTCGGGTCCGTCTCGTCGCGCCGCGTGATGCGGCGCCGGACACCGCCGACGGTGCGAACGAGTTGAGCCTCGCACCAACCGGAGGCGCATTGGCCGTCGACGACGATCGCGCGTCCCTGGACGCGCTGAGGATTCTGATCGTTGACGACCATCCCGCGGTCCGGCGCGCGCTGCGCGAGATGCTGCATCAGCGGCCGCAGTTCTCGGTGGTCGGCGATGCGTCCAACGGGTTCGAGGCCATTGCCTACGCGCATACGCTGCGGCCCGATGTCATCCTGATGGATGTCTCGATGCCGCACATGGACGGTGTCGAGGCGACGGCGCGCATCCGCGCCGAGCTTTCCGGTATCAGGATCCTCGGCGTCTCGATGCTGGCTCGGAGTGAGACCGCGGATGCGCTCGAGCATGCGGGGGCAGCCGGTTTCTTTGTCAAGGGCACCGACACGCAACGGTTGATCGATCACCTGCTGGCCCTTCACGCATCCCGCGACGCTGACGTTCGCTTGGGCTCGTAGTGGCGAGTCGCCCTCGGGTCCTGCTGGTAGACGATCATCCAGGCATCGTGCGGGCACTTGGCCGCGCGCTGTCACCCGCGTGCGATGTGGTGGGCGATATCGCCGATGGCCGCATGGTCGCCGCGGCCGCCGCGCGGCTTCAGCCGGTCGTGATCGTGGTGGACCTGAACCTGCCGGAGTTCAGTGGGCTGGACGTCTGCCGCCAGATCACGCAGACGAATCCGGGCACGAAAGTCATCGTGATCACCGCCGTGGCCGATGATGACCTCAGAGATGAGGTGCTGGCGGCCGGCGCCTCAGGCTTCTTCAACAAGTCTGCGGCGGACGAGCTGCTCGCTGCCATCACAAGAGCATGGACGGCGTCCACGTGATCTCGCCGAGCGGAAAACCCCCTCCAAACGGTTCTCGGGTGCCGGACTTATTCCGGGACCGATCATTGAACACCCGGAACGAGGACAGCCAGCATCAACGCGACGTACGCGAGCACGCCTGCCACGTTCCTGAAGTAGTTCAGAAATATCCATCGGTTGGCGCGGGACCGCAGCACATCACCAGACAGCGAACCAGCGTTGGAAATCAAACCTTCCTGCTCGGGGACGAAATACACCATCGTGGACAGGTGGACCACCAGGTACAGCACAAATGCCACGGACAGCCACAACCGCCTGTCGGGGACTCGCCAACCGAGAACGAGACTGAGGACGAACGCCGACGTGGCGAGGGGCGAGACAACCCTCCAGTAATGGGCAGTCTTGTGTCCGTATCGCCCGAGAAACATGTGAAAGGAATCCGGAGGATTGGAAGCCCAGGTCCGATCCGAGGTAAACGATTCGAACATCATCGGAGCCAGATTGAGGCCGTACAAGAAAACCAGCGCGACTAGGCAGGTATCCCAAAGCGGCATCATTCCCCCCTGCTGAAAGCGCTCTCGACGGCCCCTCCGCCGGAGCATCGTCACAGTCGATAACGCGTCAACGCGAGACGAATCCCGCAACCAGGGCAGAACGAAGTCGTCAGATCCTCCAACCTTGGGGTTGCCGAGTCCGCATAGCCGACCTGTCCTGCTGGCGGTAGGTTGATTCAGAAGGTCCGCGCACAACCCGCGGGTCAGCGCAGCATGACGATTCTGCTGCCGCGCAACAACGAGCGAGGCGATGTCATCGAGGCGTTGGCAGGCGGGCGTGTGGGGCGTGGGGTGCTTGCTGGCGTGCCTCGTCGGCTCGTCCGGGGCAGCGGCGCAGTCGACCGGCGAGTTGTGGGGCGATTTCACGATCGACTGGCTGCAGACCGGACGCTTGACGTGGCAGGTCGAGGTCGAGCCCCAGAAATCGATCACCGTGCCGGCCCGCACGCCTGGGTGGGCCAGCCTGAACGTGACGCCATCTGTCCAGTACACGCTCGCGAAGTGGGTCGACGCACTTGCAGAAGTCGATTGGGGTTACAAGCCGAACGGCGACGATGTCATCGAAACCAAATCGCGCGTCGGATTCTCCTTTCATATCCTCTCGCGACTGCTGGCGGATCGTGGCGCGAGACGGGGAGCCGAACGAGAGAAACACCCGCTGCGTCGCCTGGTGCCCTCCAACCTCCTGCGTTTCGAGTACGAGGACAAGGCCGCCCTCAACGGCGGCGCTACGACCACGACGTGGCGGCTGCGGGATCGTCAGGAAATCTCATACCCGTTCAACCGCAAAAAGTTGACGCAGGACGGCGCCGTCTACGCGACGGGTGACGTCGAGCTGTTCGTGCTGCTCGGTGATGCCTCCGACCCTCGCTTCAACGAGTACCGCGTGCGCGCGGGCCTTGGCTTTCGGCACGACTTCAGCTGGCGCTTCGAAGCGCTGTTCGTTCAGACGCGGCAGCGTTCGGGCGGGAGCGGGTTCTCCACGTCCAGCAACGCGTTCGATGCGCGGGTCAAGCGGGTGTTCTAGAACGATTTGCGTTTCGATCTATGCCTTCGGGATCGTGCCATTCGGTGTCAGCTTGTCGACAGCCTGTGGCAAGACATGCGATAGCTTCTGCACGAGATCTTGTTCGGACAGGCCAGATTTCTCGGCCAGTTGGCGCAGGAGGTCAGGACCAAGTACCTTGTGAACCTCTTCGGGCGCGATCGGTTGATTGGGTCCAGTCCCCACCCACGACCTGACGGTGGGACCCAGGCCCTTCTTCTCGAATTCGCTGACCACGCCCTGGAGCCCGCCGTGCTGTTCAAGGATGCCGTTCACAACTGACACCATCCCGGCACCGACGATGCCTCCGAGTATTCCGTCAAACATCCCCATAATGTGTTCCTTGATGCAGGCCAGGACGAGAAACGCGCGGCTCGATGCAGGTTCAGTCTACTCGTCAAAGTCTGTCGGCTCAACCGGCGATGCCTTTCCAAACCCCCAGGCGATGCCGATGCTGAGAAGGTACAGAGCCACCATCGGTGCCGCAAATATCGTCTGCGTGACCATGTCGCCGGTCGGAGTAATGACAGCCGCCGCGACGAAGATCAGCAGAAACGCATAGCGAAAACTTCGCCACAGAAACCCCGCCGTGATCAGACCCATCTTCGCGAGAAAGAACACGACCGTCGGCATCTGAAAGACCACGGCCATGCCAAGGACCATCTTGGTGTAGAGATCGAAGACGTCATCGAGCCGCGGTCGAAACAGCAAGTCTGGCGTGTTGAATGTCGCGAAGAACGCCATCATGTACGGGAACGCGATGTAGTGGGTGAACGCCGCGCCCGCTACGAAGCCCACCGTCGTGAACCCAATGAAGGGGACGGCAAATCGCCGTGCGGTGAGGGGCACCAGCGGTGCGATCAACCGCCAGAGTTGATACATGATGAACGGCATCGCGAACACGACTCCGGACAGGAGCGCGATCTGGACGTAGAAGCCGAATGCTTCGCCGGGCTGCGTGTAAATGAGCCTCGTGTCGGGTGGAAGAACGCGACGAATCGGCGCGAGGAGGAATCCGACAATGCGATCGATGAAGGCGAATCCGACGAGCGCTCCGCCGGCGACCGCGAGCAACGCGCGCACAATCCGCTTTCGGAAGTCGTCGAGGCGATCCAGGATCGAGATGTCGCCGAAGAGACCCGTATCGCCGACAATTTGACGAGCTCGCCGTGCGAACGGTACCAACGGCATTAACGTAGCCTACTCTGTCTCTGCACTGGTGCTTCCAGCGGCGCAGCGGCCCTCGTGGACGCGGCATTGTCAAACCGTAAAGAGGCTGATGACGTGTGATACGACGAGAAGGGAAGTTGCCAGCGGCAGATCGGCGTCGGACCGCAGGGGCCGTCCTCTGATCCTTAAGCGGGTAGCGGCGAAGCAGTGCTCCTCAATCGCCAATCTCGCGTTTGGCGATTGAGGATTACGTGAATGAGAGTTCGCGTGAGCAGAGCGGCAAGTCCTGCGCGCTCAACCCGCGCGCGTGTTCGCCTCCGCATCTTCTTTGGAGTCTGCCAGCCGGATCGCTCGGAATCGTTGCTCCAGCCACGGGTTCAGGCCGTCGGCACGACGGTGCAGTAACTCGTCGAGGACCGCGTCCGTAAGCGCCTTGAATCGGTCAGGATGGCGGACGGCGGCACCGCTCAGCGCGTACCACACATCCGCCAGGTCCCCATCTTCCAAGCTCTGGAATCGCAGGTCAGCCATGTAAACGGGGTTTTGCCACAACCGTGCCAATCCAGCTGTCGGGCGATTCGATGGAAGCTGGCGCGTTGCGCCCTATCTCGTTCTAGCGCCCGCGAAAGGGCTGCGCCGGTGTTCTAGGTGGACGTGCGCCGGACGTTCTCGGCCCGAGGACCCTTCGGTCCCTGGCCGACATCGAATTCGACGGAGTCACCCTCGCGCAGATTATCGAGACCTTCACCAAAGATGGCGCTTTGATGGAAGAAGTAGTCCTTGCCCCCATCGTCCTTGATAAAGCCGAATCCCTTGTCGATGCGGATCGTTCGGATCGTTCCATTCATGAGTCGTCCTCCTACCTTTTCCCTTGCTTCACAAGCCGTGGATGCCGATCGGTTGAACTTGAGACCGAGGCCAGGCCGGGGCGTGGATCTGACATTTCCCGCGCGCGGCCTGCTACCACTTCCTTTGAATGATGCGCCTTGCGCCGGCCTTCCCTCAACGCGTGCCTGTGCTCATCGCTCAGCTTCCTCGGCGGCTTCAGTTTCGTCGGAAGGACCTCGGTCACCGTCTCTTCAGCGGCCTCCTGAGGATTCTCCTCCGAGCTCGTCCTGGGAACGCCGCGTGGTTCGCTCAGTGCCGCGAGCGCCTTGTCAACGGCATCCAGTTGATCAGACAACTCGTTCCGCTGGGCTCGCAGCAGTTTCACCACGTCGCCAAGATTGACCATGTTCACTCCGATGCGATTCCGAATCTATTGCCGGACCTGCTGAGTCCCTCAGGCGATGACGCGCATTCGCCGGAGACAAGTGCCGCTTGAAGACGTTTGCGGCTCGCACATTCGCCAATTGCGTCCGATGTTGTCTCTGGCCTTACGAGCGGTGATGAAGGGCCTAGCGGAGACGAGAATCAGGCAGCAGATTCAGGACTGCAGTTTTGTCAGTGTACTTCATTTAGTACCAAATGGCCACGATTCATTCTCTGGAGCCGGCGTCCCTTACCGGGTCAGTCTCAGATCGATCCGAGCGCGAATCGCGGCGCTTCCCGATGGACGGCTGGACGCAGCCCCTCGCGCGGTGCAACTGAAAGATGTGCTTGAATGGTCAGCAGTGGCGCCATCCAGCGGGCAACCGGCACTCCGATTGGCGAGGACAACATGACGACGAGTCGAATGACCGCCGTGGCAATCGCGCTGAGTATTGCGTTCGGATTTATTGGCGCCGCCGGCTCGACGCAGCGTTCAGCGAAAGACCGGAACTCGTCCGGCACGATCGCTTCTTCCAAACGGATGGCGGACGGTAAAGAGTGGACAACTGCCAATCTGAACGTCAACACGTCGTCATCCTATTGTTACGACGATGCGGAACCGAACTGCCGTCGATATGGCCGTTTGTATACGTGGGAATCGGCGCAGCGAGGATGTCAGTTGCTGGGAGATGGATGGCGGTTGCCGACCGACGACGAATGGCATCAGATGGCGAAATCGTATGGTGGAGTTGGGAACAATTCGCCTGACCAGGGTAAAGCGGCGTACACAGCGCTCCTGCGGGAAGGGACGTCAGGCTTCAATGCGGTGCTGGGTGGCAATCGCTCCATTGATGGCCGGTACGATCGGCTGGAGGCACACGGATTTTACTGGACGGTATCCGAGAACGATCCGATCACCGCACCGTTCTATAACTTCGGCAAAGGCAGTCAAGCGCTCTATCGTCAGCCGCAGGGCGAGAAGCAGATGGCAGTTTCCGTGCGTTGCGTGAGGGAGTGACCGCATCGCGCCTGTTATGAGGTTTGGCTGAGGGGCGAACGTCCGGGGGAACCGGCTGGACTCGGAATGCGCCGATTGGCTGGGACATCGTCAGGCATGTCGCGATTCTCGAAACTATTCCTGGCGAAGAGCGACGAGCGGCTCGACCCGTGCCGCGCGACGCGCCGGGATGTACGAGGCGAGAGCAGCGACGGTTCCGAGGAGCGCGAGCACGGCCACATATGTTGACGCGTCGTACGGCGTCACGCCGTACAGCAGTGTGCCGAACAATCGGGCCAACGCCACGGAGACGCCGACTCCGATTACAGCGCCCACGCCGACGAGCCGCAAGCCGCCCACGATCACCGACCCGGTGACGATGCCGACGTGCGCTCCAAGCGCGATCCGGATGCCGATTTCCTTCGTGCGTTCCGCGACGAGGAACGCGAGCAGTCCATACAGGCCGAGGGAGGCCAGCAGAAGGCCGCTCACGGCAAAACTGCCCGAGACGAGCGCGTTGAGACGTTCGCGCGCGAGGCTTTCGGCCATCGCGGTCTCGAAGCTTCGTACCTTGGTGACGGCGAGATTGCGGTCGATCGCGTGGATTGCGTCGACCGCGACGTTCGTCAGCGTGTCCGGCTGATTGGACCGCGCGAACAGCGTCATCCCGGTCTCCGGCATCCGGCGATGGCTGTAAAACACGGTCGGCCGCGGCTCGTCGCGCACCGACCCTTCGCTCACGTCGCCGACGACGCCGAGGATCGGCAGGTGAGGGTTGTCGTCCTCCATCCAGACCGAAATCGCGGTGGTGAGCGGATCGACGTCCGACAAGAATGCCTTCGCGAAGGCCTCGTTCACGATGAATCCGGCCGCCGGGTTGGCCGCGTCCGCGTCGGTGAACTCGCGCCCGCGCAGGACCGGAATCCGCAAGGTATGGAAGTAGCCAGGCGTCACGACGCGGACGACCGCGGCCGGCCGGTCGTTCATCGGCAGTTCCGGCGTGCCGATCCGATGGAACGAGGTTCCTCCTCGTGGTGAGCCGATGACTGCGAGGCTGTTGGCGGCAGCCGCCGACTCGACGCCGGGAAGGGCGCGCAGAGCGGCGACCGCATCGCGGAAAAACGCGATCCTGCGCTCGGGCGTGTAGTGCGTGGCCGGCAGGATGACGTTCATGGACAGCACGCCGTGTTTGTCGAACCCGGCGTTCGCCCGATTCAGCGCGATCACCGTTCGCGCGAGCAGGCCAGCCCCGCACAGCAGGACAACGGTCATGGCAACCTGGGAGATGAGGAGGATCTGACGAAGCCGAGGCGCGTGCGTCACGTTGGACCCGCCCGCGCGCAGCGATGACGCGACCGAGCGGCGCGCGGCGAGCATCGCCGGCACGAGACCGACGATGATGCCCGTCAACACGGAAACGCCGATCGCGTACAGGAACACACGGCGATCGATGGTGAGGTTCGAAACGCGGAGCAGATCCGGGGGCGCGAACGCCAGCAGCGCGCGGATGCTCCAGCCCGCCAGCGCGACCCCCAACGCGCCTCCCACGATCGCAAGCAGTGAACTCTCCACGAGCAGTTGACGAACGATGGCCAGCCGTCCGGCGCCAAGCGACGTGCGAATCGCGAGCTCGCGGCGCCGCGAGGCCGCGCGCGCGAGGAGCAGGCTGGCGACGTTGAAGCAGGCAATGAACAGGAGGACGGCGACGGCGGCATAGAGAACGACGATCGACTGTTGCACCTGTCCGGTCAGCTCCTCGCGCAGCGGTACCACGTCGATCGTCGTGTTTTTGTTGAATTCGTAAGTTGTGGCCAGCCGCTGCGCGATCGCCCGCATCTCGCTTTGGGCCGCCGCGACAGTTGTTCCGTGTTCGCGGCGCGCGACCACTCGTAAGAACCGTCCCGCCGTTCCGCGCCAGTTCTGATTGCGATCGAGCCCTCCTGGCGCCCAGACGTCGTTGTCCTGATAGATGAAGCGAAAACCAGCCGGCATGATACCGATGATTTCGACGGAGCGAGCGCTGAACTGAACGACGCGTCCGATGGTGTTCGGGTCGCGCGCAAAGCGGCGCTGCCACAGCTCGTAGCTGATGACGGCGACGGGCGGAGCGTTCGGTCTATCGTCTCGTTCGGAGATCGTCCGGCCGAGAAGTGGTGCGACGCCGAGCAGCGGAAAGAACTCGGACGACACGAGCTGTCCATTGACGCGCACCGGCTCGCCGGTGCCGGTCAGCGTGAATGCGGATGGCCGCCACGCGGCAAACGCGGCGACCGTTCGACTCTGACGCTGCCAGTCGAGCCAGTTGGCCGGCGACACCGAGAAGTGTCCGGGCTCCGCAAGTCCCGCTTCGTATACCGTCACGAGCTCGTCGCCGTTCGGGTATGGGAGCGGCCGCAGCAGCACCTGGTCGACGACCGAAAAGATTGCGGTGTTGCCGCCGATCCCGAGCGCCAGCGTGAGGACTACCGCGATCGCGAAGCCCGGCGTTCGCCGCAGCCCGCGCGAGACGTGGCGAATGTCGCGCAGCAGGTCTTCAACGTGCGAGCGAAGGCTGAAGAAGCCCTGCGGCTGGCCCGTCATACGTCCTCCCTCAGGAACACAAATGTTTGCTGAGATGCTCCACAATTCATTTTGGTTGAAGCCGACCTACAATGGCCGCCGCGGTGTACGCCACCTCGGCAAGGCGCGCGGCACGCGGCTGGGCGAACCGGTTACCGTTCTCGGCCGATGGGCGCGATCTACGGCGACCAACGTGGGGACAGCCTGTCACTCGTGGTCTGGCGGCCACGTCGGTTCGAGACGGCGATTGACGCGTGACCTCGAAGTTCGTAAAGTCCGCCGGACTGCCCGATGACTGACGTGACGGCGACTACCGAACGTCTGCTCGAATGGGCACTGCCGGTGCACGTGGGCTCGTATCTGGTCGAGCGCCAACGATCGGGCGGGCCCACCTACGCGGACTACGATGCGGCTCACGCTACGCTGGGGCATCCCGTATTGTTGCGGCACGAGCGGTGGGCGTCGCCAGATAGCGCCCATGGCAGCCTGTCAAGCGATCCTCGCATGGATCGGGCCACCGAGCTGGCCGCCCTGGAAGGCTTGCGACGGTCACGCAGGTTGCAGGCGGAACTGCAGCACCCGCGAATCGTACCGGTCGTCGACTTCTTCGAGCACGAAGGCGAGTGGTTCTCCGTGTTCGCACGAACGGCGGCGCAGTCGCTGCATGACGTCATTACCGCGATCCAGCGAGACGCTCGACCGCCTTACAACCTCGCGGAGTTCGTCGCGGTATCAGCCGGCGTGACCGACGGTCTGGCCGCCATTCACCAGGGTGGATTTGTCCATCGCACGGTCGGCACGCATAACATCCTGGTCGACGCCGGCGGTTTCGTGCGGCTGTCGGACCTCGGGTGTGCCACTCCGGTAGGCGCTGACGACGAGCCTGCCAGGGCGTTTCGGCGGTTCATGCTGCCGGCGGCTGCGGCACCGGAGCAGTTCGCGCTCGATGGCATGTTCTCGCCAGCGATCGACAACTGGGCGCTGGGTGTCGCGCTGTTCGAGTTACGCTACGGGCGTCATCCGTTCTGGAGCGAACAGCCGACGAGAATCAAACAGCTGCGCCGCTCGATCGTCGAAGGTGTGCCGGCGTTTCCACCGGCGGCCGACGAGGCCGAGCGCCTGCTCCAGCCGTGGCTTCGGCGGCTCCTGGCGCGAGACCCCGATGAGCGGTATCACGATGCCCTGGAAGCGCAGCGCGATCTCCATGCAATCGCCTCGACTCTCGAGCAGCAGCGCCCTGTCGCCACGGCGTTTGTGGCGATGCCCTTCGCTGGCAACTTCGATGCACTCTGGCGCGCCGTTTGGGCCGCGTGCGCCGCATGCCGCGTATCCGCAACGCGGGCGGACCAGTCGCATCGCCACGAAAACATCTGGGACGAGATCACAGACGCAATCGACTCGAGCGATGCCCTGATTGCCGTGACGACGTCCGACTCGATCAGCGGTCCCAACCCGAACGTGATGCTCGAGATCGGCTACGCCCGCGGCCGGCGCAAGCCGGTCCTTCTCCTGACTGACAACCCTGAGTGCCTCCCGTTCGACTTACGCACACAACGCGCGCTGGTCTACGAACCCTCCTCGGTTGGTGGAGGAGTACTTCACCGGTCACTCGTCTCATTCCTCACCGGCATCGTCACGCGGAGTACCTCTGACATGCCGACGGCGTGACTGGGGCGGGAAACCAGGCCGCTCCTCTGAGGAGCGATCCCGGGAGTGTTCAGCTGACGCCGACCTTCAGCGCCGGGAATCGTACGAAGTTATTTGACGCGCCATCGTTGTTACTTGACGGCAGATTCATTGCCACCGGGACGAATCGTACCTACGACGTCGCGTCAGACGGCCAACGCTTTCTGATGATCAAACAACACCCAGGTTCGAACGATAGCAGCACGTCGTCAGCCAGCATGATTGGAGTGCAGAACTGGTTCGAGGAGCTGAAGGCGCGCGTGCCGACGAAATAGGCCTACTCCGAAAACCCTGGCAATGGCGGCAAGAAGAAGGGCAGTTGCCATTGGCGACGTGTGGCGACTCGCTGGCGAGCGGCGCTGCAGGCTCTATCGCCGCTGCCAGCGGATGTCGACACCATCCTTCGGACCGAGCGCGGCTCGTAACAAGGTCACGAGATGGTTGCTGGCCTTGCCATCGGCCACGATGTCGATGGTTGCGGCGTCGATGTAGTAGTCACGGTCGTCGAGCGATTCCTCTTCCAGGGCATCGACCAGCACCTGCAAATCGGCCTCGGTGATCGAGCCGATGAGCAGATCAGTGGCCTTGTCGTACAGATCAATCATGGGAGACCTCAGTGTTGTTGCGCGGTCTGAGCCCGCTATGGGCAGGTGGCGGCGATCATCTTCATGGAGTTCACGCTCAGATACGCCATTCCGACCATGTCGCCCTTCACCGTCGACTTGCTGTGGGTCTCCTGATCATCCCCGTGCTTGACCTTGGTCTTCGTCTTCGTTTCAATTTCGACCTTTCCATCGCGGTCGGTGGCCTTGCCGCTAATTTGCACTCGGTGGCCAATATGCTTGGCCAAGTCGTGGTCTTCATCGACGAGCATGTAGTTGGGTTTGGTGCCTTTCTTGTCGGCGACATTCGTCAGCATATAGCCGTCGCCGGGCCCGCGCGAGGCTGACGCCACGCACCCTGTCACCTCAACGTCTGCGCCATCTTTGACTTTGACCTTTGATTTCACGTCGGTTTGAGCTGACAGCGGACCCACGGTCGCGAGACAGAGAGCAGCGATCTCAAACGTCGTCCAGATGAGCTTCATATTCTTCCCCCGGCCCCACCTGTGCCAAGGGCGTGCCACAGCCGCATAAGCCAGCTCGCGAAGCGGCACCGTAGTGCGAGTGACGTTGAACGTGACGGCCATGTCTGCTGGCAACACCACGCAGCAATCAACGACCGTCGTAGGTACCTAGAATGAGTAAGAAGACGGCAACTGTGGTCCACCAAGCCAGACGTGCAGAATCTTGTCCGCTTTTGGTCTTGTCGCCACTGCTCAAACAAAGCTGGCGCGATTGCTTTCCGAGGAGCAGGCAGATTTGTGAGGAACGAGTCCTGATTTCGTCAGGTTGAGGCAGGCGTTCGCCTAGACGTTTTCTTTGGACTCTGCTAGGCGGATCGCTTGGAATCGCTGCTCCAGCCACTTGAGGCCATCGCCCCGACGCGCAAGCAACTCGTTGAGAACGGCGTCCGTGAGCGCCTTGAATTGGTGCGGATGGCGGGCGGCGCACGTGCTCAATGCGTACCAGATGTCCGCCAAATCCTCATCCTTCAAGCCCCGGAATCGCGCATCAGCCACGTGCATCACGATTGCTACAACCGTGCCAATTTGGGGCTCTCTGTCGGCGATTCGGCGCAGGCGGTGCGTCAACCGACGCGATCGAACGAATCGCCCCGCGCCTCTCAGCGGACTCGGGTGAGCCTCCATCACGAGTACCCTCTCCAGCGAGTCGCGGCGTGACGCGGTTCGAGGCCTGCCACTATTATTGCGGAGCACAGGCCGGTTGAGCGACAGGACATGAGTCGACCATTACCTACTTCCGTCGGGACACCCCAGCGACACGGGCGCGCTCCACTAGTTCGAGCCCCTGCAGATGCCCGGGTGGGATGTCGAGGCTCACGAGCTGTTGGCCTCGCTCAATTCTCAACTCGCGTCGCCGGTCGCCCCGGAAGAGTTCCAGCGTGTTCGTGAACTGATGGCTCGTCCTCACTGGGAGGCCGTCGTAGTCCAGAATGATGTCGCCGACATGCAGCCCGGCGTCGGAGGCGACCGAACCACCCGCCACTCGGTCGACGACAACTGCGAACTCGATGGCGCGGCCTTCGGTGTCCAACAGCTCTCGATCCGTCTCTCGGCCGTGTTCGTCGTATTTGTACCGGAGACTGGAGTAGCCGTATGCATTCATGATCGCCTGTCCGTTTGCACCATAGTCCGAATGTTTGGCGATCAGGCCGGTCGATTCATCGTAGGTCCATTGGCGCTTCCAAGATCCGAATCGAGTGTTGACTGCTGACGCACCATGTTCGTCGAAGAACGTCATCTCGAGCCGATGGCCAGCGTCATCCCAGGTGTTGCGGGCCGAGCAATATCCGAAAAAGCCACGAGTAGGCTTGCCATCGACACCGAGTTGAACGATCCGGCTGAGAAAGCCGCGCCGCTCGTGTTCGTATCGCGCGATCGCATAGCCATCTGGCCCCAGCGTCGGCTTACCGGTGGCCTCGAGATAGGCCGTTTCGATCTCGAGCCTGCGCTCGTCGAACTTCCTGCGAACTGCGGAATACCCGTCAATGGTCGTCGTGCGGCGCCCGCGCTCGTCCAGATACTCCGTGAACACACGGTTGCCGCTCGTGTCGTAGGAGTAGGCCACCTTCGCAAATCCGCGCCGGTTCCTGACGGGTGCGTTGTGTGGATCGAAATAGGTTTCGGTCTCGACGAGTCCCGAAGTGGTGAACGTCAGACGCGTCGTCGCGTAGGTGTTCCCGAGAAGGCCAGGCTTTCCTTGGCTGTCATACTCGCTCCAGGCAACGCGAACGCCAAGGTCGTCGTACTCGAATGTGGTAGACGACGAGCCGTCTGTCGAAACGGTCGGAGCGCCCTGCTCGTTCAGGCATTTAACCGATCTGAGATTGCCGACGTCGTTGTATTCTGTGCGCACTGTGGCACAGCCCTCTCCCGATCTGGTCGGGTTCCCTTTGATGTCACGATAGGTCTGTTCGACCGGGTATCCTCTTGACTCCACGGTGACCAACACCTCGAAGGCACCGGCATATTCGGCGATGGGTTGTTCCTTCACACCGTAGAAGCGCGCCAGAAAGCGAGTCGGCGTCTGCCATTCGATCGTCTGCTTCGCGAAACCCTGCGGCCCGACAACCATCGCCTGGTACGGGCCGGAGAACGTTTGACTGGTAAGGTTGCCGCGCCGGTCGTAGGTGAAGCCCGTGCTCGAGGCACCCCATTGCTGGACGACGAGCGCTCGCTCCTTCTCGTCGAAGAATGACATTCGCGTGACGTTGCCCGATTCGTCATAGCGCATTCGAGTCACCGCCGGACCGAGGCGCGACGCCGTCGCAGCGCCGCTTGCATCGACCGTCTTCGCCTCGAGGATGTTGCCGAAAGCGTCATAGGTACGGATTTCCTTGAGCACGCCATGGTTGGTCGCGTGGTCTGCGCCGTCAGGACCGCGGTTGACCCATTCCGCGACGAGGCCGCTGCTGTTCAACTCCAAGCGATAGCCGAATGCGCCGTTTTCGTCCGCCTGCGGCCTTCGTTTGTCGTCGAGATACTCAACGCTTTCATCGAGACCCGCAAGTGGGCCTTTGGCAACTCTTGAAAACCGCAGATAGCGAATGCCGGATTCGCGCACGGCCGTTCCGAAACCTCGCGCCTTGTATTCACCCAGGTCTGGTTCGGCGAAGTGCAGCGTGTAGAGGCGACGCCCTCCGCGATTGAAGCCAGCCTGCTCGAGCAACCGTCCACGTGAGTCGAGCGACAACGTGACGCGCGTCAATTGGATCAGTTCGGAAGACAGCGGATTTTCCAAGTCGCCAGTCGGCAGGGGATTGAGGGCCAGCATCGAGGTGATCGGAAGGCTCGCCCCCAGGGGCGGCGTGAGCCCCTCGGAGTTGACAACACGAACCTCATAGGGCGGATTCCGTCGGCCACGCTTCATCAGGACGACGCTCGCGTTGCGGCGCGCCACTTGTTGGCCGGTGAGTCGTCCGACACCCTCGGGAAAACCCCACCGGGTCGTGACGTTCGCGTAATACTCCGCTATCTCCCGATAGAACGCGTCCCAGTACCACACGCCTGGTGCGACTAGCGCGATCAGGAGCGCTAGCCCGAGGAGTGGGAACCATATGGCCGGTGGCTGCTCCGAGCGTGGGGTGGTCTGTGTTCGTTTAGACGCGAGGTTCGGAGGGGCACCACCGCTGACGCGTGCGACGCTATCGTACAAAGGCTCCAGAGCGGCGGTTCCAGCGTGAGGCCGCCACCCGCGGAGGTCCAAGGTTTGAAACAGTCGAAACTCGAGGGGAATCGTCGCGTCTTCCAGGAGCACCGGCAGGAGGACTTCTCTTTGAGCAGCGTCGGAGGCTTCAGACCGCACCCACCGCGAAGACACCGCCGCCTTAGTCCAGAGCACAATGACACATCTGGCCCCCCGCAGGGCGTCCTCGATCACTTCGTCAAAGCGGCGACCGACGGGAATCTCGCGATCCCACCACACCTTCCAGCCACAGGACTCCAGATATGACGCGATGCCCGCTGCCAGCTCGCGATCCTCGGCCGCGTAACTGACAAAGACATGGCCTTCGTGCCGAAGCGGTCCGTCAGAGCCTTCCGGAGGAGTGAGGGACAATCGCTGCGCATTATAGAGGCGGCAAGGGCAAGGTCCACACGCGACCGATTGGTCGCTGTCGCCGTTCCTTCCCGGTCGTTCTGTTCCCAACCGCCACGGAATCGCTTATACCTGCACGGCATCCTGTGTCAGTTCCTGCAGTTCGGCATCGCTGAGGGCTGAGGAGTTCGGCTGGGTTTGTCGCCTCACCAGGTCGCTCGCGGCGTGCCGAAACCGTTCACGCGCGCGAAATAGGGTAGACATGACCGTACCTATCGGAACGCCAGTGACGTCCGCGATCTCTTTGTAAGACAGACCTTCCAGTTCGCGCAGTATCAAGACCTCCCGCAAACGATCAGGCAGGTGGTCCATGGCCTGCTCGAGCAATCGTGTGTTCTCGCCTTGGAGCAACAAGGTTTCGGGATTGAGGGCTTCACATTCCTCGCTATGTAATGCTTCATTGAACTCGGTCGCGAGGTGCTGTGCGCGGTTCTTCTGCAGCCAGCTGAACGCCGTGGTGCGTACAATTGTGAGCAGCCAGGCACGCGCATTCCCGCCCCGGAAGGTGCCAAAGTATCGAAAGGCCCGGAGGCACGCCTCCTGAACCACATCTTCCGCAGCGTCGCTGCCCCGCACGAGCCAGCGCGCGAGGTTGTGAGCCGCATCGAGATGCGGAAGGACGATCTCGTCAAAACTGCCAATCTGTATGTCCACTAAATCTTCGTTGTGCATGCCGCTGAATCTGCGCTCGTGGGACAGCGGCCTCAATGGTTCGCCCATCCTTCATCGATGGGATCTACCTCTCCAGCTAATGCCCTGACCAGACACGGCTTGCAGGAACGTCTCCCCAGCCGGTTTGTGCGCTGGGAGCCGGGTGGTAGACTCGCGCGTCACCGACAGTGCTTCACCATGCAACAGGCCCGTGACGTTCCTGGCCGTCTCCGCTTCGGAATCTTCGAGGCCGATCTTCGGACTGGCGAACTGAAGAAGCGCGGTGCGCGAATCAGGCTTCAGGAGCAACCGTTTCAAGTGCTTGCGGTGCTGTTGGCCAGGCCGGGCGAGTTGGTGACTCGCGACGAACTCCAGGGCAGATTGTGGACCGCCGATACCTTCGTAGATTTCGATCACGGGCTCAACAAAGCCATCAACAAGATCCGCGAGGCCCTCGGTGATTCCGCTGAAAGTCCTCGCTTCGTTGAGACAGTGGCCCGACGCGGTTACCGCTTCATCGCGGACGTGACTGTTGTCGACTTCGAGCCTGCTCCTCCTGACACACCATCGACCGGCGGCGATGCTCTGACGACAAACGATCCCGAGTCGCGAAAGGTCGCCGAACAGACCACCGCCCCCAAGGGTCGGGGTTGGCAGCGGACGTTGACGATCACCGGTTGCGGGCTGGCTCTGGCGTCGGTCATCCTGGTCGGTTGGCTGCTCCAGTCGCGCGGGCCATCGCCAACGATTCGGTCCGTGGCGGTGCTTCCGCTGGAAAACCTCTCTGGCGATGCGTCCCAGGAGTACTTCGCGGATGGGATGACCGACCAACTGATTGCCACGCTGGGGCAGATCAGCGCCTTGCGTGTGATCTCTCGCACGTCGGTGATGGGTTACAAAGGCGCGCGGAAGCCGTTGCCGCAGATCGCCCGCGAGTTGGATGTCGACGCCGTGATCGAAGGCAGCATCATGCGCTCGGCCGGGCGCGTGCGAATCACCGCGCAGTTGATCGACGCGGCCGTCGACAAGCACTTATGGGCCCAGAGCTACGATGGTGATATGCGCGACACGTTGGCGCTCCAGAGCCGGGTGGCTCGCGCGATTGCTCAAGAGATCCGCGTCAACGTGCAACCGAAGGAGCAGGCTGCACTGAAAAACGTCAAGGCCGTCGATCCCGACGCCTACGAGGCGTATCTCAAGGGCCGATATTTCTGGAACAAGAGAACCGCCGATGGTTTGAGCAGGGCCAAGGCGTATTTTGACGAGGCTGTCGCGAAGGCTCCCGACTATGCGCGGGCGTACAGCGGGTTGGCCGACACCTACGCGCTGCTGGGAGACTGGCAGTACGGCGTGATGGCCGCGAGGGAGGCGCTTCCCGCCGCGAAAGCCGCGGCGATCAAGGCCCTGGAATTAGATAACACTCTCGGCGAAGCGCATACCTCGCTTGGATTCGCCTTGAGTGGCTTCGACTGGGATTGGGCCTCCGCCGAGAAGGAATTTCGGCGGGCCATTGACCTCAATCCAGGGTACGCCACCGGTCACCATTGGTATGCGTGGCATTTGAGCTTGATGGGTCGATATGACGAAGCGATCGCCGAAATGAGACAGGCAAGAAGCCTGGATCCGCTCTCGCTCATTATCAACGCCGACTTAGCGGAGATCCTGCTGATTGGACACTTCGACGACGAATCGATGCGACAGAGCCGCAAGACGATCGACATGGATCCTGATTTTGCGCTCGCGCACAATCAACTGGCCGAGGTGTATCTCCGCAAACAGATGCGCGATGACGCGATCACAGAGTTCCAAAAAGCCGTCCAGTTGTCCGAGGGCAGCCCCGTCTGCACAGCCAACCTGGCCCGGGCCTACGCGTCATCTGGCAAGAATGCCGAGGCGGGACAACTGCTGGAAGGTCTCAAGAAGCGCTCGAATTCTGCCTATTCGAATGCCGCGGAGATCGCCATGGTCTATGCCGCGCTCGGCGACAAGGCTCAAGCCATGGCCTGGCTCGAACGAGGTTATAGCGAGCGCTACAACCCGGGTGTCCTGCTGCGTCCAGGCCTCGATTCCTTGCGCGCCGACTCAAGATTCCGAGACCTGGTGCACCGTGTTGGTCTGACCCAGTGAGTCTTCAGCACGGGTCCGGCTCCGTCCGGCAGCTCCATCTCACCCTTGCAGCGCGCGCACGAACTCGCTGAGCTCGGCGTCATTCAGGTCGGAGACGGCCCAGAACGACATGCCGTTCCGTATCCAATGGCGCACCTGGAATCCGCGAATCGTTCGCATGTCGCTGGCGGCAGTCCTATCGGCTGCAGGCCAGATGTACACGCTGATCGGATGGAGGCGCCGCTGATACACGAGCGCGGCGACCGGTTGGCCGCCGACGTGGTCGAGCCGACCACCAACCAGCGAAAAACCGATAGACGATAGATCCTCAACCGGCGGAGAGAAATCCAGTTTGCCGAGGAACCATGGCTTCACCGTGTGCTGATCGGACGATCGCACGTCGAACAGATGAGCATTTCTGAGCGCGCGGACGTGATCGCCGACGACCTCGTCCGCCACGGAGGCCGTGGCCGCAACGACATGTCTCGCGCGCGCGAATCGCACGACCTCAACTGAGCCACCAAGGGACACCGCGAGCGCCAACACCGCCGCCCAGGCCAGAAGGCTCGGATTGAATCGCGGGCGTGAGCTCATATGCGACATCTTCGCGCGGAATTGGTCCGACGCCGGATAGTACGGCAGCTGTCGCACCAGGCGGCCGAGCGATTCACGGTCCGCGAGAAGCTTGCGGCACGCCACGCACGAGCCGAGATGGGCCTGCAGGTCCGCGGATTCTGCCGATCCGAGCTCGTGGTCGACGAACGCGTCCAGCAGGCGTCCGGTTTCAAGGCACATCACGATGGCTCCTCCAGTGGCGTCGCCGATGGCCCGAGGATCGCCTGGAGCCGTTCGCGGGCGCGCGCGAGCCGCGACATGACCGTCCCGATCGGAATCCCCACGACGGCGGCGATTTCTTTATAGGACAATCCCTCGAGCTCCCGGAGGATGATCACTTCGCGAAAATCACTCGGCAGCTCCTGGACGGCGCGCTTCACCTTTTCGACCGCCTGCTGCTGCATCGCCAACGCTTCTGGATCGAGACCCTCGTCGGGTCGATCATGCTTCATGTCGCCGTACACCGTGGGCTGATGGGCGCCCGTCGCCTGCGGAAACCGTCCGTACCACGTATTCCGCACAATCGTGAACAGCCATGCTCGCGCATCGTCGCTGCGCAAAGACGAGAAGAACCGTAGTGCACGCACGTACGCGTCCTGCACGACGTCCTCGGCGTCAGCATCGTTCTTGGTCAACCACCGGGCGTAGTTGAACGCGGCATCGAGGTGAGGCAGGACGACCTCCTCAAAAGTCTGGTGAGGCATCGTCTGGTCAATAGACTCCGTGACACGGGATTTATTCCGGCGTCGCGCAAATGGCCCCCGGAATATGTGTGGCCCTCCTCTGGTCTCTATCGGTGACATGGCGCTCATCGGCCGACTGCATCCCCTGCTCGTGCACTTTCCCATCGGACTGGTCCTTATCGCCGCAGTGGCCGAGGTGGTCGCGATGGCGACCAGTCTGGGGGACTGGCAGGCCGTGGCCGTTGTGAACGTACGTGTCGGCGCGGTATTCGCCATCGGAGCGGCCATCGCCGGCTGGCGCTTGGCCTCCTCGCCAGGAATGGAGGCGACGTCATCCCTCGACTGGCACCGTTGGCTGGGGACCATCGCGGCCGTCGCAGTGTCGGGAGCGGCGCTGGCAACCGCCGGCGCCCGCGGTCGGTCGCCGTTTGCATTGTGGGTCTACCGGATGACGCTGTTCTGGGCGGCCGTGCTCGTCGCGGTCACGGGTCATCTCGGCGGACTGCTGGTCTGGGGCGCGGACTTCCTGCGTCCGTGAAGAAGGAGATATGTGTGAAACACAACGATGATGAGAAGGCCTACGATCGGCGCGGGTTCCTGCAGTGCATGGCCTGGGTCGGCACGGGCGCGATGTGGACCTTGACGAGCGGCGTACTCAAGGGCATGCCGATCGAACAGGCTGCGCGTGGCGCCATGGGTCACGGTGTTGGCATGGGCGGCCTCCGCTTCGTTCAGATCAGCGACAGTCATATCGGGTTCGACAAGCCCGCGAACACTGATGTCACCGCGACGCTGCGTGCCGCGGTCGCAAAGATCAAGGCGGCTGCGGAACAGCCGTCGTTCGTCTTGCACACCGGCGATCTCACGCACCTCTCGAAGCCGTCCGAGTTCGACACGCTTCAACAGGTGCTGACCGAGTTATCACTGCCGGTGTTCTACGTCCCCGGCGAGCACGATGTACTCGAAGACGACGGCAAGAGTTACTTGCAGCGATTTGGCAAAGGCACGCAGGGCGCCGGTTGGTACAGCTTCGATCAAGGCGGCGTGCACTTCATCGGCCTCGTGAATGTCGTTAATCTGAAAGCCGGCGGTCTTGGCACGCTCGGCGTTGAACAGCTCGAATGGCTGGAGAAAGACGTCAAGCGTCTCGCAAGCAGCACGCCGATCGTCGTCTTCGCCCACATCCCGCTGTGGTCCGTCTATCCCGAGTGGGGCTGGGGCACCGACGACAGCGCACGTGCACTCTCGTACCTGAAACGATTCGGATCGGTGTCGGTGCTCAACGGCCACATCCATCAGGTCATGCAAAAGGTGGAAGGCCACGTGTCGTTCCACACCGCCATGTCGACCGCGTTCCCACAACCGGCCCCCGGCTCCGCTCCGTCGCCTGGACCAATGAAGGTGGAAGCCGACCGGTTAAAGAAGGTCCTCGGTGTGGCGCGGATGTCGTTTCACGACGTCAATCATCCGATCGCGATTACCGATGTCCCACTCGAAGAGGAGATGAAAACGGCGGCCGCCGGTTCGAACCAGGTCGTGGTCGACAACTTCAGCTTTGCGCCGGCCATGACGGCCGTTGCGGCCGGGGCGACGGTCACATGGACCAACCGCGATGACGTGCCGCACAACATCGTGAGCTCGAACCAGAAGTTCAAGTCGCCGGTGCTGGACACCGACGAACAGTTCTCGCACACCTT
>Ga0105248_10001566_pt1 | contig 25445 bp, 25 predicted proteins | sample KBSS34metaG_FD_81524 | JGI IMG/M metagenome (GOLD analysis project Ga0105248, IMG submission 81524) | Switchgrass rhizosphere microbial communities from Kellogg Biological Station, Michigan, USA - KBS S3-4 metaG | ecosystem: Host-associated > Plants > Roots > Rhizosphere > Soil | place... | reverse complement strand
GTGTATCAGGCGGGCACGCTGTCCGGCAATCCGATTGCGGTGGCAGCCGGTTTGAAGACGCTGCAGCTGATCCAGGCGACGGGCTTTTACGAAGCGCTGACGCGGCAGACGGCACGGCTCGCGAACGGACTCGTCGAAGCCGCACGCGCGGCCAAGGTACCTTTCGCAGCGGATTCGATCGGCGGTATGTTCGGCCTGTATTTCGCGAGCGACGTGCCGCACAGCTTTGCTGAAATCTCGCGCTGCGACGTGCCGAGCTTCAACAAGTTCTTCCATAAGATGCTTGACGCGGGTGTCTACTTTGCGCCGTCCGCGTATGAAGCGGGCTTCGTGTCGAGCGTGCACGACGACGCGGTGATCGACGCGACGATAGAAGCAGCTCGCGGCGCGTTTGCGTCGCTGCACGCTTGAATCACCGTTGAATCGCGTTTAAGCAAGACAAGTTAATTGCCTGAAGCGAATCGCCGCTAAAGCACGATTCGCCAACGCACGAACAGGAAGCCGATGTTCTCGCAAACTGATTTTGTCCATATGGAACGCGCGCTGGTGCTCGCCGCGCGCGGCATGTACACGACCGATCCGAACCCACGCGTCGGCTGCGTGCTGGTGAAAAACGGCGAAGTGATTGGCGAAGGCTTTACGCAGCCCGCCGGCCAGGACCACGCGGAAATCCGCGCGTTGAAGGATGCACGCTCGCGTGGCCACGATATCAACGGTGCGACCGCCTACGTGACGCTTGAACCGTGCAGCCATTTTGGCCGCACGCCACCGTGCGCGAATGCGCTGATCGAAGCGAAAGTCGCGCGCGTGGTTGCCGCGATGGAAGACCCGAACCCACTGGTGTCTGGCCGTGGTCTTGGCATGTTGCGAGATGCGGGCATCGAAGTGCGCTGCGAACTGCTTGCGAACGAGGCGCGCGAACTGAATATCGGCTTCGTGTCGCGCATGACGCGTGGGCGCCCCTGGGTGCGTATGAAAGTGGCCGCGACGCTCGATGGCCGTACAGGTCTGCCGTCCGGCGAGAGCAAATGGATTACTGGTGAAGCCGCGCGCGCAGATGGCCATGCATGGCGCGCGCGTGCATCGGCGATTCTGACCGGCATCGGCACGGTGCGTGAAGACAATCCGCGCATGACGGTGCGCGAAGTCGATACGCCGCGCCAACCGAAACGCGTGCTGATCGACAGCAGGCTCGACGTGTTGCCCGAAGCGCAGATTCTGGCCGGCGCGCCGACGCTGATTTTCTGCGGCAACTTCAACGAGCAACTCGAACAACGCGCCGTTGCGTTGCGCGATCATGGCGCGGAGATCGTGCCGCTCGCGAACGAGAACGGCAAGGTTGATTTGCCCGGCGTGCTAAAAGAACTCGCCAGACGCAACGTGAACGAACTGCATGTCGAAGCCGGCAACAAGTTGAACGGCTCGCTGCTGCGCGAAGGCTGCGTCGATGAACTGCTGGTTTATCTCGCGCCTAGCCTGCTGGGCTCGAACTCGATGAGCATGTTCGATATCGCCGCGCCGGGCGCGCTTGAGGAGCGCTTGCATCTCGAGTATCAAGCGGTCGACCGGATCGGTAACGATCTGCGCATCGTTGCGCGGCTTGTTCCGCCGCCTCCGTCGCATTGAACAGGAAATCAGGAATGTTTACTGGAATTGTTGCGGCTGTGGGCCGCATTGCATCGATCAAGCCGCTGGGTAATGAACCGGAAGCGGGTGTGCGTCTTAGCGTTGAAGCGGGTGGGCTTGATCTGGAAGATGTGCAGCTTGGTGACAGCATCTCGATTCAGGGTGCTTGCATGACGGTGATCGAGAAGACGGCGACGTCGTTTGATGTGGACGTGTCGCGCGAAAGCTTGAGGCTCACGGCAGGACTTGATCAACCCGGCGAGGTAAACCTTGAGAAGGCATTACGTGCGCATGACCGGTTAGGCGGGCATATCGTGTCCGGGCATGTGGATGGGCTTGGGACGGTGACTCACTTTGCGCCGGTCGGTGAGTCGCATGAGTTGCGGGTGCTTGCGCCTAAGGATATTGGGCGTTATCTCGCGTATAAAGGGTCGATCACGGTGAATGGGGTGAGCCTTACGGTGAACTCTGTGAAAGACAGCGATGATGGTTGCGAGTTTTCGATCAACCTGATTCCGCATACCGTGCAGGTGACGACGCTGCGGCATTTGAAGGCGGGCTCGCAGGTTAATCTTGAGATTGATTTGATTGCGCGGTATGTGGAGCGGATGCTCGGGGCGTCTCAGGACGGCAATAAGCCTTTGCAATGATTTTTAAGGTTTTCGTATAGCGCAGGAAATGCCGCGCCCTCCCCGGACGCGGCTTCGTCGATGGCCAGCAGGCTGACCGACCGTTTCCGTCGAGCACCCAAGCAGCAAACCGGGCCTCCTTCTCGACGGAAATAATTACCCCGCATTCATGCCAATCGAATTAGCAGGAATTTATTTCTCGTTTATTTGGTTGTCACTCGCTTTTCGAGGGAATCATTTACACACAAACGTGACAGCCGTATTTCCCCACAGTATTATTCGGGTCCTAAATACGCCAAGTCATGGTAGACCTCCAGATGATCGGGCAGCCCGTGACTATCACGCTGCAATTGAACGATGCACTCGCGAGTTCCGATCAGCGATATTTCCACGGTTACGTGACGAATTTTTCGCACACCGGCACCGACGGCGGACTTGCGACATATGAAGCAACCATCCACCCATGGCTCTGGATGCTATCGCGCCGGCAAGACATCCGGATCTTCCAGGAAGAAACGGTTCGGAGCATCCTTGCAAAGGTGTTTCAGCAGCAATACGGTGCGCTGGCCTCTTACGAGTTCCGGCTATCGAAGACCACCGCGAACCGTAGCTATTGCACGCAGTATCGCGAAACCGATCTGAATTTCGCACTGCGCCTGATGCAGGAAGAAGGACTCTAAAACCGTAATACACAGTGTGAACACGCCCAAAGGTCCAGTGAGCACCTCGCGCAAGGTGCTGGATCGCCCCAGCGCCCAGGAGCTCGCGGCGACATACGGGATAAGGGTGAGCGTGGCCCGCTTGCGCGCGAGCGGATCGCATGGTGCGGGTATGGCGTACCGCGAGATCTATATCCATTCCAAGCTGATGATCATCGATGATGTGTTTCTTACGGTGGGCAGCGCGAATCTGAATCAGCGCAGTATGGCGTCGGATAGCGAGATCAATATTGGGGTGACGGGGGTGGAATATGCTGCGACGCTGCGGGAGAAGGTGTTAGCTTGCATTCGGGGGGGATATCCCTGGGACTGGTGATCCTGCGAAATTACCCCAAGCATTTAGTAACTGGGTGAACACGATGAAAAGCAACCTCGTTATAAAAATGAAGGGCATCGAAAAAATGCAGGGATTTTTGTTGCCATTCGAAGACCATCGATCAACGACAACGATGCACGCATCGATTAACGTTCCTTCGTCGTCCGCCTCGCTAGCTTAAGGAACATGGCCCCCGATGACTGCTATCACCATAGTACTGCGTTGTCTCGTCGGCATTGCCTGTTTGCTGGCAACCAGCGTCGAGGCCTCGCCGATAACCGCACTGACCAATACACTGACCATCGCTATGTCTGATCTGCCGCGCTACCAGAAACTGCCGCTGTTCAACCCGCACCGGAAGGCATTCACTTGCGTGTACCAAGATCAGCATGTGCCGCCTATCGATCCTCAGGCAGAGCTATGGTTCCAGCAGGCACTTGCGCTTGACGACCCAAATATCTACCCCAATAAACGCGACTATCAGAAGATCTATCAGTTGTACACGCAGGCAGCAGAGCACAATCATTGGAAGGCCATACTCAATCTCGCTTCGCTGATTCTTGGTGACAACGCAGGCGTACCCGTACATGACCAAGAGATAGCCATCCGCTGGGTTGAGAAAGCGATGCAACTCGGGGTGCCCGACGCGTATGACATGATGGGCACCTACCATCAGAACGGAATGATCAAGGGGGGAGATGCCACCTCGGCCTACGCCTTCTTCCAGCGCGCCGCTGACATGGGCAGTCCGTCGGCTCAGACGTTTCTCGGCTTCAAGATGAGCGGGAACTACGACAGTCCAGACGGTGAATTCTGGGGGAATGCCACAATCGGACTGGAAATGCTTCAGTGCGCGCTGGCGCAAGGGTATGGCGATGCAGCAGACGACTTGGGCTACCTATACAAAGGCACAACCCCCGAGTCCAAACTTCGTGCGCTCGAAGTTTTTCATGAAGGCGTGAAACTGGGTAGCGCGAAATGTGCAAATTCACTCTCCAGCGAATTTAGTGGCCTTGGATTGACAAGTGGCCGCAATATCGTTGGTCATATCGACGAGGCACGCGCCCAACGTTACAGCAAGCTCGGCAATACTTTGGAATTCTACGGTGGCCGCCTGAAGCTTCCCAACCTCGACAAGGTGTTACCGCTGCCGCCCGCCCCACTACCGAAGTGGGACGGGAACGTACAATCATTAATCGACGGCGCAAAGGCCGTCACACCCCCACCCGTCAAATCACAACAAGGCGCCGCACTGCAAGGTCGTGAATCCATCCCACAAGGCTACGCCGTAGCCCCGCGCGAACAGAGCACGATGACAGTCGCAGGCAAGATGAGAATGCGGCAGCCAATGACGGAGTTCCTGCTTCCTTTTGAAGATCGCCGCGCGACGAGCACTATGCACGCTTCGGTGACCATGCCGTCCTCAGGAAGCGCTGACCATGCATGAAAGGAATTACCTTCGCGCATCGTTTATTGCCCTGGTTCTGCGAGTTCTGGTTGCGGGCCTTGCTTCGCTGGCAATCAGTACACAGGCCAGCCCTATCACCGCCTTGACCAGCACGTTGCGGACTGCCGTGTCCGATCTGCCGCGCTATGAGAAGTTGCCAATGTTCAACCCACACCGGAGGGCATTCGCTTGCGTGTACCAAGATCAGCATGTGCCGCCTATCGATCCGCAGGCAGAGCTGTGGTTTCAGCAGGCACTCGCACTCGACGATCCGAACATCTACCCGGATAAGCGTGACTACCCGAAGATCTATCAACTGTACACGCAGGCCGGGGAGCGCAACCACTGGAAGGCGATGCTCAATCTCGCCACACTGATTCTCAGTGACCATCCGAGCGTACCGGAGCATGACCCGGAAATGGCGATTCGCTGGGTGGAAAAGGCGATGAAGTTGGGCATACCCGACGCATACGACATGATGGGCATCTATCATCAGAACGGCCTCGTTAAGGGAGGAAATGCCACAAGTGCCTACGCATTCTTCCAGCGTGCGGCCGATTTGGGTAGTCCGTCAGCGATGACGTTCCTCGGTGACAAATTGGCTGCAACGTATGACGATCCAAGTGAGGGGTTCTGGGGAAATATACCTGTAGCAACCGAGATGTTGCAGTGCGCCTTGGCACAGGGTTATGGAGACGCTGCGGAAGCGCTGGGGTATCTATACAAGGGCACTACGCCTGAATCCAAACTTCAGGCACTAACGGTGTTTCATGAAGGAGTGAAGCTTGGAAGTGCAAAGTGTGCTATCGCGCTGTCTGCCGAGTTTGACGGCATGAACCTGACGAATGGTCGCAATATTATCGGCCACATCGACAAAGCTCGTGCGGAACGCTACAACAAGCTCGGCGACGCGCTTGAGTTCTACGGCGGCCGTCTAAAGCTACCTAATCTCGATAAGGTGCTGCCCTTACCGCCCGCACCTCTGCCCAAATGGGATGGTGACAAACAATCGTTAATCGACGGCGCAAAGGCCGTCACACCCCCACCCGTCAAATCATAACAAGGCGCAGCACTGCAACTGGAATACCCGATATCCACGAGATTGGCTTGTAGACACTCAACAGGACTCACCGCATGGCACCTGAGGTAAAGACCGCGATCCTTCTGGCAATACTGCTGCTCCCGCTGCTTGTCGGCCTGTTCTTCGCGAAGCGGTTCTGGCACAAGCGCGTAACGCGCGCGCTCAGCATCATTGTGTTGCTTCCCGCCACGTTGGCGTACGTATGGTTCGCGTATGTCCTTGTCCGGTTGGACTCGTTCCCATGCTTGGGGCCGTGCGGTTGATGGAACAGCATCGCACTATGCAAAGGCGAAATATTGCAGCCTCATGTCTACACCGCACTGTGCCCCAGTTCCGTGCAAAAACGACAGGCCCTAGACAAGTCAGATTTAAATCACATGACAAAGATTCCGTATTGAAACAAAAACCAAAATACGTATCGCCACACAAAAAACCAACAACGTAATAGCGCGTAATAGCTCCCCCGCCCAACCTGTCACTATCCCGACATATGGCAATGTCTTAATTCGGCACCGACAGCTATTCGACGGCTTTGTAACGCCGGGAATTGCCATGTCCACTCATACCCCGACTTAAAGACAGGTTCAAAATGGATCGCCGTAAATTCATCAAGTTGAGCGGTTTCATGACCGTTTCCGTCGCCAGCACCACGCTATTGAGCGCATGCGGTGGCAGCGACAGCCCGGCTTCGAACAACAGCAGCGGCGCGCCGGCAAGCGGCGGCCCACTGGCGTTTGCGCAAGGCGTGGCATCCGGCGATCCGCAACCGGACAGCGTCGTACTGTGGACGCGCGTATCGGGTGGCGACGGCATCAATCCGATCAACGTCGCCGTGCAAGTCTCGACCACCGCCGATTTCTCGTCGCTGGTCCTCAATACCACGGTCGCAGCGAGCCCGGATTGGGACTACACGCTGCGCCATCAGGTCACCGGCCTTAGCGCCAATACGATTTACTACTATCGCTTTAGCGCCGGCGGCGTGAGCAGCATGGCAGGTCGCACGTGGACTCTTCCGGCCGCGGGACAAGCCCTTTCGCAGCTGAAATTCGCGGTGGTTTCGTGTCAGGACTGGAGCGTCAATCACTGGGCAGCCTTCGACGCGATTCAAAACGAAGACATCAACTTCATCGTGCACGTGGGCAACTATGTGTACGAGCAACTCAACATCACGCTGCCAACCATACCGGCGCACGACCCGCAGCATCCCGCATTCACGCTGCCCAATGGCACCAAGCTGCCGGATGGCTCGGTCTACGCGACCACGCTGGCCGACTATCGCACGCTGTACATGACCTATCGCAGCGACCCGCGCCTGCAGGCCCTGCACGCGAACTGGCCAATGATTGCGATCTGGAACGACCACGAGTTCTCGAACGATAGCTGGCAGGATCACGAGACCTATACGTCAGCCGAAGCCGAGCAGACCGCTCGCCGCCGCAGCGCCAATCAGGCATGGTTCGAATTCATGCCGACCAACGTCACGTTCACGGCTGCCAATACGTCGTTCCAGAACATCCAGATTTATCGCTCGTTCACTTTCGGCAATCTGGCCACGCTGGTGATGACCGACGAACGCCTGTATCGCGCCGCTCACGAAGTTGCGGAAACGGTGTCGGGCAACCCGGTCGGCAGCCGTTACTTCGTTCCGAAGGCGACGGTAGCCGCTGCCGAACAGGCACGACTGACGGCTAGCAGCAATGCGCTGACGCCCGTGTCGATGCTTGGCGATACGCAGCGACAGTGGTGGCAGACTCAGATGAGCACGGCTACCACCACGTGGAAATTGTGGGGCAACGACGTGTCGCTACTGCGCATGCAGGTGGATATGCTTGCGACCCTCACGAACACGCTCACCCAGCTCGTGGTGCAATCGGCCAACGGCCTGGCGGCATTCCAGACGCAGTTCCAAACCGCGATCCAGGCGGATCTGACCGCTGCCATAGCGGGCAATCTGGTACCTGCGCCCTTCACAAATCTGAATACGTTCGCGTTGAGCCTGCATTTTACGCAGGCCCAGGTAAGCGGCACCATCGCCGTTCTGAACTCGATGCTACCGCCGTATTCGACGCTGACCACGATGCTGATGAACGCCGACCAATGGGACGGCTACAACGCGGAACGCCTGAGCCTGATGAGCTTCCTGGCAACCAACAGCATCAACAACGTGGTGGCGCTGACCGGCGACCTCAATGCATTCGCCGCCGGCACGGTGATGAACGATTTCGATGCGGCCACCCCGACGCCGGTGATGGTCGATCTGGTGACGGCCGGTATCTCGAGCACGTCGCTGTTCACCTCTTACGTGGCCTTCGTCAACAATCCCGCCAACGACATGGGATGGCTCAGCAAGGCCGCGCCCACGACCGGCCCGAACGCCCTCGATACGACGCTGACGACGAACAACAGCTGGCTGACGTACGCGGATACCAACGCGCAAGGCTATAGCGTGATTACGCTCACGCCGAGCCTGCTGACCTGCAACTTCCGCAAGGTCGCTCCTGTCAGCCCGTCGGGCGTGGTTCCCACGGCCGCCACTGCTGTGGCCAGCACCCAGGTGGTGACGGTGGCAGCGAATACGGCTGCGGTCACGGTGGTACCTGCGTAATCGTAACGACACTCGAGTAAGCTGTTGGCCCGGGATGAAGCACCCTCCCGGGTCATTTTTTGTTTACCTGCGTTGTTTGCGTCAAGCGGCACGCTTAATGTTTCTTTGACGTGCAGCGAACGCGATCAACAGGCATTTTCAAGTTAAGCGCCTGCGCCTTGAGCACGAGGTCGACCACCGAGCGCGCAGCCATCTTGGCCATCGCATGCTTGCGATGAATCTTTACGGTGATTTCGCTGAGTCCCAGCTCGTCCGCAATCTGTTTGTTCATCAGCCCGACAACCACATATGACAGTACTTCGCGCTCGCGCCGGGTAAGCGATTGATAGCGCTTGCGCAGGTCTTTCAGATTGCGTTCGGCGCGACGCTGTGCGCGATCGCGTTCGATGGCCTGCGCGACCGCGTCAAGCATGTCCTGATCGCGAAAAGGTTTCGCAAAGAAATCGACAGCTCCGGCCTTCATTGCCTTCACCGTCATTTCGACATCACCGTGGGCCGTCATAAATACGATCGGAATCGGGCTTTCCGTTCGCATCACCTGGCTTTGCAAGTTCAGGCCGCTCTGCCCCTGGAAGCGCACATCGAGCACCAGGCAACCGCACGTATCGATGCGATCGAAGCGGACGAACTCTTCCGGCGACGCAAATGTCTGCACCTGCAAGCCGACCGACCGGAACAGACTATCAAGCGCATTGCGCAACGTGAGGTCGTCGTCGACCACGTAGACGACGGGCTGACTATCTTCGAAGTCCTCCTCGTCCAGCGCGCTCCGGTGATGTTTCATATCAATGTCTCTCGATCTTCGAAGCGTAGTCTGCTGGCCCTTAGCGGCGATCCAGCTTGTCTCGCCCGCCTGCCATCAGATGGCGGAGCCGCCGCCGCGCACGCGCAATGCGTGACATGACGGTGCCGCACGGAATGCCCAGTTGCGTCGCGACGCCTTCATACGTCATGCACTCCACGCCGATCATCAGCACGACGTCACGCTGATCGGCCGACAGACGCTGCAATGCGAACTGCAGATCCAGCAGATCCGGGAAATGCGACTCGCTGGTCGCGCCGGATAGCTCTGCGTGCCAGTCCTCGTCGTCGAACGAACTCAGACATACGTGGCTCGTGCGCTTCACCTCGTTGATAAACGCGTTGTACATGATGGTGAACAACCATTTACGCAGATCTGTTCCAGGCTCAAATGAATTTGCATAGCGCAGTGCGCGTTCCACTGTGTCCTGAACCAGATCGTCCGCGCCGTCGCAGCAGCGAACCAGTTTCCTGGCGTATCGCCGCAGATTAGGCAGGTGCAAGGGAATATCGTCGACTGTACTGACGGTGTTGATTGAGCGCGGGCTTGACATCGACATTGTTGATTACATCGCTTGAGCGTGGGCAGATTCACGAGCGTCTGTGCCACCGCTCCTGAATCCGTCAGCGTACGGGTTCAGCCAGCCTTTACCAATGGTCCGCACGGATGCGTGGATGCCCCACCTACATGTGTGGTCCTAACGCTTTGGTATCGATTTTTGGGGAGCGCGGGTCTGCGAAACGGATCCGCCGAATACAGCGGACGTCAACAGAAGCGAACGGTCTCCGCGCTGCGAGGCAAGCAGAAACGAAATCTCGCACCGCGCTGATCCGCGCATTGCAGTGCGATGAGTTTTCCGCCATGCGCAGCGACGATTGCGCGGCAGATCGACAGCCCCATTCCAAGCCCTTGCTCCTTCGTTGTCACGAAGGGTTCGAAGAGTCGCGAGACGATTGCCGGCGTAAGACCCGGCCCTGTGTCTGCGATCTCGACAAACACGGTGTCGTGCGACGCCTCACCGGACAATATGGTGAGGACTCGAGGCTGCCGGGCGACTTCGGCCATCGCCTCGATCGCGTTGACGACCAGATTGAGCACGACCTGCTGTATCTGCACGCGGTCTCCGCGAGCAGGCAGCTTCCGCGAGATCACACGCTCGTCGAATTCGATACCGTGCTCGCGCATTTCGCCGCCTGTCAGCGCGACGACCTCACGAATCGCAGCGTTGATGTCGAAACACGCAAAGGCCGGCGGTGATTTCTTGACCAGCGCACGCAGCGTTCGCACCACTTCGCGAGTCCGCGCACTATCGCTGACGATGCTACGCATCATTGCACAAGCTTCCTCGACATCCGGCCGGTCACGCTCGAGCCAGCGCAGAGCAGCCCCCGCTGACGCGCTGATCGCCGTCAACGGCTGGCTGACCTCATGCACGATCGATGCAACCAGTTCACCCATCGTCGTCAGCCGGCTGACGCGCGCGAGTTCCTGTTGTGCATCGTGCAGCGCATTGACCGCGTGTTCGCGCCGCTGGGTCTCTTCGATCAGATCTGCGTAGAGCTGAGCGTTATCAACGGAGATTGCTGCTTGCGAAGCCAGCACCCTGAGAACCTCGGCGCAATAGTCCAATGGGCTGTTCATATCCGATCAAAGCGATCAACCGGTACCGTACCAGTCAAAGGAGCTCGCGCCGCTTGCGACGCGCGTCCGCGCCCAATCGGCGCCTATGACCTGGTTAACGCAGTCACTAGCCGTTTCTTCCCGGACCGGCACAAATTTCGTAAGCCGACAGTTGTCTCTCAGCGACCCGATCAACAACCATCGGCGCTACCGGATTCATGGAGAGCGTGCCGGACAAGTGCGTTGATAGTCGACAGCCTGTGTCCGGCAGGGGCTTGAATGAGACGAAAAAGGCCAAACGCAATCGTCAAAGCTGCGGATGCGCACTGTTTGTCGCGCTAGCAGAAAAGTCGCCGGCCCCCGAGCTGCGGCCGGCTCCCGGATCTACGATGCCGGCCCCTGAACCTGCACCGGCGCACCAGGCTTGCCAGACACTTGCGGTGCAATAACCAGATATCTACGCCGGTTATCCGGCGCACCTGCATCAGAGGTAATCACCTGCCTGATCTGACCGAGCGCATTGACGATCGCCGAGCCGGCCGGATTCGTCATGAAATTCGTCAGGGGTTCGATATTGCCGCTACCGTCGGCATGATCCGCAAGTCCAAGCACATACGGCGATTTCGGCGTGAGTCCCGTCACCGATGCCTGCAGCACCTGCAACAGGCCCTGATCGAAAAGCGCGACGCTAGTGGGCGCATTCGCGGCGGCGCCCGGCGTTCCGCCCACGGCCATCATGGTCAGATGGGCAGTCTGTCCGGCGACGCCCAGTTGCTGCAGATTCTGCATGCTGTCGTCTGTTGCGTCTGCCGGCACAGCGTTGGGAACATACGTGACAGCCTGCGGTGCCTGCCCGATCGGCACGGTCGCGATGACCTTGTTCTCGACCGTATCGATCGCGGTCAACGCATCCGCGTTTTCGAGGCCCACGTACACGCGCGTACCATCGCCCGACGGCCAGATGCCATGCGGCAGATTGCCCACCGGAATCGTCGCGACCTGCGAGAAATCGCTGGTGCGGAACACCTTCACCTGATTCAGGCCACCCACCGTCACATAAGCGAAGGTGCCGTTCGTGTTGTGCACGATATTCACGTGGTTCGTGATCGGGCCTGTATCGAGCGTCGTAAGCAGCTTGAATGGCGGACGCGCATCGAACACCTGGGTCTTGCCCGTATCCTTCAGCGTAAACCACACCTGCTTGCCGTCCGGCGTCGCTGCGATATTCGGGCAGAACGGGCTTGCCTGTGTAACCTTGCCGACAATCTTGTGATCGGCCACCGACACGACGTCGGTCTCCGAATTGAACGACGAACAGATGTAGCCGTATTTTCCGTCCGGCGAGAAAATCTGCATGCCGGGGCCGGCCGGCACAATGATGCGCGTCTTCTCTTCGTATGTCTTACCGTCGATCACCGAGATATAGTTTTCGCCACGTACGGTCACCCAAACCTCTTTGCCGTTCGGCGTGAAAAACGCTTCGTGCGGTGCGCGTCCAACGTACGTGATGTGCTTCACCGCGTTAGTCGCGGTATCGATAAAAGCAACCGAGTTCGAACCGATCGACACCACCGCGATCGTCTTGTGATCGGGCGAGAAGCCCATGCCGTGCACCAGCAACTGGCCACGATAGAGCGGGCTGAAGTTGCCTGGCGTCGGGTCGCCCAGGCGGATCACGCCGAGCAGTTTGTTATCGGCCGGGTCCGTTACCGATACGGTGTTCGAAAACTGCTCGGCTGCATACACGCGATCGCGGTGACTCACCGGGATATCCGGTGCGGACGCTGCCGCCGGCGCCTGCCCCGCGCACGCCATGCGCGCGCTCGCCATTGCGGCAAACAGCAGCGCGCCGATGAAGATTCGGGTGTGTCTCATTACGGTTCCTTGTTATGGTTCATTGGCATCGACATGTTCATCGGCATCGTGTCAGCAGACTTTCCGGGAGACTGTGTCGAAGATTCGGGCGATGCGGCAGACGGTTTTTGCTTATCGGGTGCCGGGGCCGGAGGAGGCAGCGGCAAGCCGAGGGCGATCCGCATGGCGAGAATTTCCTGCTGTTGCTCGACAATGATTTCCTGCGCGATACGGCGTAGCTGTTCGTTATGTCCGTAGCGCAACTCGGCCTGAGCCATATCGATCGCGCCCTGGTGATGCGGCGCCATCATTCCGACGAAATCGCGATCGATATCGCCGGATGGTTTGATGGCCATGCCATCCATCATTTTCGTCATCGCCGCATCGTTCTCGGCGAGAAAGGGTTGTTCAGCTGCAGTGCTTGAGCTGGCCGTTTGCGGCGTCGCAGCGAGCGCGATTGCGGGGCCTGCGAGTGGGCTAAGCACCAGTGCAGCAAGCACCGTGTTCAATCGCCCATAAGCGGTAAAGCGACTCATCATGGATTCCTTCCAGACACCGAAGGATCAATGTATCTGTAAAGGCAGCCAATCGAAATAATCACTAAGGATGAGAATGCCATACGTGCACCATGCGTTGGCGCGATCTGGCAGGCAGCAACACGCAGCTCCGTCGATCAAAACGCAGCAAAGAAATGCATTTTCGAACGAAAGCAGAGCTTGCCCCGCAGGAAAACAAAGCCCGGAATAAAGCCCAAATATCGCGTGTTGTCGAATACGTATCCGCACCAGCACGATATTCCTATCGACACCCAAACACCTGACAAGGGCTTTCAATGAATCGCCGTTCACTCCTCTGCCTTGGCGGCTGCGCCGCGTTCGCACTGCCGGCTCTGACCGCCGCGCTTACCCCACTGTCCGCCGCGGCGGCCACCGATATGCCGGTCTCCGATGCCGATCGCGCGTTCGTCGCGATGGTTTCGCAAGGCGGCATGTTCGAGGTCGAGGCTAGCAAGGTCGCGTCCGAAAAAGCCGCACGCCAGGACATTACCGACATCGGCTTTACAGAGGTGCACGATCATCAGCTGGTCGGCGCGAAACTGCTGTCTATCGCTGCGTCGATCGGCATGCATGTCGACACGACGCTCAACGCCGATTTCTCAAAACGTCTGGACCGTTTGCGTGGTTTGTCGGGCAAGGCGTTCGACAACGCCTACCTCGAGGAGATGGTCACCATCCACGCCGCCGACGGCGCCGCGTTCGCAAAAGAAGCGCAGTCGGGCAGCCATCCGGCACTGCGCGCATTCGCAGCTGAAACGGTGCTGATCGTCAGGCGCCATCAAGGTTCGCTAAACGCATTGCCGCTTGAGACCGTCTGAAACGCAGTACGTTGTGCATGACAGGCGTGACAAACATCTCGCCGGCTTCGAAATACATCGGATAACCGGCGAGAATCGCTTCAGATGTGCTGCATACTCAACCCGCTTCGAGCACGACATTCCGGCTCAGCAAAACCGGGCGCGCCAGCAGAAATGCGCCTGCAAGCATCGAAGTTCCCACCGCGACTGCAAGCACGAAACTCCAATCGGCATGGGGCATGATCTGCGGCAATAGACTCACTGCTAACGCAGGCGGAAAGTGCAGCCGCAGCGTGCGCAACGTCACGATACCGGCCAGCAACGAAATAACAACCGACAGCGGACCGACGCCAAACGCCAGGATCGCAGCGATCCCCGCGCCGGCGGCGATCGTGCAAACAAGCGGTAAAACAAGAGGCCGCTTCGCCCACGGACGAACATTGGCGTGCGCAAACATCTCGAACGCAATCACCACGAGCGGCGGAAACAGAATCAGCCGCAACCCGGTGACGATGGTCAATGCATACACCAGAAGAAGAAACCCGACAAAAACCAGCGGCCATATCTTGAGCCAGGGTTCGCGCTCCATGTCGTCGGCCTGTGCTGCAGCGGCAGGTGCGGGAGCCTGACGGACCTCACCCGACACCGCGACCCGAACGTGGATGATCGAAGCAATAGCCAGAAGGATCATCACGGCAGCGATCGACACCGGATACCACCAGCTCGTCACGCCGAACACGAGCGGAAGAAACGCTGCAGAAATAGCCGGCACGATGGGCGAACGCATTACCACGACGATCAGGATTGCACCGGCAATCGTAAGCGTCGCCGACCACAGGCCGTAAGGCATCACCTGTGTGAGCGCTGTGCCCATCGCGGCGGTCACAGCGGGCGTGACCGCCAGCATGATGGGTGCGCGTGCCCACGCGCCCGCCGGACGCGTGAAGACTTCATAGCTCAACGCGCCGAGCTCGGGGAAAAACACGTAGAACACGCCCGTCACGACCGCGACCTTCGCGACCGCAGCAAGAAAGACTATCGAGAGCAATCCCCCGAGTATCAAGGCACTGGTGAACGTGCCGCGTGGGTCGCGGCGCAGGGACATGCTCATCGGTAGTAAACCATGGTGGCTGAAGTCGCCCAGATGTTAGGGCGCGCGGACTTGTGCGAACATTCCCCAGATCCGCAAACCATCCTTGAGAAAATGCACAGATGTTCGATTGGGAAAATATGCGTCACTTCCTCGCGGTCGCTCGCATCGGGACCTTGTCGGGTGCCGCGCGCAGTCTCAAGGTGGATCACGCGACAGTCAGCCGGCGCTTGAGCGCACTGGAGGGCGAAATCGGCACTCGCCTCGTCGAACGTCAGCCGAGAGCGTGCAAGCTCACGCCGATTGGCCAGCGCGTGTTCGACCTAGCAGAAGGAATGGAAGAGGACGCGTACGCGATCGAACGATTCCTCGACACGAGTCGTTCGCCGCTAAGCGGCAAGGTCACGCTGAGTGCGCCGCCGATCCTCGTGACGGGCTTTCTGGTGCGACATCTCGCCGATTTTCGGCGTGAGAACCCCACCGTACAGTTGTCCGTTTCCGGCGATATGCGGCCGGTTTCTCTTAGCCGTAAAGAAGCCGACATTGTCGTCAGACTGGGCCGGCCTGAGGAACCCACCAGCGTCGCGCGCAAGCTGGGGCGTGTTTCGTTTGACCTGTACGCGAGCACGGATTACCCGCATCTGCACGATCCGTCCGCGTGGGAGTTCATCGCCTACAACGCCGGCGTCGCAGGCATACCGCAGCATCAATGGCTGATGAGCCTGGCAGGCGAACGACCGATTGCCTGCGAAATCAGCGATATCAATGGCCATCTGGCCGCGGCTCGGGCCGGCGCGGGTGTCGCGGGCCTACCGGGTTTTCTCGCCGATACCGATACGCAACTGCAACGTGTCACACACGACGGCGAACCGTTTTCACGCGACATCTGGATGGCGGTGCACCGCGACTTGCGTCGCTCGCCGCCGATTCGGGCAGTGATGGATTTTTTGCTGCGAATTGTCGGCGAGAATCCTGCGTTTGCGAAAGGCGCTTGAGGCGCGCGTATCGAGCGCCGCGCAATTCTTCACGATTCGTTCGATGGTTGGAACCTCTTCAATGTTGATGTCGAACGCCTGCGTAATGGTCCAGATGCTGACAAGACAGATGTCCGCGATGGTCGGCGTATCGCCATGACAAAACTTGCCTGTTTCACGTTCTGTCGCGACAAGAAACTCCAGGATCGCAAGCGATTGCGTAAGTGGCGCATGCCCTTCCTCGATTAACGCAGGAATGGCGCCGAGCGGATTGATCGCGAGGAACGCCGCACTTCTATGCGCACCTTTCTCCAGATTGACGAAGCGTTCCTGCGCCGCCAAGCCCTTGTTCGACATGATGTCATCGCGCTACTAAAGCAACGCCGGACGACTATTTTCATACCGGCGCAGGCTCCCGCTATCTGCGTCGTGCCGATTCGGATCTGGTCGTTCAACCGTTGTGCGGAAATCCCACCGTGATCATGGGTTCCGGCGGCAACGTCACGGTGCTGTCCGGCAAAGACGGCAAGTTCCTGGTCGACGCCGGCATCAGCAAGTCGCAACAGAAGATGCAGGCCGCGCTCGACGAAATCGTTGCCGCCAAACCGACGGCTGCCTTCGATGCCCAATGGGGCAACTTCGTGTTCAACGGCGACCAGTTCACCCGAATCGTCTATGCGGGTCTTTAAGCAGGTTGATGCCTAGGCGTGGCGGGCGATGCGCGCGATAACAAATCAGGAAGCCACTACGGGCGACGCACGTCCGAACAACATGCGGTCGGCCAGCCACACCAGCACGATCGTTATGCCCATCAGCGGGAAGATCACGCCGAGTATCACAAGTCCCAGCTTCCAGCCGCGCATGGGCGTAATCGCCAGTTCGCGAGCCGGTGCACCAAGCGTGCGGGCCGGCCGGCGCTTCCACCACATCACACAGCCCGTTGCCGCGAGCGTTGCAAGCCCTGTAGACAAGAGCGCGCAGATGATCTGGTTGGTAAGCCCAAAGTAGCGCCCCATGTGCAGCGACGTACCGTACGACACCGCCTTTGCCACTGCCCCGTAGTCGCCATAGCGGATATCTTTCAGGATTGCGCCGCTGTACTGGTCGATATAGATCGTGCGCTCGAGTTTGGGATCGGCTGGGAAATACGACACCGTGTACACAGCGCTCGCTGACGCTGGCAACGCAATGTCGTAATCGTCAGCGATATCGAGCGCACGCATCTGTGCGACGACCTGGCCGAGTGTCCATGAAGACGACCCTATGTCCGGAGACTGCGGCACCGGCACGGCGCCCACGGCCCACGGCACCTGCGGCAGCGGCATGTCGTCCATCGTCATACCCGGCATATCGTCCATGCCATCGCTGTTCGGAGCGTGTGAAGGGTGTGACGCGTGAGCGGCCTGTGTCATGCCCGGCTTGACGGGTTCGCCCGGCAGCCGCGATTGCAGCGCAAGGCTGCCCCACGATCCCGGTGGCGAACCGAGTCCCGCGCTGGTAGCAAGCGCCTTGAACTGCTTGCCCCACGAGCCGGTCCACGGCAGGCCGGTAACGACAAACGCCAGCGCGCCCACTGCCAGCCAGATGCCAAGCGCCGCATGCATGCTTTTCCATAACGGCCGGCCGCGCAGCGAAAAACGCGGCAACAGTGCAGCGCGCAGCGGCGTGCCGGCGCGCGGCCACCATAACGCGACGCCCGTGCCGATCATCACGAGGGTCCAGCACCCGACCAGTTCCATCAGCAGTTCGCCCGGTTTGCCAAGCAGCAGTTTGCGGTGGATCATCCGGTCGACCTGCATGAAGCGCCGCTCGACACTGAGCGTGCCGAGCACGGCGCCGTCGTACGGATTCAGGTAAATGCTCTGTTTGTCGCCATCCGGCAGGCGGAAAATGAATTCCGCACTTCGGTCTGGCCGTGACGAGATATGGGCCGTCGTCGCAACAGCGCCGACCGGCAGCGCACGGCGCGCTTTCGCCAGCAGTACATCTTCCGAAAGACGCGCCACGTCGCGCGGTTCCACAACCATCCGATGCGGATACAGCAGCGGTTCCAGTTGAGGCTGGAAGCAGTACAACGTGCCGGTCACTGCCAGCACGACGAGAAACGGCATGACAAACAGGCCGGCATAAAAGTGCCAGCGCCACAGCGTCCGGTAGCCTCGCACGGCTGGCGCGGCATGCGCCGCTTGCGTGGGCGAGCGAGTGGTGACGGTGGACATGACATGACCTCCTTACAGGTGCGGCCGGCCTTCAATAGGGAAGGTTCGGCCCGCATACAGGTAAAGGACGACGTAGCGCGCATCGACGACAGTTGTCGCCCCCGACGCTTTATCGCGTTCCTGTGCGCATGGATAAACGCCAACGCGCGCCTTCAAAAGCGCGCGAGCGATGACGGCATACGGCGGTCAGGAAAGGGCCGGAGGGGCTCGGGGGCGGCCGGTTGGAAACGCCCCGATGGGCGTAAAGCGCGTGGACAGCACGGTGACCGCAGCCACGATGGGCAACAGCAGCACCGGTGCGATGGAAGGCGGAATAGGCGGCGGCGCCGCATGCGCTGCAAGCAGATCGCAATAACCGCATGCCGAAAGCGGATCGCCTGCGGCGTGATGGTCAGCGCCACCGGTCTGCGAAACGGTACAGAGTGCGGCGACTGGCTCACCGCTGCGCACCGAAACCATCCATTGGCTGACAGCCGGCGCGAACACGATCAGGCACATGGCAAAGATGCCAAGCCATGCGATCACGGAGCGACGGGCGTGCAGGTTCATAAGCTGGGATGGAGTCAGACCGGGAAGTCTAGCATCCGTTTGCTGCCTGCGGGCGCGGATAACGCAGCATTTGCCGCGTCATCAGCCACGTCATCGCTGCGGCAGTTCCAGCCGCACAAGCTCCGCGAAGTACTGTGCGCCGGCAGTGAGAATCTCGTCGTTGAAGTCGTAGCTCGCGTTGTGCAACGGCATACCCCCGCGCTCCGGCTCATCGCCATTGCCGATGAACATGAAGTTGCCGGGCACCGCTTCGAGAAACGCGCCGAAGTCTTCGGAGATCATCATCGGCTGTACGTTCGGGTCGACCTGCGATGCGCCGGCGATCCGCGTCGCCGCTTCAACCGCGAGCCCCACGCATTGCTGCGCATTCACAGTGGGTACGAATTCGTGTGTGTACTCGAATTCGCAGGCGGCACCGTGGCTGCGGCAGATCCCTTCGCTAATCTCGCGCATGCGGGTCGCCAGCAACGTCTGCACGTCGCGCGCATAGCTGCGCGTATCGCCCTTGATCGTCACATGCGACGGAATCACGTTGCGTATGCCGTCGGTGATGAACTCGGTGCACGAGATGACAGCCTGCAGCGAGGGATCGAGATTGCGCGACACAATGGTCTGCAACGCCGATACGATCTGCGCGCCGATCACGATCGGATCGATTCCCATGTGCGGCCGCGCCGCATGGGTGCCGCGCGCGGTGATATGGATCACGAAGTTATCTTCGCTTGCCATGATGCCGCCGCTACGCGTGGCGAAACTCCCCGCCGCCATGCCCGGCATATTGTGCATGCCGTAAATCGCATCGACCGGGAAACGCTCGAACAGCCCGTCGCGCATCATCGCCTTCGCGCCGCGGCCGTGCTCCTCGGCGGGTTGAAAGATCAGGCGCACCGTGCCATCGAAATCGCGCCGGGCCGCCAGCAGGCGCGCCGCGCCCAGCAGCATCGACATGTGTCCGTCGTGTCCGCAGGCGTGCATCTTGCCGCTTGCTAGCGATGCGTAGCGGCGCCCCGGTGCCTGTTCCGCGATATTCAGCGCATCCATGTCCGCGCGCAAGGCGATCGAGCGGCGCCCGGCCCCGACCGTCAGATTCGCCACCACGCCGGTACCGCCGATGCCTCGGTGCACATCGAAGCCCAGCTCGTCGAGAATCTGCGCGAGATAGGCGGAAGTCGCAACCTCTTCGAAGCCGGTCTCGGGATGCTGATGCAGATGCTGGCGCCAATGTTTCAGCTGTTGCTGCAGCGTGCTTTCCATTGTTGGGATGCTCCTTCGCAGATCGTCGTGTTGTGGCTCGCGCTATTCATTGCATGACGTGTGCACGCCACTGCTGCTGACGGGCAAGCACCGATTCCGCGGTTTCGCCCACACACTGCGCATAGACCGTGGGCGCCGTGGCACCTTCGGTATTGATCACCAGCACGCGCGACGCGCTGTCTAGCGCAACTGCATCGGCGTCAGCACGATCGCGCATCAGCACGGCAAGTCCTGCGTATCCTGCCGCACCCGATTCGCCAGCCACGATCGGCACGTCCATGCCGTCAGCGGCGGCGAGTTCGCGCATCGCGGCAATCGCATGCGCATCGTCGATCGTCATGAAGTGATCGATGCAATGCTCGAGCACCGTCCACGCGAGCGGCGAGGCTTCACCGCATGCGAGCCCGGCCATCACCGAATCGACCGAGCCTGTGGCATGCGCGGGCCGCCCTTCGCGGGCACTGCACATCAGACAGTCGGCCTGCACGGGCTCGACCACGATGAAGCGCGGCCGTCTTTCGCCGTATATCTCCCACAGGTAGCTCGCGAGGCCCGCAGCGAGACCGCCCACCCCGCCCTGCAGAAATACATGCGTGAACGCGCAGTCTTGCGCGCCCGGCGGGCTCTGTTCGACCAGCTCCGCGGCGATCGTGCCGTAGCCTTGCATCACGTCGCGCGGCACGGCCTCGTAACCTTCATAGGATGTATCCGATACGACATGCCAGCCGTTCTGTCTTGCGAGCCGTTCCGCGTGCGCAACCGATTCGTCGTAGTTGCCCGCGATGCGGATGATCTGTGCGCCATAGGCGGCAATTGCCTGCTCGCGCTCAGCGCTGACCTGGGCATGCAGGACGATCACGCATTGGCATCCCGCCGTCTGCGCGGCAGCCGCCAGCGCGCGGCCGTGATTGCCGTCGGTGGCGCTGATCACCGTGAGATGAGTCAGCAAGCTTTGATGGCCTCCCTGGATCACCGCGCTTGCGTCGAGCCCATGAGTGGGCCACAGCCGCTGAATCAGCCGCATTAGTGCGTTCGGCGCACCCAGCGCCTTGAAGCTTGCGAGCGGTGAACGCACGGACTCGTCCTTCACGAATAACTGTGCGATCCCTAACCGTGTGGCCGCCGCCGGCAACGCGCGCAGCGGCGTTGCACCCGCGGCGAGATGCCGCCACTGCGACAGCTCGATACGGCTACGCTGCGCATCGGCCACGTTGAGGATGGCCTTCAGTTCATCGGGATAGCGGGCAACACGCGCCCGCGGATTGGCAAACAGCATGAGATCGATGCTCCGGAAGAGTCAGCCCGCGCGATCGGTCCGGCGCGCCACGCGCGCTTGACGGTGACGGGATAAGCGAAATAATATTCCGGCATCCGCGCAACTTGATCGCGGACTTTGCGGCCGTTTCGCAAAAATTTCTCGTGTTTTGCACACCAGGCGAAACCATGGCTGTCACCCTCGATGCATTCGATCGCAAGCTGCTCGCCGAAGTGCAGCAGGATGCGCAAACCCCGCAAAACGAACTCGGCTCCCGCGTCAATCTGTCTACTGCGGCGGTTAACCGGCGCTTGCGGCGCCTCGCCGACGAAGGCGTGATCGAGCGCTTCACCGCAGTGGTGTCACCCGAAAAGGTCGGTTGCCCGCTAACCATCGTGACGCACGTCGAAGTGGAGAGCGAGCAGATCGACCTGCTCGACGCCATGAAGCGCACCTTCGCGCAGTGTCCGCAGATCCAGCAGTGCTATTACGTGGCCGGCGAGTGGGACTTCGTGTTGATCCTCACGGTGCGCAACATGGAGCAGTACACCGAACTCACGCGGCAGCTGTTCTTTGCGAACAACAACGTCAGGCGTTTCAAGACGCTGGTCAGTATGAGCCGCGTCAAGGTCGGGCTCGGCGTGCCGCTCGAACCCGAAGAATGACGCGGCGCTAGCCGCAGCCACCTAGCGCACCACGCTCTTGTCGCGCCATTCGCCTGCGCTGAACTGGCGCACGGTGATCGCACCGTTCTGGATGTCACCCACGTGGTCGAACTGGATCGGCCCCGTCACACCGTTCAGCTTCAACGCTTGCAGCTTCGGCAAATACACCTTGGGGTCGGTGGAACCCGCGGCCTGCATCGCGGCGGACATCGCCATCACCGCGTCATAGGCGTACGGCGCGTAGAGTTGCACCGGCACGCCGAAACGTTGCTGATAGCGCTTGAAGAACTCTGCGCCTTTCGGCATTTGCGCGGGCGGCACACCGGCCAGCGTGCAATACGTATCGCTTGTCATCGCCGCGCCGGCTAGCTGGATGAATTGCGGCGTGCAGGCCTCATCGCCGGCAATCAGCCGCGCCTTGATGCCCAGGCGCTGTGCCTGCTGCGCAAATGCGGCGGCCTGCGTATCGCCTCCGGTAAATACGATGCCATTCGGCACATGGCTCTTGATCGAAGTCAGCACCGCCATCCAGTTGGTGGTCTTGTCGCTACCGTATTCGCGCGCCACCACGGTGCCGCCGGCGGCCTTCACCGCTTTTTCGACTTCGTCCGCCAGCCCCTGACCGTACGCGGTACGGTCGTCGACGATCGCCACTTTGGTCGACTTCAGGTCTTTGACGAGGTACGTGCCGATCACCGTGCCCTGGCGCACGTCGTTGGCCACCATCCGGAACACCGTGCGATAGCCTTGTGCGGTCAGCCTCGGGTTGGTCGCCGATTCGGTGATCATCGGAATGCCCGCGTCCGAATAAATCTTCGAGGCGGGAATCGACGTGCCGGAGTTCGCATGCCCGACCACGCCCGCCACGCGATCGTCGACCAGCTTTTGCGCGACCGTTACAGCGGTCTTCGGGTCGGCGGCATCGTCCTGCGAATCCAGCACAAACTTGATAGTCTGGCCGCCGATCTGCACGTGCTGCGCGTTCAGATCTTCGATCGCGAGACGCACGCCGTTTTCATCATCCTTGCCGATATGGGCAAGCTCGCCCGTTAGCGGAGAAACCTGACCGATCGTAACGGTCATGTCGGCATGGGCGATGAGCGGTTGCGCCGCTACACCCAGCATCAGTAGAAAGAAAGCACGGGACGGAATTCGCATGATCGGTACTCGCGTGGTTTGAGCCGCGACACCTTTGCGATGCCGCCGGGATTGGGCGCCCCAAGCGCATCTCGTTTGGGACAACACCATGCTACGGGGCCGGAGCGGTAGCCAAAATCGGCCGCGCGACCGGGCGCGCAAAATCCGCTCGTTCAACAACGCGATCACGCGTATTTTTATCGTTGCTGTAGCGAACGCACGTTCCCGCGACCGGCAGCGGCTAATCATCTGTTCAATTTCCGAGCAGCTGTAACTCGATTCCGGCAGGTTATGCAGTGACACAGCAAACCGCATAATTCTTCTCACGCTGGCGCCGTGGTTGCACTGCTGGACTTCGGCCACTCCAACCGATCCAACCTTAACGAAGCGAACGATGAAACTGCGAATCCTGCTTGCGGCAGCCGCCGCCTTGCTCTCCATCGATGCGGCGCATGCAGCGTCAGCCGTGCCGGCAAAGTCGGAGTCGACTAATGCGACCACGACCTACCACCGCGCCACCGTCGACGGCGTCGGTATCTTCTATCGCGAAGCAGGCCCGAAGAACGCACCGGTGATCGTATTGCTGCACGGCTTTCCGTCTTCATCGCGCGAATTCGATCAGCTGATTCCGCTGCTGGCCACGCGCTATCACCTGATCGCACCGGATTTCCCGGGCTTCGGCCAAAGCGATTCACCGTCCCCGGCCACTTATACCTATACGTTCGATCATCTGGCACAAACCACGAATGGTTTGCTCGAGCAACTCGGCATCAACAAGTACGCGCTGTATCTGCACGATTACGGCGGCCCGGTCGGCTTTCGCATCATGAGCGCGCATCCAGAGCGCGTGCAGGCGCTCGTCGTGCAGAACGCCAATGCGTATCAGGAAGGGCTGGGCGTGAAGTGGGCCACCATTGCGAAGTATTGGGCCGATCCCAAGGCGCACCCTGAAGTGGTCGATACGTTCATGTCGTACGCGGCCACCGAGCAGCGTCATACCGCCGGTACGTCGCACCCGGAACGCTATAACCCCGACACATGGACCGACGAGTTCGCGCACCTGTCCCGACCCGGGCAACGCGAGATTCAAGGCGATCTGCTGTACGACTATCGGACCAACGTCGCGTCCTATCCGCAATGGCAGGCGTGGCTGCGCGAGCACAAGCCGCCGACACTCGTCGTGTGGGGACGTAACGACCCGTCGTTCACGGCGCCCGGCGGCGACGCCTATAAGCGCGACTTGCCGGATGCGGAGATTCATCAACTCGAGGCGGGCCATTTTGCGTTCGACGAGCAGAACGATGAAATCGCCCGACTGATGCTGAAATTCTTCAACCGGATCCACTACTGAACTGAAGCCGACACCGACGCGCTTTCGTCGCCGACAGCGGCAATGGCAGCGCGTCGGTCAGTCCGCTTTTAAGCCCGCTTGCTAGAGCGCAAACAGCAACGCCGCAAACACCGGATAAAGCCAGCCGACCCGCACCAGCTGGGTGCTTTGCACGCGCTGCGCGCGAAACGACCACTGCAGCAGCACGATAGCCAGCACGGTGGTTCCAGCTGCCAGCAGCGACGGCGCCGCAAGCTGCCACGACGTGAAGAACAGGCCGAACGCGGTGGGAATGGTCGCCTGAATCATCATCGCGCCGCTGATGTTGGCCAACGCGAGCCGCTCTTTCCCCTGCCTGACCCAGATCACCGCGTTCATGATCTCCGGCAACTCGGTTGCGATCGGACTGAACAGCAATGCCGTCAATTGCGCGCTCAATCCGAGCCAAGGGCCGATCGCTTCGATCTGCCGGACGAACAGATGCGAAGCGGCGAAGATCACGGCCAGCGCGCCCAGCACCTGCAGCAGAACCCACCCCATTGCAGGATCCGGATCGCGCGGTCGCAGCTTGAGCGGTTCGAGCGCTTCATGCTCGCCGACCTCACCTTCGGCAGTGAGCTCTTTCCAGCAATAAAGCGCATAGGCCACGAGGAACGCAACGCCAAGCAAAGGCTTAAAGGCAAATACAACCAGCCCCAGTGAAATCTTTGCTGCGAAAATCGCGAGAAACCAGAGCTGATCACGCCTGAGCCTTCGTGTATCCGCATCGACCATCCGCACGCGCGCACCACCGATGCGACGCGCAGCCAGCAGCAGCGCTACGCCGACCACCGCATAGGCCACCGTGGCAAGCGCAAGCGGACCGCCAATCGCCGCGCCCACGCCAATCTCTTTTTGCGCCGGACTGCCGCCCAATGCC
>Ga0105248_10001565_pt1 | contig 25450 bp, 35 predicted proteins | sample KBSS34metaG_FD_81524 | JGI IMG/M metagenome (GOLD analysis project Ga0105248, IMG submission 81524) | Switchgrass rhizosphere microbial communities from Kellogg Biological Station, Michigan, USA - KBS S3-4 metaG | ecosystem: Host-associated > Plants > Roots > Rhizosphere > Soil | place... | reverse complement strand
GACAGTCTTGTTGCACCAGCACCACTAATGGTGCCAGTGCGACAGTTAACAAACTATGCGGCCGCCCTGGAAGGACTCAGCCGCGAATCTCGAGCGCGCAGGAAGTTTTACCTGCGCTCCGGACTTCAGGGCTTCTTGCCCGTGCGGTCGAGGAAAGCCTGGGTGGCGAACGACCGGCGCAGGCGCAAGACGTATTCCACAAAGAAGAACAGCGGCCCGGCAGCAAAGGTGGCCTTGATCATCGTGGCATCGAAGGTGAAGGCCATCAAAGCGCATGCCATGAGCCAGGTAAACAAGCTGGCCCAAAGTGACTTGCTGAAGACCCGCTCGGTATGACGGCTGACAGAGCTGCCGGCGCTGGGGAGGAAGTCGTGAAAGACGAATCGCACACAAGCGACGACTTCCAGCACGATCAGCGGCGCCACCAGATGCGAGGCAGTGCCGGCGACGACGAGGTAGGCACCGGCCACGAGGGCTGGCGCAATCTTGAGACCAACTTTGGTGCGACGATTGAAAACGAGCAGCAGGAGCAAAACGAGGTGCAGGCCGCAGAGGATGTAAGCAACGATGTTCATAGCGTTTCTTTCTGTATAACAGGGTTTTGAAGGATGTGGGGGCCGGGACAAACGGCCACGCACGAGGCAGCGAGCTGTCGAGGGGGATTGGCTGTAGGCGCTTACCAGGCAATAAAGTGTTTGGTTGAAGGCTCCTGGAAATGGTTGAAAAAAAAAATGAATAGAATTAAAGGCTATAAAAATGCCGTCACTTCAAGCAAGAGAAACAGAATCTATGCCGGAAGCTTGAAAGATAGTACAGACGCGAATTCAGGCATCGGCCACTAATTTAGACAGGTGTAACAAGCGCCAATACACAGTTCGCACAGCGCCACCACATGCGGTATCACAGAGCAAGCAAAATACGCAACGAGGCCAATAGCCTGTCGCGACGAAGACTCTAGCACCCGATGCTCGGAGTGCTCTATATGGGTTCGAATGTGATTTCTGCGATGAACAAGTTTTGCATGGATGGAAACAGTTCATGGACAGCGCGACATCGGTCGCATACAGACAATATCGCCAGCAACTTGGCAGTTTTAGGGCAAGGTCATTAAAAAACCAGGCCGAGCCCCTGATGTAGACGGGCACCGCCCCTTTCGTCTTCAGCGTATTTTACCCATTGACGATCATTAAATCTGAATCGATACTCAAGACTGATCTACAAATTCAGATCAGGAATCTTCCAGGCAGCCGATATAACGCATACGTCACTGTTCCCCCGGTGAGGATAGAATTGAGCAATATCGAATCTGGCCCCGACACCGGAGCCAAAACAACCGCGCCGGAACAGACAACAGGAGCCAAAGCTCCTGAATCAACAGTTATTGACAGTCAGTGGAAGTTGTCTCCGGATGCCAGCAATAAAATTATCCGAGATCAGGTCAACCACTCTCTATTTATGGACAGTGTGCCGTCCAACTTCAGACCAAATCTGAACGACGTCCACAAATATGGTCCGCCGCAACCAAACGAACTTGATCTCAATCATCCCATTCTCAAATCAAATCCCGGCGGCTCCGGCCGGGACATGATGGAAGAAGAAGCTCGCCGCGCTCAACGTGACCATGATCTCTACGGTCCGGAACGCGACCTGTCGGGCTTCCCCAAAAGTGATCCATACAGAGAAACTCGCCAGCGCTTTAGCGATAGAGCCGCCGACATGATCTTCCCGGGCTTCGGCCGCCTCGAATCACAAGACCCTAAAAATCCCTGGCGTCTCGACTATATTTATTCCGGCAATTGTCGTGTAAAAGGTCTGGGTATGTGCTTTTCGATGAAGCTTCGCTAGACCATAAAAGAGATAAAACCCGAGATCGCATATTTTACTGAGCAGCTTTTTCGGAGCTGCTCTTTTTCTTGGTCACCAGCAAATTGCTAGCGCTAGCTCTGCCATTGCAGCCAGCCAATACTAATACGCGTGGCCAAGCAATGCCTTCAAATTTTTAAAATGGTTCTTGCTACCAGTAGTTATTATCCACTCCAAATTCACCTATCAAACTCCCACACCAACTTCCATCCCCCACGCCAGACTCGCGCCCAGTGACCAGCAACCCAGGTTGCTCGTCCCGTTCCGATTGTTTTTTTGCCAATTCAAGGAGCCCTATGTTGCACTGGATCATAGCCGCCATCTCACTGTGGATGGCCTACTTGCTACGCGAAGAATTCCCGCCCTTCATCATCGGTGCCGTCATCGCCTACCTGCTGGCCGGCCCCGTCAACCTCCTGACCAAGAAAGCCAAGATGCCGCGCGGCCTGGCGGTGGCCATCATCTACATCCTGTCCCTGGGTGGCATCAGCCTGGCCATCTACAAAGGACAGCCCTTCATAGCTGAAGAAGCAAAAAGTCTCTTTGCCAACCGCCAGGAAATTGTGGAAAATGTCGTCGGACAAATTTCCAATCTCACCGGCTGGAGCCCCGACATTTCGGACGTGGCCAGCCAAGTGCTGGACAAAATCCAGCATTTCGTCACCGGCAAACCGGAAGAGCTTCTCTCCTACGGCGGAAAGATTTCGCACGGCATTTTGACGACGTTCATCTGCCTGGTTGTCTCCATCTATATGCTCTACGACGGCAAGAGCATCGGCCGCTTCTTCTTGCGCTTCATCCCCGAAAACAAGCGCGATCACGGCCTACAGGTGGCTGCTGAAATCAACAACAAGTTCAGCCGATACGTCGCCGGACAGATGATCCTTGTGGGTTTGATGGCGGTCCTGGCGTTCATCGTCTTCTGTTGCTTCAGCATCAAGTACGCGCTTCTCCTGGCTGTGCTGATCGGACTGTTGGAAATCGTGCCCATCATCGGGCCGTTGTTTGCTCTCAGCCTGGCCATGCTGGTCACGTCCTCACAGCTCGGTCTAAGCACAGGACTGACCGTGATGGCCATCCTCTGGGTGATTCGCCTGGTCGAAGACTATGTCGTCATTCCTCGAATCATCGGTCATGCAGTGCAGCTCCATCCAGTGGTCACGATCTTCTCGGTCCTGGCGGGTGAAACACTTGCGGGGGGCCTGGGCATGCTGTTGGCAGTACCTTTTGCCGCCGCGGTCAAGGTGGTTATCGACCGTACTCACCCGGCCATCCCTGTGCCTCCCGGCCCGAATCACGGTCCTGGTAGTGGACCAGAGGACAAGCCAGATACCGACGGCGGTGCTAACAATGCCGGCAACGGCGGCGATGGTGGCGCTGAAGCAGCTGCAGGTGCAGCCTCACACAACGCTGACACTGCCGAGCGTAGACCGGCACCGCCCAGATTGACCCAAAACTGCTACAACGAGTTTGAGGCGATGGTCTGCCTCGGTACCCTTTCGCAGGGCGACTACTGGGAAGCCGAAAAAGATGCCAGAGACGCGTCCAACGGCTTGAGCCGTGATCGACAAATCTGGGCCCTGTTGCTCGAACGACAGCAGGTAACGGAAGAAGCTCGTACTCAAGCCCGAGCTGCAATGGATCGCTTCCAGCGCGACGAGGAAGAGCGGGCACGGCAAGAGGACCTGAGCCGACAGCGAGAACGCGAGAGCTCCGAGTACTTAAGGTCGGAGGGAAGTTACCCGTACCGCTGACTTGTTCTGCTGTCGAAAGATTGAATCAAACGCGCGGCCCGGTTTATCGACTGCCTCAAGGCATTCGCTCAAACTGGCGCCGCGCGCCATTTTTCGCCATTTGCATCGGACAAACAGCTTTTTTTCTTCCACCTACTACCCCACTTAGCAGGCGGAAAAACTACATTGGATTGCTCTGAATTGCCCAGGGGTAGACGCAAAATCAACCGGATGGGGCGGGTCGATCACTAAATTGGGGGATAGGCGGTCAGCAACTGAGTTGGCTAAGGTGGAAATAGCGGCGCAAATTGCCGCCATCCCACAACTTACGAGAGTGCCATAATGACTTCAACCTGTTGTTTCAGCGACATCCTCAAACCCTTCCAGGGCGTTTTGAAAGCGTTGGCGACAAGACAATCAGCGCCATTACAATCGGCCCCTCAACAGCCCGCAGAAGCAGCTCAGCGCAGCACTGATAGTGAGGCGAAGCCAGCAACTGAAACCGATACAAGCGGCAAAGTACAATTACTTTCAATCCGTAAAAAAACCACGCGCGAATTTCATGTCTGGGACCGCGTGAAGGAAACCGTTGCTTCACCAGCTCGTCTACAGGCTGATATGCAACAGCTGGCCGAAACTCTTGTGAAAAGCAAAACAGAGCCTGTGGAAGTGGAATCGCTGCCCGATCCCAGTCAACTGGCGCGCAGTCGTTCAGCTATTGCGCGAGCTAAAACCACACATTCACAGTTGAAATCACTCGAGGTTTATCTCAATCAAAACGAGGTCAAAAAGGCCTAGATCAAAGCTAAAAAATAGAGCTCGCGCAATCCGCTATTTTCATGTCAGAAATTTGCCAAAAGCGCCAGCAATAACGTTTTTCACTGGCAGCCCGTCACACAAGAATGAGGCAGCGTGACCCGAGGGTTACACTGCCTCATTCTCGCGCCAAGTACTATGTAACAGGTTATGAAAGGGCTCTCGTAACAAATCTTCTGATGAGTTGATAGCTATATTTCTGCTACCACAGACTTATCTCCCCCTTGAATAAATACAAAAAGAAGTTTTCACAACCCCTCAGCCGTGACTACTGATCACAAATTTTCCTGAGACCTCGTGTCCCCGGAACGATCACGGTCACGTTCATTAACCATTTTCCGAGTACATACTCAGGAGCATATATGAACAATCCCAACTCAGTTCTTCACGTCACCGTCACCTCGGCCGAAGGCCAACCGCGCATGCAGCTGCCGGGCGACATCTCGATGGAACAGCTCAAACGCCAAGTGCGCAACCGCTTCGGCTTCCAGACCCCCGGTGGCGCCGTGGCGCTGCCCCACAGCTTCTGCGCCCGACTCGAGCCCCCTCCGGCCCACGTCCAGCCGTGCGAAATCGTGGCCGAAGTGCCTTTCCTCATGCGTCGCGGACACAACCGCGTCGTCTAAGCAGCCCTTTACCCGAGTAACGAAGTGAGCCACCTAGAAGCTCACAACATTTTGGAGTAGACAAATCATGAAGACCATCACAACAGGAGCGAAAGTACATGTCGTGACCAGCATCGTGGTAAAAACCTTCGTTGGCAAACCCCTTGCAGTCACCGCAGTATTGAGCTCGCGTCCTGACCTCGTCGAATCGGCTGTTCTGCCGCAGGCCTACCAAGCTGACGGCGCGGCCGCCCAGCTGGAAGAAGTCGTCCTCAACGTCAAGGACAGCTTCGATCTGGACAAAGACTACCTTGTCGCCGTCACCCGCTCCGGCGCAGACGGCGAAAACTGTCAATACACGCTGCTGGCAGGCAACGCACCGTCGTGGTTCGCGCATCCCGAGCAGGAGAGTTTCAATCCGCTCTGCGGCTCGGACTGCATGGACCTCGGTCCTCGTCGCATCGTCGCCCTCCCTCTCAACTTCATCGCCGACCTCCTGGCCCACGAAAAGCCGCGGGTCTAGTACGGCAGTCAACAACCAATTTCCTGAAAGATAAACATGTTTGCACTGTGCATTTTCGCCATCTTCGTGGGCTCGGTCTTCGGTGCCATCACGACCAGCAACTTCTACAAACCGGGCAACTGGTACCTCTGGCCCTGCCTCACCTTCCTGGCGCCGGCCATGGTGACCGCCATCGGTGGCACCATATGCGGTATCAACATCGGCACCTGCGTCTTCGCCGGCATCGGCTCCGTGCTGATCACGCTGCTGGTCAACCTCAACGGCTCTCCCCGGGCCAACAAGCCCAACACACCCAACTAACGCTGAGCGCCAGGGAGGAACAGCGCCTCACTCATTAAGGAGGCACCATGACACAAATTCGCTCTATCATCCAGCGCTGTACGATCACATCCGCACTCCTCACCGGCGGCATGCTGATCCTGTCTCTGTCTCTGCTGCTCTGGCAGAGACACTACCCAATTTTCACCGCTGCGCAACTGGCGGCAGTGCAAGTTCCACTCGTCATGAGGTTGTTGTTCCAGCCCTTGCTCTGGGCCGCCCTAATTATCGCCGTAGCGGTCGTTAGCCAGGTAAGGAAGTACAGGCAAGTGCAGGAAATGCAGCCGCTTGTACCCTATCCCAACGAGCGTTCAGCGCACCTGGTCCAGGCCATCCAGGAAGACCTGCAGAGTCTTTGCCAGTCAGCCGGCCTGAAGACGACACCGCAGGTGATTCTGAAACACGGCGAACGACGCCTGGCCTACGTCGCCCAGTACCCGAGCAAGGACAGACCAACCAGCATTTTTCTCTCCACGGACCTGATCAATCTGCGACCCAGTCGCCAGGAAGTGCGCGGTCTGCTGGCTCACGAGCTGGGCCACCGTCTGCTCAACACCACCATCTGGAGAGACCAGGTGATGGAAACAGTACGAGCAGTGAGCCTGATATTGCTACTGACACCGGTCTTGAAAGTAGGTCTGGTCGTGGGGGATGCCCTCTGTGCGCATACGTCCCTTATTGTCGGTTGCTGCGGCGCCGTGTTGACGATTCTGGCCGGAGTCGCTGTCACCGGTCTCTGTTTCCGGCTCTGTGAAGGCATCCTCAGCCGCCTGCATGAGCGGGCGTGCGACGACATCTCCAAAGCGCTCGTGGCACCCGGAGTACTGGCCTCACTCTTGATCAAGCGCGAACGACACCTGATCAAATACGGCCTTCGCTCACACGGCCCCATCGGCTTAAGCATCAAGGGGATGCGCAACCTCATCAGTCGCCTGATCTCCAGCCACCCAACATTGTTCGAGCGAATCAAGCGCAACCGTCGGTCGCTGCCCAAACCGACACTTTGAAATCAAACCTTTTTTCGAAAGACCCAAGATGAACATATTGCAATTAAGCAGTGGCGAACACATCGTCAAGAACGGTCTGGCCATACTCAGCGGCGAAGCAGTCGTCGACGCCTGGGGCAATGCCACCGTCCTCGCTTTCGACAAGGCCGTCTGCGATGTCTCCGAGGACGGGCACATCACCGCCGGCGGCAGCACAAGAGTGCGCATTTGCGAACGCGTTGAAGCCGACGTCAAAGAGTCGTGCAGCCTCACAGCCTGCGGCTCGAGCACCTTCGTGGCCCGCGGCAAGGCAGCGGTGGAAGCCCGCCACTTCAGCTCGGGCTCGGTACTGGAGAAGGCTTCCCTGATCGCATCCGGCGACTCCAGGGTGACCATGATCAGCAGCGGTGCGCTGGTGGTCAAGGAAAACGCCACCGTCATCTACGCACCAACAGGCGCGAAGATGTGCGCCACAGTCACGGTCGCCATCATGCTCGCCCTCAAGGACGAGCTCGAGACGGCAATCCGCGACGTCGCTCCATTGTTCGACATGCATTTCATCTGTGGCCTGGGTCAAATGCAGCACGAGTTGGAGCAGGGACAAATCAGCCTGGTGGTGGAGAAAATTCTCCGCTTCCAACCGCGCATCGAAACCTGCGCTCAGTTGGTTCAGGTGTTCAAGAACCGGGGTTTCTGGCCAAGCCACTAGCTCCCGGTTGCGAGCCCCGCTCTAACAGAGGGCAAACAAAGGGAGGCCAGACCATGCCCAGATTCACCAGTCTGCTCACCGGCTGCGAAGAATACCGCCGCGCTTACGCCATCGCCTATGGTATCACCTACCAGGAAGCGTACCGCATCGAGCAAAGCAACTTTGCTGCCGGAGGACACGCAAAAGTAGTCTACTTGTTCAACCCCAATCTGCTCCGCCAAACCAACCTGAAGTTGGCCCGGGAAGAGATCGGATTTCGTTCGCACACTGAGGCGGAGATGGTGGTCAAAATGGCCTGCGACGCGGCGTTCAAAGACGCCGGCGCCGACGCCAGAGAAGACCTGATCCGCCAACGGGCAAACCCTAACCGCGAGGCGCTACGCCGCCTCTGCAACGAACAAGCGCGCGCCGCAGCAGTAGGCGTCGACTTGTAACCACCAGTTTTTTCTACCCTTTCCTGAAAGAACACGATGAACACACTCTCAACCAAGGCGCGCTACGGTCTGGGCCTCCTGCTCAGCATCAGCACGCTGCTCTTCTGTGCCGTCTCCAGCGCCACCAGCAGGGTCGCCGGCGGTAACGCAGCGGTCACGCTTCTGGCCTTCGTGGCCATGGCCGTCATGTGTTTCTGCGCCGAACAATTCGACGGCGGCATCCCGCGCTTCTACGAAGATTTGCACCGCCGAAACTAAATTGAATTCGGTACAGCTGATCGCAAGCCCCAACAAACCGTAACGAAAGCAAAAAATGAAACGAAAAATTCTGCATGTTGCTATCGGCGCCCTGGCACTCTTCGCCGCCGCGACGATGGTGAGCACGCCGGTCTTCGCCTCCTGTTCTCAGACAGACGGTCGCTACCAGGAACCCAAAGTGGTCAAACCGCTGATCGAGCTGAAAAAGCTCAACGCCGCACAACTGGCCGAGCTCAAGGCCTACGCCGTGGCGCTCAAAGAGCAGGTGGGCGCGATCGCCTCCGAGGCAGACAAGGCGGAAGAAGCTGCATGGGCGCAAAAAGACCAGCCCAAGCCGAGCGACGACGAGCGTGCCAAAACAAGACAAGCAACTTCGGCCAAAATGGTCGCCGTCGCCAATCGCCTGGGAGAGGCACTCTCCTTCCGCACCACCATCACCGTCGGCAACGGCATGCTCTGCGGCGCCCAGATCAAGGTGGAACTGCCGCCGGCGCCGAACAACATCGAGATGATCAACGCCCGCGGCAACGGCATCGTATACACCTGGGGCGAAGGCCGCCAGGGTGACCGCGAACGTGGTCAGTTCGATACCGGATATCTGCTCGAGCACATCGAGTACGAAACCAAGCAAAAGTAAAAAGGCCGCCATGAGTTACTTACTGACTTTTGCCAGCGCCATCGTCCTCAGTGCAGCCTTCGTGCTGGGCACTTTCTGGTGGGCCGTCCGCCGCATGAAGATGCAGGAAAACAAAGTCCTGCGCCATCTGCCCGAGGCCGAGCGCGAAGAAGCGCGTCGGCAACTGGGCGACATGGTCGACCTGATGTGGCCCGGCTCCCACGATTCGGGAAGCAAGATCCAAGCGCTGAAAACTGCCTTCCTCTCGACCTACGAGAGGCACAGCGGTGTGAAAGAAGCGCTGGCTGTCTTCCTCTCGGACCACTGCGAGGAGCGCGACAAAGCCCGCGGCGGTCCCTTCCTCCGCGGCGCTCACACCATCGGCGGCTGAGGCCGCTCAACCTTTCTAATCCAACCAAACCACCTTCGTCATAGACCCAGCAAATCAGACCATTTATCGACAAAAGCCTTCCTGACTTTTTGTCGAGCCTCAGGTCCGATTTGTCTCAGGTACATGCGCTTCTCGTCTGAGCACCTTTCGCATGTACCTCCACAAACCAGCTCAGACATCTAGGAATCAAAATGAACTACACAGAAACCGAAGCACGTCAGCGAGTCGAAGACCTCACAGCCGGATTGAATCGCGCCTATCAGGCCATGATCTCAGCCAGCAGCGAAATGAGCGCAGCCCGCGCTCTTTTCACCATGTACAAGGGTTTTCTCAACGAACAGCAATTCACCCAGCGTCTGGAAGCAGTCAGCGGCGACCCGGTCAAAGCCCGGGAGCTGCTGCAACAGCAAGACGACAAACGCCTGGCATTCGAATCGGCCCGACTGGCCCTGCGCCTGTCGCTGACACAACTGGCAAAACAACGCGATCAATTCGCGCGCTCAGCCATGGAAGTCAAGGCATGGGTGCCGCACATCAAGTACCAGTCTTTGAAGCGACGCCTCGCCGGCAGCTGCGTGCAGTACCTGCTCGACGCCCACGCTTTCAACGAAGAGGTGATGCAGTCCTTTGCGCGCGAACCGGACTCCCTGTCCAGCGGTCCGCGGGGCCACGACAATATCATTCGTGCCTTTGACGAGTGGCGCAGACAAGATTGGAAGACCGTGAAATTCGATACCACGGACAAGAGCGGACAGAACGTGGTCCAGCGCTCCTACTCCACCGGAGTGCACGGACAAGAAGTCGCCGGCCAAAATTCAACGCTGGCGTTGATTCCCCTGCATTTCGGGGGAGACAGAGCACGGCAATACCGTATCCTGACCGAGAACATGGTCTTCAATGCCGAACTGGCTATCCGCTGCACCAGCAACGCAAAACAGGGTCAGATGCCAGCCGACTTCGCCGCGGCCCAGCGATCCCTGAGTAACCTCAAGGGCACTTTGAACGAGGCGCAGTACACGCTACGCCTGAGCGACGCCATCGCCCGCGGTGACAGCGCCAACGTCAAACAACTGAAAGAAATGCAGCAGCAAAAGCGCCTGCACCTTTCGTCCGCGCGCGCCACAATCGCGCACTACATGACCGAAAGCTTGATCCATGCAAGTGAAGCTGCCCATCTTGCTCGCTCACTGGCGGACGCTTTGGAGTTCGATATGGCCGCCGGCATTTACCTTGAACCGGACCTGATCGTCTCCGTGAAAAACAACGCTCTCGCCGGCCATCGCGTAGCGCTGTTCACCTTCGAGCATGCTGCTAGCGTCACCAGCGATTTGAAATCGACCGAATTTGTCGAAGAGCTGGCCGGCAACGCCCTTCTCGAAACCCTCAACAGTCTGACTGACAAACCGCCCTACAGATCGCTGCAGTGGACCGTCTACCAAGACGGCTCCGTCGTAGAACCGCTCTGAGCAGGGCTTCTCGCATCGCACACTGAATTCACTCACCCGGAAACAAAACCCGGAATTCACAACTGGAGTCAACACCATGAATCCTCGCAAGAAAAATCTGCTTTCCTTCCTGGGCGCCATCGCCCTCGGCGTCCTGATGGACTACACCCTCGGCGGCGCCCTCGGCTCGATTGCCAACCTCGGCATCATCTCGCTGATCGCCGGCTTCGCACTGCTGGTCTTCGGCTCGCCGCACAAAAATCCCAAGGCCGGCCTGATCGGCTGGGGCGCGCTCGGGCTGACTGTGGGCATCTTCGCCCCTGTTTTGCTCATCTTCGCGTACATGGCAAACTGCTGATCCTCTCAGTTTGACCGTTCCAGGCAAGGGGTCGCTCAATGCGACCCCTTTGCCTGAACTCTTTTTTTTTCGCAGCAACGACTTGAAGTAGTATATTTTTCTTAAAAAGACGGGCAAACAATTAGGGTTCACCCTATGTTGCAAATAGTCACCGTCCCATAGGGCACTATGGCATGCCGTGCCATAATCGGATCAAGGCGCATCTAGTGGGATCCATGGGCTCAAGATCTAAATCACCTGGAGGACTCAGCACTGACATACCAGGCACCAGCGCTTATTAATAGCGGACAAAAGTCGACCGAGCTGTCTGCCTTCAGCGCCTTGCTGCGCGGCAAAAGTGTCGACTGGTCGCACAAGGCCCGCACGCTAAAGTTTGATCTGGAATACAGGCCGGCAGAACAAGAACGCAGACGCGTTGCCGGCGAGCTGCACGATCAAGTCCTACCGTTACTGGCGAGACTGTCACGGCATGTGAATTCGATGCATGGTGAGTCGGCCAAAATACTGAGTGAGACCATTCATCAAGTGATCGAAAAAATACGCGCTTTACTGGGTGAGCTGCATCCATTTGATCTGGAAGAACTCGGTCTTAAGGCCGCCACTGCAAACCTATGCACAAGATATTCCAGGCTCTACAAACAGCGCATTCTCTACGAAGAAGGTGACGAAGAACTGTTGCTTTCTGCTGTACAAGAGCTTGCCGCTTATAGAGCCTTGCAAACTTTATTGAGAATGTTTGCATCAAAAAACTCGGGCACCCTGACTGTCACTTCAGTTGACGGCAAAAGCGACTATCAGATTTTGCTAGTACTGCGCAATGGCCAACAGTCAGCCGCCCGAACTCTAATCAGCGACCTTGACGAACAGGACCTGGAGGCTCTAGCCGGTTGGTGCAATATTGCGCAAATGGAGGTGCGTTTGCAGGCCGGCCGCACTCCCCACAGTGTTGTCTTATCAATTGCAAAAGAGAAAATATGCAGTGCTGAAAATACAGCTAGTGCGCCGACCATGGTTGATGATCAGAGTCGGGCGCGACTGACGGAGCTGGAAAGCGTCGTCACCGCAGCGCAGGAGGAATGGACGCAGATGCTCAACCGCGACGCCACGGTAACAGGCAACATGGCGGTATCAGTGGAGCGGCAAAGACTCTGCCGCTTAGTTGACGAACTCCTCTATCCGGATCTGGAAAAAATCAATCTGTTAGCGGAGCAGCTTGAAGAGGACAGCGCCCTATTTGATAGCGTAGACGGCATCAAGCAAGCTCTGGATGGTGTCATCAGCGCTGCCTATCCACATGAACTCCAGTCATTGAACCTGGTTGAACTGGTCGGCCTATCCGTGGAACGATTTAAGCGCGCCACTCTCATTGGTACCAAAATAGTGGCCGGCAAAATTGAAACAGTGCCTGAACTTACTCTGGAGAAAAAAATTACGGTCTTCCGCATCTTTCAAGAAGCGCTGCACAACGTAGAAAAACATGCGCAGGCGAGCACATTGCTGGTATTAATCGAGCCCACAAGTAATGCCTTTGTCATATACGTCGAAGACAACGGTATGGGAATGGCAGCGCAAGATAACGGCGACGGCACACACAACCGCGGTATGCGCGGTGTCAGAGAGCGGGCCCGGGAGATAGGTGCCACAGTATCCTGGCAAAAATCAATTTCTTATGAATCGGGAACACTGGTCACCATCAAAGTGCCGCGATCATAATTCACCAAACAACAGATTAGGGTAATGCCCAGGTCGTCTCTAAGTCGACTGGTATAACATCTCCAAACGCGCTTTGCCACAATGAAACTGTGGCTCAAGCGGGTGATTTGAATATGTCGATTGTAAATCTACAGACCAAAGAAGTCTGCATCAAAATTGTTTACTATGGCACCGGTCTCGGTGGCAAAACTACAAACCTGAAGTATATCCATAGCCAGGTGTCACCGGTCACTCGTGGAGAACTTATCTCACTAAACACTGAAACTGAGCGCACTCTTTTCTTTGATTTCCTGCCTCTCGATCTGGGGAAAATTCACGGCTTTTCGGTAAGGTTGTCGCTTTACACAGTGCCCGGTCAGGTGGAATACAACGCCAGTCGCAAGCTGATTCTCAATGGTGCCGACGGCATCATTTTTGTCGCCGATTCGGATGTATTTAGAGAGCACGAAAATATTTCCAGTTTGATTAATATGCGCGATAACCTGGCCGAATATGGACTTTCAATGAAGGACGTGCCCATAGTATTGCAATATAACAAGCGCGACCTATCCACGGCGATGTCACTGGATCGCATGGAAAATGTTTGCAATCAAATGGGGGTGCCCAGCTTCGAAGCCATAGCTCCAGATGGACGCGGTGTTTTTTCAACGCTGAGAGCGGCCTGTCGCCTGACGCTAAATCGTCTTCAATAAAGTGGCATAATTAGATGACTGGGAAAAAAGCAAGACAAACGTAATTGAGGTGCAGCATTGGCCATAGTAATTGCGGATGACCAGGAGCGCGAGCGAACCTGGCTAAAAGACCTGCTTTTGACCAAATTACCGCATTTGGCTCCGGCCTACGAGGCAGTCAACGGATCAGAGGTGCAAGAGCTTGTCGCCAAATACAAACCGGCTCTTGTTTTTCTCGACATCGGTATGCCGGTCATGTCCGGCATAAAGGCGGCGGAAAAAATAATTGAAGAGCATCCAAAAATTCCCATTGTCATTTTGACGAATCATTCAGACGAAGTGTTTGTGCGCAAATTCTGGAAAATGGTGCCGTCCGACGGAGCCTTCGCATATTTGCTCAAAGATTCCACAGACCAACAAGTAGTTGATGCAGTCAGCGCCGTGCTTGGTGGTGACTGCTGGATTCACCCACGAATTCAGCGTGTCGTCAGGCGCAATGAAGACAGCTCTTCGTCATTGACAGAGGCAGAATTTGAAGTGCTGGGCTGTATCGCCATGGGCTTTACAGATAAAGCCATAAGCAAGCGTCTCTATATTACAGACAAGGCGGTGCAGGCCAGATTGAAATGCCTCTACGGCAAACTCGGCATAGCCGTCAAAGGCACCACAAATGATGATGACTACAACCACCGCTGCCGCGCCCTCAATATTGCCCTGCGCCGCGGGCTGATAAACCGCTCCGAGCTGCAAGAGTGGGAATCAAACGACGGACAATAATTTGCTGGCACACACTTCGGACACATAGAGCTGTTCATGAAAAAGCCCTGACCACCTCGACCAATTTCCTTTTGTCCGCTAATAACAGACCGGTCTACTAGTAGCTCAATAAAAAAGGAAAGACGGGGGTTTTTGGACCCTCCGCCTTGTCCAGATGTTGCGACAATTCGCCGCTTACTTCAGAGCAAAAAAGGCCTTACCAGGGACCCTTCATTGCCGAAAAGCAGCGGACGACGAGGGCCAGGACAGCCAGGCCGGCACCGCCCAAGAACGCATATTTGGCTGCCAGCAAGAAGCTGCCGCCGGACAGAGCCGCTACTCCGCCGATGGCGGCTGCAGCTACGACCAGGATGATGACTGCCGGCAGCGCCCAGCGCTTCAAACCACTGAGCATGAGAATGCCCAGCATGAGGAAGGAAGTGCGACCGAAGGCGCCGATCAGGATACCAAGAACGAGAGCGGCGGCTGCGGACATCAAGACGATTGCGATTGGGGTAGACATTGATTGCACCTTGTTTCAGATTTGCGAAATGGAAACACAAGCCATATCAGCTCAGCATCGAGCGTCCAGGGCTTGAACTCAGCGGGATTGTTGAGTGAGCCACTCGCCGGCCACTTTGGGCAGGTTGTACAGCTCGTTGTTGGCCCACATCATGCCACTACCAGTGGGATCACTGTAGCAACCGACGATTTCGGTCATGCTCTCTTCGAAGGGCGTCCCGGCGAAGAGTGGGGCCGCGGCTCTCAGACCTTCCGCCACGGCGCGGTCGATCTCTCGGCCATAGGCTGCGCCCGACGACACCAGCTGCCGGCCGGTGGATTCGGGGATCAAGTTGAAGTAGCGCTGACGGCCGGGTGCCGAGACGTTCGTCAACCGTAACGTCAGAGCATCAAGGCTCAGTTGATGGAGTGCAGCCAGCGCAACCAAGGTGTCATGAGTGAACATGGGGTTCCTTTCTCAAAACAAACAGCAACAGCCGGACGGCCCAGCAGCAGCCGCCAATCATTGCCAACAGCAGACAGAGAACAACCATCAGGGCGATGGAGGCACCGAAGGTCGGGAGCCCGACCACCATCGCTACGGCAAAAACGATGGCCAGGTCGATGAGAGTGCAGGGCATGCCACTCTCACCTGGTGCGCAAGAAGCGCTTGTAGAAACAGTGGAAGGCTGCCAGGCCAACCAATCCTCCAATGCAGGCAGCGCCGCCAAATTTCACGGTCCCGACCAAAATCAAGAGACAGGAGACACCGTAGACGACGGCCTTGCGCCAACCATTGAACTCGACTTTGCCCAACGCCGGACTGCTCAGCAGAACAACGCAGCCGTAGGTGGCAAGGGTGTCGATGAACATCAGGACGACAGCGATGATGAAAATGAGAAATTGCATGTTGCTTCCTTGCAAAAGTTTGGGGGACTAACCGGGCTTGCCAGGCACGTCTGGTTTACTCGGTCGGTCCGGTTTACTTCACGGGTCAGCTCAGCTGATCTTGCAGCGGCTGAGCTTCAGCCGACAGGCCCTATAGCGGTTGCTCTTCCAAGTGTTCGGTCGAGCCGCCGATCTGCGCGTCCAGAGCCTCGGCCTTGCGCTGGGCCGCTTTCTCCTTGCCGCGCAGGTATTGCAGCTCGGCTTCGGGTCGCTCCAGCCCGCGGCGCACTTCTTCATCGGCCAGCGCTTCGGCGCAGAGGATCTGCACTTCCAGAGCCATGAACTCGGCATCCAGCGCGTGGCGGCAACGTCCAAGAAACGCCGCCTCATCGGCAAACTCCTTGCGTCTGCCGAGCACGGCACCGGCGGCGAGACGAGCGTTGGTCTCGACCACTTGAGCGTCAAACTTGATCGTGCCCATCATCCTGGCTCGGGCCAGGAAAATGGCGTCATCGGCGACGGCAACACCGGCGTCGTCACCACTCCCGGTGGCAGCCTGCAGCATCGGCGGAGCGGCCTTGGCCTGCTCCAGCAGTTGCGTGGCGCGATTGAACGCCTCCTGCACCTGCTGGCAGATGAAAGGCACCAGGCCTTCCTGATTGCGCAGTTTGAATTCGATCACAGACATAGAACCTCCTTGGTACGAAGTGAAAACATCAGTCGTCGTGGCGGATGTAGACCGGTTGTTCCAGATGCGGGCGCGGCCCGAAGACCGACTCCCAGCCCGGGGGGAAGGCGCGCAGGGCGCGGAAGCTGCCGGCACGGACCTCTTCCAGATTGAAGAGGAAGTCGCCCTGACGCACCATCGTGCCGGCCGCGATCTTCTTGCCGATCACGTCGACGGGCAAGAACGGCATGGCCGCCTGCACGCCGGCATCGCTGAAGGTGACGCGCTTGCTTGCCGCGGCATCCGGGCGGGTCTTGTAAGAGTCGAGCAGGATGGTGTGGTCGAGCGCCACGTCACCCGTCTCGATGCTGCCGTTGTGACCGTCCAGGCCCGGAAGGTAGAGCAGGTCCGAGTAAGCGTCCATGGGCGTGTAGTGCACCAGGGCGCTGCCGGCCTTGGCCGCAGTCGCTTCGGAGAAGCAGAAGAGCAGGAAGGTCCACTGAGGGTAGAGCTTGTCCAGCTGCGCGTAGAGCGCGGCGTTCACCGTCGGTCGCTTGGCCGGGGCCACCGCCGAGATGGCGTCGACGATCTTGGCGGCGCTGTCGGCAATCACCACATCGTAGACACCGCCGTCGAAGTCCGAGACCACCTCCACACCCTTGGGCAGGCCGGAAGAACCGCCGAGCAGACCGCCGCGCATGCGCGGTTGCGGGGGCACGATGGCCTTGGCGTAGTCGAGGAAGAGCGACGGATAGCCGCCCACCGGAATCAGGTTGTCACCGTGGACGGTGCCGGGCATGGCAGGCAGAGCGATGAGCATGGCGTTGCCGACCAGACCGGAAGTTGCTTCCGAAGCTTTCGGCTTCTTGACCCAGTCGAAGTCAGCTTCTCGGTTGGGCTGGCGCAGCACCTTGTTGTAGTAGCCGCACAGGTGTTGCACCGCCCCTGCCATCTGCACTTCGGCAGCCAGGAGGATGGTGCCGCTGAAGGAGACGGCGGGTTGCTCGTAGCGATTGTTGCTGAGGCACATGGGAGATCCTTTCGATTGGTCGTTCGAATTGCGTTGAAAGAAAGTGTTGCTAGAACAAGGAGGCTGAGGCGACGGAAAAGTAGCGGCTCAGGCGCAAGTGCAGGCGGCAGTGCCGTCGGTGACTTTGGCTGTCAGCTCCAGGCAATGCCTCCAGGCGATGCACGCCGCTTGATCATGTCCCTGGCGTTGCTCCACCGAGTGCATGATGTGGAAGGCTTCCAGACGGATGGTGTTGCCCTCGTCGCCCAGTTCGATCGCCGCGCTCAGAGAGCGGCGGGCCATGGCGGCAGCCTCACACAGGCGGTCGAGGCTTGCGTAGCAGCGTGCCAGGTCAGCGCAGCGCTGCGCATGAATCCGGCTGTGCGCCCCCTCAGCGGCTTCGCTGATGCGGCGCGACTCCTCGAAGTGCTCGACCGCAGCCGCCTGGCCGCCGGTGCGAGCGAGCAGCGACGCCAGCTCGTGGTGGACCTGAGCGATGGTCAACCAGCAGCGGTCGTTGAGCGGCTTGGTATCGCCGGCGATGACAGCCAGAGCGGCCAGCGCCACGGCATAGCCGATGCGAGCCTGCTCCAGGCTGCCGTCACAGCTGCGCTGCTCGCGTTGTGCCCGTTCGATGATGGGTGTGATACCGTCGAGGACCGCTTCCTTAGCAGAGTTGAGTGCCATGATGATTCCTTTCAGAAACAAAACAGAGGCGGCCGAGCGGTGTGCTCAGCCGGGAAGTTCACATGTTATTCAGGTAGAGAGCTTGAACCTGCCGCTGGAGCAGGAAGGTCTCCATCGTCTCCAACGAGCAGGGCTTCTGCAGCAGTTCGACCTGAAGGTCGCCCAAGACCTTCTGCGCGGCAGTCGCATTGCCCAGCGCATCGTAGACCAGCGCCAACCAGTAGAGCGCGTAGAGGACCTCACGGTCCGCCCCGTCCAACCGCTTGGCCAGCCGCAACGAATCCGAAGCCAGTTCCAGGGCCGTGCCAAAATGACCAGACAGCAACTCCGCCTGGCAGATGTTGAGGCGGACCCTGACCGCTTCCACGCTACCGCGACCATGCAGACGCATGACCACAACAAGCTGTTCAGACAAATGCACAATCGCCATTTGCAGGTAACCGAGCACCATCTCTTGCTTGCCGAAAAGGCCCAGCACCTCAGCCAGAAGCCTGTCCACGTAACTGCCGCGGCCGGACCCGGCAAGGCGCTTGAGAATTTCGAGGGCGGCTTCAAAATTTCCTGCGGCGGCACCAAAGTTGGTACGCTGCATCTGCCCGGCGCCCAGTTTGATCATGCTTTCGGCACGGTCCAACTGGTCCTGGCGAGAGAGTTCATTCGTCACCGGTGACTTGCTCATCAATTTTCCTTGAAGTGAAACACAGACAAAGAGGCGCTATCAGACCGGTTCGAGGCTCGTCTCGATGACGTAGCCACCACGACCGGGGTCAAAGAAGGCTTCACTGAAAGCGGAGCCACAGTTTTTGCAGACGCTGATCGCCTGCGCAGCGGCCTCCGGCGTAGCAAACTGCCGAGCCTCGTCCTTGGTGATCGCTTGCATGCGCATGGACAGGCCGACGTAGTATTCCACGTAGCCCTTGCCATTGCTCATTTTCAAAACAAAAGCCATAACACTCTCCTTCAGTTAGACTGCGAGATTCTCCGCCTACTTGACGCTGAACTGCTGCACCACGGTGCCGACCGGCACGCGGAAGTCGTGACGCACCAGCTCCGGCGGCCTGCCGGAATGCAGTGCCCAGGCCGCCATCGGCACAGAATAGTCGGGTACGGACATGACGGAAGTCCACGTGCCTTTGCCCACCATCGACTTGTCTTCGGTAATGTGCACCAGGCCGTCGGCACTGACAGAGCCGGGCACCATGCTGCCGTCGCCCTGCACCATCATGAAGTTGTAGCGGGTAGCGCTACCGATGCTGCCCGTTCCCCAGATGAAAGTGCCGCTCAGGCCGTCGGAGCTACGCATGGCAACAAGGTGCGCCGGGCCGTAGACGACTTGCTTGGCCGGCAGATTCATGGTCACGGTAGCAGCAACGATGCATCCGATGAACCAACCGAGCCCGCCGCAAATACCGAGCCGGATGAACAGTGCTCGCAACCCTGGAATGACGAGGCCAGGACGGAGGCGGTACCAGAGGTAGGCACCAGACACCAGACCAATCAAGGTCAGAGCAATAACTGTGTACATGAAGTTTCCTTGGTTAAAGTTAGTGGTGATCGCGCTTGTCGATCAGCATCCAGGCTTCCATCTGGGGCGCATGGATGTCGAGCATCAGGTCTTCTTCTTTGACGCGTGACTTGGCGTCAGGAGCGAGCCAGATGACGCCAACGAGTATTGCCCGCATATTGGCTTTGTAGCCAATCTCGACATAGCTGCCATCGGCGCAGGAAGCCTCTGTCAGCACGTACTCACCGGCGCCGTAGTTGCCGACGATTTTGCAGTCGTGTCCATCGGACTGCGCATTGAGATCATCAACCACGCGCTTCGCCTGGGCGGACAGGTAAATCAGATCCGCTACGGGAGCATCATCGGCACGGCGAGAGCAGCCAGTCGTGACGATGAGCTGCAGTGTCGCCACAAGGGCAGTCGTGAGGGTGATCAGGTAAAGTCGCATTCAGTTCCAATCGTAGTTGTGCTTGAACAGTTGTGGGTATGTGCTACCGCAGCGTTCACCTCAGTAAGGGAATGAAAATCACGCCGGCGGCGATGGCGCAGCCGCTCAGGGCACCGATGACGCCAGGAACTCCCCCGAGACCCAAAGAGATGAGGGCGAGAACTGCGACGACAATGAGCACGATGACGGTCTGATGGAACGTAGCGCGCTTTTGGCCGGGGGCGGGTTTGCCCAGAATCAAGACGAACCAGATGAAGATGAAAGTAACCGCCAGGCTGACGACAAGTGCTGCGGTACCTACGAGAATGGTGGTGTTCATGATGAATCCTTTCAGAGTTTGTAAGTTGGGTAAAACAAACTGCACCTATTTCGCGAGTAAAATGACCCTTTCAAAAAAGCAGGTCTACCCTGATGCAGCAAGCTGCTCGGGATAGGAGGCCGTGGTGGAAATGATGTGATGGTCTAAAGGGGGATGAAGGTCTTCTTGAATGAAGTGAGTTGGATATAGAGAAACAGTAGTAAAAACTCATATGAATTTTCAATCATGAGTATTTACACCAGTGAAATCAACAGATGTGGTGAAAAGCTGACCAGCAGAGCTTGCACAGCGATGAAACAATTGGCGCAATTGATTTAGGCGAGTCAAAAGGTTCCCGGTACAGATAGCGCAACGCCACTACCTGTAGTACCACCAAAGCAACACAATAACACCAGAGTCAACTGACCCTGATGTATGAAAATCTCAAATAATTGGCTGAAGATTCGACCGACGCTTGAGAGTCTATCCAAAAAATATGGCAGTTTCAGGTCATGCAAATTAATGCCCATGGGCTAAGGTATAGGGGTTTACTTAAGGCCCCTGACCACAAACTGACACCGCTCGTCGATACTCTTAAACTATAGAAAAGCGCTTGAGCATTTTCCGTCAAAGAATAATCTGCCTACTCGTGCTACCACCCGTGGTAGCACGAGTTTTTGCGCTTTTAACAGCCATAAAACCACTACAAGTGGCTAACAGTGCCAATTGTAAAGCGATACCTTCGCGCGAAGCGCGGCCATGCTGTGACAATTATATTTGTACATACAGTGGGAGTCTTACGCTGCCAAAAGCCCGTTATAGCTTCTTTTTTCTGTGCTTGATTGAGTAAATTTTAGATCTCACTTCAACCATTTCTCAAGGCACAAAAAACCTTTAACCAACCACTCTTCCCCTACGACACCCATATAAGCGGCCCATCGGCCGCTGCCTCTGCCTACGGCCCTCTTTAACTTCTCTTCCTACAGGAAGCTAGCAACATGACTGCGTTCGCCCAAGCCCGTTCCGCCGCCGCTCGACTCTTCTGGCAAGCAATGCCGCTCGAGCCCCTGCGCAGGAAAAGTCTCTACGACACCGGTTGCGGTGGCGCAGACAACAGCTACCGCATCGAACAGAATCGCATCCAGGCCGCCTCCGAAGACCGCGCCGCCTCCGCCCGCATGGCTCCTTACTCCAGCGCCGCCCGCGCCATCGAAAACCAGAGCGATCCACAGAAGCTGCGCGACCTGCTCCTGAGTGACCTGCGCATCTACGGCGTACGTCACGTGCCCATCGGCGCGGACGGCCTGATCGACCAGCAAGGCTTGCACGCCGTTCTCGACGCCGCCCACAGCAACAGCTTCGAGTTGGCCCGTGCCACGGTCCAGGCCTGGAATCTGCTCGCCCCCTTCTGGACCGAGCCGGCAACGGCCTGAACAGCAGAAGAAGAATTCGTTCGAACTTTTTTCAATCGCGTTTTTTCGCAACACTGAAGGAATCATCATGGAAGCACTGTTTTTCATCGTCGTCACGCTCGTCATCGTCGTCGCCCTGGTCATCGCCTCCCGGCGCGCCCGCAAAGACAACGGCACCTCCGTGCGCCGCTCCAGCCGCAGCAGCTCCAGCAGCAACAACGGCCTCGATGTCTTGTTGGGCCTCGCCCTGGTCTTCTTCATCATCCCGATGCTCCTCAGCGGCAAAGGCGGCAAGGGCAGCAACCACGGTAACGACCGCGACAACGCCGGCCTGGGTCTCCTCATCCTGCTCATCATCATTGTTGCCGGCATCGCGATCGCAATCTTCCACTGAGCGATCAGATCGAGATTCTAAGACAACGCAGCAGGAGCGCTCCTGCTGTCTTCTGACTAACGAACTTTTGATTGGACAGACATGCAAACGCAATCTCTCGCCACCATCATCACCGCAGCCGCCATGGGTGGTTACGAACACCCACCCACCAACCTGTCCGCCCCCATCCGCGGCGGCTCCAGCCTGAGCACCAAACTCGACGTGATTCAGGCCTGGCGAGACAACAAAGTCTTCGGCGCCTGGGGGCTTGGCCTGCCCATCACCCCCGAGCAGATCGCAGAGCGCTGGCCCGACCTCAAGGCAGTCAGCTGCCAATGGCGCGAGGGTCGCTACTCGGGCAGCCTCGAGCTGCACCTGGAAGGACCGCTCGTGCGCCGCGTGGGCACGTACGACGCCGGCTGGACCTTCTGGACGATGGCGGAAGCCGTCGAACACGTCGAAAAGCACTGGCAGTCCAACGGCAAGTTCAAGCTGCTCGGCGGAGAAACGCTGACCGCTCAAGAGATTGCCGCTCTGCCCGACTCGTCGAAGCTGTTCAGCGTCGCTGTTTTCACCCGCGATGAGCGCGCATTTCGCTGGGAAGACGGCAGCGCCTGGGTGTTGATCAGGGTAGACAGCGGCAAGCGCTTTCGCTGAGAGTTGATCGCTGTTCATGGTCGTCCTTTTCTCCTTCCTGATGCCGGCGCTTCTCAGCGGCAAAGGCAAGGAAAACAAGAACTACTAAAGCTTTCTCGTTCACTTACGTTCAACTACTTTTGATTGGATTCAAAATGATTCGCTTCCTCCTCCGCTTTGTCGTCATCGCCGCCGTCCTCCAATTCGTCTTCCCGCTCATCGTGCCGGGAGTGCAGGTGCACGGCGACTTCTGGCAGGCCATCGGCTGCGCCTTCATCATGTGGCTTGCGGGCATCGTCATCGGCCTTCTGTCCATCTTCTTCGTCTTCCTCACGGCAGGCGTTGGCGCTCTGCTCGTCTACCTCCTGGTCTGGTTCGTCTACGCCGGCTGCCTGCAGCTGACTGCTTACTGGAGCCCGAACCTGCTCACGGTCAGCGACTGGGGCTCCGCCATTGGTGCCGGCCTGATCCTGCTGTTGGTGCACCACGTGTTCAACGGCTTGACCAAGAAGTAAGCGACAGTGATGGGAGTGGCCGAGATGGCCACTCCCTTTCTTTTTTTTCGACACCTACTAAGCCTTTTAGTTGACAAGATCAAAGAGAAAGGGCTCGAAAGAGCCCTGAGTTCTTTCACAAAGCGGTGCAGGTGCCTAAATCCAATTGCATAGCGATTGAATTGGGCGAGTTTTTGTATCGATCTTGCGGCACATCGACAAAGCCAAAGCGCTGGTAGAGAGCGATGGCATCCGTCAACTCGCGGCCAGTAATGAGGTAGATTGCAGTGAAACCTAGTTTTCTGGCTTCGCTAAGCAGCAACTCCAGAACATACTTACCGAGACCGTTTCCCCGGCAATCCTTGCGCAGATAAAGCTTGTTCAACTCACCAAGGGCGGTATCGCCGGCGGCAGCCATTATCCAGGCCACTCCAACAAGGTCATTTCCCTGGCCTTTTTCACGTACCGTGACAGCAAAGCGGCGTGAGCGATCTGGTCCCCAAAAGTCACGAGCATTCTTTTCCGGGTCATGCTCATATCGCGTCTTCATCCGTTCCCACAGTGTATGACCCTTTTCACTTTGATTAAACTGAGGCTCCTGAAAAATCTCAAAAAGCAGTTTTTGAATATCCGCTAAGTCAGCTTCGCTAGCGGGCTGAATTGATAGTTTCTCCAAAATACTGGTAGACATAAATATTCTCACGCGAAAAAAACACATTGATACTGCCTGCGGCAGACCTCACAACACCAGGTGCTGGTGTGATTTCGAGGTTGTCGCAGGCGCCTGTTTTTGTTGCTATTGCTGTGGGGTTACTTCTTTGGTCGTGGGGAAATTAAAATAGAATTTGATATTGTGCCAAAGAAGATGGTTCAAACAACGCCCTTCTCGTATAAACCGTCAAAACGGCACAGAGATACGATTTGCGTGTTGCTGAAACGCCGACACAAATTAGACACGTGTCGATTTCGTGTCGGGCTCAAGCGGTATCTCAAACCAGAAATGACTGCCCGAACCCGGTGCGCTTGTGACACCAATGGTTCCGCCATGAGCTTCCACAATAGATTTACAGATGGCCAGACCAAGGCCGCTGCCGCCCGGCCCCAGGTCTCCGGAGGTCAGTTGGTGAAAGCGTCCAAAAACAAAGGACTGCTCGGAAAGGGCAATGCCCGGTCCGGAATCGCTAATGGTCACACGAATCCTTTCGTCCGCTAGCGCCTCGCTTACCTTAACCGTGCTGCCGGTCGGCGCATATTTGAGAGCGTTTCCCAGAAGATTTATAACTACCTGAATCAATCTGTCCGGATCAGCCACAACTTCGGTGTTACTGGTTGGGAGGGTGATTTCCACCTGTTTGCGGGCAGCCAGGTCCGCTACAGCCTCGGAAGCTCTGGTAAACATTTCTCTCGTACTGACTGCGTCAAAAGTGAGGGCGGAGAGCCCGGCTTCCATTTTTTCCAGGTCTAACAATTGATTGATTAGCGAGAGTGAGAGCTGCAAATTTTTCTGGGCGCGTCCAAGCGATTCCTGCCCCCGAGGCTCAAGTTTGTCTGATTCTTTTGCCAATGTATCAAGTGATACCAGTACCGACGACAAAGGCGTGCGCAAGTCATGACTGATCATGGCGACAAATTCTTCTTTCAAGCGCTCAAGCTCTTTTTGTTCACTCACATCGGAGAGTACGCAATACAAAAAGCGCTCAGAGGCAGACCAGGTGATGGACCACTTCATCTCGACCCTGGAGCCACCAGCCGCGGTCACCGCTGCTTCAAATTTTTTCTGCCCATTTCCGCCGGCGCCGGCATTCATGACCGCATCTAATTGGGCAGAAACATGAGAGCGCTCTTCCTCAACAATCAAATCCAGAATGCGTTTACCCAGAAGCTCTTCTTCGCTAAAACCCCAGGTTTTATGCGCCGCATCGTTGATATCGACTATGCGCCGATTTTCATCCACAGAACAAATTATTTCGCCGGCATTGTCCAGAACCGCGCGCTCCTTCTGCCTCAATACAAGCAGGTCCCGATACATTTGGTTATAGGTCTGATCGAGGACGGCAAGCTCGTCCGAACCGCCCAGCGAAGCAGCCGGCGCCTGACCGGCAGCCAACCGCTTACTGTTTTCAATAAGCACATTGAGCCGATCGGTTGTACTGCGATTGAAAAAAAGTGCCAGGCCAAACGCCATGAGAACGCTCATGCCAACAGACAAGCCCAGGACATATCGCCAGTATTTTTCGTAGATATCAATCTCAGCTTGGCGCATTTCCTGCACACGATTTTGCTCATCGGTGAGGCGATTACAGTAATCAAAAAACGTATCGACATCCTGTCGCACCTT
>Ga0105248_10001563_pt1 | contig 25457 bp, 19 predicted proteins | sample KBSS34metaG_FD_81524 | JGI IMG/M metagenome (GOLD analysis project Ga0105248, IMG submission 81524) | Switchgrass rhizosphere microbial communities from Kellogg Biological Station, Michigan, USA - KBS S3-4 metaG | ecosystem: Host-associated > Plants > Roots > Rhizosphere > Soil | place... | reverse complement strand
GTTGCTCCGTGTCTCTGTGGTTATGCCGTTCGCTCTGTCCCCTCCGTTCCCGTGGCCGCCGCGCGCTCGGTGCCCGTTTCCTCCGTCCCTCCCGTTCCCGTTATCATGCCTCCATGAAAAACCGCTTCCTGATGACCATCGCCTTCGCATCGGTCGCCGCCGTCGTAGCCGTCACGCAGGCGGGCGGGTTGGTCGTCGTCATCGCCGCCGAGCACGCCGAGTGCTCGCACCTCGTCACTCTCAAGCTGCCCGACGTCAAGGTCACCGAAGCGGTCGCCGTGCCGGCGGCCGAAACCGGCCCGATCCGGGCGGCGCACTGCCGTGTGAACGGCGTTATCGAGAAGGACATCCGGTTCTCGCTCCTGCTGCCCGACGACTGGAATCACAAGTTCCTGATGGGCGGCGGCGGCGGTTTCGTCGCGGGCATCGACAACCAGGCGCGCGGCTCCGTCAACGCCGGCTATGCGACCGTCGGCACCGATACCGGCCATCAGGGGGCCGTGGCGGGAGCCGCGTGGGCGCTGAACGACCTCGAGCGCCAGCTCAATTTCGGCTACATCGCCGTGCACCGCGTCGCCGAAGTGTCGAAGGCGATCCTGCGGAGCTACTACGGCTCGAATGAGGCGCGATCGTACTTCTCCGGCTGCTCCAACGGCGGGCGGCAGGCGCTGATGGAAGCGCAGCGCTACCCGGACGACTTCGACGGTATCGTGTCCGGTGCGCCGGCCTACGACTTCACCGGAATCGGTGCGCAGTTCATCAAGGACATCCAGGCCGCATTCCCGGATCCACGCAACCTGTCCACCTCGATCTTCACGAACGAAACGCTGAAAAGCGTCGAGGCGCAGATTGTCGAGAAGTGCGATGCCGTCGACGGCGTCAAGGATGGACTGCTGGAGGATCCGCGGCAGTGCAAGATCGATGTGGCGGCGCTGACCGGCCTGACCGACGCGCAGCGCAATGTCCTGAAAACGATTTACGGCGAAACAACAAACAAGGACGGCGTGATCTATCCCGCGCAGCCGTTCGGCGGAGAAGGCGATGGCGCCGGCTGGCCCACGTGGATTGTCGGCGTCAGTCCGATGATGATGGCGGCACAGAAAGCGCCGAGCCTGCGCTACGCATTCGGCACCGAGATGTTCAAGAACTTCGTGTTCAGCGATCCATCCTGGGACTACAGCCGCTACGAGTTCTCGAACTTCAAGAAGGACACCGCCCAGGCGGCGAGCATCCTGAACGCGACGAATCCGAACCTCGACGCGTTCAAGGCGAAGAACCACAAGCTTGTCATCTGGCACGGCTGGTCGGACCCGGCGCTCACGGCGCTCGGCAGCGTGAAGTATCACGACCAGGTCGTCGCGCGTGATCCGAACGCGCGCGACTACATGCGGATGTTCATGATGCCAGGCGTGCTGCACTGCGCCGGCGGTCCCGGACCCGACAACGTCGACTGGGCATCGGTGATCGACAGCTGGGTCGACAAGGGACAGGCGCCGGATCGGGTGATCGCGCGCAAGGTCGCCGCAGGCGGCGCCGTGTCGCGGTCGCGTCCGCTCTGCGTCTACCCGCAGCGCGCGACCTACAAGGGATCCGGAAGCATCGATGACGCGGAAAACTTTGTCTGCAAGTAGGAGCCGACTGATTGCCGCAGTCGTGAGCGCCGTCGCCGTGGGCGGTGCGGTGGTCGCGCAGCATCCGTCCGCCAGCCCGCTCGATGCCGCCAACGACGCCTGGCAGCGCGGCGACTTCGCGTCGGCGCTGAACGGCTACATCGGCGTGTTGAGCGTGCCCGGCGGCGACCGCGCGCTCGAGTCGATTGCGTTGACGACCGGCGAGCTGTTTCAGACGCGGGAACTGACCGCCGGCGGACGGAACGGCCGCTTCAGCCCGGACGGCAAGTTCCTCGTCTACGAAACCGGTCTCGAAACGTCGCGCCGGACGAAGATCCTGAAAAACGACGCGACGCGCGCGGAAGTCGCTGACCTGCCTGGCGTGTCGGCGACGTTCTCTTCGTCGCTGCCGCAGGTCGCCTACCTCAAGATTCCCGATCACGACGAGATTCGCGCCGCGTCCCAGGCGCTCGAGAAGGCATCGTTGACGGCGCAGAATCGCAATCAGCTCACACAGACGCTGACCTGGCTCATCGCGAAGTACGCCGCCATCGTGGCCCGCGATCTGAACACCGGCCGCGAGATGAGCCTGCCGACGCCGGATCTGCTGAAGACGGGACTCACGTTCAGCGCGGACGGCCGCTTTCTGTACTTCCTTGGCGGCCGGGAAGCCGAGACGGACCGCACCGACCTCTACGTCATCAGCGAGAACGAACCGCGGCCGATCGTCGTCGCCGAAGCGCCAGGTTTGAAGAACGCTCCTGTCGTCGATCCCACCGGTGCCGTGCTGCTCTACACGATTCCGGCTCTGAATCCGTTGCGCCAGCCGCCCGCGGCCGGCGGGGCAGGAAGGGCGGGAGGGGCGGGAAGGGCGGCAGAGGCAGGACAGGCAGGGGAGGCTGGACGGGCAGGCGGCGCAGGAGGAGGAGAGTTCGCAGAGGGCCGCGGTTTTGCGGCGGGAAACCAGCCGCCAAGGTTCGCGATTGTCGCGCTGAAGACGCGAAAGGTGACGGTCATGAACGGCGCCGCCCCGGCGTTGTCAGGCGATGGGAAGACGCTCACATACGTCGCGCGCGGCGACGGTGGCTACCATCTCATGGCGGGTCCGACGACCGGGATGCAGACGACAGTCAAGACGACGGTCGATCGGATCGATGCGCCGGCGCTGTCGTTCGACGGGTCGCGCATCGCGTTCCAGCAGATCGTCCACGACGACTGGGAGATTTTCGTCGCCAGCAGCGACGGCACAAGCGAGCAGCGCATCACCCGCGAGATCCAGCACGATCTGCAGCCGCGGTTTATCGGGCCGAACCGGCTCCTCGCGGTCATGGGCGAGCCGCGCCACCGGAGGTCGTACCTGTACGACCTCGGTGCAGGGACGAACGCAGCTGGTCCCAGGACGGAGGTCGGCGTACCGGGGACGGAGGTCGCTTCAGAACCGCGTCGAAATCCGTCCCCGACAAGAATCCGCCTGTTCCACAACAACACGGTCCGGACGATCGCGCCGGAGTACCAGTGGGCGCCCAGCCCGGACGGTACGCAGATTCTGATCGGTGCGGAGCGGGACGGCGACACCGTTTCGCCGGACCGTGGCGTGTATCTCGTCGATCTGCGACACACAGTGACGAAGGCGGATCTGCTGAAGCGGCTCCGTGCCAACCTCGCCAGCGAGATGGCGCTCAAGGCGAACGGGACTCGCGCGTTTCAGCCGATCGCGACGGAGGTCCAGCGCCAGGTGGCGCGGGCGTCGGCGGCGCGGATCTTCGAGTACGAGAAGGCGCTCTTCGATTTCGACTCGAAGCACATCTCGCAACCAGGCAATCGTCGCGCGTCTGAGTTCCTCTACAACACCTACAAGTCGTTCGGCTACGAGCCGCAATACCAGTGGTTCGATGCGCGTCAGGCGGCCGGGGGGCGGACGGCCAACGTCGTCGCCACACTGCGCGGGACGGTGAACCCCGAGCTCGTGTACGTGGTCAGCAGCCACTACGACTCCGTCGTCGCGGGTCCGGGAGCCGACGACGACACGTCGGGGACGGCAGCGCTGCTCGAGGCGGCGCGGGTCCTGGCCGGCCACCCGATGGCCGCCACGATCGTCTTCGCCTCATTCACCGGCGAAGAAGCCGGACTGCTTGGCAGCCGCGAGTTCGTGCGGCGCGCGGTGGCCGACAAGCTGCGCGTCGTCGGCGCGTTGAACAACGACATGATCGGGTGGATGAATGACAGCCGCTACGACAACACGATCCGCTACTCGAATCCCGGAATCCGCGACATTCAGCACGCCGCGGCCATGCTCTTCACGCGGCTCGTGACGTTCGACGCGCGGTATTTCAAGGGCACGGACGCGGTGTCGTTCTACGACGCGTACGGCGATGTGGTCGGCGGCATCGGCTCGTATCCGGTCCTCGGCAGTCCCCATTACCACCAGGCGAGCGACCTCCTCGAATTCGAGAATCACCAGCTGATTACTGAAACCAGCAAGACGACGATCGCGACGCTGATGCTGTTGGCGTCGAGCCCGTCGAGGCTGACGCGGCTGCGAGTGGACGGCGTCGCGGGCGGCACGGCGTCGCTGTCGTGGGCGCCGGCTCCAGAAAGCGGCCTCGCTTCGTACGTCGTCGCCTACGGTCCGCCGGCGGACCGCCTGCGCCACCGTGTCACCGTGACACAGCCGCACGCGGCGCTGCCGCAGGTCACGCCCGCGATGGTCGTCTCGGTCAAAGCGGTCAATGCCCGCGGCCTCGAAGGCTGGGATTGGGCCACCGTGCGCATCGCGGATGCGCCTACTTCAACGAGTCCAGGCGCTGCTTCAGCCGCGGCACGTCCGGATAATCGGTGACGAGGGTCTGGACGATGGCGGCCGCGCCTTCGCGCTGACCGGCGGCTTCGAGCGCATCCGCGGTCAGCATGCCGTGACGAATCCGCAGCGAGCGATTGTCCTTCGGCGGCTGGATCGCCCTGAGTTTGTCAATGGCGGCCCGCGCATCCTTCCGATCGAGCAACAGTGATTCGGCGGCGGCGAGCTGGACTTCCGGATCGTTCGGATGGCGATTGGCCGCCAGCGCGAGCAGCGTCGCCGCGTCGTTCCCCCGTCCGGCTTTCCGTTCGATCTGCGCCTGGTTGTACAGACCCGCGAGCAGCAGCCGCTCGACGTCAGCCGGCTGGCCGCTGCGGATGCCGACGCCGCCCGCATACGCATAGACGAGCGACCCGCCGTGTTCGCCGGCTTCATACAGACAGAACAGCCCGATGAGACCGACGACGGTCGACGCGGCATACACCATGCGCCGCTTCGGCGACCGCCAGAGCACGAGTGCGACCGCCTCGAGCGCCATCACCCCCAGGAACACATTGCGCGTGCGGATGCCCCACTCCTCGTGCTCCACGACAGCCGCGCGCGCGCCCGGCACGCGCTCGACCGGACCGTGCGCCGCCGTACCGGACTGCGCGGCCAGCCACGCCGCACCCGTTCCGGCGAGCAGCAGCGTCGTCGCCGCTGGTGCGACGAACGCCGGCCGGCCCATCAATGAAATGGCGCGGAACACGACGCCGACGACGAGCAGCGCGATCGCGAAATGCACAAATTGCGGATGGTAATAACCCATGCGGGAGAGCGTACAATCATGCGCATGAAACGTCTAATCCTCGTCGTTTCCGCGGCTGTTGGCATCATCAGCGTGGTGACATTTGCCGGAGCCGCCGCGGCGCTGGCGTGCGATCCCGATAACGGCGGTCTCAAGCTGCCGCAAGGTTTCTGCGCGGCGGTCGTCGCGGACAATCTGGGGCGCGCGCGCCATCTCGCGGTCGCGCCGAACGGCGATCTGTTCGTGTCGACACAGACCGGACGCGGCGGCACCGGCGGCGGCGTCTTCTCACTGCGCGACACCGACGGCGATGGCAAGTTCGACAAGCGCGAACACTTCGGCGAGGGCAGCGTGACCGGCGTCGCACTGCGAAACGGCTACGTCTACTACGCGACGACCACTTCGATCGTCCGCCTCAAGCTACCGGCCGGCGAATTGCTGCCGACTGGATCGCCGGAAGTGATTGCCGACGGCCTTGTCGATCGGCGGCAGCATGAGGACAAGGGGCTGGCGTTCGACGGCAAAGGCGGCATCTACGTCAACATCGGCGCGCCGTCGAACGTGTGCCAGCAGCCGGATCGCCAGCCGAAGGTGCCCGGTCAGGATCCGTGTCCGCTGCTCGAGACATCCGGTGGCATCTGGCGGTTCGACGAGAACAAGCTCGGACAGAAGCAGGCCGACGGCAAACGATACGCGACCGGCATGCGGCAGATGCCGGGCATCACCTGGCACGACAACTCGCTGTGGGCGGTGATGCACAACCGCGACGGCCTCGACACCACGTGGCCAGGTCAGTTCACGGCGGAGCAGAACGCGGAGTGGCCGGCGGAGTATCTGGTGAAGATTGCCGAAGGATCGAACTTCGGCTGGCCGTACTGCTTCTACAACAACGCTGAGGGGAAGCTGGTCACCAATCCGGAGTACGGCGGCGACGGCAAGAAGAGCGATCGTTGCGCATCGTTCACGCCGCCGACGGTCGCGTTCCCGGGTCACTGGGCGCCGAACGACGTGCTGTTCTACACCGGCACGCAGTTTCCGCGCACGTATCAGGGCGGCGCGTTCGTGGCGTTCCACGGATCGTGGAACCGTTCGCCGCTGCCGATGGCCGGCTATAACATCACGTTCGTGCCGTTCGCGGGCGGCAAGCCAGGGAAATACGAGGTGTTTGCCGACGGGTTCATGGGCAAGCCGCAGATCATGCGGCCGAACGAAGCGGTTGCGCGGCCGGGCGGCCTCGCGATGGCGCCGGACGGCTCGCTCTACGTTGCCGAAGACGTGAAGGGGAAGGTCTGGCGGATCATGTATAAGAAATGACGTCGGGGCTAGGGGCTAGGGGCTAGGGGCTCGGGGCTCGGGGCTCGAGTCTGGGGCTCGGTGATCTGAACGTGAATTGGAGAGCGTCATGAAACGGTTTCTCTGCGCGCTGTCGATCGGAGTGCTCGGTTCGATCGCCGCCGTCTCGGCGCAAAGCGGCAAGCGGCCGATCTCCCTGGACGATCTCGGACGCCTGAAGGAGGTGCGCGATCCGCAATGCGCGCCTGACGGCAAGTCGGTCGCCTTCGTCGTGTCGCAGATCGACGTCAAGGAAGACAAGGCGGGCAACGGGCACATCTGGATGGTGGGGCTCGACGGCCAGAACGAGCGGCAGATTACGTCGAGCACCGACAGCGAGTCGTCGCCAAAGTTCAGTCCAGACGGCAAGTATCTGTCCTTCACGTCGTCCCGACCAGGAAAAGCCAAGGGGAATCAGGTGTGGCTGCTGGACCGCAGCGGCGGCGAGGCCTTTCAGCTCACCGAGATCAAAGGCCGCCTGCAGGGATACGAATGGTCGCCGGACTCGAAGCGGCTGGCGTTGACGATTGGCGATCCGGATCCTGACGCGCCCGATCCTTCGACCAGCGCGGGGCAGACACCGGCGGCCGGCGGTGACGCTGCCGGTGGCCGCGGCAAGGCTCCGAAACCGATCGTCATCGATCGCTACAAGTACAAGCAGGACGGCCAGGGCTATCTCCTGTCGGGCCGGCACAGTTACATCTACCTGTTCGACATCGCGTCGAAGAAGCTCGAGCGCCTGACCACCGGGAAGGTCGATGAAGCGTCGCCCTCGTGGTCTCCGGACGGCATGCGCATCGCGTTCACCAGCAACCGCAACGAGGATCCCGATCGCGAGCCGTCGGCGCAGTTGTTCGTCATCGACGCGAAGCCGGCCTCGACTGAGAAAGCCTTGACGGCGTCCACCAGCCGCGGCGGACGGGGAAAAGCGGAATGGAGTCCGGACGGCAAGTGGATCGCGTTTCTCGAGAACGACGAGAAGAAGTACGGCGCCTATGGCATGGAGCACCTGGCGATTGTCGCTTCGGACGGTTCGAGCCGGCCGGCGCGGGTGAAGGCGACGGAGGATCTCGACCGCGGTGTGTCGTCGCCGCGGTTCGCCGACGATGGCAAGGCGATCATCGTGCTCGTCACCGACGACAAGTCCGTGTATCCGGCCCACGTGACGCTCGCGACCAACCGCGTCGTCAGGATGTTCCAGCCGCCGATCGTGGTGTCGAGTCCCAGCATCGCGGGCGTGTGCGCCGTCGCGGTGTCGGGCGGCGACGCCAAACCGACCGAGGTGTACAAGGTCGATGGGTCGCACGCGCTGGTGCAATTGACGCATCAGAACGACGCTCTGCTCTCGGAGCTTCAGCTCGGCAGCGTCGAAGAGGTGAGCGCGAAGAGCAAGGACGGTACGGAGGTCCACGGGCTGCTGACCAAGCCCGCGGGCTACGTGGCCGGCACGAAGGTGCCGCTGCTGCTGCGGATCCACGGCGGGCCGAACAGTCAGGATCAGCACTCGTTCAGCTTTGAACGCCAGTGGTTCGCGGCCAACGGCTATGCCGTGCTTGCGGTGAACTATCGCGGCAGCGCCGGCCGCGGCTCGAAGTTCTCGAAAGCGATCGCTGCGGACTGGGGCCACTACGAGGTCGACGATCTGCAGGCCATGGTCGATCAGGTGGTGAAGATCGGCGTCGCTGATCCAAACAAGCTGGGTGTCGGCGGCTGGAGCTACGGCGGCATCCTCACCGACTACATGATCGCCAGCGATACACGCTTCAAGGCGGCCACCAGCGGTGCCGGCACCGCGTTCACCGTCGCGTTCTACGGCACGGACCAGTACATCATTCAATACGACTTCGAGATCGGTCCGCCCTGGGATCCCAAGGCATGGGAGACCTACCAGAAGATCTCGTACCCGTTCCTCCACGCGGATCGCATCAAGACGCCGACGCTGTTCCTCGGCGGAGAGAAAGATTTCAATGTGCCGGTGCAGGGTGGGCAGCAGATGTATCAGGCGCTGCGGAGCCTCGGCATCGACACCCAGTTGGTGATCTATCCCAACGAGAACCACGGCATCAGCCGCCCCAGCTACGTCCGGGATCGCTACGAGCGCTACCTCGCGTGGTACGACAAGTACATCAACGGGAAGAAAGCGGTGACGACGACGTCACAGGAGCCGCAGGAGCGCAATTAGTGGAGGGCAGCCGTTGTATCTAATCTGGCAGATCGTCATCGGGATTCTCGCCGGTTTTCTCGCCGGCACGATCATGCGCGGCCGCGGCTACGGCATCCTGATGGACCTGCTGCTCGGCGTTGTCGGCTCGATGCTCGGCGGCGCCGTGTTCGGACTGCTCGGTTTGTATTCCAGCGGGATCGTCGGCCAGCTGGTCGTGGCCACCGTCGGCGCGATCCTGCTGATTTACCTGGTGCGACGACTGCGCACTGTCTGAAGCAGGTTCACTAATTGGATGTGTGAAGCATGAGCGTTGAGGGACACGACGGCATCCTGGTGATTCGCGCCGGCGAGAACTGCCGCGACTGGAACGGCATTCACTACAAAGAAGGACTGTCGGGCAAAAACGTGGGCGCGAAGGCGCTCTCGATGAACGTCGCCACCATTCCGCCAGGCGGCGTGGCCTACGCCCACATTCATGTCGGCTTCGAGGTGATGCTCTACATTCTCGAGGGCCGCGTCCGCCACGAATACGGCGACGGTCTGAAGCAGGTCGTGGAAAACACCGCCGGCGATTTCATCTTCATCGAGCCCGGGGTGCCGCACGAAGTCTTCAACGTCAGCGCCACCGATCCGGTTGTCGCCGTAGTCGCGCGTTCGGACGCCAGCGAGTGGGCCAACATCATTCCCTACCAACGAAAACCGTAACGTCGCCGCACCCACAAATAGTCTCCGCCCGTGGCGAGAATTGTCGTGTGTGGAGGTGTTCTCCATCGTTTCCGCGTGGTGCACATCGTTGCGCAGGCGAGATAACCGCTCGCCGTGCAAGGGTTACGGCCATGACGCCGCCTTCACGCTTCTTTTACACGTCGGTGCGCGAGTTGCTCTAACGCACGCATGCTGAAACGACTTGCCTTCACACTGTCGGTCGCCGCGGTTCTTGCCGCCTCTGGCATCAGGGCGACCGGTCAGGCCCCCCAGGCTTCAACGCGCGACGTCATTGTGGTCTTTTACGACGACGAGCGTGACGTGGACGGGCTCGCCGCCCAGCATGGCCACGCCTACGGCGCGGAGATCTCTGCCAGATATCACAGCGCGCTGAAGGGCTACGCCGCGAAGATTCCGAACGCGCGGATAGACGACGTCCGGCGTGATCCCAAAGTGGCGTTCGTGTCCGACGACCGCGAGGTCGAGGCCTTTGCGCAGACGCTTCCGACGGGAGTCGATCGGATTGACGGCGAGCTGAGCTCGCACTACGGGTCGAAAGACTGGAGTGCCGCCGCTAACGCCGCTGCGACGGCCGTCGCGGTGATCGATACCGGCAGCGGGCCGCATGCGGACCTCAACATCGCGGGCGGAGTGAACTGCCAGACCGGCAAGAGCTTCAGCGACGGCAACGGCCACGGCACGCACGTGGCCGGCACGATTGGCGCGATCAACAATGGCTCGGGCGTCGTCGGCGTGGCGCCTGGCATTCCGATCTACTCCGTGCGCGTGCTCGACAATCGCGGCTCCGGCCGGTTTTCGGACATCATCTGCGGCATCGAGTGGGTGACGGCGAACGCCTCGAGGCTCAACATCAAGGTCGCGAACATGAGCCTGGGCGGCGCCGGAACCGACGACGGCAACTGCGGTAATACGAACGGGGATGCGCTGCACAAAGCCATCTGCTCGTCGGCTGCCGCCGGCGTCACCTACGTGGTCGCGGCGGGCAACGACGGCGCCAACATGGCTGGATCGGTGCCCGCCTCGTACAACGAAGTCCTTTCGGTGACGGCGGTGGCCGACTTCAACGGTCAAGCCGGCGGAGGGGCCGCCGCGACGTGCCGAGCGGGCGTCGACGACACCGCCGCTGACTTCAGCAACTTCGCAACGCCTGGAAGTCCCGACGAAGGGCACACCATCGCGGCGCCCGGCGTCTGCATCTACTCGACCTGGAAAGGTGGTGGCTACAACACGATCTCCGGTACGAGCATGGCGTCGCCGCACGCGGCCGGCGTGGCCGCGCTGTGCATCGCGTCCGGTCAGTGCACCGGGACGCCGGCCGACGTCATCGCCAGGCTCCGCTCGGACGCTGCCGCGCAGGACCCGTCGTACGGGTTCACGGGAGACCCCAACCATCCGATCGGCGGCCGGGCCTACGGCTACCTGCTGAGGGCCGGCGCCTACTAAGCGCGTTCCAGAATTCACGGCGGCCTCAGGGAGCGCAGGCCTTCAGGCCTGCCCCTGGGCCGCCGGCAGCCCTGAAGGGCTGCCACCACTGCGGAACGGTGCTACATTTCCGCGCATGATTCGACCACTCCTGCTCGTCTTCATCGCAGCGTCCGTCAGCGCCTGCAGTCGGCCCCCCGAGAAGCAGATCGTCGCCGACGCGGCGTCGGCACTCGGCGGACAAAGCCGCATTCTCGCGGTCAAGACGCTCGTCATCGACGGCGAAGGGACCAACGGCAACCTCGGTCAGGACATGACGATGGATGCCGCGTCACAGCAGTTCGTCGTCAGCGGCTACAAGCGTTCGGTGGACGTCGTGAACCTGCGGGCGCGCACCGAGCAGACGCGAACGCCGAACTTCGCGTACTTCCAGGGACCACAGGCGCAGAAGCAGGTGCTGGGCATCGACGGCGATGTCGGGTACAACATCGCGCCCAACGGCAACGCGACGCGCGTCCCGAACGCGGTTGCGAAGGATCGGCGCGCAGAGATCTATCATCACCCGATCAAGATCGTCCGCGCGGCGCTCGATCCCGAGGCAAAGCTCGAGAACCCCCGGACCGCCGGGAACGAGCGCGTGGTGGACGTCACGACGTCGAACGGCCTCAAGTTCACGTTGGCGACCGACGCCGCCACCAACCTGCCGACCCGCGTCGTCTCGATGACCGACAACACCAACCTGGGCGACGTGGCAATCGAAACCAGCTTTGCCGACTACGAGGACGTCGGCGGCCTCAAGCTCCCAAAGCGGCTGACGACGAAGACCGACAAGTACCAGACGGCCGAGATTCGTGTCACGCGGCAGGCGATCGACGGCGAGACCGGCGACCTGACCGCGCCTCCGGCGGCCGCGTCCGCGCCGGCGATTGCCGCGCCGCCGCCGGCGACGGTTACCGCCGAGGAGCTGGCGAAAGGCATCTGGTTCCTCGGCGGCCAGAGTCATCACAGCGTGCTGGTGGAGTTCGCGGATCACCTGACGTTGATCGAGGCGCCGCAGAACGACACGCGCGCGCTCGCGGTGATCGCCAAGGCGAAATCACTGCGCCCGGAGAAACCGCTGACGCAGGTGATCAACACGCACCATCACTTCGACCACTCAGGCGGAATCCGCGCCGCCGTCGCCGAGGGCCTGACCGTGATCACCCACAAGGCGAACGCCGCGTTCTATCAGGACGCGGTCGCGCGGCCCCACACGATTGTGCCCGATGCCCTCGCGAAGGCGCCAAAGCCCCTGACGGTGACGCCGGTTGACGAGGAGTTGGAGCTGAAGGACGGCACGATGACCGTCAACGTCTACCATGTGGCCGGCAACCCGCACGCGGACACGATGTTGATGGCCCATTTTCCGAAGGAGAAGATCCTCGTCGAGGTCGATGCCTACAGCCCGGGCTCGGCCGTGCAGCCGTACGCGGCCAACCTGAAGGAGAACATCAGCCGTCGGGGCTTGAAGGTCGATCGCGTCGTGCCGCTGCATGGGACGATCGTCCCGTATAGCGAGCTGTTGAAGATTCAGTGACGGTCCTGGTGACGGGCGGCGGCCGTGGCATCGGCGCCGCGACCGCTCGTCTGGCGGCCGAGCGCGGCTACACCGTCTGCGTCAACTATCGGACGAATCGCGCCGCGGCCGATGCCGTGGTTGCCGACATCGAATCGCGCGGAGGTACCGCCATCGCCGTCGGCGCCGATGTCAGCATCGAGACCGACGTCCTCCGGCTCTTCCAAACGATCGACGAGCGTGTGGGCCCGCTGCGCGCGCTCGTGAACAACGCCGGCGTCCTCGAAACGCAAACCCGCGTCGATTCGATCGACGCGGCGCGCATCGGCCGCGTCTTCGCCACCAACGTCACCGGCGCGTTCCTGTGCGCCCGCGAAACGGTGAAGCGGCTGTCGATCGCGCGCGGCGGCGCCGGCGGCGCCATCGTCAACGTGTCGTCGCGCGCCGCGCAGCTCGGCGCCCCCGGCGAGTACGTCGACTACGCCGCGTCGAAAGCCGCGCTCGACACGCTGACCATCGGGCTCGCGCTCGAGGTCGCCGCGGAGGGGATCCGCGTCAACGGCGTCCGCGCCGGCATCATCGACACTGAAATCCACGCCAGCGGCGGCGAGCCGCGCCGCGTCGATCGCCTGGGGCCGCAGCTGCCGATGCAACGCGGCGGCTACGCCATCGAAGTCGCGCGCGCCATCCTGTGGCTGCTCTCAGATGAAGCTTCGTACTCCACCGGCACGTTCATCGACGTGGCGGGCGGCCGGTGAGAGACGAACCGTACGAACGCGGAGCCCGCAACGCACGCAGAATGTTGTTGGCACATATGGTCTCTGCGTGCTCAGCGTGCTCTGCGTTCCATCGTGTGCTGATGTGACGCTGCGGCGCGATCTCGTGAAGATGTTGAGCGCGCAGCCGCGATCGGTGTCGTCGATCGCGCGAGAGATGGGACTGGACCGCCGCGACGTCGAGGATCACCTGCGCCACGCCATCCGCTCGGCGCGCGCGGCCGGGCATCAGGTCATCGTCGAGCCCGCGAAATGCCGGCAGTGCGGTTTCACGTTCGGTGAAGACAAACTGTCAAAGCCCGGCAAATGCCCGGAGTGTCGCGGCACGCGATTGTACGAGCCGCAAATCCGCATCGCCTAACGACGTAGAGCGCGGAGCTCGCGGAACACGCAGAGAAACCCCTTTTTGCAGAACGATGAGCAGAGGTTTTTCTTTGCGAGCTCTGCGGGCTCTGCGTTCCCGCGTTACTCGTCGCGGTGAACCGTCGCAGGGGAAAACGCCGGCAGGCAGACCGCGACGTATTCTGCGCCGTCAGGCCCTGGGGTGCTGTAGCGGACCCATTCGCCCGCAGCGGTGACCACCGCCTGGCCCGCGCGCACCTCGATCACGCCGCCCTCGTGCTCGACGCGTACCATCCCGCCCAGCACCACCGTGATCTCCTCGAACTCCGGCCGCTGACCAGGTTCTTGCCATCCGGACGGCGACGTCATCTTCGCCACGCTCACCTGTGCGTGGCCCGAGTTCACACGGCCAGCGAACTCTTCGATCTTTTTCGGCTTGGTGCCGGCCGCGGCGATGACCGTCGGCGCAGCGATAAGACGTGGCATGCCCATACGTTAGCGCAGGTGAGCGCTTCATGTGGTGGTTCTCGCATCATCAAATGAGGTGGAACGATGCAGTCAGCAGTTTCGATCCCGTTAATCGTGTGCCTGGTGACGTCCACGCTGCCGCTCGAGGCCCAGGACCGGATGGAGTCGGCCGCCGGCCCGATTGCCCGCGGCATCACGCGGGAAGCCGCCCGGCTTACGGTGGATCAACCGGCGAGTTCGGGCGACACCGAGTGGTCGCGCGTGCGCAAACTGGCGTCCGGCTCCGAAATCATCGTGACCATCGAGCGTGCTCAGCCTGTCGAACGGCGAGTCGTGCGAGCGGTGCGAGTCGTGCGAGTCGACGAGTCCAGCCTGACCCTGTCGAATGGACAAGTCGTCGAGCGGGTGGCGCGAAACGATGTGGCCGAAATCAAGACGGTAAAAAAGGGGAGAGGCGTATGGGGACATCTGGGCCCCCTCGGCGGTTACTTCGTTGGAGCCTTGTCTGGAGGCTACGCGGTCGGACTGGCCTGTCAGGCCGTGCAGGGACGCGACGGTTGCGATAGCGGGGCGTTCCTGTTGGGCGCCCTGATGGGCGGAATCTCTGGCGGGCTCTACGGGTTCAGCGCCGCCCGTCGCGAGACGGAGGAAGTGATCTACGGGTATAAACTGGTTCGGTGAAGAAAATCTGCGCAACCATCCTCGATGCGATCGGCGAGACACCAATGGTGCGCATCAACCGGATTACCAGCGGCGTGATCAAGGGCACAGTCCTCGCGAAAATCGAGACCTTCAACCCGGGCAACTCCATCAAGGACCGGATGGCGATCAAGATGATCGAGGACGCCGAACGCGCCGGTCTGCTCAAGCCCGGCGGCACGATCATCGAGGGGACGTCCGGCAACACCGGCATGGGGCTCGCCATCGGCGCGGTGGTCAAGGGCTACAAGTGCATCTTCACGACGACCGACAAGCAGTCCAAGGAAAAAGCGGATGCCCTCAAGGCATTCGGCGCCGACGTCATCGTCTGTCCCACCAACGTCGATCCCGAGGATCCGCGCTCCTATTACTCCGTCTCGTCGCGGCTCGAGAAGGAAGTGCCGAATTCCTGGAAGGCGAACCAGTACGACAACCTGTCGAACTCGCAGGCCCACTACGAGCAGACCGGCCCGGAAATCTGGGATCAGACCGACGGCCGGATCACTCATCTAGTGGTCGGCGTCGGAACCGGTGGAACGGCGTCGGGCGTGGGGCGCTATCTCAAGGAGCGGAATCCGGCGATCAAGGTCTGGGGGATCGACACCTACGGCTCGGTCTTCAAGAAATACAAGGAGACCGGCATCTTCGACAAGCACGAGATCTATCCGTACATCACCGAGGGCATCGGCGAGGACTTCCTGCCGAAGAACGTCGATTTCAGCGTCATCGACCACTTCGAAAAAGTGACCGACAAGGACGCCGCGATCATGACGCGCCGGATCGCGCGCGAAGAAGGCATCTTCGCCGGCAACTCCGCCGGCTCGGCGATGGCGGGACTGCTCCAGTTGAAGGATCACTTCACGTCCGACGACGTGATCGTGGTGATCTTCCACGACCATGGCTCGCGCTATCTGGGGAAGATGTTCAACGACGACTGGATGCGCCAGAAGGGATTCATCGAGAAGCACGGCCTGACGGCGCGCGATCTGGTGGCGATGCGCCTGTCCGGCGAGCTGTGCTCGCTCGAGTCCGAGGAGCCGGTCGAGCACGCGGTGCGGCTGATGAGCGAGCACGATTTCTCGCAGATCTCGGTCACCCGCGACAACCGCCTGGTCGGCTCGTTGAACGAGACTCAGCTGTACAACGCCCTGGTACGCGACGCCAACGTCAAGTCGCAGCCGGTCGAATCGATCATGCAGCCGGCGTTCCCATTCGTGGACGTCTCGACGCCGGTCGATCTGCTGTCGACGATGATCACGCCACAAAACCCAGCCGTGCTCGTCCGGGATTTCAAGACCGACAAGACGTTCATCATCACGAGAAGCGACCTGATTCGAGTGCTGTGAGTTGGGTAATGAAGAAGAAGGCCGTTCCGCCGAAGCGGAAGCGGCCTTGAAGTTCGGTCGGGACGAAAGGATTCTGGCCTTTGTTCTCAGTGTGTGCGCGTTGATCGGCCTAGGATTTCTGTACCTTAGGTACTTCGTCCACTGGACGGATTGGCCTTAGCCTTGGGTTTGTGAACTCGCTAATTACCTTGGGTAATTGGGTAATTGGGCCGCGAATTTACACCGCCGCCAGCGCATCGACACGCCATCGACACGTGGATAGGGCATCCTCCCGCATCAGCGGAGGAGTGTTCAGATGACCACAGCCGATCTCCTCGACGCGCAACGGCGGATTCAGGTCGATTTCGATGAGTGGCCGATGCTGAAGCTGACGTTTCCACAGGCCGTGCGCTTGTGGAGTCTGCCGCACGACATCTGCCTGGCCGCGATGGCGAACCTCGTGCACGCGGATTATCTGCAGCACCGCCACGGTGTCTATCTGCGGCGCGCGCTGGGCCTCGGGGGCCGGCGCGCGGGCGTCCGCCCACCAGCGACACGGCAGCGGCGGGCCGCCTAGAGCCTCTTACAGCGGCGTGTAGCTTCGTCGTCGGGTCGATTCAGCCCCTTCGTGTCCATGGTGGTGATTCAACCACGCTAACTAGCAATCGCGTTCGGTGTCTCGCTACCCGCTGCCGAGCGGGAGATCGTGCGCGCCGCGGTCGTCGTTCAACATGCTGGCCCGATCGTTGTCCCCGCCGAACGCCAATCACGCTAGCCCAAAACCTCTATAAATCCGCCGTACCGCGTGCGGGCGGCGCGACTCTGCCGGCCGTTGACCGTGGACCGATACATGACAATCCGTGACAAAGTGAGACGACAAAAGGCCTCGCGCCACCCCTTGAGAGCCCTATACTTTTCGATCATGAGAAATGCGGCCTTTGCGGTTGCAGCCGCTGGACTTCTGGGCGTGGCAGCGACCGCGCAAGCCCCGCAGACGCCAGCGGGTGCGGCCAAGGCGCCGGTCAAGATGGCGGCATCGCACGTCAGATCCGGTCCGGACGTCTCGGGACCATCGATCGAGGCCCAGAACAAGCTCGTCGCGCAATATTGCTCGGGTTGCCACAGCGAACGCGGCAAGGCTGGGGGACTCGTCCTGGCGGGGTTCGACGCGGCAAGGGTCGAGGCGAACGCCGAGACTGCCGAGAAGATGATCCGGAAGCTGCGGGCGGGCATGATGCCGCCGCCAGCCGCGCGGCACCCCGACGCCGCTGCGGTGCGCGCGCTGGTGGACTCGTTCGAATCGCGGATCGACAAGGCTGCGGCGTTGAATCCGAACCCGGGGTGGCGGCCGTTCCAGCGATTGAACCGGGCCGAGTATGCCCGCGCCGTGCGCGACCTGCTCGGTATCGACGTCGACGTGAACTCATTCCTGCCGCCCGACACGCTCAGCAGCGGCTTCGACAACATTTCCGACGTGCAGAATTTTTCGCCAACGCTGATGGAGGGCTACCTTCGCGCGGCGAGCCAGATCAGCCGGCTCGCCGTTGGGGATCGCAACGCGAGCCCGACGTCGGTCACCTACAAGATCGGACGTACGCAGTCGCAGATGCGGCACGTGGACGGCGCGCCGATGGGCACGCGCGGCGGCATTTCCACGGTGCACGTCTTCCCGGCCGACGGCGAGTACGTGATCCGCGCGTCGATGCACAACGAGCCGCTCGGCGGCATCTACGGCCGCTACTCGATGCTGACGATGGGCATCACCGAGCAGGTGGACGTGTCGGTGGACGGCGAGCGCGTGGCGCTGCTCGACGTCAGTCCCTCGATGAGCGAGACGGACTTCGGCCAGAACAAAGGCCAGAACGGCCTCGAAATCCGCACGCCGCCGATCCACATCAAGGCAGGACCGAAGCGGATCTCGGTCGCCTTCGTCCAGCGGCTCGATGGGCCGGTGGACGATCTGGTCGCCCCGCTCGAGAACACACTGGCCGACGTGAACATCAGCTACGGCGTGACCGCGCTGCCGCACATGCGCGACGTCACCATCGTCGGACCGTCGGTGGTGACCGGCGTGTCGGAGACGCCGAGCCGCCGCCGGATCTTTACCTGCCGCCCCGTCGCGGCGGCAGAGGAAGAAACGTGCGCGGCGCAGATCGTCAAACACCTCACCGCGCAGGCGTATCGCGGCGAGGCCGGCGCGGAGGACATCCAGGACGCCATCGAGTTCTTTCAGCGTGGCCGCAAGACCGGCGATTTCGAGAGCGGCATCCGTCTGGCGCTCCAGTCGATTCTGGTCAGTCCGCACTTCCTGTTCAGGCTCGAGCGGCCGGCGTCGTCGCCCGCCGTGGTGAAGACCGCGGGCGCCTACCGCATCAGCGACCAGGATCTGGCGACGCGGCTGTCGTTCTTCCTGTGGGGCAGCGGTCCTGACGCGGAGCTGATCAAAGCCGCCGGCGCCGGCGCGCTGCGGCAGCCGCTCGGCGTTGAGAAGCAGGTCCGGCGGATGCTTGCCGACAAGCGCTCTGAATCGCTGTCGACGCGCTTCGCCAGCCAGTGGCTCCGGCTCCAGGACCTCGAGAAGATCTTTCCGGACTATCTGCTGTATCCGCAATACGACGATACGCTCGCGCAGGCGATGATCAAGGAGACGACGCTGTTCTTCGACAGCATCGTGCGCGAGGATCGCAGCGTGCTCGACCTGATCAACGCCGATTACTCGTTCGTCAACGAGCGGCTCGCGAAGCATTACGGCCTGCCGAACGTCACCGGCAACGCGTTCCGGCGCGTGCAGGTGCCCGACTACCGACGCGGCCTGCTCGGCCAGGGCAGCATCCTGACGTTGACGTCGGTCGCGGATCGCACGTCGCCGGTGCTGCGCGGCAAGTGGGTGATGGACGTCCTCTTCGGGACGCCGCCACCCGCGCCGCCGCCGAACGTCCCGGCGCTCGACGACTCGGTCAAGGCGACCGAAGGCGGCAAGATGCTCAGTACCCGTCAGCGCATGGAGGAGCACCGGAAGAATCCGACCTGCGCCGGATGTCACCGCTTCATCGACCCGCTCGGGCTGGCGCTCGACAACTTCGACGTGACCGGCGCCTGGCGGATCAAGGACAACGAGGTGCCTGTCGATGTCGTCGGCGATCTCTACGACGGGACGAAGATTGACGGTCCGGCGGGCCTGCGCGACGCGCTGCTGCGGCACCAGGACATGGTGCTGCGCAGTTTCGCGGAGAATCTGCTGACGTACGCCATCGGCCGCCGCGTCGAATACCCCGACATGCCGGCGGTGCGCGCCGTCGTCAACAGCGCGGCGAAGAACGACAACCGGTTCTCGTCGTTCGTTCTTGGTATCGTCAACAGCGCGGCGTTCCGGATGGCGAAGCCGGAAGCGCCCAGGCCGTTGAACACGGATGTCGACGCGCGCTAGGGCAACGACTTGGGGCTGGGGGCTAGGGGTAGGTGCGTAGCGCGACCCTCAGGGTCGCGATCGGCAGTGGGCTTAGAGGGTCGCGAGGAGATCACACGATGTTCATCACGCAGAAACAGTTGTCGCGCCGCACCGTCCTGAAAGGGATCGGCGTGACGATGGGGTTGCCGCTGCTCGAGGCGATGGCGCCGGTCAGCAAGGCCTTCGGCGCGACGACCGGAAAGAGGATCCGGCTCGTGTGCGTCGAGATGGTCCACGGCGCCGCCGGCAGCGCGGCGTATGGCATCAAGAAGAACCTGTGGGCGCCGGCTGGTGTCGGACGCGACTTCGACCTGAGCGGAACCAGCCTCAAGTCGCTCGAGCCGTTTCGCGATCACCTGACGATCGTCAGCAACACCGATGTCCGCAACGCCGAAGCCTTCACCGCCCCGGAGATCGGCGGCGACCACTTCCGATCCAGCGCGGTGTTTCTGACCCAGATGCATCCGAAGCAGACGCAGGGTTCGGATGTCTACGTCGGCACGTCGCTGGATCAGATGTACGCCCAGCGGTTCGGGCAGGACACGCCGATCCCGTCCATGCAGCTGTGCATCGAGAACGTGGACCAGTCGGGCGGCTGCTCGTACGGCTACTCGTGCACCTACACCGATTCGATCAGCTGGGCGTCGGCGAAACAGCCGCTGCCGATGGTGCGCGATCCGCGCGTCATCTTCGATCAACTGTTCGGCGTCGGAGCGACCCCGGGCGAGCGCCGAGAGCGGCGCGTCGAGGACCGCAGCCTGCTCGACTGGTTGACCGGATCGGTCGCCCGGCTGCAGAAGGATCTCGGCGCCGGAGACCGCGCCCGGCTGAACGACTACCTGGAGAACGTCCGCGAGATCGAACGCCGAATCCAGAAGGTCGAGAAGTACAACAGCAGCGGCGAGCCGCGCGATCTTCCCGGCGCTCCGATCGGCGTGCCCGATTCGTTCTCGGAGCACGTCAAGCTGATGTTCGATTTGCAGGCGCTGGCGTTCGCGTCCGATCTGACGCGCGTGTTCTCGTTCAAGCTGGGACGCGACGCCTCGAACCGCACGTATCCGGAAAGCGGATTCAAGGGGGCGTTCCACTCCTCGTCGCACCACGGCGAGCGCGAGGAGCGGATTGTCGACTTCCAGACCATCAACACGTATCACGTCAGCATGATTCCGTATTTCCTCGAGAAGCTGAAGAACACGCCGGAAGGCGACAGCAACCTGCTCGAGAACACGCTGGTGATGTACGGCTCGCCGATGGGCGATTCGAACCTGCACAACCACAAGCGCGTGCCGTTCTTCCTCGCCGGCCATGCCGGCGGCGCGCTCAAGGGTGGCGTGCACGTCCGGGCTGCCGACGGAACGCCGCTCGCCAACGCGATGCTCAGCGTTCTGCAGAAGGTCGGGTTTGATGATGTGGGGAGTTTCGGCGACAGCACGGCACCGATGGATCTCAATAGCGCGGCTCCGGCGGCAACCAACGACGTTGCCGCGAAGTAGGGGCTGGGGGCTCAGGCGACTCACGGGGCTCGGGGCTGGGGGCTAGGTACTAGGTACGGAGCGCAGCCCTTTAGGGCTGCCTGGCGGGGATGCCGGCGGTGACAGCAGGCCTGAAGGCCTGCGCTACGACTGAGGTTTTCAGAGGGTCATGATGCGGAACAGATTGGTGACTGTGGCCGGTGCGGCGGTTGCGTTTTCGGCGTGGCTGTATGCGGCCGCGGCGGCGCCGGTCGCCGACGCGGCCATGCAGGGCGATCGCGATGCCGTGAAAGCGCTGCTGAAGCAGGCAGCCGACGTCAACGGCGCCCAGGGCGACGGCATGACCGCGCTGCATTGGGCGGCCATGAAGAACGACGCCGACCTGGCCTCGACGCTGCTCTATGCTGGCGCCAACGTCCGCGCGAAAACACGCCTCGGTGATTACACGCCGCTGATTCTCGCGTCCAGGAGCGGCAATGCGGCGGTCCTGGACCCGCTCATCAAAGCCGGCGCTGACGTCAACAGCAAGACGGCAAACGGCACGACCGCGCTGATGCTCGCCGCGGCCTCCGGTTCCGTCGACGCGGTGCAGGCGCTCGTCGATCACGGGGCCGACGTCATGGCCGTGGAGCCGGTGCGCGGCTTGAACGCTGCGATGTTCGCCGCCGCGTCCAACCGCGCCGACGTCATCAGCTTCCTGGCCAAGCACGGCGCCGATCTGAAAGCGACGACGAAGATCGTCGACCTCAACGCCATCGATCGCAGCTCGTTTGGCGGCATTCTCTTCGGCAATCCGGCGCCACCTCCCGCGCCCGGCCAGACGGCGGCGCAGGCAGCCGCGGGTCTCGGCCAGAGTCAGCCGAACCCGCAGGCCGGACGCAATTTTCCCGGCGGCCGCGGCATGGGCAAGGCCGGCATCGACCGGCAGTATCAGCTGAACGAGCTGGTGTCGACGCAGGGCGGCATGACACCGCTGCTGTTCGCCGCGCGCCAGGGGTTCATGGAAACGGCGCAGGCGCTGATTGCCGCCGGTGTGGACGTCAACCAGGTCAGCGCCGGCGACAAGGCCAGTCCGCTGCTGGCCGCGACGCTCAACGGTCACTTCGATCTGGCGAAGTACCTGCTCGATCACGGCGCGAACCCGAACCTGGCCGAGGACAACGGCGCGACACCGCTCTATGCCGTCGTCAACTGCGAGTGGGCGCCCAAGTCGCTGTACCCCCAGCCGCGCGCCTACCTCAATCAGAAGGTCGGTTATCTCGATCTGCTGACCGCGTTGCTCGACAAGGGCGCCGATCCCAACGCGCGGCTGAAGAAGAAGGTTTGGTACTCCGGCTACAGCTTCGACCTGTCGGGCGTCGATGAAATCGGCGCGACCGCCTTCTGGCGCGCCGCCTACGCCAGCGACGTCGACGCCATGAAGCTGCTGGTCGCGCGCGGCGCGGATCCAACCATCCCCTCGATGAAGGGCGCGGGACGCCCGCGCACCGCGGACGTCGAACGCGACGTCCGGGATGTGGCGACGACACCGCCGGTTCCAGTCGGTGGCCCGGGCGTGCCGCCGCTGGTCGCCGCTGCCGGATCGGGATATGGCGAAGGGTTCGCGGCCAACTCGCACCGCTTCGCGCCTGGCGGGATGCTTGCCGCGGTCAAATACCTGGTGGAAGAGCTGCACGCCGACGTCAACGCGAAGGATCACGAAGGCAACACCGCGCTGCACAACGCCGCGGCGCGCGGCGACGTGGAGATGATTCAGTATCTCGTGTCGAAAGGCGCCGACGTCAAGGCGGTGAACCGCGAAGGCAAGACGACCGCAGACATGGCGAATGGTCCGGTGCAGCGCATCCAGCCGTGGCCCGAAGCGGTGGCCCTGCTCGAGAAGCTGGGCGCCAAGAACAATCACAAGTGCGTGTCGTGCTGAGCGCCAGTCGGCGCGCAGCCTCGCCATCCGATCAACTGCCCGCGCCTGCCGCGTAGGCACGGGCCTGCCGCGCGTCCCTCGAGTTCGCCAGTCGCAACGGCGCCGGGACGCCTCTCGGCGACAGGGCGTGCGCGCACCAATCACCCTGAGCCGAAAGATACCAACCTGAGCCGTCTGAGGGATTTGAGGCGGGAAGAAATTCAGTTATCCTCATGTGTTTATGTCGGTAACGATTCCAGTCGCTCCCGACCAGAAGCTGGAACGGTACGGCGAGCTGGCGGTCCGCGTCGCCCTCAATCTGCAGCCGGGACAGCGGCTGCTGATCATCGGCCCGCTGATGAACGGGGGCGTGTCGCTCGAGGCGGCGCCGCTCGTCCGCCAGATCGCGGCCAGCGCCTATCGTGCCGGCGCTGAACTGGTCGAAGCGATTTGGGGCGACGAGTCGCTGCAGCTCGCGCGGTTCGGCCACGCGCGGCGCGACTCGTTCGGTCAGTTTTCGGCCTGGCTGCCGAAAGCGCTCGCCGAGCATGCGCAGGCCGGTCACGCCGTCCTGTCGATTTATGCCAACGACCCCGATCTGCTGCAGCACGAGTCGACCGATCTGGCCGGCGCGCTCCAGCAGGCGACGTCTCGCAGCATGGTCCCGTTTCGCGAGCTGATCTCCCGCAACCACACCAACTGGTCGGTGATCGCGACGGCCGGCGAGGCGTGGGCGGCGAAGGTGTTTCCGAACGAGCCTTCCGATCAGCGGTTCGAGCTGCTGCGCAGCAGCATCGAGCGCCTGTGCCGTCTCGATCGGCCCGATCCGGTGTCCGCCTGGCAGCAGCACATCGACGCGCTGGCGGCGCGCAGCGACTTTCTGAACCGGAAGCGGTACAGCGCGCTGCGTTTCACGGCCCCCGGGACCGACCTGACCGTCGGCTTGCCGGCGGCGCACCTGTGGGTCAGCGGGGCGTCGACCAGCCGTAACAACATCCGGTTCGTCGCGAACCTCCCGACCGAGGAAGTGTTCACGATCGCGGATCGGCACCGCGTCAGCGGCACCGTCCGCGCCACCAAACCTCTCAGCTACAGCGGCACGCTGATCGAGGACTTCAGCTTGACCTTTGCGGACGGCCGCGTCGTGGACCTGAAGGCCAGACGCGGCGAATCGGTGCTGCGTCAACTGGTGGACACCGACGCCGCGGCAGGACGCCTCGGCGAGGTCGCGCTGGTCCCGCACGGCTCGCCGATCGCGCAGTCGGGCCGCCTGTTCTACAACACGCTCTTCGACGAGAACGCCGCCAGCCACGTCGCGCTGGGGACGGCATACAAATTCACGCTCACCGGCTCCGACGCCATGACCGACGAGCAGTTCGAAGCGGCAGGCGGCAACCGCAGCGCCATCCACGTCGACTTCATGATCGGATCGGGCGACGTCGACGTCGATGGCATCGTGGCCGGCGGCGGCGCCGAGCCGCTGATGCGGCGTGGCGAGTGGGCCGACGAGCCGCGGACGTAGCCGCAGCGAGGTGCCTGACCATAGAGACTGTGTGGGCGACGGCGCACGACAGCAAATCTTGCGTCTCTGACAGATTCAGATATATCAGATTGTGATACAGTCGGCCCGTGCCCACGAGCCGATCGCTGCCGCTCGCGATCTTCCACATCCTCGTCTCCCTGGCCGATCAGGACCGCCACGGCTACGCGATCATGCAGGACGTCCACGCGCGCACGGACCGCCAGCTCCGTCTGGGCCCGGGAACACTCTACGGATCGATCAAGCGGCTGCTGAACGACGGGCTGATCGAAGAGCTCGACGAGCGGCCCGACCCGGAGAACGACGACGTCCGGCGGCGCTACTATCGGATCACCCCGCGCGGACGCAAGGCTGCGATCGAGGAAGCGTCCCGCCTCGCCAAACTGCTGCGCCAGGCCCGTGCCTCCGGGCTCGCTCCCAAGACGGTGTGACGCGATGCGCTGGCGGGAGCGCTTCTATCGAGGGTTGCTGCGTTGCTATCCCGCAGAGTTCCGCGACGAATACGCGCGCGAAATGCTGCAGGCCTTCGACGACGGCTGGCGCGCAGAGCCCGCGTCCCGACTGTGGATCGATCTGCTCGCCGACGTGTTCCTGACCGCCCCAAAGGAGCATCTCAACGTGCTGTTGCAGGATCTTCGCTACACCGTTCGAATGATGTGGAAGGCACCCGCGTTCACGGCAGCCGTCGTGCTGACCGTTGCGCTCGGCGTCGGCGCCAACACCGCGATTTTCAGCTTCGTCTACGCGGTGATGCTGCGACCGCTGCCGTTTGCGGAACCGCAGCGCCTCATGCAGGTGAACGAGAAGAACGACAAGCTGAACCTGCCGAATTTCAGTGCGTCGGTGCTGAACTACCTCTCCTGGTCGGAGCAGACGCAAAGCTTCGAGCGGCTGGGAGCGGTGGCGTTCTCGTCGTTCAACCTGAGCGGACACGGCGAGCCCGAGCAGTTCACCGGCAACCGGATCAGCCCTTCGCTGCTACCGCTGCTCGGCATCCAGCCGGTCGCCGGCCGCGCCTTTCTCGACGGCGAAGACAAGCCGGGCAGCGGCCCGGTGGCGATGGTCAGCGAAGGACTCTGGCGGCGGCGCTTTGG